>OFDN01000458.1_pt1 | contig 33932 bp, 27 predicted proteins | sample 1520971 | NCBI WGS metagenome assembly OFDN01 (sample SAMEA94257418, study PRJEB24077) | hot springs metagenome | biome: Aquatic biome; feature: Geographical feature; material: Water | place: India | collected 2012-06-12 | depth 5 m | reverse complement strand
CGCCTCCGTCTCGGCGGGGAGCTGGTCCGGCGCCGACGATGCGGCCCAGCCGGCCCCGGACCAGCGCTCCGCGCGGCCCGGCCAGGCGGCGGGACGGTCGCCGAACAGCGCGTCGTCCTCCGGGATCGGCATCACGTCCATGGTCGCCCGCCGGCTGCCGAGGGGGCCGCCCACCGGGCCGAACGGGTCGTCGTCCTGGGGCGGGGCGGCGAAGGGGGACGCGGCGGGGCTGTCCTTGAGGACGGCCAGGAAGGGATCGGTCCTGTCGTCGGCGGCGGTGTCCTCGACGAAGCGGGCGCCGATCAGGAAGTCGCCCAGGCGCAGCCGGTCGCCGTCGTGCAGCATCGCGGTGTTGCCGCGGCCGATCGGCTCGCCGCCGTCATTGTGGAAGACGCCGTTGGTCGAGCTGTCGATCACCAGATAGACGCCGCCCTTGAACTCCACCAGGCAGTGGTTCTTTGACAGCACCCGCTCCTGGTCCTGGAGCACCCAGTCGTTGTCGGGACCGCGGCCGATGGTCAGCCGGCCGGTCGACAGCTCGCGCGACTTGTCCGCCCCCTGTTCGGGCGGGCAGCGCAGCAGGGTCAGCCGCAGCTTCATGACGCCGCTCCGTCCTCGCCCCCGTCGTCGCCGACGCGTCCGGAGCCGCCGTTGGCGATGTCGATGGCGCGTTCCAGCGCCCCGCGGTGGCGCAGCGCCGCCTTGGCCGGCACCGTGGCGGCGGCCAGCAGCACCGCGGCGGCGGCGGCGGTGCCGGTCAGCCCGTCGCCCGGCGGCACCACCACCGGCGCTTCCGGCGGGGCGATGCTGCCGCCGCTCCAATAGGCGGCCAGCGCGGCGTAGGAGCCGGCGGTCCTGAAGTCCAGCGCCTGCGCCGGCGCGAAGGTGGCGCGGCGGTTCTCCTCGGTCGGGCGGTAGACCCAGGCCTCCGCCGCCTCGATGGCCGCGGTCTCCTCCGGCGGCGCGTCGGGGGCGATGCAGCGGCGGGCCAGCAGGCAGGCCCACCACACCGCCTCCCGGCGCGGCAGGGCGATCGCCATCAGCCGGATGGCATCGACCAGCAGCTCCTCCTCCAGCAGCGCCTTCAGGAAGGCGCCGGGGGTGATGGCGGGGGTCAGCCGCTTCTTCGCCTCCGGCGACAGGTCCAGCCCGGCCACCGCCTCGGCGGCCTTGGCGAAGCGGATTTTCGGCAGCGGTCCGATGTCCACGGGAAGCCTCTCAACGCCTGGACGCGATCAATTGATGGTGACGATGCCGCCCTTGAGCGTCAGCATGCCGTCGCCGCTCACCTGGGTCATGGGGCTCTTGACCTGCACCTGGCCGTCGCCCTGGACGGTCACCAGCGTGCCCTTGATGGTGATGCCGGACATGTCGATCTTGACGCTGTTGGAGCCGACCTTCAGCTCGATGCCCGACATCGCTTCGATGCTGACCTTGCCGGCGTCGGCCTTGATGGTCGCATTACCGAGACCCAGCTTCAACGAGTAGTTCCCCTGCTTCACGTCCACCGTCTCGTTGCCCATCTTGACGGTGAGGGTGTCGTTGCCCTGCCCCACCTCCACCGTGCGGTTGCCCTGGCCGACGGTGACGGACTCGTTGCCCTTGGTCACCTCCACCGTGCGGTTGCCCTTGGAGACGGTCAGCGTCTCGTTGCCCTCGGTGATGGTGACGGTGCGGTTGCCCTTGGAGACGGTGACCTTTTCGTTGCCCTCCGAGATCGTCTCGGTGCGGTTGTTCTTGATGGTGATGGTCTGGTCGTGATCGACGGTCAGCGTGTCGTCGTTCTCGACCATGCGCTTGAAGTCCTTCTGGGCGTGGAAGTAAATCTCCTCCGCGTCCTTCTTGTCCTCGAAGCGCAGCTCGTTGAAGGATGCCGTGTCGCCCTGCTTGCTGGAGCGGGTCTTGAGGCCGCTCTGCGTCTTGTTGTCGGGCAGCGTGTAGGGCGGCATGTTGTCGCCGTTGTACAGGCTGCCGACGACCAGCGGGCGGTCGGGGTCGCCTTCCAGGAAATCGACCAGCACCTCCATGCCGACGCGCGGCGTGAAGATCGAGCCCCAGTTGCGGCCGGCCAGGATCTGCGCCACGCGGATGTAGCAGGTCGTCGTCTCGTCCTTCTTGCCGAGCCGGTCCCAGTGGAACTGCACCTTGATGCGCCCGTACTTGTCGCAATAGATCTCCTCGCCGCTTGGACCGGTGACCACGGCGGTCTGCAGCCCGTGCACGATCGGGCGCGGCGTGGTCCGCTGCGGGCGGAAGACGGTGGCCGACGGTATGGCGGTGAAGCGGTTGCCGTAGGTGGGCACGCCGCCCTGGTTGCCGAGGTGGCTGTAGTCCTTGGCGGCGTGCTCGACGCCCGTCAGCACGTAGGCCTTGCCCGCCTCCGACGCCACCTCGTGCTTGGACAGGGTGAAGGTCAGGCCGGGGGCGAAGCCGCGGTAGCTGCCCTCCCCCGTCACCACCGCGTAGGTGGCCTCGTCCGCCTCCATCAGCAGGCGGGAGAAGGTGGTGCCGTCGCCCTTGACCTTGTAGTTGCCGGGATAGTCGTAGCGCTCCCACTTCTTGAACAGGGCGTTGTCGAGCACGGTGGCGGTGTTCGCCTGCAACTCGGTGCTCGGCGCCTCGAAATTGTAATCGTCGAGCACCCATTTGCCGGATTGGAAATTCACCGTCGGCGCCCACCGCTCGATCACCTCCGCCCCGCCCTGGACGGCGCCGGCGTGCTCGCACTCCGCGTCCATGCAGGCGGCGTAGCCCGACGCACTGTCGCTCAGCACCAGGGTGTGCTTCCCGCTCTCATGCGCGAAGTAGTAGTAGATGCCCTCCTCCTCCAGCAGCCGGGACAGGAAGGCGAAATCGGTCTCGCGGTACTGCACGCAGTATTCGCGGGCGTTGTGGGTGCCGCTCAACCCCTGCTTCTTGAAATCGGTCACGCCGCCGTCGCCCAACAGGGCTTCGGCAATCTCGACCACCGTCTTCTCCTGGAAGATGCGGCAGTCCGAGGTGCGGGTGAGGAACCACAGGGTGGGCACCAGTTCCAACCGGTATCCGCGCCAGCCGCGCGCCACCTTGCCCAGCGATTCGAAGGAGCGGACGATGCCGTTGATGCAGCGCGGGTCGCGGTCCTTGCGGGCGATCGACAGGGTGACCGACTTGCCGAGGATGTCGGCGGGGTCCACCGCCTCCTCCGTCGATACCGCCTCGATCACGAACCGGAACAGCCGCGACAGCCCCTCCTCCCCGCGCATGTCGACGGGGATCAGGACGTCGGCGCCGAGCGGTGTGGTCAGCGACAGCAGGCGTCCGGTCTGTACGATGGCGTCGCTCATCCGGCGGCAACTCCCTTGGGCTTGGCCCCGGACCGGGGTCGGCCGCCCGCCTGGCAGCGGAGACCGGGCCGGGCGGCGGGAACCGGGCCCATGCGCCGGAACCGGCGTTGGCACCGGCCCGACGTCACGGACCCCGGCCGGCCGGGGGATCAGGCGGACTTGGTGGTGGAGATGTCGTAGGACACGGTGGTCGGGGTACCGGCCTTGTTCTTGTCGTCGTACGGGATGAACTTGTACTCGATCTTGGTGAAGGAGATGGAAATGCTCTCCGACGGCCGGTCGCCGCCCGTGGACATGGAGTAGGCCGAGACCAGCGCGTTGGTCAGGGTGTAGGTGGCGTAGGTGGTGCCCGGGCTGCCGGTGGTGACGAGGTGGAGTTCCACCTTCTTGCCGATGGCGCCGGTGCAGGCCTCGGTGAAGAACTTCGGCGAGGAGGCGTCCATCAGCTTGGTGATGGTCACTTCCGCCACCGAAGGCTCCGACGCCTCGCGGTTGGCGGTGGAGCCCGACGGCGTGCTGATCGCACGGCCGACACCCCACTGCAGCGAGCCCACGTCCAGCCACTTCTTGTGGTCCTGGTGGGTCGCCTCGCCGTCGATGCCCTCGTACTTCACGTAGATCGCCATGGTCTGTCCTCTCCTGATGTTTTCCAACCACCTCCGGTCGCGGCCCGTGCCGGAACCGGTTCCCGACGGCGCGCCGGGCCTTTACCCCGGAGCGGGCGTTCAGCCAAGCTCGTAGGTGAAGGCGTCCTCGGCGTCGACCGACACATGCACCCGGCCGATGCCCTCCCCCTCCGCCATCCGCGCGAGGATGCGCGCGGACAGCTCCGGCAGCAGGGTGCGGCTCAGGATGTTCTCGATGTTGCGGGCCCCGCTCTCCACCTCGTGGCAGCGCTTGGCGATGCTGTCCACCAGCTCCGGCGAGTAGGAGAATTCGGCCTTGTAGTTGTCGACCAGCCGCTTCTTGATGCGGTTGATCTGGAGCACCACGATCTTCTTGATGTTCTCGTCCGACAGGGGGAAGTAAGGGACAATGGTGGTCCGCCCGAGGAAAGCGGGCTTGAAGGATTTCAACAGCTCCGGCCGCAGCGCTTCCAGCAGACCGCCGGCGTCCGGCATGGTCTCCGGATCGGCACACAGCCGGTGGATGAGGTCGGTGCCGGCGTTCGACGTCATGATGATGACGGTGTTCTTGAAGTCGATGTCGCGGCCTTCGCCGTCCCTGATGGTGCCCTTGTCGAACACCTGGAAGAAGATGTCCTGCACGCCGGGATGCGCCTTCTCCAGCTCGTCCAGCAGGACGACGCTGTAGGGCTTGCGCCGCACCGCCTCGGTCAGCACCCCGCCCTCGCCGTAGCCGACATAGCCCGGCGGCGAGCCCAGCAGGAGCGACACCTTATGCTCCTCCTTGAACTCGGTCATGTTGATGGTGGTGACGTTCTGCTCGCCGCCATAGATCAGGTCGGCCAGCGTCAGCGCCGTCTCGGTCTTGCCGACACCCGACGTGCCGACCATCAGGAACACGCCGATCGGCTTGCGCGGGTCGGTCAGCTTGGCCCGGCTGGTCCACATCGCCTGGGCGATCGCCTCCAGCGCGTGGTCCTGGCCGATGATGCGGCCGAGCATGCGGTCCTTGAGCGTCAGGATGGTCTTGATCTCGTTGGACACCATGCGGCCGACGGGGATGCCGGTCCAGGCGGCGACCACCTCGGCGATGGCCTGGCCGTCGACCTCCGGCTTCACCAGCGGGTCCTCGCCCTGCTCGGCCTTCAGCGCCGCGACCTTTTCGGCCAGCGTCGCCTGCAAGGGCGCCAGCGCCGCCTCGTCCGCCCCCGGCTTGCCCTCGGCCCGCGCCTTGGCGTGCAGGTCGAGGATGGCCTCGCGCGCCTCGTTGGCGGCCTTCACCAGCTCGGACTCGCGGCCCCAGCGGGCCTCCAGCGCGACCAGCTCGGCGCCCACGCTCTCCATCCGCTCCTTGAGCACGCGGATCTGGTCGCTGTGGTCGATGCCGACGGCCAGCTCGCGCTCCAGGATGTCGATCTCGGTCTGGGTGAGCTGGAGCGTGCGCCGGCGGTCCTCGATGGCGGCCGGTGTGGCGTTCTGGCTCATCGCCACCCGCGCGCAGGCGGTGTCGAGCAGGCTGACCGCCTTGTCGGGAAGCTGGCGGGCGGGGATGTAGCGGTGCGACAGCCGCACGGCCTCCACCAGGCCCTCGGTGACGATGCGCACCTTGTGGTGCTTCTCCAGCGTCTCGGTCAGGCCGCGCATCATGTCAACCGCGACCTTCTCCGTCGGCTCCTCCACCTTCACCACCTGGAAGCGGCGGGTCAGCGCCGGGTCCTTCTCGAAATACTTCTTGTACTCGGCCCAGGTGGTGGCGGCGATGGTGCGCATCTCGCCGCGGGCCAGCGCCGGCTTCAGCAGGTTGGCGGCGTCGTTCTGCCCGGCCTGCCCGCCGGCGCCGATCAGGGTGTGCGCCTCGTCGATGAACATGATGATGGGCTGCGCGGAGGACTTCACCTCCTCGATCACGCCCTTCAGCCGGTTCTCGAACTCGCCCTTCATGCCGGCCCCGGCCTGGAGCAGCCCCAGGTCCAGCGACATCAGGCGGACGTTGCGCAGGTCCGGCGGCACGTCGCCGGCGGCGATGCGGATGGCGAAGCCCTCCACGACGGCCGTCTTGCCGACGCCGGCCTCGCCGGTGAGGATCGGGTTGTTCTGGCGGCGCCGGGTCAGGATGTCGATGATCTGGCGGATCTCGCCGTCGCGGCCCAGAACGGGGTCGATCTTGCCGGCCTTGGCGCGGGCGGTCAGGTCGATGGTGTACTGGTCGAGGTTGGGGGTCGGGCCGCCCGCCTTGGGCGCACCGCCCGCCGCCGCTCCGCCGGCCGCACCGCCGCCGGCATCCACCGGGGCAGAGGTCTGCGCCTCGGCGCTGTCCGCAACGATCTTCGGAAGGTCGCGGCGCAGCGCGTCGGGGGTGATGCGCGAGAACTGGGCCGACATGTCGCGCGCCAGCGTCTGCAGCGTCTCGTCGGACAGCAGCGCCGCCAGCAGATGGCCGGAGCGGACCTTGCCCTCGCCGTACTGGAGCGAGGCCAGCACCCACGCCTCGCGCGCCATCTTCACGAGGTTGGGCGACAGCGACGGGGCGCGGCCGTTGCCGGTCTTCAACTTGTCGAGCACGCGGGTGAGGTCGGCCATCAGCCGGCCGGCGTCCACCTCGTACACCCGCAGGATCGCCGCAAGATCGCCGTCGGCCGGTTCCAGGAGCTTCAGCAGCCAGTGCTCGATCTCGCAGTTGTAATGTGTCCGCGAGAGAGTAAGGCCGACCGACGACTCCAGCGTGCGCCGGCACACCGGGTTGAGCCGTCCAACCAGACTCTGAAGATCAACGGCGACCATAGTCCCCTCCCCCTTCGTGATGGCCCCTGCACCGGCAAATAACCCTGTGGGGGTAAACAAGCGGCCGAACTGTGTCCGAGCCATCGATAAAAATCTACCCCCATCGTCCGGGTAATCCTGAGCTCAATTCATGACATGCCCGCTCGACGGGTGCCCGTTCGCTTCAAGCACAACCACATGCGCGCGGTAGAGCATGGTGGAGCGCTCGTGCAGGCGCACCGCCCACTCCACATCGACCGGGGCGCCCAGCGGTGCCAGCCGCCGGGTCGATTGCGGGTGCGCGCCGGGGGTGGTCAGCAGGCGCAGCATGGCTTCGCTCGACCCTTCCTGCGGGCCGCGCTGCGAATGGCCGCCCAGCCACGCCTCCACCGGGGTGGCGCCGGTAGACCAGTCGAAGGGCGTCGCCAGCACCGCCACACCGCCCGGCCGCAACATCCGGTCGAGCGCCGCCAGCAGCGCCGGCGGCGAGGCCACGCAATCCACGATGTTCAGCGCCGCGGCAAAGCCGAACACGTCGTCGGCGAAGGGCGGCGCCTGGGCGTCGGCGATCCAGAAATCGACCCTGTCCATGCCGTCGAAGCGCACCGGGAAGCGGCGGCGGTCATAGACCATGCCGACCCGGCGGCGGGGGTACACCGCCTCCCCCGTCTCCAGCGCGCGGCGGGCGACGCGCAGCAGCGGCCAGTTGAGGTCGATGCCCAGCACCGGCCCATCCGTCCGCCCCGCCAGCTCGAAGGCCGTCCGCCCGCAGGCACAGCCGAGGTCGATGGCCGGGTTGGGCAAGAGGGTGGCGGGGCCGTCGTCCAGCCGCCGCAGCCCGGCCTCCAGGCAGCGCACCACGCCGCCGGGGCGCACCAAGCCGGGGGGCTCGCCGGGGTCGAGGTCGGCGTAATGGTCCCAGGCGTAGCTGGAGCGGTGCTGGCGCGCCACGTTGAAGGCGCTGTCCGGGCCCGTCCCGTCGCCCAGAAGCGACTCGACCAGCGGCGTGAGGTCCTGGCGTTCGGCGATCAGGTGGGCGTTGGCGGCCAGCCAGCCGCGCAGATCCGGGACCAGGACCGGGGCGCCGTCGATGATCGGGAACTCCAGCCAGCAGGCGGGGTCGGTGCAATGCAGCGTGCCGGAGCGGATGCCCACCTCGTCCTCCTCCTCCACCAGCCCGAGGACCAGCGGTGACAGCACACCGCGCGCCTGCCGGCAGCGCGGGCAGACGGGCTTCAGGGCTTCGAGATGGCTGCGGCGCATGGTTTGTCCGGGCTGCGGTCGGGAACTGGCGCGCTCACCCGCCGATCATCACCGTGGGGCAGCCGGGCGGCATGACCTTGCCGACCGGGCCGGGAAGCGGGGCGACGCAGCTGAGATGCGAGGTCATGTCGTTGACCCGTGCCGCCGGCATGGCACCGATCAGCACCGTCGTCGAGCCGAGCGCGATCATGCCGGGACCGGCGGGAATGCAGCCCGGCAGCATGCAAGGGGTGGAGATGTCCGTCGCCCGCGCCGCCGGCATGTTGCCGATCAGCACGGTGAAGCAACCCATCACGATGGTCAGGGGCAGGCCGGGGTGCGGCACCGCGGTCGGCACCAGCGCCGCCGGGTGGATCGGCGCATGGCAGTGCGGTGCGTCCTGCTTGATCATGTCGCCGACACGGGCGGCCGCTGGCATGGAAACCTCCGGTTGGGTCGGACGGGCCGGTGGGATCAGAACGGGCTATCGCCGGGAGCCCGGAACGGGCGTTCGCCCGGTGGGGCGGCGGGGTCGCCGATCAGGCGCGGTGGAGGCTCGGCGACCGGCACGCCCTTGCGCAGCGTGCCCGACGCGATGACCGTCTCGCCATCCTCGGCGTAGAAGACGCATGGGCCGTCCACCACGCCATCGACCATGCGCACACGCGCCACCAGCCGTCCGGCGGCGTCGCGCTTCTCGACTTCGACGATGGTGGGCATGCCGTCCTTCTCCCCTTGGAGCGGAGCATGATCGCCACGGGGCTACCCCGTCAAGCCGGCGCAGGGCCGACAGCGGTCGGCGGTCGCGAAAAAGTCACGTGGCCAAAACACGCACCGCGCGACTCGGCTCCGCTCAATTCGTGAATCGGCCATTTCATGGGCCATGATGAGATCACGGGGGTGGACTTCGACGGACAGGTCTAACCCTGTCGCGGATTGATTGCGGGTTGTGACGGGATTGGGGATTCGAGCGAACGGGATTGTCAAAGCCTGTGTAGTAACGCTATTAGATTACCGCTATTCACCGGCCCGGCCATCGGTCGGGGAGCGGTCGCGGTCGACCCCACCGCACTCAACCATCGCGAGACCCATGCCGACACCGCCGACGATCGACCTGGACGCCCTGCTCGCCCCCATCGACGGCGACAATCCCACCGGATCCGACCTGCGCGACGACCACTCGCACGCCTCCGTGCTGCGCGCCATCAAGGACGCCGCGGGCGACGCCCGCAAGAAGGAGAAGCAGGCCGATTACGACGAGGAGGTATCCGCCAGCCCGTCGGAATGGCGCACGGTGCTGGAGCTGGCGCCCAAGGTGCTGATGACCAGGTCCAAGGACCTGGACGTCGCCGGCTGGTACATCGAGGCTCTGCTGCGCGCGGAAGGCTTCGCCGGCCTGCGCGACGGCTTCCGGCTCGCCAAGGGTCTGGTGGAGACCTATTGGGACAGCCTGTACCCGCTGCCCGACGAGGACGGGATCGCCACCCGCGTCGGCACGCTGGCCGGGCTGAACGGCGAATCCGGCGAGGGCACGCTGATCCAGCCCATCCGCAAGGTGCCCTTCACCGCCGGCAGCGAGGCGTCCTACGCCCTCTACCACTACAACCAGGCCCTTGATCTGGCCAAGATCACCGACCCGTACAAGAAGCAGGCGCGCATCGACGCGGGGGCGGTCTCCTGGGAAGCCTTCGAGCGCAGCGTGCGCGAGACCCCGGCGGAGGTCTTCCGCGAGACGCTGGACGATCTGGAGGAGTGCCTGGCCGCCTTCGAGGAGCTGGGGAACGTTCTTTACGAGAAGGCGCGCGGCGACGCGCCGCCGGGTGGCAACATCCGCGGCGTTCTGAACGCCGCCATCGACGCGCTGAAATACGCCGCCCGCGACAAGCTGGCCGCCGCCGACGCCGCCGCCGACGCCGCGGCGGAGGCCGAGGCCACCGTGGCGGAAACGACGGCGGCGGCCGGCGACAGTGGCGGCACGGTCGCGCTGGCGACCGCACGCACCGCCGTGGCGGGCGGCCCGCTGGCGACCCGGGACGACGCCTTCAAGCTGCTGTTGCAGATCGCCGATTTCTTCCGCAAGACAGAGCCGCACTCGCCGATCTCCTACACTCTGGAGGAGGTCGTCCGCCGCGGTCGCCTGACGCTGCCGGAGCTTTTGGAGGAGTTGATCACCGACGAGACGACGCGGCAGTATTTCTTCATCGCGTCGGGCGTCAAGCCACCGCAGCCGCCGGAGTCCAGCGGCTACTGACGTCATTCGCGCCCGACCGCATCCGGCTGACGCCGGACCGGGCCCAGACGGGTCGGGCGAGAGGTTCCTCCGGCGAGGCACGGGCCGGGACGAGCGAGAGAGGGGAGGTTCCATAGCATGGCCAGTATCCACCAGAAGCTGGACCGCGTGCGCAAGCCGCGCGTCCACATCAGCTACGACGTCGAGACCGAGGGTGCGACGGTCCAGAAGGAGCTGCCCTTCGTCGTCGGCGTGCTCGGCGACTTCTCCGGCGATCCGACCGAGGCGCTGAAGCCGATGAAGGACCGCAAGTTCACCCAGATCGACCGCGACAATTTCGACAAGGTGATGGCCAGCATGACGCCGGGCCTGAAGCTGAAGGTCGATAACACGCTGGCCGACGACGGCAGCCAGTTCGCGGTGGATCTGGCCTTCAAGTCCATCGAGGACTTCGAGCCGGGCCGCGTGGTGCAGCAGGTGGAGCCGCTGCGCAAGCTGCTGGAGACCCGCAACCAGCTCCGCGACCTGCTCTCCAAGGCCGACCGGTCGGAGCAGCTGGAGGAGCTGCTGGAGCGCGTTCTGCAGAACACCGATGATCTGGCGAAGCTGGGCGAGCAGCTCGGCGTCGAGAAGAAGGAGGGCTGAGGTCCATGAGCGAAACCCAGGCCCAGGGCGCCGGCGCCGCGACCGAGGTTGCGGAAGGCACCGGCTTTTCGATCCTCGACCAGGCCATCGCCGCCACCAAGCAGACCGAACCCGACCGCGCCCAGGAGCTGTTGAAGACCCTGACGCAGGAGGCAATGGCCGGCACCGTCACCTTCAACAAGAATCTCGGCGCCACCATCAACCGGGCGATCGCCGCGATCGACGCCAAGATCTCCAAGCAGCTCAACGCCATCATGCACCACAAGGACTTCCTGAAGCTGGAAGGCTCGTGGCGTGGGCTGCATTATCTGGTGATGAACTCGGAGACCAGCTCGACCTTGAAGATCAAGGTGCTGAACTGCACCAAGAAGGAGCTGTACAAGGACATCTCCAAGGCGGTGGAGTTCGACCAGAGCGCGCTGTTCCAGAAGATCTACGAGAACGAGTTCGGCACGCCGGGCGGCGAGCCGTACGGCACGCTGATCGGCGACTACGAGTTCACCAACCAGCCCGAGGACGTCGAGCTGCTGTCGGGCGTGTCCAGCGTGGCGGCGGGTGCCTTCGCCCCCTTCATCGCGGCGGCCAGCCCCAAGCTGTTCGGCTTCGAGGACATGACGGAACTCTCCAAGGCGCGCGACTTGGAGAAGATCTTCGACAGCGTCGAATACACCAAGTGGCGCAGCTTCCGCGAGAGCGAGGACAGCCGCTTCGTCACGCTGACCATGCCGCGCACGCTGGCCCGCCTGCCCTACGGCGCCAACACCAAGCCGATCGAGGAGTTCAGCTTCGAAGAGGCCCCGAGCGACGGCGGCGTGGCGCGCGCCATGGACCACCGCGACTATTGCTGGATGAACTCCTCCTTTGTGCTGGGCGCACGTCTGACCAACGCCTTCTCGCAATATGGCTGGTGCACCGCCATCCGTGGTGCGGAGGGCGGCGGCAAGGTTGAGAACCTGCCGTTCCACACCTTCACCTCCGACGACGGCGACGCCGATTCCAAGTGCCCGACCGAGGTCGGCATCACCGACCGGCGCGAGGCGGAACTGTCCAAGCTGGGCTTCCTGCCGCTCTGCCACTACAAGAACCAGGACTACGCCGTCTTCTTCGGCGCCCAGACCGCCCAGAAGCCCAAGAAGTACGACCGCCCGGAGGCGACGGCCAACGCCGCCATCTCCGCCCGGCTGCCCTACATCATGGCGACCTCGCGCTTCGCGCATTACCTGAAGATCATGGCCCGCGACAAGATCGGCTCCTTCATGGAGGCATCGGACTGCGAGGCCTGGCTGAACCGCTGGATCCTCAACTACGTCAACGGCAACGAAGCCGCCGGCCAGGACATGAAGGCGCGCTACCCGCTGGCGGAAGCCAAGATCCAGGTGAAGGAGATCCCCGGCAAGCCGGGCTCCTACAACGCGGTGGCGTGGCTGCGCCCGTGGCTGCAGATGGAGGAGCTGACCACCTCCCTGCGCATGGTCGCCCGCATCCCGCACTACGCCGGCTGACGGACGGGGCGTGGACGGTCCCGGCCTGGACGACACGGTCCCCGCGGGCACCCCGATCCCAGGGGTGCCCCGCGAGGCCGGGCCGTTGCGTGAACGGGCGTTGCGTGAACGGGCGGTGGACATCGCGCTCGGCCGCGACGACGCAGCCCCGCTCGACGCCTTCCTGGCGGAGTCCGACACCGTCCGGGCGCTGGCCGCCTGGTTCGGCCCGGACTCGGCACTGCTGAGGACGACGGCGGATCGCATCCGCGCGGCCATCGACCGCGACATCGCCCGCATCGACGAACTGCTGTCCGACCAGGTCAACGCCATCCTGCATCACCGCCGTTTCCAGCGGCTGGAAGCGTCCTGGCGCGGGGTGGCCTTCCTGACCGGGCAGGTCGAGGGGCTGGAGGACGTGATCATCCGCGTCCTCAACGCCGGCTGGGGCGAGCTGTCCCGCGATTTCGAGCGCGCCATCGAGTTCGACCAGAGCCAGCTCTTCCAGAAGGTCTACAGCGAGGAGTTCGGCATGCCGGGCGGACTGCCGTACGGCGTGCTGGTCTGCGACTACGCGGTCACCCACACGCCGACGAGGGAACGGCCCACCGACGACATCGCCTGTCTGAAGGGCCTGTCGCAGGTGGCCGCCGCCGCCTTCGCTCCGGCGATCGTCGGCGCCGACCCGGCGCTGTTCGGCCTGGAGACCTTCCACGAGATGGGCCTGCCCATCGACCTGAAAGCCGCCTTCCGGCACGCCGAGTACCAGCGCTGGCAGCGTTTCCAGCAGAGCGAGGACGCCCGCTTCCTCGGCATCGTGCTGCCGCGCGTGCTGATGCGCCCGCCCTACCCCGACAACGCCAGCACCCGCTTCGGCTTCCGCTTCCGCGAGAGCGCCGGCGGCATGCGGCTGGAGGACCATTGCTGGGGCAACGCCGTCTACGCCTTCTGCTCGGTGCTGGTGCGCGCCTACGCGCAGTACGGCTGGTTCGCCGACATCCGTGGGGCGCAGCGCGACGTGGTCGGCGGCGGGCTGGTGGACGGGCTGCCGGTGCCGTGGTTCGCCACCGACGAGCCGGAGCTGGCCCTGAAGTTCGGCGCCGAGGTCTCGATCTCGGACCGGCTGGAGAAGGACCTGGACGACCTCGGCTTCGTGTCCCTCAACCGCTGCAAGGACACGCCCTTCCTCATCTTCTACGGCAACCAGTCGGTGCAACGCCCCCAGAGCTACGACACGCTGGCGGCCACCGCCAACGCCAAGCTGTCGTCGATGCTGCGCTACATGTTCTGCATCGCCCGCTTCGCCCATTACCTGAAGGTGCAGGTGCGCGACCGGGTCGGCTCCTTCATCACCCCGGAGAAATGCGAGCAGGACCTGCAGAAGTGGCTGCACGGATTCTGCCTCGGCAACGACGACGCGTCGATCCACCAGAAGGCCCGCTACCCCCTGCGCGAGGCCTGGGTCCAGGTGCGCGAGAGCCCGGGCAAGCCCGGCAACTACCTCTGCATCATCCAACTCCGACCGCATTTCCAGCTCGACCAGGTCTTCTCGACCTTCAAGCTGGTGACCGAACTGGCCCAGACCTCGCCCGGCTGAGACGCCCCGGCCAAAACGGGGACACAGGAGACGAACCATGAGCGAAACGCCCGCACAGCTCTATCAGGCCGGCCGCCTGACCGACGCCATCCAGGCGATCAACGGCCAGCTCCGCTCCAAGCCCACCGACGCCGACCTGCGCGTCTTCCTGGCCGAGCTGCTGAGCTTCAGCGGCAACCTGGAGCGGGCCGACCTGCAGCTCGACACCACCGGCACCCAGCAGCCGCAGGTGGCGCTGACCATCGCCCTGTTCCGCCAGCTCATCCGCGCCGACCAGGCGCGCCACCAGCTCCACGCCGATGGCCGCGTGCCGGAATTCCTTGATGGCGACCAGCCCGAGCATCTGCGCCTGCATCTGGAGGCCTTCCTGCTGCTGCGCGAGGGCAAGGCCGAGGAGGCCGCCGCGACGCTCGCCAAGGCCGAGGATCTGCGCCCGCCGCTGGCCGGCGCGCACGACGGCGTGCCCTTCGACGATTTCCGCGACCTGGACGACCTGACCGGCGGCCTGTTCGAGGTGCTGACCAGCACCGGCAAGTATTTCTGGATCCCGGCGGAACGGGTCGAGCTGATCGAGTTCCACAAGCCCGAGCGCCCGCGCGACCTCCTGTGGCGGCGCGCCCACATGGTGGTGCGCGACGGTCCCGACGGCGAGGTCTTCCTGCCCGCCGTCTACGCCGGTGCGGCCGCCGACGCCCCCGACGCCGTGAAGCTCGGCCGCATCACCGAATGGTCGGAAACCGTCCCGGTGCGCGGCAGCGGCCAGCGCTGCTTCCTGATCGGCGAGGAGTGCGTGCCGATCCTGCAAGTCGGCACCCTGACCTTCCAGAAGGCGACGTGAGGCAAGGCGGGCCATGAAGGGCCGGCTGATCCAGCGTCACGACCAGTTCTTCAAGCGGCTGCTGGACCGGCCCGGCACCGCCGCGGCCCTGCTGCGCGAGCGCCTGCCGGCGGAGGTCGCCGAACGCATGGCCGGGGGGGAGCCGGAGCTGCTCCCCGGCTCCTTCGTGCCGGCCGAACTGTCGGAATACCGGACCGACCGGCTCTACCGCGTGCGCCTGACCTCCGGAGGGACGGCGATGGTCCATGTGGTGGTGGAGCACAAATCCTCGCCCGACCCTCGCCTGACCCTGCAACTGTTGGGCTACAAGGCCCAGATCCTCCAATCGTGGGACCGCCGGGAAGGTCGCGGGGCGGACGGCGCCCTGCGACCACTGCCCGCGGTCCTGTCGGTGGTCGTCTACAATGGCGCGGCCCCCTGGCGGGTGCCGTTGTCGCTGGCGGAAGCCACGGAGGTGGATGAGGGGTGGCGGCCCTATGTGCCGGATTTCCGCTACAGCCTCGTCGATCTCGGCCGGACGGAGGATGCGCGGTTGTCGCACGACGCGGGGCTGCGGGTCGGCTTCCTGATCCTCAAGCACGGTTCCGGCAACGGCGACCTCCGCGCTACACTCGTGACGCTCGGCCGCGCGGCGCTGGCGCTGGGATTCGACGAACTGGTTGCCCTGGTCCGCTATATGCTGGCTGAGCCGGGCGAGTATGAGACCCACATCCTGAAGGAGGCTTTGATGGAAATCGTACCGGGCTATGAGCATCGGGTGATGTCGAGAGCCGGTCGGGAATTGCTGGCGGAGATCACCGAAGAGTTGAAGGCCGAGGCAAAGGCGGAGGGAAGGGCCGAGGGGAAGGCCGAGGGGAAGGCCGAGGGCGAACGGCTCGGCCTTGCCGCGGCGCTCATGCGTCTGCTCACCCGCCGCTTCGGCGAGGTGCCGGAACCGGTGCGGGTGCGCATCGACGCGGCGGACACCGCTGAACTGGGCGGATGGCTGGACGCCGCCATCGACGCCCCGTCGCTGCAGAGCGTGTTCGACACCCATTGACAGCCGGTCGGCGGTCTCGCGCCCACGGGAAAGGTTCATGAACGGCATCGAGAAAGGCCAGCCGTTGACGCTGTCGGTCTTCGACCGGCTGATCGACGACAACCCCGACAGCGCGCGCGATCCGGCGCCGGCGCGGGCGCAGACGCTGGCCGATCTGCGCAGCGCCATCCGTCGCGACCTGGAGGATCTGCTGAACACCCGCCGCCGGGTGGTGGGCTGGCCGGACGACCTGACGGAGCTTGAAAACTCCGTCCTGAACTACGGGGTGCCGGACATCCTGGCCGAGAATCTCGCCACCGAGACGCGGCGGCGCGAGGTGGTGGCGCAGATGGAGACGGCGATCCGGCGCTGGGAGCCGCGCTTCCTGCGCCTGTCGGTCTCCTTGCTGGAGAACACCGACCAGACCGACCGCACCCTGCGCTTCCGCATCGAGGCGATGATCCGCGCCGATCCGGCCCCCGAACCGCTGGTCTTCGACAGCGTCGTCGACCCCACATCCAACGTCGTGAGCGTGACGAGCAAGGCCCGTGGCTGACAAGCTCCTCCCCTACTACAACCGGGAACTGACCTTCCTCCGCCGCATGTCGGGGGAGTTCGCGGAGGCGCACCCGAAGATCGCCGGGCGCCTGCGCCTGTCCGCCGACGCCATCGAGGACCCGCATGTCAGCCGGCTGATCGAGGGTGTCGCGTTCCTCAACGCCCGCATCGCCGCCAAGCTGGACGACGACTACCCGGAGCTGGTGGACGCGCTGCTCGACGTGCTCTACCCGCATTACCTGGCGCCCGTCCCGTCGATGTCTGTGGTGCAGTTCCGCGGCCAGCCGGACCTGACCGGCCCCTACACGGTACCGGTCGGCACCGAGCTGGAAAGCGAGCCGCTGAAGGGCGAGAGCTGCCGCTTCCGCACCACCTACCCGGCGACTTTGTGGCCGGTGACGCTCGAGCAGGCGGTGATGACCGGGCGCCCGTTGGTGGCCCCGCCCAACCGCCGGGCGGCCGACGCGGTGGCGTCGCTGCGGCTGACCCTGCGCTGCCAGGCCGACGACATGCGGTTCGACCAGCTCCAGCCCGACGGGCTGCGCTTCTTCCTCCGCGGCCAGCCGCAGCAGGTCTATCCGCTCTATGAGATGATCTTCAACAACACGGTGTCGGTGGCGCTGGCCGACGGCGCCACCGACCCCAACCCGGTGATCCTCGGCCCCGACTGCCTCCGGCCGGTGGGGTTCGGGGATGAGGAGGGGATGCTGCCCTATCCCGCCCGCAGCCACATCGGCTACCGGCTGCTGACCGAGTTCTTCGCCTTCCCCGAGAAGTTCCTGTTCTTCGACCTGACCGGCCTGTCGGCCAAGACGCTGATGAAGGCCGGCAACCGGATGGAGGTCTTCCTCTATCTGAACCGCGCCAACGGCGAGCTGGAGCGCTCGATCTCGGCGGAGAATTTCGCCATGGGCTGCGCCCCGGTGGTGAACCTGTTCCGCCAGCGGGCCGAGCCGATCGCGCTGACCCAGACCACCTACGAGTATCGCGTGGTGCCCGACGTGCGCCGCCAGGGCGCGATGGAGGTCTACGCGATCAGCGACGTGCGGGCCACCGACGGCGAGGGCAAGGAGAACCGCTTCCTGCCCTTCTACGGCCTGCGCCACGGCGGGCAGGACGCCGCCGCCAGCCGCTTCTGGATCGGCGCGCGACGCCCGGCCGGTTTCCGCGACGCCGGGACGGAGCTGTTCCTGTCGCTCTACGACATCGACTTCAACCCGACCTCGGCGGCGGATTCGGTGCTGTCGGTGGACACGCTGTGCCTGAACCGCGACCTGCCGGCGCAGCTCCCCTACGGCGGCGGGCACCCGCACCTGAAGCTGGTGCAGGGCGCATCCGCGGTGAAGACGGTGTCCTGCGTCACCCCGCCGACGCCGACGCTGCGGCTGTCCGAACGCGACGGCCACCGTTGGCGGCTGGTCTCCCACCTGCTGCTCAACCACCTGACCATCGGCGGCGGCGACCAGGGGGTGGAGGCGCTGCGCGAGATCCTGCGCCTTTACGACTTCCGGGATTCGGCGGAGACGCGGGCGCTGATCGACGGCGTGACCGCGGTGTCCACCAGCCGCATCGCGGCGCGCGCGCCGTCGCGGCCGGGGGACGTGCCCTGGGGCGACGCCGTGTGCCGCGGCACCGCGGTGACCATGGAGTTCGACCCGGCGCGCTTCGCCGGCGGCGGGCTGTTCCTGCTGGCCATGGTGCTCGACCGCTTCCTCGCCCTCTCCTGCTCCATCAACTCGTTCACGCGGCTGACCGCCACGGTCAAGGGCCGCCCCGGAGTGCTGCGCACATGGCCCCCCCGCGCCGGCGATCGCCCGCTTCTGTGATCGACCGCCTGTTCCGGGACCCCCGCCGCTTCGAGTTCTTCCAGGCGGTGCGGCTCCTGGAATGGCAGGCGGCCCGCGACCAGCGCGATCCGCGGCTGGAGCCGCGCAAGCCCGTCGGGCGCGACCACGACCCGCGGCGTGAGGTGGTGCGGCTGGCCACCGAGCCGTCGCTGACCTTCCCCGGCAACGAGCTCGCCGCGGCCGAGGCGCCGGAGGGCGGCAAGCGCGGGTCGCTGACCGTCACCTTCCTGGGGCTGGTCGGGCCGGTGGGGGTGCTGCCGCAGCACTACACCGAGCATGTGATCCGCGCCCTGCGCCAGCGCTCCCGCTCGCTGCGCGACTTCCTGGACCTGTTCCACCACCGCACCCTGTCGCTGTTCTACCGCGCCTGGGCCAAGTACCGGCTTCCCGTCGCCTACGAGCGCATGCCGGAGCGCAGCAACGGCCATGCCGCGGACCCGGTGACCAACGCGGTCGCCGCCTTCGTCGGCGTCGCGACCCCGGGCCTGCAGCACCGGCTGGCGGTGGAGGACGGCACGCTGCTGCATTACGCCGGGCTGCTGTCGGGCGAGGTGCGGTCGGCCACCGGCCTGCAATCCATGCTGTCGGACTTCCTCGGCCGCCCGGTCGCCATCGACACCTTCGTCGGCGGCTGGCTGACCATCGCACCGGAAGGGCAGAGCCGCCTGCCCACCGCCGACGAACCGGCGGGGCAGTATTGCCGGCTGGGCTTCGACAGCGTGGCCGGCGAGCGCGCCTGGGACGTGCAGGGCCGCTTCCGCATCCGCGTCGGCCCGCTCGACCTGCCGACCTTCGCCGCCTTCATGCCGGAGGGGCGGGACATGGCGCGGCTGCGCGACCTCGTGCGCTTCGCCGTCGGGCCGGAGCTGGATTTCGACGTCGAGGTGACGCTGGCCGCCCCGTCGGTGCCGCAATGCCGGCTGGCCGACGGCGCCGACGACGACACCAACGTCGGGCTGGAAGCGCGGCTGGGCTGGAACAGCTGGCTGATGCACGGCCCCAGCCCGGAGGACCGGAAGGACGCGGTGTTCCCGATCCGCGACCTGTGAGGCACGTCCCCCAACACCCGTCTTGCCCGAGGACATCATGAGCGACTGGAGCGCCGGCTATGTGTCGGACATCGAATATCTCCCCGGCTTCTACCGCGAGCAGGGGCCGGCGCATCTGCACCTGACCTGCCTGATCAACGGGATCGAGCCGCCGGACCAGTCGCAGGGCTTCGATTACTGCGAACTGGGCTGCGGCACCGGGGTGACGGTCAGCCTGCTGGCCGCGGCCAATCCCAAGGGGCGCTTCCACGCCATCGACTTCCATCCCGCGCACATCGCGCGGGCCCGCGACTTCGCGGCGCGGGCCGGGCTCGACAACATCACCTTCCACGAGGCGAGCTTCGAGGAGATGGCCGCCGGCGCCGGGCCGGCGCTGCCGCAGTTCGACTTCGTGACGCTGCACGGCGTCTATTCGTGGGTCAGCATGGAAAACCGGCGGGCGATCACGCGCTTCCTGCGCACGGCGGTGAAGCCGGGCGGGCTGGTCTATGTCAGCTACAACGCGCAGCCCGGCTGGACCGCCATGATGCCGCTGCAGCGGCTGCTGTACGAGTTCGGCAACCTGGTGCATGACCGCAGCGACCGGCAGGTCTCCGCCGCGCTCGACTTCGCCGAAAAGCTCCAGAAGGCGGGCGCCCGGGTGGTCGGCGAGGAGGGCATCGTCCAGAAGCTGCGCGGCGAGAACAAGGCCCAGGGTGGCGAGGACCAGCTCGTCTATCTCGCCCACGAGTATCTGAACGGAAGCTGGCAGCCGCTCTACCATGTGGACGTGGCGCGCGAGATGGCGGACGCCAAGCTGGTCTTCGTGGGGTCCGGCACGGTGTTCGAGAATTACCCGGAGCTCGCCCTGACGCCCGAGCAGCGCGAGGTGCTGGCGACGGTGCCGGTGCCGTCGCTGCGCGAGACCTTCAAGGATTACTGCGTCGGCCGCCCGTTCCGGCGCGACCTGTATGTGCGCGGCGCCCGGCGCCTGTCCGCCCACCGGCGCGACGAGCTGCTGCGCGCCATGGGGCTGGCGATGACGGTGCCGCCGGCCGACGCCCGCACCACCATCAAGGTGCCGCTGGGCGAGGCGGAGATGGAGAAGGCGCATTACCAGCCGATCCTCGCCGCCCTGTCGGAGGGGCCGCGCAGCATCGGCGACCTGCTCGATCTCCCGGTGCTGCGCGAGACCAGGGCCAGCCTGACCCCGGTCGAGGTGGCGGGCATGCTGGTCGGCTCGCAGCAGGCCGTCCCCGCCCTGGACCTGGCGGCCACCGGCGGCGCGCCGCTGCCCTCGGTGCTGCGCTTCAACCGCGTGCAGGCGGCGGAGGTGGCCGCCGCGGCGCGGCGCAAGGTGTCCTGCATGGCGGCCGGGGTGGCCGGAACCGGGCTGCACGTGTCGATGATGGAGGTTCTGCTGTATGACGGGCTGGTCGCCGGCCTGCCCGCCGAGTTGGAGCCGCTGGTCAACCACGCGCTGGGGCGCATCCTGGGCAGCGGCGAATCGCTGGTGCGCGACGGGGTGACGCTGGAAGGGGCGGAGCAGAACCGGGCCGCCATCGCCGACAGCCTCGGCTGGTGCCTGGAGCACAGCCTTCCCGTTTGGAAACGGCTCCGGATGATCTGAAACGATAATTGGCCCCGGTGAATAAATTGAAGTTGCGCGTCCTCTTGTGTGTCCCGGGTGAAATAAGAGCCGTGAACGAAGGTTCGCACAACAAGAATTCATTGACGCGGGGCCGTCTTCATGTCACATGATCATTGCGGGATAACGAATCACCGCAGAGTCGGTCAAGGAGACGGCCCATGGCCATTTACGTGAAGTACGAAGGCATCGACGGCGAGGCGACGCACCAGGACCACAAGAAGTGGCTGGACGTCGGCTCGCTCCAGTGGGGCGTGGGCCGAGCGATCAGCACGCCCTCGGGCTCCACCGCCAACCGTGAGGCGTCGGAGCCTTCGGTCTCGGAAGTGACCATCACCAAGCTGATGGATGCCTCCTCGCCGAAGTTCTTCACCGAGGCCTGCACCGGCGCCATCGGCAAGACGGTGAAGATCGACCTCGTCACCACCGGCAGCCCGGGCACCACCTACGCCACCTACACCCTGACCAACGCGCTGGTCTCGGCCTACTCCATGTCGTCGGGCGGCGACCGGCCGTCGGAGAGCATCTCGATCTCCTTCACCAAGCTGGAGTTCAAGTTCACCCCCTACGACGACAAGAACAAGGCCGGCACCCCGACCACCGTGTCCTACGACATCTCCACCACCAAGTCCGCCTGATCCCTGGTTTCATTGATCGCCACCGATCAATGACCCTCAGACGCCGGGCGGCCCGCATCCGCGGACCTTGGCTTCGCGGGCCCTGGATTTGAGCAGGGGGCCCGCGGGGCCTCAACGGCCCAACCAGACCCCCGGCCGGGCACCCGCCCGCGCCGGGGGTTTGGTGTTCAGGGAAGCAGGGCCTGTGCGGCAACCGCTCCGTTGCGGTCTCTTGTCCCTGCGATCGTCATCCCCGCGCAGGCGGGGATCCATCCTTTCCGATGACTTGCCCCAATGGCCTGGGTCCCCGGTCAAGCCGGGGATGACGATGAAACGGAACGGACCGCGGCAAGGGGAGCCGTTTCCGGAAAGTACCTTACGCCGCCCGGATCTCGCCCACGAAGGCGGCGACCTCCAGCTTTAGCGCCGCGGATTCCTCCCCCAGCGCCGAGGCGGCGCCGAGCAGCGCGGTGGCGGCGCCGCCGACGTCGGTTGCGGCGTGGGACACATCGGTGATGCTGTGCGCCACGGTCTGGGTGCCCTGGGCAGCCTGATGGACGTTGCGGGCGATCTCGCCGGTGGCGGCCGCCTGTTCCTGGCTGGCGGCGGCGATGGCGTCGGCGATGCTTTCCACCCGCTCGACGATGCCACAGACGCGGCTCGCGGAACCGACCGCCTCGCCGGCGGACTGCTGGATCTCCTGGGCCAGCCGGGCGATCGTCTCGGTCGCGGATTCGGTCTGGCGCGACAGCCCTTTGACCTCCTGCGCGACGATGGCGAAGCCCTTGCCCACCTCGCCAGCACGCGCCGCCTCGATGGTGGCGTTGAGCGCCAGCAGGTTGGTGTTCTTGGCGATGGCGTCGATCAGCGCCACCGCCTCGCCGATCCGCCCGGCCCGCTCGCGCAGCGTGGTCATGATGGCGTTGCTGGCCGCCGCGGTCGTCCGCGCCTCCGCCGCCAGGGAGGAGGCGAGATGGATCTGGCGGCTGATCTCGGCGATGGAGCTGACCAGCTCCTCGGTGGCGGCGGACACGGTCTGCACGTTCGCCATGGTCTGTTCCGAGGACACGGCGACGGCGACCGCACGGTCGCGGGTCTGCCCGGCGACGGCGGACATGCGGGTGGCGTTGCTGCGCAGCTCGTGCGAGGAGGTGGACACGGTCTGGACCACGCCGCCGACGCGCTGCTCGAAACGGTCGGCCAGCGCGTTCAGCATGCGCCGCTTCTCCTCCGCCGCCTGCCGCTCCATCTCGGCCTGCTGGGCGGCGAGGCGGCGGGCCTCGCGGGCGTTGTCGCGGAACACGTGGAGCGCCTGGGCAAGTGCCGCGATCTCGGCGATGGCGGAGGCCGGCGGCTCCGCACCGTCCAGGTCGCCGCCGGCCACCGCGCGCATGGCGTCGGTCATGCGGCCCAGCGGCCCCACCACCCCGGCGAGGATGGTGTAGGCGGCGAGCCCGACCGCCAGCATGGAGACCGCGACGATGCCGGCGATGATGCGTTGGTTGTCGGCGAAATGCGCCTGCGCCTCGGTGTAGGAGGCCTTCGCCACATCGATCTGGAGATCGACCAGACGACCGATCGATTCCGTGACCGGATCGATGGCGGGGTAGAGCGCGTCGCGCCGGAAGGCGGGGAGCGCCGAGCGGTCGCCGGCGAGTATGGTTTCCAGCCGGTCGATGGCGCGCTCGGCCGCGGGGAAGCGGGCGGCCACCTCCGCCACCAGCACCTTCTCCTCGGCGGTCAGGAAGGTGGCGGTGTAGCCGCGCCACAGCCGCAAGATCTCCGTCCGCGCGCGGCGCAGCTCAGCCAGCCCCCGCTCGGGCGCCATGGCGCCGTCGGCCACCTTGTGCACGAGATCGACCGTGCTGACCGCGTACAGGTCCGAAATCATCTTGAGGTCGCGCAGCGGGACGACGCGGTCCTCGTAGACCGTGCGCAGCTCCGCGTTGGTGTTGCGGAGCGCGATCCAGCCATCGACCGCCAGGGTGACGATGGCCAGACTGAGGCCGATCAGGCAGGCCAGCAGCCGCCCCTTGATGCTCCCGACCATAGAATGACTCCCTTGCACATAATTCATACCAAAGTACAGTGCATGCAATCCTCGTACCGCGTCCGGGCCACGGATTTCCTTGCGCCTCGTGTGGCTTTTGCACGTTCTCGGGTCGGATCCGAGCATTATGCGGTGCAAACTGCGAACACGCGGTGCAGAGCCAGTGCGGCGACATGTGCGGGCGCGCAACCGGCTTCCGTCCGCCCCCGCCCCCGTGCTAACCCCAGCCCTGCAACCATCGTCCGACACGCCAACGAACGCAGCGGGTCCGCATGACCAGCCCCCAGACTCCCAAGATGTCCGGCGCCAGGATTTCCAGCCCCGGGATTTCCAGCCCCGGGATTTCCAAACGCGGCGCCATCCCCCCCTTCTACGTGATGGAGGTCATGCGCGCCGCCGCCGAGCGCGAGGCCGCCGGTCTCGAAGTTCTGCACATGGAGGTCGGGCAGCCCTCCACCGGCGCGCCGCTGGGCGTGGTGGAGGCGGCCCGCGCCGTGCTGGGCGCGCAGACCCTGGGCTACACCGGCGCGCTGGGAATCCCGCCGCTGCGCGCGGCCATCGCCCGCTGGTACCGCGACCGCTACGGCGTGACGGTGCCGGAGGCGCGCATCGCGGTGACGACCGGCTCGTCGGGGGCGTTCCAGCTGGGATTCCTCGCGGCCTTCGATCCGGGCGACCGGGTCGCCATGGCGTCGCCCAGCTACCCCGCCTACCGCCACACGCTGACCGCCATCGGGGTGGAGCCGGTGGAGCTGGAGGCCGGGCCGGAGACCCGCTTCCAGCCGACCGTCGCCATGCTGGAAAAGCTCGACAAGCCGGTTCAGGGCCTGATCGTGGCGAGCCCCGCCAACCCCACCGGCACCATGCTGAGCCGGGAGGAACTGGCCGCGCTGGCCGGCTGGTGCGACGCCAACGGCGTGCGGCTGGTGTCCGACGAAATCTACCACGGGTTGACGTACGGCGCCGTCTCGGCGGTCACCGCGGCGGCGGTGAGCGAACGGGCACTGGTGGTCAACAGCTTCTCCAAATACTTCTCGATGACCGGCTGGCGGCTCGGCTGGATGATCGTGCCGGAGGAGCTGGTGCGCTCGGTGGAGTGCCTGGCGCAGAACCTGTTCATCTCCGCCCCCTCGCTGTCGCAGGTGGCGGCGGTCGCCGCCTTCGACTGCACGCAAGAGCTGGACGGCCATGTCGCCCGCTACGCCCGCAACCGGGCGCTGCTGCTGTCGGAGCTGCCCAAGGCCGGCTTCGACCGGCTGGCCCCCGCCGACGGCGCCTTCTACGTCTACGCCGACGTGTCGGCCATGACCCCGGACAGCGAGGCCTTCTGCCGGCGCATCCTGGCCGAGACCGGCATCGCCGCCACCCCCGGCATCGACTTCGACCCCGCCCGCGGCCGGCGCTTCGTGCGCTTCTCCTTCGCCGGCGCGGAGGAGACCATCGCGGAAGCCGCGCGGCGGCTGATCGCCTGGGGGCGGTGAAGGCGGATGCCTATCGCAGCGCGCCGATGAACGCGCCCAGCGGCGGCAGCGCCAGGGTGCGGCCGTCGGAGGTGGGTTCGGCGGGCGGCAGGCCGCGCAGGTCGAGCGGGTGCGGGGTGGCGCCGCGCTTCAGGGCGTGCTCGGCCGGGGCGTCGGCGAGGTTGAAGACGCACAGGAGCGTGCCGTCCGCTCCCGTCCGCTCGAAGGCCAGCACGGCGCCGTTGGTCTCCACCGCCGTCACGCCGCCGGCGCCAAGGGCCGCGTGGCCGCGGCGCAGGGCCAGGGCGTGGCGCCAGACGGCGAGCGGGCTGTCGATACGCGCCTCCTGCCGGTCGATGGCGAGCGGGTGGTGCGCCTCCGGGATCGGCAGCCAGCTGTCGCCGGCTTGCGTGAAGCCGGCGAAGGGGGCCGCGGCGCGCCAGGGGATGGGGGTGCGGCTGCCGTCGCGGCCGGGAAAGTCCGGCCAGTAGGTGATGCCGAAGGGATCGCGCAGGTCCGCCTGCGCCAGGGTGGCGTTGGGCAGCGCCAGCTCCTCCCCCTGGTAGAGGCACAGCGTGCCGGGCAGCGACGCGAAGAGGGCGGCGAGCAGCGCGTTGAAGCGCTCGGGATCGGCGCCGGCGGGAAGCCAGCGGCTGACGGCGCGCTCCACATCGTGGTTGGACAGGCTCCAGGCGATGGAGGTCGGGTCGGGGATGCCGGTCAGCGCCTCGGCGAAAGCGCCGGCGGTGAAGGGCTGCTTGGCGAGGCTGAGGCTGTAGGCGGCGTGCAGCCCGCCGGGGGCGGTGTAGGCGGCAATGCGGGCGGCGGCCCCCGGCTGGCTCGACAGCTCGCCCAGCAGCACCGCGCCGGGGACGCGGTCCACCGTCGCCCGCAGCCGCTCCAGGATCGCGCGGATCGACGGGTGCATCATGTCGTGGACATGGTGCTGGAGGGCGAAGGGCTTCAGCGGCGGCTCGTCCGCCGTCCAGGGCTTGGGCGGGTTGGAACGCAGAGCCGGGTCGTGGGCGAAGAAATCCACCGCGTCGATGCGGAAGCCGTCCACCCGTCGCTCCAGCCAGAAGGTGGCGGTGTCGAGCAGCGCCCGCACCGTCGCCTCGTCGTGCAGGTTCAGTGCGGGCTGGGAGGGCAGGAAATGGTGCAGGTAATATTGCCGCCGCCGCGGCTCCCACGTCCAGGCGCCGCCGCCGAACACCGACAGCCAGTTGTTGGGCGGCATCCCGTCGGCCGCCGCATCGGCCCAGACATACCGGTCGGCGAGCGGCCCCGCCCGCCCGCGGCGCGACTCCCGGAACCACGGGTGCTCATCCGACGTGTGGCCGCAGACGAGGTCGAGCACCACCTTCAGCCCGCGCGCGTGCGCCGCGGCGATCACCCGGTCGGCGGTGTCCAGGTTGCCCATGCGCGGGTGCACCGCGCGATGGTCGGTCACGTCATAGCCGAAATCCTTCCAGGGCGACGGGTAGAAGGGGCTGATCCACACCCCGTCCACCCCCAGCGAGGCGACATGGTCGAGCCCCGCCAGCACACCGTCGAGATCACCCCAGCCGTCGCCGTTCCCGTCGAGGAAGCTCAGCGGGTAGATCTGGTAGAGGGTGGCGCCGCGAAGCCACGAGGAAGCCAGGGTCACCGGACGGACTCCGCATCGTTCGACTGCGGTGCATCAGGAGCCCGTGCGGGCTAAGGAATGGTTAGCGGCCACCGGAGGTCACGGGCGGATCAGGCGACACCGGCCAGCCCGAGACCCTCCGTCAGATCCTGGTCGGACCAGAACCAGCCGCCGGCCTCGATGGTTGCCATCGCCTTGATCATCGGGAAGGCCGTGGCGTAGAGCGTGACGTCGATCGGGTCGTCGACACCGACCCCCACCGCCTTTGCCACCTGCCGCGCGTAGCCGGCCGCGTCGTTGCCGTCGCTGTTCGGCGCCCATCGCGCGATGATCGCCCTGATGGACCGGAGGCCATGCTTCGTCTGATAGGCCTGGAGCAGCTTGGCGGAGGCGCGGAACCCCCATTTGCTCTCCCGGAACACCGCGAACGTCGCCTCGGCGCGCTGCTCCGCGGTCATCTCCGAGCGATTGGCCAGCCCCTCCCACGGGTCTCCGATCTTGATGTTGGTGGGGTTGTTGTTGCGCACCGCACGCGGCCGGTTCCCCGCCGGCACCGCGGCTGCGGACGACACGGGCGGCGCCGCACCCGTGGCGGCGGGCGCGACAGCGGCTAAACCGCCGGGCCCGGCGGCCGGTGCGCCGGCGGACCGATCGGGATCCTCCGTGTCGAACACCGCGATCACGCGGAAACCGCCCCCGGACGGTTCCCAGGTGACCGTGGTCGCGCCCATCCGCTTCGCCATGTCCACGGTCGAGTCCAAGTCGCTTGCCGGCACCCCCTCGGTCACCACGCGTTCGACCATTTCCCCGATCCTCCCTTCACCCGGTCATCCGATCCTGCGATCACGGCGGGGACAGCCACACACCGCCCCTCAACGCGCCCCGACGACCTCCTTGAGGGCGCGCTGGCGCAAGTCCTCGTACTGGGCGAACATCAGGAAGCGATACACGCCGGCGCGGCCCTTGAGATCATAGGGACTCAACCACTCCGACAGTTTCGCCATCCGCGCGGGGTTGACGGTGTCACTGCCGTCCGACAGCCAGCCTTCGATCTGCACCCGTGAACTGCTGCCGGCCGAGAACTGGCCGACGCTGACCTTGATGTCCTCCAGAGCCTGCTGCGCCTTCTCCGACCGTTGTGCGGCGTTTCCGGTCAAACCGGCGATGGAGTCGAGAATCGATCCCGCCTTCTCGTATTTCCGAAGGTCGTCGAGCGCCTCGATCAGCGTGTATTTGTCCGCGGTCTGTCGCATCGAGACGAGAATGTCCGCCTTCACGCTGGCGCGCTTCCCTTCCATCTCGCTGACGATCGCGGGGATCGTGCGCTCGAACAGCGCCTGTTTGTCGAAGGACGCCTTTCCGCCACTGATCACCGTGGTCGTGGCTCCGAACGCGGTGCGTGCTGCCTCGGCCGGAATGGCGGTGGTGAGGGTGCCAAGGACCAGCGTGGCAAGATCAGTGCCGAACGCCAGACCGACCCGCTCCTCGTTCAAATCCCTCTTGAATTCGTTGAACGCGAAATCATAGGCGACCAGCCTGGTGAGGATCACCTTGTCGCGGAACTGCCGGAGTGCGGGTTCGCTCGCCGCGAGCGCGTTGTATTGGTCGAAATAGGTTTTGAGAACCAATGAATCCGAAACCAGATCATTGGCCTTGAACCGTTCGAAATCGGCGGCCGTATCGGAGAGAGGCTCCTGGTATCCTTTCATGGACGAACAGGACGCCATGGCCACGGCAAGTGGAACCAGCACCCCTAACCGGATCGGCAGACCACAGAATTCCCGCGCAGCGCCCATCCCCCGCTCCGTCGCCCCGAGGTTCACACGCGGCCCGGCGCCGCTTCTCACCGAGCAAAAACGCCGACCAGATCAACCATAACGATAGCATGATCCGATAACGCCCGACAAGAGCCATGCATGACCATGGCCTTTCCCGCAGCGCGCGCAGGGAAGGGCACCGCGACGTGGCGGCCGGTACGACCCGCTACTTCGTGTGGGACCCGATCCGCGGCGCCGCCCCGATGGCGGCAAGCCAGGGCGCCCAGGCCTGTTGGACCATCGTCGTCCAAAACTGCATTGGGGCTTGCATGGGCGCCAGCCACAGGGCCGCCATGGGCATCATCGGGCCGAGTTGGCCGCGCAGCGCCTCGAAATTCGGGGTGGCGCGGAGCTGGATGGCGATGACCTCCGCCCCCGGTTCCTCCCGGTGGATGAGCTGCACGTCCAGGTTCGGCAGGGCGGCGGTGATCCGGGTCTCGTCCATGGCGGCGTACTCCCTTGCTGCGGCGCACACTGTAGGGGGTGCGGGCGGGGGGAGTCCATGGCGGCGGACCATTCCGCGTGCCGGGCGGTTGATGTGGGTGGACTGACAATCGAGCCCGCCCATGGACACGCACACCGCCAGCGCTCCTCCCCCTGCCCCCTCCTCCGCTTCCGACGCCGGCATCGACCCGCGGGAGGCGGCGGCCTGCGCCGGGCTTTCCCATGTGTCGGACGAGGAGCCGGGGATCACCCGGCGCCGGGCCGGCAAGGGATTCAGCTACCGCTGGCCGGACGGGGGGACGGTCAAGGAGCCGGAGACGCTGGCGCGCATCCGCAAGCTGGCGATCCCGCCCGCCTACACGGCGGTGTGGATCTGCACCGACCCGGAGGGCCACATCCAGGCGACCGGGCGCGACGCCAAGGGGCGCAAGCAGTACCGCTACCACCCCCGCTGGACCGAGGCGCGGGAGGGCACGAAGTTCGGGCGCATGCTGGCCTTCTGCCGCGCCTTGCCGACGATCCGCGCGCGGGTGGACGCCGACCTCAAGCGCCGCGGCCTGCCGCGGGAGAAGGTGCTGGCCGCCGTGGTGCGGCTGCTGGAGACCACGCTGATCCGCGTCGGCAACGAGACCTACGCCAAGGAGAACCGCAGCTACGGCCTGACCACGCTGCGTGACCGGCATGTGGATTTCGACGGCGCGGAGATCACCTTCCAGTTCAAGGGCAAGTCGGGCAAGAGCTGGAACGTGTCCTTGCGCGACCGGCGCCTCGCCAATGTGGTGAAGGCCTGCCGGGAGGTGCCGGGCGGCGAGCTGTTCCAATATGTGGATGGCGACGGCACCCGGCACGCGGTGGATTCCGGCGATGTGAACGACTATCTGCGCGCCGCCACCGGCGAGGACTTCACCGCCAAGGACTTCCGCACCTGGGCCGGCACGGTGCTGGCGGCCATGGCGCTCGGGGAATTCGAGAGCTTCGACAGCACGGCCAAGGCTAAGCGAAACGTCACCCGTGCCATCGAGCAGGTGGCCGCGCGGCTGGGCAACACCGCCTCGGTCTGCCGCAAGAGCTACGTCCACCCGGAGGTGCTGGACGCCTATCTGGAAGGGCAGCTTCTGGAAAGCCTGAAGACCGAGGTGGAACGCGATCTGCGCGAGGATCTCGCCGGGCTGAATCCGGAGGAGGCCGCCGTGCTGGCCTTCCTGCGCGACCGGCTGGAGCGCGAGCAGTGCCGCCGCGCGGAGGAGGGACGCCGGCACAGCGGGCGCAACGCCGCCTGATCCCGCCTGTTCTGGTGCGGGAGCATCCGAATTCCGCGAGGGCATCATGGCGAAGACCACCACCGACCATCAGGAAATCCGCAACTGGGCAGACGCGCACGGCGGCAAGCCGGCCGTGGTCGGCAGCACCCATGGCACCACCCGGGACGGCGGCCACGGCAAGCGCGGCGTCGGCATCGTCCGCATCATGTTCCCGGACGCCCCGAACTCCGACCACGGCGCGCTGGAGGAGATCTCCTGGGACGAGTTCTTCAAACAGTTCGAGGACGCCAAGCTGGCGCTGCTCTACGAGGAGGACAGCCTGTTCTCCAAGCTGGTCGGCCGCGACACCGCCGAAAAGCGGGCCCACGGCGACCACAAGGCGGCGCGGGGTTAGCGCCGCTTACGACCGGCAGGGCTGCGGAACCGCCGCGTCCGTCCACTCCGTGACCGGCACGCGGCGGGCTGGCACCGTGAAAGGCGCACCGTTCTTCTCCCCCTTGCCGGTCAGCAGGTTGACGTCGCAGCGGGTGGAGGCGTCCGGCGCCAGCGTGTCGCGCGATTCGTGAGTGTAGCCGGCAACCACCAGCGCGCCGCCACGGTAGGCCATGGTCAGCGTCTCGCGCCAGCGATTGCGGCCGATCGCCTCGTTCTGGAAGACGACGGTCAGGGACCCGCGGGCGGTGACGGCGATCTCCGGCCGCTGCCCCTCCATGCCGCCCATCCAGCCGAGGCCGTCGCGGTGGACGGTCGGCGCCGCGTCGGCCGGGCTGACCGCCGACCCTGCCGACGGTCCGGCCGGTGCGCGGGCGGCACTGGACAGGAAGACGGACAGGGACACGCTGTCGCCATCGCCCGACAGGGCGGCGCGGTCGGGCACGCCGTCGCCGTCGATGTCGCCGGTCGCCGACGCGATCCAGGGCTGCACCGGCATCGCCCCGGCCGGCCGCACCGTCATGGGAACGACCAACGGAGCGACGACGGCGAGCGCCATGCCCGACCGCAGGAGGCGCTGCACGGGCTCACCGCCTCAGAACGGGATTTCGTCGTCGAGGTCGTCGTGACGCGGGGCACGACCGCCACCGCCGCCGCCGCCCTGGTCGCGACCACCGCCGTAACCGCCGCCACCGCCACCCCGCGACTCGTAACCGCCGCCGCCGCCGCGCGACTCGTAGCCGCCACCGCCACCGCCGCCACCGCCGCTGCCACCCTCGTCACGGCCGCCCATGAAATCGACCTCGCCGACGCGCACGGACAGGCCCGCACCGCGGGTGCCGTCGCGCTTCTCGAACTCGCGCATGGTCAGCTCGCCGGAGACCGCGACCTGCTTGCCCTTGGTCATGTACTGGGCGATGGCCTCGCCACGACGTCCCCACAGCGAGCATTCCACCCACTGGGTGGTCTTGCGGTCGCCGAAGCCGACGTCGTTGGCGACACGGAAGCCCAGAACCTTCTCGCCGCTCTGGGTGGTGCGAAGCTCGGCGTCGGCCCCGAGCCGGCCGGTAAAGGTCCACACATTCATGACAACGCTCTCCAATTGGGGCTACAGGGTCCCGCCGGCCACAGCCGGACCCGATCCTTAGGCCGCACCACGCTGCCGCCGCAAGCCCCGCCGAAGCGTCGGCCCGCTCCTGCGGCCCCGGTGCGGTGATGGCCGCCTTCATGACCCCGATTCCGCCGACCTCTTGACAAGACCAGCGGAAAAGAGAACACCTCGTGAACGACTATAGCAGAGGAACACCGCCCGTGGCAATCCTCCGGTCCATCGCACATATTGTGCGGGCGCGAACGCCGGGCGTCGCCCGTCCTGTCCGCGTCCCTGTCTTCCGCGGCGTGTGCCCGCGGCGCCTCTTCCCTCGCGATCCGGAATCGGCTAAGAACACTCCATGAACAAGTTCATCAGCGTCCGCGGCGCGCGGGAGCACAACCTCAAGAACATCGACGTCGATCTGCCCCGTGACCAGCTCGTGGTGATCACCGGGCTGTCGGGGTCGGGCAAGTCGTCGCTGGCCTTCGACACCATCTACGCCGAGGGGCAGCGGCGCTATGTGGAGAGCCTGTCGGCCTACGCGCGCCAGTTCCTGGAGCTGATGCAGAAGCCGGACGTCGAATCGATCGAGGGGCTGTCGCCCGCCATCTCGATCGAACAGAAGACGACGTCCAAGAACCCGCGCTCCACCGTCGGCACGGTGACGGAGATCTACGACTACATGCGCCTGTTGTGGGCGCGGGTCGGCATCCCCTACTCGCCGGCCACCGGCCTGCCCATCGAAAGCCAGACGGTCAGCCAGATGGTCGACCGCGTCATGGCCATGCCCGACGGCACCCGGCTGCTGCTGCTGGCCCCCTTCGTGCGCGGGCGCAAGGGCGAGTACAAGAAGGAGATCCAGGAGCTGCGCAAGCGCGGCTTCCAGCGGGTGCGGGTGGACGGCACGCTGCACGAGATCGACGCGGTGCCGGCGCTCAACAAGAAGCTCAAGCACGACATCGAGGTGGTGGTCGACCGCATCGTGGTGCGCGAGGGGCTGGGCAACCGCCTTGCCGATTCGCTGGAGACGGCGCTGGGGCTCGCCGACGGCATCGTCTTCGTGGAGAACGCCGACAGCGGCGAGAGCCACGTGTTCTCGCAGAAGTTCGCCTGCCCGGTGTCCGGCTTCACCATCCCGGAGATCGAGCCGCGGCTGTTCTCCTTCAACAATCCGTTCGGCGCCTGCCCGGCCTGCGACGGGCTGGGCAGCAAGATCTATTTCGACCCCGTGCTGGTGGTGCCCGATGAACGGCTGTCGCTGCGCAAGGGGGCCGTCGCCCCCTGGGCCGGCTCCACCTCCCCCTATTACCCGCAGACTCTGGCCAGCATCGCCAAGCATTTCGGCGTGGACATGGACACGCCGTGGGAGGAGCTGCCGCAGGCGGTGCGCGACACCATCCTGTTCGGCTCCAAGGGCGAGCCGATCACCATGACCTTCGAGGACGGGCTGCGCAGCTACCAGACCAACAAGCCCTTCGAAGGCATCATCAACAACCTGGAGCGCCGCTTCCGCGAGACCGAGAGCGCCTGGTCGCGGGAGGAGATGGCGAAGTACCAGTCCTCGCAGCCCTGCGAGGCCTGCGGCGGGGCGCGGCTGAAGCCGGAGGCGCTGGCGGTGAAGGTGCACGGGCACCACATCTCCGCCGCCGCCGAGATGTCGATCGCCGACGCCGCCCGCTGGTTCGGCGGCCTGAACGAGCATCTGCGCCCCAAGGACCAGGAGATCGCGCACCGCATCCTGAAGGAGATCAACGAGCGGCTGGGCTTCCTCAACGCCGTGGGGCTGGAGTATCTGACGCTGGCCCGCGGCTCCGGCAGCCTGTCGGGCGGGGAGAGCCAGCGAATCCGCCTCGCCTCGCAGATCGGCTCGGGCCTGACTGGCGTGCTCTATGTGCTCGACGAGCCCTCGATCGGGCTGCACCAGCGCGACAACGACCGGCTGCTGGCGACGCTCAAGCGGCTGCGCGACCTCGGCAACACCGTGCTGGTGGTCGAGCATGACGAGGACGCCATCCGCACCGCCGACTATCTGGTCGATATGGGGCCGGGTGCGGGCCAGCATGGCGGGCGCGTCATCGCCCACGGCACGCCCGACGAGGTGCAGCGCAACCCCGACAGCCTGACCGCCCAGTACCTGACCGGCAAGCGCGCCATCCCGGTGCCGGAGGAGCGCCGCCCCGGCCACAAGGGGCAGTTCCTGGAGGTGACGGGGGCCCGCGCCAACAACCTGAAGGACGTCACGGCGCGGGTGCCGCTGGGCACCTTCACCTGCGTCACCGGCGTGTC
>OFDN01000456.1_pt1 | contig 33982 bp, 25 predicted proteins | sample 1520971 | NCBI WGS metagenome assembly OFDN01 (sample SAMEA94257418, study PRJEB24077) | hot springs metagenome | biome: Aquatic biome; feature: Geographical feature; material: Water | place: India | collected 2012-06-12 | depth 5 m | reverse complement strand
CTCTCCCCCCGCTCCGGCGGGCGGAGAGGGAGAAGCTGCTGGCGTCCGGCGGCTTCACCAGGCGCCTGCCTAGGCCCAACTGCGCCTACCACCGCACTCCCCGGCGCTGTCCTTGGCGGCAACGCTTGTGCAGTCCCTACGGCGGCGCCGGCGGATCCCTCTCCCCGGGGGAGAGGGCCAGGGTGAGGGCGGGTTTCCTTAGCAGACTTCAGGAGGCTCACACTCCAACAAACGACCCTCGCGTCCTCGTCTCCTACGGGTGCCGAATCTCCCCCAACTGCCACTGACGTTTCCTGTTTCATCGTGCACCCCCTTCTTGGGAACGCCGCTGGCGCGGTTACACCTCCGCCCCTACTTTTTTCGCGTGCCGGCCGATTCCCAAGTTCCCGCCGCCTTCGCTCCGACCCGCTGGAGCCTGGTGCTCCAGGCGCGCGGCGACGGCGCCACGGCCCACGCCGCGCTGGAGGAACTCTGCGCCGCCTACTGGTTCCCCCTCTACGCCTGGGCCCGCCGCAGCGGCCTCGCGCCGGCCGACGCCGAGGACGCCGTGCAGGGCTTCTTCGCCGCGGTGCTGCACCAGCGCCTGTTCGATCGCGCCGACGCCGAACGCGGCCGCCTGCGCACCTTCCTGCTGACCGTGTTCCGCCGCCACCTGCGCGACGAACAGGAAAAGGCCAGTGCGGAACGCCGGGGCGGCGGACGCGTGGTCTCCTTCGACGCCGCCGAAGCCGAGGAATGGTTCCGCGAGGAACCCGCCTCGGAGGAAACGCCGGAACACTTCTTCGACCGCCACTGGGCGCTCACGCTGCTCGAACGCGCGCTCGGTCGCGTGGAAGTCGCCTATGCGCGCCGCGGCAAGGACGCCGAGTTCACCACCCTGCGCCCGTTCCTGACCGCCAGCGGCAGCGAAGCCGACTACACCGCCGCGGGCCGCGCCGTGGGTCTGGGCGGCGGCGCCTTCAAGGTCGCACTGCACCGCCTGCGCGAACGCTTCCGTGAAGCCCTGCGCGAGGAAGTCCGCGAAACCCAACCCGACGATGGCAGCGTGGACGAGGAGATGGCGTATCTGCTGCGGGTTTTGGGCGGATAGGGCGGACTGCCTTGGAGCTTGAGACGGCAAAGTTACCTGGCTCAGACTTGTGAACCAGCGCCCCATGAACCTCGTCTTCCGTTGCTGCCTGTTGGTCTGGCTTGGAATCCGTCCAATTTTCGCAGCCGCCGCAGCATCACCGAATCCATCCGCCGAGAACCTGACGCCGCGTCCCCGGTCCATCTCCTGGTCTGATGTCGGGGCCATCGCCACCACCGCTCACGCCGGCGCTGGACTTGAAGTGCTTGCCCTGCCGGGCGGTTCGCTGCGGATCAACTGCGCGTATCAGCGCTTGGAAGGAGACATCACCCCGGAGGGTCTGTGGTTGACCTCAACCTCACCGGGAACTCCCCACCATCGCTTTCGCGTGGTGGCCCGTGCTGTCAGCCGTAATGGCAGCCCGTCGCGGGCCGACCTCGGTGCTTGGGCCTGGTCATCGGCCCTCCCTCACGACGAAGACAACTTCGCCGCCATACAGTGCGAACGCGAGGGTGGCAGAGCCCTTCCGCACTCCGGCTCGGTTGCTCCAGCGGGGGATACGGTGCGGTTCGTGCGCCCCGGACTGATGGAAGAATACTCGGTCAGCGTGGACGGCGTGCGGCAAGATTTCGTGATCGAACAGCCTCCGGCGGGCACCGGCGAACTCCGGTTGGAGCTGGCGCTCTCGGGCACGACGGCCGAAATGGGGTCGCCGGGCAGCAGCCTGGTGCTTTCGGCGGGCGGCCGGAGAATCGCCTACAGCCGTCTGCGGGTTACCGATGCCCGCGGGGCAGAGCTCCCGGCCCGCATGGAAACCACTGCGCCACATCGTTTGGCCGTGGTGGTTGACGATTCGGGCGCCGCCTATCCGGTGCGGATTGATCCCACCTTCAGCGACGCCAACTGGGTCAGCATGGGAGGCGTGGCCGGAGTGGACGGAACCGTCAATGCGATCCTGCCCGACGCGAACGGCACGCTCTTCATCGGTGGCTACTTCAAGAGCGTCGGCGCTACGCTGGCCAACAACATCGCCCAGTGGGATGGCAGTTCGTGGCAGGCGCTGGGCGCAGGCACCGACTACACCGTTGGGGCCTTGGCCAAGCTGGGCGACAATCTGTTCGTCGGAGGACTTTTCACCAATGCCGGCGGAGTGGTGGCCAATGGCATCGCCCGTTGGAACGGCACCGCCTGGTCGGCCCTGGGTTCCGGGGTCGCCCGCCCTGCCCCCCGGAAGCCCTCCGTGCTGTCGTTGGCCGTGGTGGGTTCCACCCTGTATGCGGCCGGAGACTTTACCAGCATTGGAGGTGTGGCCGCCAACAGCGTTGCCCGGTGGAACGGAGCCGTCTGGTCGGCCTTGGGGCCGGGCATCAATGGCTGGGTTTACGCGTTGGCACCTTCCGGCACCAGCCTCTATGCCGGTGGATATTTTCGAACGGCGGGCGCAGTGACGGTCAACGGGGTGGCGCGCTGGAATGGAAGCGCTTGGTCGGCGCTCGGGACGGGCGTTTCGGACCCGAATCCCAACCCCAGTTTTCCCGCCTTGGTTTACTCGTTGGCCGTTTCCGGAACCACCCTGTATGCGGGCGGCATGTTCACCCAGGCCGGCAACGTGGCCGCCAACCGGGTTGCCCGCTGGAACGGCAGTGCCTGGTCGGCCTTGGGGGGTGGGGTGGATGGCAATGCCGAATCGGGGACGTTTGTCACCCGGTTGGCGCTTTCCGGGAGCACGTTGTATGCGGGCGGGCAGTTTTCTTCGGCCGGCGGCGTGCCCGCCGCCAACCTCGCGAAATGGAACGGCACTTCATGGTCGGCCGTCCGGGCCGGAGTGAATGGCACCGTCTACGCACTCGCCACCTCGGGAACCAATCTGCTGGTGGGCGGCGACTTCGCGCTTACGGACGGCGTTGCCGTGAGAAACCTGGCCAAACTGTCCGGCAACACTTGGGCGAGGGTGGATGCGGACACTCCGCTGAGCACCGACGCCGCGGTTTCGGCGTTGGCACAAGTAGGGACCAACTTGGTGGTCGGAGGCTCGTTCACCCTGGCGGGAGGGAAACCTGCCAATCGTGTCGCCCAGTGGAGCAATGGTCGGTGGACCAATCTGGGCTCAGGGCTTAACGGCCCGGTGACCGCACTCGCCCAGACCGGCGGAAATCTCTACGTCGGCGGCGATTTCGAGGCGGCGGGCACGACTCCGGTGGGGTGGATCGCTCGCTGGACCGGCAGCCGGTGGTCTGCCGTAGGCCAAGGGTTCCTCATGCCCGTCACCGCCTTGGCTGCATCCGGCGACAACCTGTATGCCGCCGGCTCGCTGCGCGTCAGCTTTCCCACCACCCCCAAGATCGCCCGGTGGAACGGCGTTTCCTGGACCGATTTGGGCACGAGGCTGAGCGGGTCGACCGGGGCCAGCGTTGCCGCGCTCGCGGCCACCGACGATGTCCTCTATGCCGGCGGCAGTTTTGCGTTCTACGGGAACCGGAGCGTTCCCAACGTCGCCCAATGGGACGGCACCACCTGGCTTGCCGTGGGGCCGGGTCTCAATGGCCCCGTCCGTTCGCTCGCTTGGCGCGAGGGAACGCTGTTTGCCGGCGGAACGTTCCTGCGAATCGCGGGCCCCGGCGCTACGACCCCGCTGAACCGGGTCGCCCAGTGGAACGGCAAGGCCTGGACTCCCCTCGGCTTCGGAGTCAATGGCCCCGTCAACGCCTTGGCGCTGGTGGGAACCCGGCTGATCGTGGGCGGCGAATTCACCCAGGCAACCAACTCCGCCGGGCAGACAGTGCCCGCGAGCCGTCTGGCGATGTGGGACGGCTCCGAATGGTATGCCCTGGGCTCCGGGGTGAACGGAACCGTATCCGCCCTCGCCGTCTCCGGTCTGGAACTTTATGTCGGCGGCACGTTTTCCGGTGCCGGGGACAAGGCTTCGCTGTATTTGGCCAAGGTGATCCTGCCGCGGGAATCGAGAATTTCCGGCATCGGCATCAGTGGAAATGAAGTCTCGATCGCATTCTCCGGCGACCCCGCGCTGTCCTACGATGTGCAAAGGATCGCGGCCTTCAACGCAACGGACTGGCTGACCGTCAACCCCGCGCCGCTCCGGCCAGATGCCCAGGGTAACCTCGTTTTCGTCGATTCTGCCGATCCGGCGGGCACCGCCTTCTACCGGATCGTGGCACGTTGAGATCCCCGCAAGACCCAATCCGACGGCGGCGGAGTGGACTAGGAGATGGCGTATCTGCTGCGGGTGTTGGAGGGGTAGGCCGAGGTGTCAGATCGGTCGTTCTCGCTCTGGTCGAGATACTCCGGTTGGGCCAAACTCGTCTCGTGGATGCGCGACAGGAGATTGTCCAGGCCATCACCAAGGCTGGATTCCATGCCGAACTGCGGGATTGGGTCAGGGGTGCAACCGTGATCGCAGCGGTGCGACTTGTGCGAACCGGGTCGGGCCTTTCCAAATTCGAACGTTACGTTTGTCTCGTGCCTTTTCCGGACGGGAAATGGTTGATTGATCCACAATATGGAGAACGAGAAATTGAAGAGACCGCTCGGCAGGCCGCGAATCGGGTGATCGAGATGTTTCGCACGACCAGATAAGCTGGCTGCAAAATCAGTTCCACGGACGGCTCGTCGTCGCCTGACCATCGTTGACAGCAGACTCCCTTTCCCGGTGGGGCGAGACTCCGTCGAGCCCTGTTTGCCGGGTGCCGCCGGCGCGAGCGCAGCGAGCATCTTGGGGATTCGGGATGCTCACGCCGTTCGCCTCGCTCCGCTCGACTTCGGGTTCGACGGAGTCTCGCCTCACCGCAGGAGCTTCGGCTCCGCCAGTGGCGGCGAAGCTCTTCGGTCATGCATTGTCGGCCAAAGATTGGGTCCCGGTCGCGGGACACCCAGCCCGGGTCCGCCGAAACCTAAAGCTGCGCCTCGCGAACCGAGTCGCCGGGCGACCCTTCACTCGGTGTGTTTCAGCCAGCCCAAGAACCAGCCCAGCAGCAGGCTGCCCACCACCACGAGGACCGGAAACTTCCAGCCTCCGGCGCTGAGAGTCTGCCCGTCGTTCAGACCGAGCAGGCCGCCGGCGAGCCCAAGGGAATAGGCGAGGTTGAGGACAAACCAGCCGCGATGGAAGGTGCGGGCGATGCCCACCGCCGCGAACGGCCCGAACACCAGCAAGGCAACCGGCACCAGCAGCAGCGAATGCCCGGTCAACCCGCCGGCGGCGACCCCGAGCGCGAGGAATACCAGTGCGGTCAGCAGCAGGCCCACGTCGGGCGCAAATCCCGGACGCGCCGCAGCACCCCAGCCGCACTGCGGACACGGCGGCAGCGGCTCGGGCCGCGGATCGTCGGGCGTGCCGAGGGCGGTGTTGCAGCGGGGACAGCAAAAGACGGCGTTCATGGCGGGGAGGCGTTCGGCCGCACCGTAAGCCACGCCAGCAGGCCCGCGACATCGGAAGGACTCAGTCCCGATTCCAATCCTTCCGGCATGAGCGAGCGGGCCTCCTGCCGCAGCGCCTTCACCTGGGCCCTGGCAAACACCGCCTCCGCGCCGCCGGCCAGTTTGAGGGTCACGGCGGAATCGGTTTCCCGCACCAACAGGCCCGTGACGGTTTCGCCCTCCGCGGTTTCAACGGTCCACGCGGTGAAGTTGGGCGCGACCTCACGGTTGGGATCGAAGATCGACACCAGCAATTTGTCGCCGCCGTTGGCCGCCACCGAGGCGAGGTCGGGTCCGAGGGCGGTGCCTTCGCCGCGCAGGGCGTGGCAAGTGACACAGCGTTCTCGGAAGATCGCCGCGCCGCGCCGGGCATCTCCCTTCAGGTCGAGCGCCGGGAGAAACGACGCGATGACGGCGAGGCGGTTCGTGTCGAGCGTGCCCACCGAGAAGGTTTTCGCCGGAGCCGGGCGGTTGGTAGCGCGCTGCCAGGCGGGACGCAGCAACTCGGCCTCGGCCGCGGAGAGATTCGCCAGTGAATGTCCACCCCGGGCAAGGCCCTTGGCGAAGGCGTCGGCAATCGCGTTCACGCCGGGTTTCCCCGTCCAGGCGCGCAACGAACCGGTGACCAGCGCGAGGTCGGCCGCACCGCCGCGGCGGCCCAGCACGCCGGCCAGTTCGGCCAGGGCGCCCAGGGCCGGCTCCGGGCGCGGCGTCGCGAGGGCCGTGAACAGCTGCGGTTCCGCGCCGTAGCCGGCATGGACCGCCGCCGCGATCACCCGCGCGTGGGGTGACCGCAGCAGGTGCGCCAGCGGCGCGATCTTCTCGGCGACCGGCAACTGCGAGAGGGCAAACGTGAGTTCGAGCTGGTTGAGCGGGTCTGCTTCGGTGGCGGCCAGCGCGTTCACGGCGTCGCGGAGTGCTAGGGTGTTCACGCGAGCTTGGCCGTCCGCGCTCCGTTGACCAGCGAGCTGGATTGCGTGCCGGCGGACGGCCCCGGACTGGTCTCGCAGCGCCGTGACCAACGCCGCGTCCTCCCCGCCGCCGAGGGCAGCCAGAACCCGCAGCGCGTGCATTCGGCCCAGCGCGGACGGCGACGTTCGGGCGGCTTCGCGAAGCCACGGCAGGGCATTCGTGTCGGCCCGTTCCACCAGCAATCGTCCCGCCGTGTCCCGCTGCCAGCCGTTGGCGTGTGCCAGGAGTCGCACGAGGGAGGCGTTGTCGGTCGCCGGAACCCGGAACCGCGCGCCATCGGCCTTGAATCCTTGCGGCCGGATCCGCCACAGGCGGCCGCGTTCGCGACCGCTGTCGAGATCCAGATGCTTCTTCAGGTTTGCCGGCAATGACCACGGGTGCTCGATGGTCTCGCGATACATGTCCACGACCCACAGGCAGCCGTCGGGCGCGTTGAAGAACTGCACCGGCCGGAACCAGTTGTCGGTGCTCGCGAGGAATTCGGACTTTTGCTCGTCCGCGGCGCGTTCGCCCACCAGCAGGATTCCGTCGGGTGCGGGCCGCAGCTTCTTCCGGTGGATCAGATTGCTGCCGCAGTCGGCGATGAAGGCGTCGCCCGCGAAGTCTTCGCCGTAGGCATCGCCCCGGTAGATCGTCACGCCGGTCGCGCCGGTGAAATACCCGCTCGCGCGGCCGCCGCCCTCGATCATGCCCTCGACCACGCCGGTCACGCGCCAGCGCGTGCGCAGGACGCGCCACGGTTCGTCGGGACTGCGCCGGAAAACTTCCGCGGCCGGACCGTCCGCGGCGATGCTGTGCCGGCCGGCGGGGAACTCGTGGAACGGATTCGCGGCCGCGCCCAGCTCATTGAAGGCGACCAGCTGCAGGTGGTCGGAGTTCGAGCACACGAACTTGCGGCCGGTGTCGTCGAACGACATGCCGTGCTGGCCGCCGCCCGGTTCGGCGCGGAGTTCCAGCGTGCGCGGGTCGAACGAGAAATCGCAGCCGCGGAGATCCACGGCACTACTTGGCGCCGCTCCTGACGGCCACGCGCGGGTGAATTCGCTGTCCACACGCCGCACCTTGCCCCCGCTCACGCTGGTCGCGCCGTGGATGCGCTGGTCCACGCCCCAGTGGAAGGAATTCAGCAGCGCCTGCACGTTCAGCTTGTTCGTGGCGTAGGGCGCGTAGTCGCCGGCGAACCCGGTGAAGACCGTCTCGCGCACGTCGGCCATACCGTCGCCATCGGTGTCCTTGGCATAGACAATGTCCGGCGTCGCGCCGATGAAGACACCGCCGCGCCAGCAGGTGACCGCGGTGGGCCACGGGAGGTTCGCGAGGAAGACCGTGGCCTTGTCGTAGCGGCCGTCGCCATCGGTGTCTTCCAGGCGCTTGATGCGGCCAAGCTGTTCGGGGCGGCGCTCCGAATAGTCGCGCATCTCCACCACGTAGGCGCGGCCGTGTTCATCCACGTCGAGTGCGACCGGACTGGCGATGAGCGGCTCGGCCGCGACAAGTTCGGCCGCGAAGCCGGGACGCAGCACCAACGTGGCGGCGGCCCGGTCCGGTTCCGTCGCCGGCACCCGCGGCATCTGGTCGGCGGAGATCTCCGGCTCGGCGGCCTGCGCCACCGCCAGGGTCACGAAACCCGCCCACACGAAACGGCTGAACATGCCCTCATGGAAGCGGCGGAGCCCCGCCCTTCGCCAGCCATGATTTGGGGGACGTGTAGAACTGTGGGCGGCTTGCCCTGCAAGCCGCGCGGGTTGCGGGGCAACTCGCCCACGTTTCGAGCGGACACCGCCGCTTGGCCTCAGACCCGGAACGCCTTCCGCAACTGGGCGATGCTCTTGGGCACCGCCGTGTCGGGATTCTCCTTACCTTCCATCTCCAGCGCGACCCAGCCGCGGTAACCGGCGTCGGCCAGAATCTTCGCGATGCGCGGGTAATCGAGCTTGAGCGTATACCATTCGCCGCCGCCGAAGTAGGTCTTGGCCTGCACGTAAACGGCCTTGGGCGCGACCATCGCCAGCTTGTCGTAGGGGTTTTCGAGGAAGTTGCCGGTGTCCAGCATCACGCCCACCCACGGCGACGTGATCTCCTGGGCGATGCGCAGCAGGCCCTCGGGCGAACGGGTGAGGCCCCAGTGGTTTTCCACCGCCAGCGTCACGCCGCATTCCTCGGCCTTGGGAATGCACTGGTTCAGCGAGTCCACGCACCACTTGAAGCCGTCGTCTTCTGTGTAGCCGGGCAGGATGGGCTCCAGGCCGCGCGCTTTCATCAGGTCGTCGAAGCTCTTGATCGTGTTCCAGCGGCCCGAGTTGATCCGCACCACGCCGATGCCGAGCGCGTAGGCGATCTCGATGCACTTCTTCGTGTGCTCGACCTGCGCCTTGAGGAAGGCCGGATCGGGATCGACGAAGTCCTGATGGATGCTCAGGCAGCAATAGCTCACGCCGTGGCGCGCCGCGTGGCGCTTGAGCCGGGCGAGGTAGCTGCGGTGATCAGCCGTCAGCGGTTCCTTCTCCGGCAAATCCATCTGGCGATGCAGCACGTCCACGCCCGCGACGCCGAGGGCGGCAGCCTTCTCGACGACCTGCTCGATGGTCACCTTTGGTTCGCGGAAGTGCCAGTAGCTGTAGCTCGCGATGGCGAGCTGGACGTGGTTGCGTGACTTGAGCGCGGCGGCATCGGCGGACAATGGCAACGTAGCGGCGGAACCTGCGGCCACGGCAGCCGAGGTGAGGAAGGAACGGCGGGAAGTCTTCATGGACGGCTGGGTGCAGCGTAGGAATGCTTCCCGGCAAGTCACGCCTTTCGCGGAAGCGGGAAATGAACGCGCCAGTCATCGCCGCCAACCCAGTCAAAGCCCGCAACCCGTTCACCCGGAAAATGCGGGCCATTGCGGTCGGGGCGCTGCTGCTGGTCGCCGGTGTCTTGGCTTGGGCGCTGGACGGTTGGGTCAGCGTCTGGCGGGCGGAACGGGACGATGTCAATGTCGCCCATAGCGCGGTGCTGGCTTGGTGCGCCCGGAATCATCAGGCGCCCGACTTCTCAGTCTTCGATCGCATGGGCCGACCACGGGCGCTCCGGGCCCTGGAACTGTTGGAGCAGGACCGTCGGATCGGAATCAGTGACCGGATCTGGGCTCACGCGGCCGTGGGGTGGTTCGACTCGCGTTTCGCCGGCGTTTCCGACCGGTTCAATCGCTGGCTGTTGGTCCGTGGCGAAAAGGTGTTGATCAACTTCAGCGTCGACGAGGAATCCGCCCGGAAACTCCGACTCCTGACGGCGGAACATTTCGCGGAGGCATCGCCCGTGGCGAAGTAAGCGCGCCAGCGTCTTGGAGTGCGGTTGCGCAGCGAAGCGGAGCTGCCGCTTTCACGTAACCACCCGACTGGCTGAGGCAGTAAACTCTGCACAGCTCGTCCGGCAGGCTAAAGCGGCGGCAAGCCGCGCGCACTCCAAGACGCTTCGCGCGGACCGCACCGCGCTCGACTTTCCCGGCGAGTGAATTTGCCGACGGCGCCCGCGTCCGAGACCAGCGTCTCCTGGAAGTGAAACTCTTTTGAAACATTGGCGGATCCTCTTGTGCGGTGTCGTCCTCGTCGGACTCGGAGCGTTCGTGGGACTTCGGCGGCCGGATCGCGCTCGCGGAAGTTGGCGCCTGCCCGATGGCACGCGCCTTCGTTTCGTGGGCAGCACCTATGGGACGAATCACCCGTCGCCGCTCCGGCCGGTCTGGGAACGCTGGCCGTCGCCGGGCTGGGTCGCGGGTTGGCTGCCGGCGGACGGTTGGGGCAGTGACTGGCCCAGCGAGGCACCGGCGCTGCTGCTGTGGTTTCGCACGGACCGGGCCATGCGGCCGGAGGAGAGCTATCGCTGGGATTTGGTGGATGAATCGGGCCTGGTCGTCGCCGATTACAACGCCCTACAGCTCACCGCCACCAATGGGGCCACCGGGCTGCGCCTGGATTACGCCGCATTTCCCCGAACGGGCCGCACACTGCGGCTCATCGGCCAGCATTACGACCGCGCTTCGAACTGTTTCCGGCCGGTGCTGGAGTTGGAATTGCCCAATCCGCGTCCGGCCGGGACCAATCCTCCGGGAACCGCTCCGGCGCTGCCGCAGACGGTCCGCGCCGGTGCCTTGGAGTTCACCCTCGTCGCCTTCGACACCGCGCTCCGGCGGCGGCCCGGGTTTCATCGCGAACCCGCCCCACCGGGCGAGGAGTTCGCCGGCCGACTCGACTTCGTGACGACCAGCAACGGCATTCCTAACCGCGTCTGGTTTCCGCTCAACGCCCGGCTTACTGACCTCGAAGGCCAGTCGCTGCGGACGTCTCCGGTCGAGTGGCTCGGCTCGCAGCAGGGCTGGTCGCTGAAGCTGGAGCCCGCACCCTGGCCGGGCCAGACGTGGCGTCTCCGGGTCGAGTTCTCGCGCAACGAGGCGTTCGCCCCGCAGGAACTCACGGTCTTCGCCGGGCTCAGGGTCGCGGGCAGCCATCATGTGTCCGTTGACCAGCGTCAGACGGTGAACGGCCGCGAAGTGGAGTTGTCCGCCCTACGCCTCGATCAGGCCAACGACGGAACGTGGAAGGCCGAAGCGCGTCTTGCGAAGCGTGAACCCGGAGTGAGCCTGACCCTGCTCTCCGCACGCGACCAGCGGGGCCGCAAACTCTGGCATCATCCGCGGCACCTCACGTTTCGAACCTGGCGCGATTCGGAAACCGTGGACCTGACCTTCGCCGTGCATGCGAGCCGGTTCGCCGAGTTCACCACGGAACCGGCAGATGTGCGGAAGCGATGAGGCTCAACGGCGAGGGTCCGCTTTGGAACCGGAAGGTCCCCTCCGCGCTTCCGGTGGCGGGCGTGAACTGGCACTTTCCGCGCATGTCGATTCCCCGCCTTGCCGCCTGCGCCGGACGCTGGCTGACCGCATTCGCCTTGGGCCTGTTGCCAGCACGGCTTGCTGCGGCCGAGGTCCCGGCACCCAACGTCCTGGTGATTTTCGCCGACGATTTGGGCGCCCATGACCTCGGCGTCACCGGCAGCCGCTTCCACGAGACGCCGAACCTCGACCGGCTGGCCCGCGAGGGCATGCGCTTCACCCAGGCCTATTCCGCCTGCACCGTCTGCTCCCCGTCCCGCGCCGCCCTCATGACCGGCAAATATCCGGCCCGACTCAAGATCACTGACTGGATCGCCGGACACGATGCGCCGAAGGCGAAGCTCAAGCCGCCGGTAGACTGGGTGAAACAGTTGCCGCTGGCGGAAACCACGCTGGCCGAACGCGCCCGGTCCGCGGGCTATGCCACGGCCCACGTGGGCAAATGGCATCTGGGTCCGGAAGGATTCTGGCCCCTGGAACAGGGCTTCGACGTAAACCTCGGCGGATATTTCCGCGGCCAGCCGCCCAGTTACTTCGCGCCCTACGGCATGCCGACGCTCGCCGACGGTCCCAAGGGCGAATACCTGACCGACCGCGAGGGCGAGGAAGCCGCGAAGTTCATCGCCGCCCATCGTGACCGCCGGTTCTTCCTGAACTGGTGGCCCTACGCCGTCCATACGCCGCTGCAGGCGCCGGCCGACCTCGTGGAGAAGTATCGGCGCAAGGCCGTCCAAATCGGCGGAGCCCAGACCAACGCCGTCTATGCCGCCATGCTCGAGCGCCTCGACACCGCCGTGGGGCGCGTTCTCAGGGCCCTGGAGGACACAGGCGCTGCCGGCCGCACCGTGGTGATCTTCAGCTCCGACAACGGCGGCCTCGTGCTGGGTCCGAATCCGCCGACCTCGAATCTGCCGCTCCGCTCGGGCAAGGGTTCTCCCTACGAAGGCGGCGTGCGTGTGCCGCTGCTCGTGAAGTGGCCGGGCGTCACGCCGCCGGGTTCAATCAGCGCCGAACCGGTCATCACGATGGACCTCGCCGCCACCGTGGCCGGCGTGTTCACGAATGCGGCTCCGGCCGACGGGCGCGACCTGCGGTCGGTGTTGGAGAATCCGGCGGCGACGCTGGGGCGCGATTCCATCTGCTGGCATTACCCGCACTACCATCCCGGCGGCGCGACCCCTTACGCCGCCATCCGCGCCGGCGAATGGAAGCTGATCCAATACTACGAGGACGGCCGCCACGAACTCTTCAACCTGGTCGCCGACCTCGGCGAACAGCAGGACCTCGCGGCCGCCCAACCGGAGCGGGTGATGGAACTCGCGAAGAAGCTCTTCGACTGGCAGGGCAAGGTCGGCGCGCAGTGGCCGATGTATAACCCGGCGCACGAACCCCAGCCGCTGGCCCAGGCCGCCGACGGCTCGGTGCTGCTCCATTCGCGCAGCGCCGCGGTGCACGGCTCCGTGCTGCGTTACGAGCCGATGCCGTTCAAGAACACGCTCGGCTGGTGGGGCCGCGCGGAGGATTGGCCAAGCTGGTCCTTCACCCTGACGCAGGGCGGAGCCTTTGAGATCGAACTGCTGCAAGGCTGCGGTTGGGGGCACGGCGGCAGCGATGTGAACGTGGAGATCGGTGACGTGAAGGTGCCGTTCGTCGTCGAGGAGACGGGGCATTTTCAGAACTTCATCCCGCGCCGGCTCGGCCGCGTGACGCTCCCCGCCGGCAACCATACGCTCGCGTTGAAGCCACAGCGCAAACAGGGCGGCGCCGTGATGGACGTGCGGCAGGTCCGACTTGTGCCGACGACCAATCGGCCGGAGATCGCGGCGCCCGCCCTCAACCTGCTCGCCGCGAAACGCATCGTCTGGCTGGGCGACAGCATCACCTACGGCGGCGAATGGGGAGAGTTCGTTGAGACCTGGGTGCGCCTGAAGTTTCCCGCGGCGCAGATCGAGTTCCTCAACCTCGGCCTGCCGAGCGAAACCGTCTCCGGGCTTTCCGAGGACGGTCACGCGGGCGGCGCCTTTCCCCGGCCTGATGCCCACGAACGCCTCGGCCGCCTGCTCGAAAAGGTCAAGCCCGACCTCATCGTGGCCTGCTACGGCATGAACGACGGCATCTACTTTCCGTTCGGCGAAGAGCGCTTCAAAAAGTTCCAGGACGGCATCAAACGGCTGCGGGAGCGGGCCGCGCATGAAGGCGTCCGGGTGCTTCACCTGACCCCGCCGGTGTTCGACCCGCAGCCACTGGCGGGCCGCACGTTGCCGGCCGGCCGCGACGCCTATCCGCAGCCCTTCGAGGGCTACAACGGCGTGCTCGACCGTTACGCGGACTGGCTGGTGAGCCAGCGCACCAACGGCTGGGAAGTCGTGGACATCCACGGGCCGATGAACCGCTTCCTGGCGGAACAGCGGCGCACGAACCCGCAGTTCCTGCTGGCCGGCGACGGCGTGCACGCCAACACCCAGGGCCACTGGCTCATTGCCCGCGAGCTCCTGCGCCACTGGGGCGCCGACGCGGCGCTGGCCGACGCCGACCAACCCGACGCTCTGGTGAAGTCGCATCCGCACGGAGCCGAGGTGCTGAAACTCGTGCAGCAACGCGAACGGGTGTTGAAGGATGCCTGGCTTACGCACGTTGGCCACCAACGTCCGGGCATGGGCAAGGGCAAGCCCCTGGCGGAAGCAGAGGCGGAGGCGGCGTTGCATCTCGCCCACCTGAAGCGGCTGATCCGATGACCGGAATGGGTGCCCCGGTGACGGCGGACGCAGGCGGATCGTCGAGGACGGTCCCGGCATCATCTCGCTTGCGCGGGATGCGATGACCGGGGTAGCTCCACATTCATCGTCCACGACACCCCGACCGCGCAGGTTCGGCACCGCCAGCACCATGATCCTCCGTTTCCTTTTCGGCTTCATTCGCCGGCTGTTTCGCCGCGGCAACCCTCAGGAATCCACCGCCCGCGGAGCCGCGGGTTCGACGCTGGCCGAAATGGCCGCCGGCATGCGGGTGCAGGCAAAGTCGGTTCATGAGGAGATTGTCGGCGTTCGGCGTTCGGTTCCGGCTCTGGAGCTGGTTCGCGTGGCTTCCGAGGACCGCGGATGGCTTGCGGAACCGGAGGCGGCGGCGCGTCTCCAGGCCCTGCATGCGGCGGGTTTCACTGACGGGGCGATGTGGAGTTACGCGGGCATCCCCAATTTGCTGGGCTTCGACCTGATCGACCCGACCGGGACCATCCATGCCGGGCTCATGCGACAGGGCACCCGGGTGGTTCTCGAACTGGAGCAGCATCTCGCCGACGGCTCCATCTGCAGTGTGGCCGACACGGAGCCGCCCAAGGGCATCACGTCGCCGCCCTGGCGCCGCCCGCAATACCGTCCAGAAATCGCGCCAGAGGTTCTGATCGCCGATTTCCTTGCGGAGGCCCGCTTGCGCGATGCGGTTCGCGGGTCCATCGAGGAGCTTCGCGCATTGGGCGCCGGGGCGTTTCGTCGCCTCCAGACTTGGCGGGCCGAGCGGGCCGGCTGGTCCTTGGACGAGATTCGCGTCCAGCGTGGCCTGCCGGCGGATGGACCGGTCACCGACGAACTTCAGGAAGCGCAGATGAAGGTCCGGGAACGGTGGCTGACCGCCTGGCTGAAACTCCAGCCTGAGCTGCCCTTTGACCTTGAGGCGCGGCTCGCGGAACTGGTCTTCGTTCATGACGAGAGCGATCCGGACCTGCTGATGCTGCAGTGGGTCGCAGTGACCGGCGATGACGGTGTGCGCAGCGACGACTTTGCGGAGGGCACTCCGCGGGAGGCGCTGGAGCGGGTGAACCGGGCCCGCGGTGAACCGTTGGCGCGGGTGATCCGGAAAACTTCCGAACCCGCCGCGGACTTCTATCTGCCACAGGTCCACCCGCGGATCATCGCGCTGACCGGTCCGCTGGGGGACGCGTTGGACCACGGGCTTCGCCGCCGGGACCTCCGAAGGAGCCTGTTCGCCGTGGGCGATCTGCGTCTGTCATCGCGGGCGGAAGCCGAAGCGGTCTGTGCGGCAATTGCCCACATTGAAGCCGCGGCCGAGCCGTTTCCGGAACGCGACCTTGGTGCCCTCGTCCGGTTGGTGACCCGGAGCGTCGAAGGTTCGGAGGCCAACGAGCACCTGCGGGCGCACGCCCTCGAAGGGCTCGAACGTCTCGCCCGTCGGGCGGCTGGCCGGTCGGCCGAGTGACGCGGCGGAGCGTCCACAATCCGCTTGCGTGCGTTCGGGCCCGGCGGCGCCATGTTGTCCGTGCGTCACGGATTGCTGCTGCTTCTCGCGGTGTGGCTGGCCGGCGTCTGCGGCCGGGCGCAGATCGATCCGGTGAGCCGCAAGCTGTTCCAGTTCGGCCTCAACCTGCCCGTCGAGGGCAAGAGCCCGCTGTCGGCCTACGCGTTCTACTACGACAACCATCCGGGATTCCTCCGCACCAACCTGACCCTGCGGTTGGCCGTGGCGCCCGTGTATCTGGACAGCGAACTCGGCATCCGCGGCGCCGTGGGCGAACACACCGACCTGGGCATCGGCCTGGCCGGCGGCGGCTTTGCGGACAGTTACTTCGAGCTCCGCGACGGCCAGTTCCTTGAGTCGGAGTCGTTCACCGGGCACGCGGCCGACTTCAGCCTGTCGCTTTACCATCTGTTCAATCCCACCCCGGAAGGCCGCACGCCGGAGTCGCTGGAAGAAGTGCCGTTGCAGGCGCTGCTGCGGGTCTCGCCGCATTACTCGTGGTTCATCCGGGACCAGGACACGGCACCCAACTTCGCCGTGCCTGCGGACCTCGGCTCGTTTTCCGTGCGGGCGGGGCTCCGCTGGGGCGGCCGGGAGCCGCTGCTGGTCGCCGACCGGGCGGTCGAGCTGTCGGTCTGGTATGAGGGCATGTTCCGGACGAACCCGGAGGAATTCGGTTTCAACGGCGACCGCCAGATCCGGGATGCCAGCCACTTGGTCTGGAGCCGCGCACTGGTGGCGTATTCGTTCACCAACACGCACCAGACCTTTGAGCTAAGCATGACCGGTGGGGCGGCGTTTGACGCCGACCGGTTCAGCGCGTTCCGCGTCGGGGGCGCGCTGCCGCTCGCGGGCGAGTTCCCGCTGATGGTGCCCGGCTACTACTTCCAGGAGTTTTCGGCCCGGCGGTTTGGCCTGGCCTCGGGCACCTACATGATCGGGGTGCCGCCGCTGGAAAGCTGGTCGGTGGTCTTCACCGGCTCGGTTGCCCGCCTGGAATACCTGCCCGGGATGGAGTTCGACCGCCACTGGCTCACCGGCTTGGGCGGCGGAATCGTTTACCGGAGTCCGTCCGGGATGTGGCAGTTCGTGGGCGGCTACGGGCATGGCTTCCAGGGCAAGCGCTCCTCCGGCCGCGGTTCCAATGCCGTGAGCGTGCTGGTGCAGGCGGACATGGAGCAAACCAGCCGGCAGCTCCAGAAAGTGTGGCAACGGGTCGGTCCGCCCACGTTGCAGGGCTTGCAGGGCCTGTTCCGGCGTTGACCGGAATGTGACGGAACGCCGGGTTGCCCTCCGGCCGGCATCTGTGCAGTCTCCGAGCCGTTGTCAGGCTTTGCACCAGTCCTGCCTCCGAAACCCAGCCCCTTGGTCTGCCGTTTCGGTGGCTTGGGGCTGTTCGGGTTGGCTGTCTTCACCGCTTTCGGGGACGGCTGGTCCGTGGTCCGGGTCGGTCCGGAAAACGGCCTGCCGGCCCTTCCCGTCAGTGCGGTCCACCAAACTGCCGACCAATATCTCTGGTTCACCACGCCGGCGGGCCTGACTCGATTCGACGGCAAGCGCATGGTCACCGTGGACGCGACCGCCTTTGCGACCAATTCCAGCCTGCCGTTTGACGCACTGGGCCTCGGGGGGCCCGGCGGTGCAAACTTCTGGGTTGCCACCCGGCAGACCCTGTTCCAACGCACCGCCGCCGGGTTCCGGCCGGTCGCCTTCAATGATCCGGCGGATGCCGCACCGCTGCTCTGTCTGGCTCCGCGCCAGGCGGGAGGGCGGGATGCCCGGTTCACCGGTCCGCTTTGGATTGGCACGGAACGGGGCGTTTACGAGCTCTACAAGGGCATGCTGCAGCCGGTCTGGAAATCCCGTCCGGAACCGGCACCGCAGGTCGCGGAAGGCGCCAACGGCGTCGGCGTCGGCACGACGAACGGCGTCTGGCTCTACCGGCCGGCCGACGGGGTCTGGACCCAGCTTGCCAGCCTGAGCAATCCGGGCTCCGCCTGTCCACCGGTGGTGGCCAGCGCGGACGGCATGCTCTGGCAGGCCTCCGGCGATGGGGCGGCCCAGCAGGTGGGTTCCCAACAGCCGAAATTCGTGCCGCTCCGGGGCGTTGCGCCCGGCTGCTACCGCTGGGCCGGCTCGGACCGAGCCGGCAACCGCTGGCTGGTGGAGGCGTCGTTGGGACTCCTGCGCCGCGACACCAATGGCGTGGAATTCATCCCCGGCACGAGTCCCGCCGACTTGGGCGACATCCGGGCGGCCACGCTGGATTCGCTCGGCCGCGTCTGGCTGGGGACGGCCCGGGGCCTCGCCTGTGTCGCGCCCAAAGATGCGCCGGCCGCGGAGCCGCCCATCGTGAGCCTCGACCGGCTGATCTGGGCCGGGGAAACGGTTTCGCTGGAAACGCCGCCCGCCCAACCGCTCCGGCGGGCCGCGAAGAACTTGGGCGAGGTGCGGATTGAGTTCTCGGCACCCCTCCGCCTGCCGTCGGATGGTGTGCGTTTCGCCTGTCGCCTGGCGCGGACGGGCGAGGAAGCCTGGGCCGAGGGCGAGGTGCCGCAGGCGACCTTCGCGGAACTGCGGCCGGGCGAATACGTCTTCGAAGTGAGGGCGGCGTCCGCCCGCGGGGCGTGGAGCCGGTCCACCACGCTGCGGCTGGAACTGGAGCCGGATTTCTTCGGCTCGGCTGGCTTTCGGGTGCTCCTTGCCGTCATTGGCAGCGGGGTTTTGGCGGCCTCGGCCTGGTGGCGGTTGCGCTGGCGCCAACGGCAGCCCCGCGCCACGGGCAACTCACTGGTGTCCAGCGAACGCGAACGCATCGCCCGGGATCTGCATGACGAAATCGGCGCCCAACTGACGGCGCTGGCGTTGCAGGCGGAACTGATCCGGCGCCGGGCCAACCCGGAAATCACGCAGGACCTCGACCAGTTGGCAGCCCGAGCCCGCGACGCCGCCGGCCGCATGAACGACATCGTGTGGGCGCTGAATCCCGCCTGCGACACCCTCGCCAGCTTTGGCCACTACCTGGCAGGCCATGCAGAACGCTGGGCCCAGCTCACCGGCACGCGGTTCAAGGTGGAGATTCCACCCGACCTGCCCGCGTTGCCGATGTCGGCGGTGGCCCGACGCCACTTGGCGATGGTGATCCAGGAGGCCTTGAACAACGTGGCGAAACACGCCGGGGCGACCGAAACCAAGCTGCTGCTCCGGATTGGTCCGACCGAGCTGTTCCTGAGCGTGCAGGACAACGGCAAAGGCTTCGATCCCGCGGCCAACGAGGCGACTCCGGTCGGCACCAGCCGGAACGGTCTGCGCAACCAGAAGTCACGGCTCGCGGAAATGGGCGGCCAAGTCGAATTGCGAAGCCGGTATGGCGGCGGCACCCGGCTCGATGTGACGGTGCCTCTGTCCGCGCTGGGCGAGGCGGGCGCCTGAGGGCGGGTGCTTCGCCGGGACAGGCTGGCCAATCGCCCCACCATCCTCCGTTGACGTCGGTAAACTTTTTTCGGAACGAAACCTCGCCGGGCCGGTCGAACCACCAGAACCCTTTGTCGTATGTGGCGCGTCTTCGGTGATCTTCTCCGCACCCGCGGTCCGGCCGGTGCCGTGGTGGTGGCCATTCCCAGCCTGGTCTGGGGGGCGATCATGCTGTTGCCCCTGTGGTTTCCCGGCGGCTCTTGGGTGGCCGACCATGCGTGGATGATCTCCGGCTCGGGATTGGTGATGGGCCTGGTGGGCGTGCGGTTCTGGATCGCGGAAGCCCGCAAATGGCAGCGGGAACAGCGCCGGAACCCGATCCACCGCTGGCCGCCGCTCCCGGCCCACGACCTGTCGTTCATCCGGTCACGCCTCCAGCGCCGCTGAACTTGGCCGGGCCAGATGGGGATTTCGTTCGCCACCGGCACCCCGGCTCGTTCCTACTTCGCGCACCACGATGAGCCGCTTTGGCAAACTCGAGTTCGACGCCCCCGCCAAGGGCACGGCGGTCGATTCGGCGGTCCGCGGAGCCGACCATTGGCTCGCCGAGGCGAAGTCCGCCTTTGCCCGCGGCGAATTTGAGCCGGCCCTGCGCCTGTTCGCCCGGGTGCTGGAGTTCGATTCCCGCTGTCTCGGTGCCTGGACCGGGCAGGTGCGGGCGCTGATCGAACTGGAGCAATTCCGCGAAGCCCGCCAGTGGGCCGACAAGGCGCTGGAGCAGTTTCCCGAAGCTCCCGAAGCGCTCGCCGCCAAATCCGTCGTGCTGGCCCGGCTGGGGGAACACGACGACGCCATGGCGCTTTCCGACGCCAGTTTGGCCGGCTCCGGCGAACTGCCGTATGTGTGGCTGGCCCGGGGTGATGTGCTCTCGGCCCGGCAGGAACCGCGGGCGGAATCCTGCTTCGAACGCGCCCGAACGCTGGCGCCCGGCGACTGGCTGGTTCCGTGGCTCATTGCGCGGATCCGGCAGTATTACCGGCAGTTCGCGGCGGCCTTGAAGTCATTGCAGGAAGCCATCGTGCTCGCGCCCGCCGAGACGGTGCTCTGGGTCGCCACCGGGCAATGCCAGCTCGCGTTGAGCCTGCACGAACCCGCCCGGCTGTCGTTCTCCCAGGCGCTGCAACTGAGTCCGCACTGCCAGCCGGCGCAGGCCGGGCTGAACACGCTGAACGGCCAGGGTCTTGCAGCCCGCGTCGCCGGCCGGCTGAAGGCGCTTTTCCGCCCATGATCCCCGGACCATCCCTGCCGTTACACCCGCTGCTCGACCGGTTGCTGATCCATGCCCATGAACTGGGCGCTTCGGACCTGCACCTCGTCGCCGGGGTGCCGCCGGCCTTCCGGGTGACGGGCGAGATCATCCTCGCCGACGCCGATGTGCTGGCGCCGGACGACTGCAACGCGATGGCTTCCTCGCTGCTGTCGGAACTGCAGCAGCACAAGTTCGACCGGGACTGGGAACTTTGCATTTCCGTGCGCCACGAGGTGGCCGGCCGGGTGCGTGTCACCTTCTACAAGCGCAACGGGGTGGCGGAGCTGAGCTGCCGGTTCTGCGGCAGCCGCATTCCGTCGCGCGAGGAGCTGGGACTGCCCGCGCGCGTGGACGAACTCGCGCGCAAGCCCAACGGATTGGTCCTCGTCACCGGGCCGACCGGTGCCGGCAAGACCACCACGCTCAACTACATGGTGGACCTCATCAACGCGGAGCGCCGGTGCAAGATCCTCACCATCGAGGATCCCATCGAGTTCGTGCATGAGAACCGCCGGGCCATCGTCGTGCAGCAGGAGGTGCTCACCGACGTGCGCTCCTTCAACCGCGCGCTCATTCACGCGCTGCGGCAGGACCCGGATGTGATCTGCGTGGGCGAAATGCGCGACCACGAGGCCATCCAGACCGCCCTGACGGCGGCGGAGACCGGCCACCTCGTGCTCGCCACGCTGCACGCGCCCAGCGTCGGCCATGCGCTCGAACGCATCGTCGGCATCTTCGAGGGCAACGCCCAGCGCCAGGTCATCCTCCAGTTGGCGAGCTCGCTGCAGGGCATCCTCGCGCAGGAACTCCTGCCCAGCATCGACCGCACCCGGCGCGTGCTCGCGTATGAACTGCTCATGGTCAGCGGCGCCATCCGTTCCATCATCCGCGAGAACCAGCTCCACCAGCTCCACAACGCCATGCAGCTGGGCACGCGCGACGGGATGATGCTGATGGACAACTGCCTGCTCGACCTCTACGCGAAGTGCCAGATCAGCTACGACACCGCGGTCTCCCGCGCGCGCAACGTGGACCGCTTCAAGCCGTCCGCACCGGAGTGAGCCTTACAGCAGGCTGCCCTGTTCCAGGGGCGGTGCCTCGGCGACTTCGGCGAGCAGGCTGCGAAAGTTCCAGCGGCGATACATCTCGCGCAGCGCCGGCTTGTCCGGAGTCCGAGCCACCAGCGAATCCAGCGACGGACCGTCCGCCAGGTCGCACTTCAGCCGGACCATGAGCTGGTTGCGCTTCACCGCCTCGGCGGAGGCGGTGAGCGAAGTGCGCTGGGCTTCGGATTTGACCTCCGCGAGCCGGCCGTAGAGCGATTCCACGGACCCGAAGCGCCGGAGCAGGTCGGCGGCGGTCTTGGGGCCGACGCCGGGAACACCGGGAATGTTGTCCACCGCGTCCCCCACGAGTGCGAGCCAGTCCACGACCTGTTGCGGCTGCACGCCGGATTTCGCGAACACATCCGCCGCGGTCCAGACCTTCTCCGATTTGTCGTTGGGATTGAACAGCCCCACGCGGTCGTTCACGAGCTGCATGAAGTCCTTGTCGGAACTGGCAACCACGGCGTGCCAGCCCGCCGCTTCGGCGAGCTTCGCGTAGGTGCCGATCCAGTCGTCGGCCTCGGTGCCGTCGCGTTCGAGCTGGGGATATCCGGCGGCGTCGAGCCAGGCCGTGAGCTGCTGGAACTGCGCAGCCAGTGCGTCGGGCGTGGGCGGGCGGTTGGCCTTGTAATCCGGCAGGGCCGCCATCCGCTCGGCCGCCAGCCCGCCGTCCCACACCACGAGCAGGTGGCTCGGCTCGAGCACGAGCAGGAGCTTCTGCAGCATCTTGATGAAGCCGTAGATGGCGTTCGTCGGGGAGCCGTCCGGGGCATTGAGCGAGCGGATCGCATGGAAGGCCCGGTAGGCGTAGGCGTGGCCATCCACGAGCAGCAGGCGGTTCGACATGCGCGCGAGGCTGGCGTTCACGGCGCGGCCGGCCAACGAAAAAGCGGGCACGGACGCGCCGCGCCGCCGGCGCTCACTCCGCGGCCGGATCCGCGGAACTGCCGAGTTTCTTCTCCAGCTCGCTGACGCGTCGGAGCAGTTCCGGCAGGCGTTCCACGGCGAGCAGCTGCCGCTTCGCGATCCGGTCCGGCTGGGCCGGCGAACCCATCCACTTCTGGCCCTCGGGGATGTGGTTCATCACGCCGGACTGTGCGGCGATGGTCACCTTGTCGCCGATGCGCAGGTGCCCGGTGATGCCCACCTGGCCGGCAATCGTGGTGTAGCTGCCGATCTTGGTCGAACCGGCGATCCCGACCTGTGCCACGATGATGCAATGCTCGCCGATGGTGACGTTGTGGGCGATCTGCACGAGGTTGTCGATCTTGGTGCCCTTGCCGATGACCGTGGCGCCGAGCGCCGCGCGATCAATCGTCACGTTGGCGCCGATCTCCACGTCGTCGTGGATGATCACCGAACCGACCTGAGGCACCTTGCGGTGCTGGCCTTGGTCGAAGACATAGCCGAAGCCGTCCGCCCCCACCACCGTGCCCGAATGGATCCGCACGCGGCGTCCGAGCACCGAGCGGGTGTAGAGCGTCACGTTCGGGAACAGCCGGCTGCCTTCGCCGATCACCGAGTCGTCGCCGACGAAGTTCCCGGCCTGAAGCACCACGCCGGGTCCGACCTTGACCCGTTCACCGAGCACGCAGTTCGGCCCGATGTGCGCGGTCGGATCCACCTGCGCCGAAGCCGCGACGACGGCCGACGGGTGGATGCCGGGCGCGAAGACGGGTTCCGGAAAGAACACCGGCAGCACCTGGGCGAACGCGACCCGGGCATTGGCCACGCGGATCAGCGTCTTGCCGTTCGTCGAGGTGAAGTCCCCGGCCACCAGCACCGCCGCCGCCGCGCTCTGGTCGGCGCGGGCGAAGTAGGTCTCGTTTTCGGCGAAGGTCAGTTCCCCGGCCTTGGCGCTGTCCGCCGGCGCGAAGCCGGTCAGGGCCACGCCCGGGTCGCCGACGACCTGGCCACCGAGTTTTTCCGCAAGCTGTCCCGTGGTGAAGGTGGGCATGGAGAAATCAGGATAAGGGAGGATGGGCGCTGGCGGCGAGGGTGGCCGTGGACACGAACCGGTGGGCAAGGTTGTCCACCATGACCCCGAAGCCCTCAAGGGTGCGGACACCCAACAGGGTCATGTCGCCGGGTTCGGCGAACACCACCTCGTCGGTGGTCTCAAACCCTTCCGAGCGGAGAATCGCATAGCCCACCGGACGGCGGTGCAACTGCTTGTTCGCCATGGCAAACAGCCGTTCGCGCCGGGGAGTGATCCCGGCCGACTTCAGCAGTTCGGCCGGCAGCCAGGTGAGTTCCGAGCCCGTAACCACCAACGCCTCGACCGCCGGGGCGGTGAGTTCCTCCCGTTTTGGGTTCACTGCGGTGACGTTGACCTTGAACAGGCTCATGGCGGCTCCGGTTCAGATTCCCCGCGAATTGGCGATGTGGTTGCCGGCGCCGAGCACGATCACCTTTGGCTCCCAGCCGATGGCCTGGTGCTGCTCGATCTGCGTGAAGGCCATGATCGTGACCTTGTCCCCGGGTTTGCCGAGGTGGGCGACGGCGCCGTTCAGCTCAATGGCGCCGGAACCGCGCGGCCCTTTGATCACGTAAGTCTCCCAGCGGGCGCCATTGGCCATGTTGCTGCACAAAATGCGCTCGTAGGGCACGAGGCCCGACGCCTCGATGAGGTCCTCGGCGATGGTGAGGCTGCCCTCGTAGTCCACGCTCGCGGCGGTGACCGTGGCGCGGTGAATCTTCGATTTTAGGATGTGCACGAGCATGGGAGAGCGGGCTTCGGCGCGCGGACCTTTTTCGCCATCCGGCGGGCTAAAACCCGCGCGCGCCGAGTCGTTCGTTGACCCGAAAAACGTGGGCGACTATTAAACCGCCGATTTCCGCACACAACTCTAGGTTTCACCACAGCATCTACATCACATGAGTCGCAAAATTCGTTACGGCATGGTCGGCGGCGGGCGCGGGGCCTTCATCGGCGCGGTCCACCGCATCGCCGCCAACATGGACGGGCAGATCGAGTTCGTCTGCGGCGCCTTCAGCTCCGATCCCGAGAAGTCCAAGGCCTCCGGCGCGGACTTGTTCCTGCCGCCCGGCCGCTGCTACGGCAGCTTCGAGGAAATGATCAAGGCCGAGGCCGCGCTGCCGGCGGGTGAGCGGATGGACTTCATCGCCATCGTTACGCCCAACCACATGCACTTCCCGCCGGCCAAGTTGGCGCTGGAAAACGGCTTTCACGTCCTCAGCGACAAGCCGGCAACCTTCGACCTCGCCGAATCGAAGGCGCTCCAGGCGCTCGTGAAGAAGTCCGGCCTGCTCTACGGCCTGACCCACAATTACACCGGCTATCCGCTCATCAAGGAAGCCCGCCACCTCGTCGCCAGCGGCAAGCTCGGCAAAATCCGCAAGGTCGTCGTCGAATACCCGCAGGGCTGGCTCGCCACGCGCATCGAGGCCAGCGGCCAGAAGCAGGCCGCCTGGCGCACCGACCCGAAGCGTTCCGGCGCCGCCGGCTGCATCGGTGACATCGGCACGCACGCCGAGAACCTGGCCGAATACGTCACCGGCCTGCAGATCAGTGAGTTGGCCGCCGACATCACGGCCTTCGTGAAGGGCCGCAAGCTGGATGACGACGGCAACGTGCTGCTCCGCTTCAAGGGCGGCGCGAAGGGCGTGCTGCACGCCTCGCAGATTTCCGTGGGCGAGGAGAACAACCTGAACCTCCGCGTGTATGGCGAACTCGGCGGCCTCGAATGGCACCAGCGCGAACCGAACACCATGCTCGTGAAGTGGCCCGACCAGCCGATGCAGGTCTATCGCACGGCCAATGGCTATCTGAGCGACGTGGCCAAGGCCGCCGGCCGCACCCCGCCGGCCCATCCCGAGGGTTATCTCGAAGCCTTTGCGAACATCTACCGCAACTTTGCCGGCGCTGTCCGTGCCCGCGTGGATGGCCGCAAGCTGGCCAAGGACGATCCGACGCTCGACTTCCCGAAGATCGAGGACGGCGTGCGCGGCATGGCTTTCATCGAGGCGGTCGTGAAATCGTCCAAGGCCAACGCGGCGTGGACGAAGCTGGAGGCGTAAGGCGCCCACAGCATTCGCACGACGGAACGGGCGCGGAGCGATCCGCGCCTTTTTATTTCGCCAATGGCTACCTCAACTGGGCCGGAATCACGCCGCCAAGTGGCCGGTGTTCGGTCCCTCCGGAAATGGGCGCATCTGGACACTGCCCCCGTGAGAGTCCTCCCTCTCCCCGCAGCGAAGCGCGGGGAGGGGGCTGGGGAGAGGGGCTGCCCGCCAAGTCGTCCGCGTCATCGCCGCCCTCCTCCTCTCCCCGGCCCTCTCCTCCACTTTCCGTGGAGGAGAGGGAGTCGGGGGCAGTGCCCAGATGCTCCCTTCGGAATTTCGGGGCCGATTTCCCACTTCACACCGGTGGGGCCGCTCCGCACCGTGGCCCGCGTATGAAGGCTTTCCTGTGCCGTTTCGCCGCGCTGGTCCTCCTGCTGGCCCAGTTTTCGCCCGCGGTCTCGGCCGCCGCGGCGCCGACCTCGAAGGACGAGTTCAAGCAGCAGACCTCCACCGGCCTCGTGGCGGCGGAAAAGCTGACCCAGATCACCGGCATCGCGATTTCGCCGCTGGCAGGCGTGGGCGGCGTGGGCGCCTACCGCTACTGGAAGGCCACCCCGGAACAGCGGCCCGGGCTTTCCTGGTATGCGCAGCCGTGGTTCTTCCTGCCCGCCCTGCTGGTGGTCGGCGTCTGCGTGGCCAAGGACGCCGCCGGCCCGGTGGTGCCGACCTCGCTGAAAAAGCCCCTCGATCTCATCGAACTGTTCGAGAACAAGGCGAGCGGCATCATCGCCACCGGTGCGGTCGTCCCGATGGCGCTGGAGATCTTCGAGGCCGTGAAACCGTCCGGGCCGAGCGCGGGAGTCGGCTTGGCCGGAGCGCATTTTGCCGCCCTCGATTTCTCGTGGCTGGGCGACCTGTTCATGGTCCCGCTCGCGCTGCTGGTTTACGGCGTGGTCTGGCTGTTCTCCCACACGATCAACGTGCTCATCCTCGTCAGCCCGTTCACCACCGTGGACACCGCCCTGAAATCCCTGCGCGGCGCCGTGCTGGGCTCGGTGGTCGGACTGCCGGCCATTAGTGACAAGGCGGGAGCCGTGTGGGCCGGGATCATCGTCTTGGTCAGCCTGCTGGTCGCGCCGTGGGCGTTCCGCACCACCATCTTTGGATCGATTTTCGCGTGGGACATCGTTTCGCGCCGCAAGCACTGGTGGACGCCCAAGGCCGACTTCGTGTGGGCCTTCTCCGCGTGCAAGGTGGGCAAGGCGCCCCATCGCGCCTTCGGCCGGGTCGCCCGCAACGACCGGGGTGAGTTGACCTTCACCTGGCGTCCGTGGCTGGTCTTCGCGCCGCGCACCGAGGTGCTGCCCGCGGGCAACTACGTGATCGGCCGCGGCCTGATCCACTCGGAGATCCTGCGAGTGGAGGGCGACTCGGAACCCGACATCTTCAACCTGCCGCCGCGCTGCAACGGCCACGAGGAGGCGGTTGCCGCCGCCATCGGGCTGAAGGAGGTGCGCCCGGTCGGGTTGCGGGCTTTCTGGGCGGCACTGAAGGGTCTCTTCACCGGCCAGCCTGCCACGGCGTAAGCCGAGCACGCGGCTGGCGCTTCACCGGCTCAGAAAGTGTTCCCTGAGCCACGTCCATTCGCTGTCGTCGGTCTCCCATTCGCAATAGATGGCAATCCCCTGGTAGTTGGCGGTCGACGGGCTTCGGGTAAGCCCGCGATTTATTCCCGGAATCGCCTGGAAGGGGTTTTCCACCGCGGGATCGTGATATCCGGATCCGGCGTCGTCATACGTGGGCACGCCGAGCAGAACCGGTTTTCCCTTACTCCAGGACAAGACCTCCTGGGTCCAATCGCCCATGAGCTGTTGGTAGGCCTTGGGCCAGCGTTGCCCGACATCATACATCATCACCGCGAGCTGATCGCACCGGCGGGCCACTTCCCGGAAAAATGACTCTTCCCAATGAACTTCGAGCGAAGGCTGCCAGCGGGTTGGCGGCGGGTAGGCAGCGACGCTGAGCAGCTTTCCGGGCGGAAGATTGGTGCGCAGCGAATCAAGCAACGCAAGGAAGTCGCCGTCCCCGCTCGTGAGCGGTTCCACGTTGACTTGGATGCCGGCAAACCTCGGGTGTTGCTCAAGCAGCGTGCGCAGGCTGCGGACAAACTGGGACCGCCATTCCGCCTTATGTAGCCGGGCCGCGCTCCCGTAGGGTCCGCCAACCCATGGGAGCACCCGCAACCCGGTGGTTGCATCGAGTAACGCTTCGGTCCGTTCGCGGTCATGGGGCGGCAGGGAACCGTCCGGATTGACCGGGCAGAGATGAGGAAACAGGTCGGTGATGTGATGAGCCTTGAGCCGTCGCACCAGATTGGCCGCGGTTTCCGGGCGCCGGATTTCGGCGAGTTGGTTGGACTTCCCATTCCGTAGGAACCACCCGTCATCGCCAAGCCAGGCATGTGAGAGCCAAATCCCGTTGGCCTTTCGATCAAAGCGGCCGTCACGGAGATCCAAGCCGGGACGCCACCCGAAGTAGCCCAACCCCACTGCAGCCAACACCAGAAGGCCGACGAACACCGTTCGCCAAGGCGGTTGAAAGAGCCGGCGAATCATGGGGCGGAGGCTATCGCCGCAACCGGAAGGCGGCGGCATCGTCGCGCGGGTTGCCGAGGCGGGTGCGGCGCAGGCGGACCAACTCCAGCACCGAACGGTCGGCGGCCTGCGTCAGTTTCTGGCTGAGCTGGTCGCGTTCCTTCTCCAGTTCCTTCAGTCGGGCTTCCAGCGCGGCGATGGTCTGGCTGGCCTGCGCGGACGGCGCCGCTGCGGACGCGGTGTTCACGTCGCGGAGCCGGGCGAGCAGATGTTCCTTCTCGCGCTCCAGCCGGTCGCGGGCGCCATTCGCCTCGCCGAGCAGCGTGGCGAGTTCCGATTCCCGGGCCCGGCTGTCTTTGAGCGCATCGCGCAGGCGGACGGCTTCGGCTTCCAGCACCTTGAGTTGACCGGCCGCGGCGGGGTCGGCCGGGGCATCTGGTTTGGCGGTTGTCGCGAGAGATTTCTTCAGTTCCTCGAACCGCTGTTCGGCGGCCTTGAGCTGCGCCTCGACTTCCTGCCGTTCGTTGCGCTCCGCGGAGAGCTGGGTCTCGATGCCCTTGAGGGCGGTGTTCTGCTCGGTGAGCGCCTGCACGCGCCGCGTGAGCTCGACGTTGGCGGTCTCGGTCTGGACGCGGACGCCCTTCTCCTTGGCCAACTGGGCCGCCAGTTCGTCCGCGACGGCGGAGTGTCGGCTGGATTCGGCCTTGGCGAGCGCAAGGTCGGTTTCCAGCTGCTTCTGGCGCAGGATGCCGTCCTCGGACTGCCGGGCGCGCAGGTCGTCGAGCTGTTTCTCCAGCTTCGTGCGGTCGGCGATAAGGGTCTCGTTTTGCCGGCGAACTTCAGAGAGGTCGGTTTGCAGCGTGGCGAGTTTGGCGGTGAGTTCGGTGACCTGCTGGCCACGGTCGGAATTGGTGTTCAGCGCCGTGACCTGGGTCTTCAGCGAGGCGTTTTCCGAGTCCAGCTTCTTGAGCTGGCCTTCGATGGCCGCCCGTTGCTGTTCCAGTTCCGCGGCGCGGGTCTTCTGGGCAAGCAGTTCGCGGTTGGCCTCGTTGAGCGCCTGCTGCGCCTCCTCGGCGACGACCTTGTCCACGAGGTTGCGCCGCTCGGCCTCCTGTCGCGCAAGATGGGCCAGCAGCACCTTGTTAGTGGACTGGAGTTGCGAAATCTTCTCCACCGCGGACTGAAGTTCCTTGGGGTCCACCGGAGCGGGCTGGGCGGTGAGCGCTTCGCGAAGTTTGGCTTCCAGCACCTGTTTCTCCGCGGCGAGCCGGGCGATCTGGGCGTTCATCGCGTTGAACTGCTCCACCACTTCGCCGGTGGGCGCGAGCTGGTCGGCCTTGGGTGCTGCCTTCGGGCTGTCCCCCGGGGCTGGGGTCGGAGCGGACTCGGGCAGGTTGGCCAGCTTGTCCGCCACGTAGCGGAGCCGGTAGGCGATCACGCGCTCGTTCCAGGTCGGATGCGTGCGCTGGAGCTGTCGGAGAAGCTGCTGGGCCTTGAGGTAACCTTCGCGCGCGTCGGCGGTCCGGCCGGCCGTATTCTGGGAATCGGTGACCTGGATCAGGTTGTAGATCGTGATGAAGTCGTCGTCCGGTCCGGCCCACACCCGGAACACGAACGCGAACGCCAGCACGACGGCGAAGCGGCGGAGCATGGCTGCGTTATAGCGTCCGCAACGGCGGAAGCCAGCCTGCATCCGGCGGAGTCCGGTGCGGGCCAGGCAGCGTTTCAATCCTGCCGTTCCCGCAGCACGCGGAACCCGCTCTCGCCGCCGCGGACGAAGTTGAGCAGCACGCCTTCCTTCAGCTTGGCCCGCCCGATTTCCGCGTTGAACTCCTTGGGCGACGTCACTTCCTCGTGGTTCACCTCGGTGATGATGTCGCCGGGCTTGAAGCCGCGCTCCGCCGCCAGGCTGTCGGGCTGCACGTCCGTCACGATGACGCCGGGTTGGACCTCGACGCCAAATTTGCGCGCCGTGTCGCGGTTCAAAGCGCGCACCTTGAGGCCGAGCACCGCCGGTTCCGCCGGCTCCGCGGGGGCCTTGCGCGGACGGGCCGCGGCCACCTCGGTCTCCTCCGGCCAAGCCTCGGGCCGCACCTCGACCTTCAGCTCCTTGCCCAGCCGGTGCACGTCCAGCGCGATGGGCTGGCCCGGACGTTTGCGGCTCACGAGCGACCGCAGGTCCGCCGGCGTGGCCACCGGTTGGCCGTCCACCGCGGTGATGACGTCACCGTCCTTCAGGTCCGACTTCGCGGTCGGACCGTCGGGCACACGGCCGTTGACCACGACGCCGGCCGACACGTTCTTCAGCATCTCCGCGTAATCGGGGTTGTCGCGCAGGCTGCCGATCTGGATGCCGAGCCACGACCGCGTGAAGGTGCCGTGCTCGATCAACGCCGTGCTGACCTCCTTCGCGAGGTTCGAGGCGATGGCAAAGCCGATGCCGGTGCCCATGCCGCGGATCAGCGAGTTGATGCCGATCACTTCGCCGTCAAGGTTCACCAGCGGTCCGCCCGAGTTGCCGGGATTGATGCTGGCATCGGTCTGGAGGAAATCCTGGTCGAACGCCCCCGCCGACCGCATCCAGTTGGGCAGCACGTCCCGGCGCCCCTTCGCGCTGATGTGGCCGAAGGTGAAGCTGTGCTCCAGGTCGAACGGTGCCCCGATGGCGATGGCGAATTCCCCGACCCGCACCGCCGCAGAGTCCGCGAACCGCGCCGGTCGCAGATCCTTTGGAGGATCCGTCAACCGGATCACCGCGAGATCTGACTTCGAGTCGAGACCCGTGAGCGTCGCGGCGAACTCCCGGCCGTCGCTGAGCTTCACTCGGATATCGGCGGCGGACTCGACCACGTGGAAGTTCGTGAGGATGTAGCCGTCGTCGCGGATCACCACGCCGGAGCCGTTGTCAGACGGGGCCTGGCGGTCGGGCTTTGGCCGAGGGCTCTCCTTCTCACGGGAGCGCTCCTCGCGCTTCTCCTCGAAGTGACGCTCCATCTGTTCGCGCAGTTCGTCCGGAAAGAATTCCAGGAACGGATGCGTCGCGGGCGAGTCCTTCGGTTTGGACACCACGTTGATGACGACCACCGAAGGCGCCACCTGGGCCGCCACTTCGACAAACGCGTCGTTGAGCTGCCGGGCCAGCGCCCGGGCGGGCGACGGTTCCGCGCCCGTGGCCGGCGGCAGCAGCGCGGCCAGCACGGCGACAGTGATCAGACCCGGCCCCGGGCCGCGAAGAAGCTTCGGCATGGCCGGAGGTTACGACCATGCCACCGCGCTGCAACCTTGGGCGCGAGGGCGCTCCGACTGCTGTCGGGATGTGACCGGGGCTGACCGGTGAACAGCGGTGTTGTCGCCTCTGTTTTCCCGTTCTAGCGTTTTTCGGATGCCCGACGAGTCGACCAAAACCCTGAGCTTCGGCAGCGAGCCGTATGTGGAGGCGTTGCGGGACCGGTTGCGCCGGCACTTTGCCGACGGTGGTGAGAATCCGGCCTTCGTCGCGGGCATCTTTGGCGAATGGGGTTGTGGAAAAACCCGGTGGCTCCAGCGGCTGGAGCAACTGCTGGAAGCAGCTCCAGCCGAGGATGCGATCACCATTCCGGTCTTTTTCAATGCCTGGCGTTACGAACGCGAGGAGCATCTGGTCATTCCGCTGCTCAAGACCGCCCAGCGGGCCGTCGAAAAGGCCGCCGAACGCCCTGGGCAGCCGGAAACCCTGCCAGAGCAGGCCAAGGCGGCCGCAAAGACGGCCTGGGGTTTTCTCCGGGATCGCGCCGGCATGCTGAAGGACTGTGCCCTGGCGATTGCCTGCGGCTTCAGCGGCAAGGCCAAGATTCCCTTCCTGGCCGAGGTCTCGTTCAGTCTCAAGGACATGCTCGCGGCCGACCGCGCCAACCAAGAGCGGCGCAAGGAGGCTGATGCCGAATCCGATCCGCTGGATCAGCCGCTGGGGAAGTATGCGTCCATTTACTACGACTTTCAGGAGCATTTGCGGAAGGTCACCGGTCGCGCCGGCGCCACCGATGCGCCCAAGCTGAACCTCGTGTTCCTCATTGATGATCTGGATCGCTGCCTGCCGGAAAAGGCGGTGGAGATGCTGGAGGCGATCAAGCTGTTCTTTGAGGTGGACGGTTGTGCGTTTGTGTTGGGCCTGGATGAGGAGATCGTGAGTCGGGGCATCCTGCATCGCTACCGCGACTATGCGTTCGAGGCCAAGAATCTGTCCGACGGGAAAGTTCCGGTTCAGCCAATCACCGGCCATGAGTATCTGGAGAAGATGGTCCACCTCCCCATCCGGGTTCCGGCGGTGGCCGCCCGGGATGCCGAGTCCTTTCTCCTAACCCACTACCGTCGTCTGTTTGAGAAACGAAAGGCGCCGGATGCTTTGGGAACCGAGCGGGCTGGTCGGGCCGACGCCTTGGAAAGGGCCCGGCCCCAAGAACCCGCTGCGCCGGAAATTGACCGCGAGCTGCTCGACCTTTTTCTGACGGCAGTTCCGCACGTGCCCCGCAAACTGGTGCGGGTCGCGGAGCTGTTCGATCTGCACCTCAGCATTGCCGCCGCGAAAGGGTTGATGCTTCGGCCAGACGTTCTGCTGCGACTGGTGATTCTCCAACTGTTCGCCCCCGGAATCTATCGGTTCGGACGCCGGCATCCTGCGTTTTTCAGTTTCATGATCCGGTGGCGACAAACCTTGGGCCAGGATTGGCTGGTTGATGCCAACCTGGACCGACACCTCGAAGTTCCCGTGAAGTCCGGAGAAGAGAATGAAAAGTTCTTCAAGGTCCCCTCCTTTGGTCGCAACTACGCCCACGACCACATCGAGGTGCCGCTTTGGAACCTGATTCGCGAGTGTGCCCACAACCGTTCCGGATTCGATCCGCGCCGCCTAGTAAAGGAGGGCGACACGGAGGAATTCCCGTCGCTGCAACCCTATTTCACCTTCGTGGCGCACGTGGAGGGCAATGTCTCCCCCACCTCATCGCCAGATGCGAAACCGGCGGGCCAGTCCCACGACACCGCAAGTGCCTTCGACGAAGAACTGCCATCGGCCCGCATCAGCGACGTTCCGGGATTCCTTGCCCAGATCTGCAGCCCTGATCCCCTGCAATGGCGCAATGCGCTGGAACAGAATGCCGATGAGCTCCGGGGGCGCGTCCTGGGGGCCGACCTTTTCGGGGAGATCGAACGGAGAGTGGGTGAACGGCAGGAACTCGTGTCCGTCCCGTGGGTGGAGACGCTGTTCCCGTTCCTGACTGCGGACCAACTGCAGCGGCTTTACCGGGGGTCCAACCTGTTGGGCCGGCTTTCTGCGCGACCGAAAGGGAAAATATGAGCGAACAACGACATGATTTGCCGGCGGCGTTGGAGTTGCTGGCCCGGAAGGTCAACCCGCCCCACGCGCCGGAACGCAAGGTGTTGTCCCTCACCAAACTGTGCGGCAAGGCGTTGGATCTGCGCGATCTGGATTTCCGCAACCGATGGCTGGCGGGTTTGGATTTTTCCGGGGCACGCTGCAATCACGCCACGTCGTTCGCCGGAGCAGTCCTCGCGGATGCCCGGCTGGAGGGCGTCACCTCTCTCCACCCCGACGCACTGGGTGGCAGCGTGCTTTACAATGCGGCGAGCTATGCCCAGCGCGGTCCCGACTTCCAACTCACCCGGCTTCTCGGGGCGGAACTGAACCCGGCAGTTCCCTTCCGGAGCTCTGAATTCCATTGCCTCGTTGGTCTTCAGGGCGAGCGGTTGGCGTCGGGCGGAGGCGATGGGACGGTGCGGGTGTGGTCGTTGCGGGAAGGACGGCAGGTGGCGGAGTTCAGGGGGCATGACGGTTGGGTCGGGAGCGTGACGGCGCTCGCGGGCGAGCGGTTGGCGTCGGGCGGAGGCGACGGGACGGTGCGGGTGTGGTCGTTGCGGGAAGGACGGCAGGTGGCGGAGTTC
>OFDN01000455.1_pt1 | contig 34005 bp, 30 predicted proteins | sample 1520971 | NCBI WGS metagenome assembly OFDN01 (sample SAMEA94257418, study PRJEB24077) | hot springs metagenome | biome: Aquatic biome; feature: Geographical feature; material: Water | place: India | collected 2012-06-12 | depth 5 m | reverse complement strand
GCTCGGGCGGTGTAAACCGTGTGTCACCCCCGAGCCCGCCTTTATCATTTTCTGTTCCAGCCTTTTGCCGTCCATGCCCCTCCATTCCAACTGGTCCACCGAAGGCGACGTGAACACCGCGGACGCCCGGCGGCAGTGGTCCGCCGACCACGTTGGGCCCGATACCGCCGCCCTGCTGCAGGCCGACGCGGACTGCTTCCTGCACCAGTCGCTGTCCTCGCCGTGCCTGAATGCCCTCGCCGGTGCGGAGGGATCGTGGCTGATCGACACCGAGGGCCGCCGGTATCTGGATTTCCACGGCAACAACGTGCATCAGGTGGGTTTTGGCCATCCGAAGGTCATCGCCGCCGTCAAGGCCCAGCTCGACGCCCTGCCGTTCTCGCCGCGGCGTTACACCAACGATGTCGCGGTCCGCTTGGCCCAGCAGTTGACGGAACTGGCTCCGGGAGACTTGAACCGGGTTCTGTTTGCTCCGGCCGGCACGATCGCCGTGAGCATGGCGCTGAAGATCGCCCGCCTCGTGACCGGGAGGTTCAAGACGGTGTCGCTTTGGGACGCGTTTCACGGGGCCACGCTGGATGCAATTTCGGTCGGGGGCGAAACGCAGTTCCGCCAGGGCGTCGGTCCGCTGCTGCCCGGGTCCGAACACGTGCCGCCGTGCGAGCATCGCGGCTGCCCGTTCCGCTGTGGCACCGCCTGTTCGCTCGCCTGTGCCGACTACATCGAATACGTCCTCGAACGCGAAGGGGATGTGGCCGCGGTCATCGGCGAGACCATCCGCTGCACGCCTTCGATTCCGCCGGCCGACTACTGGAAACGGATTCGCGCGGCCTGCGACAAGCACGGCGCCCTGCTGATCCTCGACGAAATCCCGATCGGGCTGGGTCGGAGCGGCAAGTTCTTCGCCTTCGAACACTACGGCGTGGTCCCTGACCTGGTGGTGCTCGGGAAAGGCCTCGGCGGCGGCGTGATGCCGCTGGCGGCGGTCATTGCCCGGGAGGGGTTGAACCGGGTCGGTCCGTCTTCCATCGGCCATTTCACGCACGAGAAGAGTCCCGTCGCCTGCGCCGCGGGACTGGCCACCCTGGAAATCATCCGGGAGCAGGGATTGGTGGAGCGTGCGGCCCGGCTGGGGGAGGTGGCTCTGGGCGAATTGCGGCAGCTCGCGCATAAGCACCCGCTGATTGGCGATGTGCGGGGCCGCGGGCTTCTGCTCGGGGTAGAACTCCTGCACGACCGCGATCCCGCCCGGCCGGCCCGGGAGGAGGCCAACCGGGTGATGTATGCCGCCTTGCGCCGCGGACTGAACTTCAAGCTGACCCGCGGCAACATGCTGACGCTGACACCGCCGCTCATCCTGACGGACGACGAACTGGCCTTTGCGATCCGCGTCCTCGATGAGGCCATTGGTGAGGTGGAGTCCGGGGGCTGATCGCCGGACAAATCCCGGCGCACATCTGCCAAAACCGTAGGCTGCCGTGTCCGGTGAACCGTGGCATAACCGCCGGCGAACCGGACTGACGCCATGTATCTCGCGCCCATCACCTCGCTGTTTCATCCCACGGACTTCAGCCGCAGCAACGGCGGCGCGTTTGCCCACGCGCTGCGGATCGCGCTGGCTGCCAAGTGCGACCTGGCGCTGCTCCACGTCGGTCAGCGGGGGGAAGATCACGGTTTCGACGGCTTTCCCAGCGTGCGCGAGCACCTGACCCGGTGGGGTGTGCTCCCGGCCGACGCTTCGCACCATGATGTGACCGAACTGGGCGTCAACGTGACCAAGAGCCAGAAGGTCAGTTCCGATCCCGTCGAAGCCATCGGCAAATACGTCGCCGAACATCAGCCCGACCTCGTCGTGCTTTCGACCCACCAACGGCAGGGGCTGGCCCGCCTCCGCCGCCCCGCCGTGGCGGAACAGATCGCGCGCATGGCCCGCGTGCGCACCCTGTTCGTGCCGCGCCGGGTGAACGGGTTTGTCGAGGCGGAATCCGGTGCAGTGCGGCTGAAACGGATCCTCGTTCCGATCGATCACGATCCGAGTCCGGCCGCGGCGATTGGCGCCGCTGCCAGTCTGGCGCGCACGTTTGGCCTGACGGATGTCCATTTCACGCTCCTGTTCGTCGGCCCTGAGTCCGAACGGCCGTCCGCGGCGATCCCGGACAACCCCGGCTGGACCCGTGACGTCGTCTGCGAGGAAGGCGACGTGGTCGAAGCCATCCTGAACGCCAGCGATGAACTCGAGGCCGATCTGATCGCCATGGCCACCCGCGGGCACGACGGCTTTCTGGACGCCCTGCGCGGCACGACGACCGAGCGGGTTTTGCGGGGCGCCAAGTGTCCGCTGCTGGCCGTGCCGGCGCAGTGAGCCTCAGCGCGGCGGCAGTTTCACGACGTGAACCGGCCGGGTGCTGTGCGCGACGATTTCGGCCGCCACCGAGCCGAACATGGCCCGGGTCAGCCCGGTGCGGCCGTGCGAACTCAGGCAGATCACCTGGGCGCCGAACTGGTCGGCCTGCTGGAGCACGGCGGCCGCAACTTGGGCGGCCGGCTCCACCGTGACCTCGACGGTGACGCCCCGTTGCAGGGCCGCCGAAGGCACCAGCGATCCCAGCCGTCGGCGTGCGGCCTGCTTGAAGCGACTCTGTTCCCCGGGAGAAAGCGCCGGGCGCGATCCGGAGCCGAAAAAGCCCGGCAGCGGCGACTGCTTCGGCGTGAGCGCGTGAAACAGACGCAGGCGGCCGCCGTTCGGCAGCAGGGCGCACGCGGCGGCGACTGCGCGGTTTCCGGCCGGTGAAAAGTCGGTGGTCACCAGCACGCGACGGAGATCCGGCACGGCGGAAGGCACCGGCAGGATGCCGCCGGCCGGCACGCAGGCGACGCTCATCGGCGCGTCATTCAGCAGGTCTCGCGACGTTGAGCGATGCCACAGCCGGGTGAATCCGTGGTGCTGATGGGTGCCGGTGATCAGGACATCGGCACGGGCGGACTTGGCCATCTCGATGAGGGCTGCCGGCCGCGTGGGGAGCGCGGCGGCCACGGCGAGGCGCACGCGGGTTTCACCCAGCACGGAGGCAACCTTGTCGCGCAGGTCCCGGCGCAGGGCGGTTTCGAGGGCGGCGGGATGGGTTCGCTTCGCTTCGTCCTCGAGGTCCACGCCCAGGCGTTCCGCGTCCACGATCGGATTGTCGGCGTAGCCCGCGGTGAGGTCGCACGGGCCGCAGGCGGCCAGCCCGCCGGCGAAGGCGAGGGCCGCTTCGCTGCTGAGGCTGAAGTCGGTGGCCACAAACACCCGCAGCGGCCGCAACCCGTCGGCCCATTCGCGGAACGGCGCCGCGGAGCGAACGACCAGCGTGGGCACCGCCGCGGATTCCGCGATCCGTTCGGCCGTGCTGCCCAGGAGCACCCGGGTCAGCGCCACGCGCCCCACCGATGACACGACGATCATCCGGGTGTGGCCGGCCCGGCCCAGTTGGCGAAAAATGTCCTCGGGCAATCCGAGTTCCACGGAACCGGAAATCTTTTCAGCGCTCCCACCCGCCCCGGCCACCTCACCGGCGAGGCGTTCCCGCAGTTGTCGCAAGGTCGGCTCCAACAGGGGATCGGATTCTCCGTCAGCGACCGGTGCCTGGGCGCTGTGAACCACGTGGACATGATCATTGAAGCGCCGGGCCAGGGAGCTGGCGGCGGCGATGGCGTCGGCGGAGTTGGGGCTGAAGTCGGTTCCGACGAGGATTTTCATGGCAGTTCTTCTTTCCGGTTCCTCTGGCGCTATACGCCCGCAAGCCACCGTCGCCAATCCCCGTTTCATCACCCGGTCAGGGGTGGCGGACGAGCCCGGCATTGTCACGACGGCCTGCCTTCCGCTAGCAACGGCGCGTGACCGCCGATTATCTTGCCCAGTGCCGTTCGCTGATTGATGCCGTGGAGGCCCAGACTGCCGCCATCCGGCAGGCCGCGGACTGGTTTGCCGCCACCATCCTCGCGGGCCGCATGGTGCATGTGTTCGGCTCCGGGCACTCACGGATCATGGTCGAGGAGATGTGGCCGCGTTACGGCTCATTCCCCGGCTTCAACCCCATCGTCGAGCTGTCCCTGAGCTTTCACAATCTCGTTGTCGGCGCGAACGGCCAGCGGCAGGCGATGTTCCTCGAGAACGTTCCCGGCTTGGCGGCGCGCATTCTCCGGAACTTCGACCTCGCTCCGGCTGACAGTGCCCTCGTGGTCTCGTCCAGCGGCTGCAACGTCGTTCCCATCGAGATGGCCGAGGAATTCCGGCGCCGCGGCGTGAAGGTGGTGGCGATCATTTCGCGGGCGCACAGTGACGCCTCGACCAGCCAGCGCGCCGATGGACGAAAGCTCCAGGACTTTGCCGATCTGGTGTTGGACACGGGCGCCCCGGTCGGCGACGCGATGGTGAAGATTCCCGGTCTCGATACGCCCGTGGCACCGGGTTCGACGGTCGGCGGCTGTCTGCTGGTGAACTCGCTCAAGGCGGAGGTCGCGGCCCGACTGACCGCGGCCGGCCACCCGCCCAAGGTGCTGACCGCCGGGGCGGTGGTCGGCAAGGCGCGGGCCACGGAGTTGTTCGAGGCGGCCTACGACGAACACGGTCGCCGGCTGGCGAAGCTCTACGAGAAGCTGGGCCTGTGAACTGGCAGTTCCGCCCTTTGATTCATCGAATGATTCCTGCTGCATGAAACCCTCCGTCCTGTTGGTCGAATGTCCTGACCGTTCCGGGCTCGTCCACGGCATCACCGGCGTGCTGTTCCGTCTGGGCGTCAATGTCGTCGGCAATCAGGAGTTTGTGGATCGAGCTTCCCGCCGCTTTTTCATGCGCACCGAGTTCGACGGGGCAGTCAATGGGCCGGAGCTCGTGGCCGCGGTGCGCATAGTGGTGCCGGAGGGTTCGGAGGTGCGGTTGTCGCATCTGGAGCCCAAACGGGTGGTCGTGCTGGCGTCCAAGGAGCATCACTGCCTCGCGGACATCCTGGTGCGTCACTCTTTCCGGGAGCTGAATGCCCACGTCCTCGCCGTGATCGCCAATCACGCCACGCTGGAACCGTTGGTCCGGAAGTTTGACCTCCCGTTTCACCACCTGCCGCACGGCGAACTGCCGCGGGAAGTCCACGAGGCCGAGGTGCTCACGATGGTCCAGCGCTATCGGCCCGACTACGTGGTGCTGGCGAAATACATGCGGGTGCTGAGCCCGCGGTTCGTGGCGCACTTTCCGGCGCGGCTGGTGAACATCCACCACAGCTTCCTGCCCGCCTTCGTCGGCGCCCGGCCCTACCACCAGGCGTTCGAGCGCGGCGTGAAGGTCATTGGCGCGACCGGCCATTTCGTCACCGACGAGCTCGACGCCGGCCCGATCATCGTCCAGCAGGTCGTGCCCGTGGATCACACCCACGCGGCCGAGGATCTCGTGCAGTCCGGTCGCGACGTGGAGCAGATGGTGCTCGCGAAGACCCTACGCTTGGTCTTCGAGGACCGCGTTTTCCTCTGCGGCAACCGCACGGTCATTTTTGACTGAAGTGGGCGGTGGCAAACTGGGAAGTCCAACGCTTCGGTGCCACAGCGGGCGGACCAGCGTTCATGGCGTCGGCCACTGATACAGGCCAAACCACCGCTGGCTGTCGTTGGCGGAGCCGGTGACTTCCAGTGTGTTGCTTCCCGGAATCAGCAATCCCGGGGAGACTTCGAGTTCAAGCACGCCGTTGCTGTCCTGGCCGCCGTTTTCGCGGACGAGGTAGCGAAGCACTGCGCGGCCGTCGGCGCTGCGCCAAGTGGCGTCGTCGAGGGTTACGTCGAAATCAAGCAGCACGGTGCCGTTGAGCCGGAGCGTGAACTTGCCCGCGGGTTGCGACGCGTAACCCATCGCGGCCGCGAAGCGCAGCAGCACCGTTCCACCGATGGGCGCGGGCGACTCAAACCAAACGGTGAGCCGTGACCGGCCGTCGGTCTGCCGGCAGTAGTGCAGTGGCAGCGTGCCCAGCCACGAGGCGTAGGGCAGGGGATCGTAGGGTGACTCCAGTTGCGTGATTTTGGCCGGATTCAAAGACGCGAACTGATGGCGGGCCGTCGCGGCCTGTTCCGTGCCCGCACTGCCGAACGCCGCGGGTGTGGACTTGATCCAGGCGATCAGGTCCGCGAGGTCGGCGGGCGTGAGGCCCTGTTCCAAGCCTTCGGGCATGAGCGACTGCGCTTGGGGCGTGAGCCCGGCGAGGTTACTGCGGCGGAGCAATTCCGTCTGGCCGCTGGGTTGGATCAACGTCAGTCCCGTGGCCGATTCGTCGCGCACGATGCCCGTCAGGGCACGGCCGTCCCTCAGTTCCGCGGTCCACGCGAGGAAGCGCGGCTCGATGGCGGCGTTCGGATCCAGGATGGCGGTCAGGAAATCACCGGTCGGCTTGCCTCGGAACGGCGCAAGATCAGGCCCCACGTCGTAACCGTGGCCGCGAAGCGCGTGGCAGCTTGCACAGAGCCGATCGAAGTGGCCCGCCCCGCGGGTCAGGTCGCCCGGCAAAGTCGCGACCTCGGCGAATTTGGTGACGAGGGCCGCGCGGTTGGTCGCGGCGGCAGGAAACAGCGCGGATGCTTTTTCTCGGATGGCAGCGTTGCCGTGTTGGCGGAGTTGATGGCGTTGGCTCGGGGAGATCTCCGCGATTGCGACGGCTCCGGCTGCGGCTGCTTCCAGCATGGTCAACGTCCACACCTCACGCCCCAGCAGCAAGGCGGCGAGTTCGGTGCGCTGTCCGGCGGGACGTTGCGCCCAGCCCGCCAGCAATTGGGCGGCGAGTTCCGGCGCCTCCTGCCGGCGTAGTCCGGCGAACACTGAGTGCTGGGCGGCGGCGGGCAGGTCAATCCTCAGCAGCGAAACAAGTTCTTCGCGTCGCTCCGCGCTGATGCGCGCTGACTCGGCGAGCAGCGTAATGGCGGCGGAGCGGATGCTGTCCGGCTTGGTGACATCAGTTGCCAAGGCCCGGCCGCGATGGGCTAAGCTCTGCCGGAACGCTGCGAGCACAGGGCCGGCGGCTGGATTGGCTTCCAAAGTCGCGGAGAGTCCGGGACGGGATTGGAGGGCAGCCAGAAGACTGAGGGCTTCCGCGGTGCGCTCCGACGAACCCAGCGGATCGGGGGCCGCCCGGAGCCAACGGGCGAGCGCGGGTGCTTCGTCTGCGGCGATTAAGGTCGAGAGCAGGGCGTCACGAAGCGGCGTGAGCGCAGGATCTGTTTCGGGAGCCAGCGCGGCGGCGAACGCCTCCGGCGCGGTCATGGCGGAGCAGAGGATTGCGGCGCGGTGCCAAGTGTTGGTCGCGTCGCGGCGGGCGAGGGCGACCAGCGCCGGGCCAACTGCCGGGTCTCGGAACTCGCCAAGCGTGAGGGCGAGTTGGTAGCGGACGCCGGAATCCGGGTCCCGAATGCGCTCCGTTAGTGCGGCGAGCCATCCAGTTGAGTCTGGAGCTTGGCCGAAGCCGTGTCCCCGGACACTTCGTGTTTCTGCAAGGCGGACGGAAAGCCGGCGAACCTGTGGGTCCACATCATTTAGACCCGGCCCCAAGAGGTCTCCTGGGAGATCGCCAGCCCGGGCGAGCACCGCCATCGCCTGCGCGCGGCTAGCCGGACGCTTTGAATTGTAGGCTATTCGGTCAAGGACCGGGATCACCTTTGGCAGCAGTCCCCATCCCATTTTCAACAGCCGACGCTGGGCAAGATCGCGTTCCGCGCCGTTCGGCGAACCGATGACTTCAGCGAGCTTTGCCGGGGCGAGTTTTGCCAGATTCCGAATCGGGCGTGGCCTTTTTCCAGACGGATACACGCGCCAGATGCGGCCCCGATTCGCACCGGCCCGTGGGTCGAGTTCCTTGAGTCGTTCGGCGGGTATCCAGCGCGGGTGTTCGACGACGAAGCGATACATGTCCACCACCCAGAGCGCGCCGTCCGGGCCGGTGCGGACTTCGACGGGGCGGAACCAGTTGTCTGTGCTGGCGAGAAACTCGGAGGCCGCCTCGTTCGCCGCGCGCTGCGTCGTGTAGCTGATGCCGTCGGGCACGAGCACCGCGCGGCGGACGAGGTTGTGAACCGGTTCGCAGACAAAGGCGTTGCCGTAGAATTCGGCGCCGAGGAGCTCGTCGCGGTAGAGTTCCGGCCCGCAGGCGCTGGTCAGGCGGTTGGCGGCGTGCGGATCGTTGAAACGTTGGAGTGTGCGGGAAGCCGGGAATACCCGTCCGATGTCTTCGCCAGCGGCGGCGGGCAACACCACGCGGGCGGACGGTGGCGCGAGGTTGGGATTGCGGCGGGCGTAGTGGTCAGGCAGCGGGAAGTGCCACAGCAGCGTGCTGTTGTCCTGGCCGAACCATTCACCAAAGTCGTCGCGGACGCGGCCTTGCTGGCTCACGCCGGCGAGTGGTTCAAATTCGCCGGTGTCGGGTTTGAAACGAAAGTCGCGATTGGAGCAATCGTAAATCTGGCCGGTCTGAGGGACGGTGATCTTACCGCCAAAGAGTCCGCCGGAGCCGTAAACCCAACCGTCGAGACCCCAACGGAGGCCATTTACGCGAGCTTGGAAGTTGTGGGTGGCGAAACCGGTGAGGAGTTTGGAGGCGTGCCAGCCGGCCGGAATTTCGACTGAACCGCTCCCGGTAACGGCCGACGTGAGGAGGCTCTTACTTTCTTGGACAACGGAAGACTGAGCTTCCTTGCGTCGGCCGCCGCGGGGAATTGGTTGAATGAGCCACACGTCGGGAGCCGCGCAGACCAGAACGCCGTCGCGCCACGCCATGAGGCCGGTGGGGAACGGCAGGCCGTCGGCAATGACCTGCGCCTCATCGAAATGGCCGTCGCCGTTGCTGTCCGCGAGCACCTTGACGCGTCCGCCGGGTTTGCCGTTGCCGTCCAGACCAGCGGGATAGTCGCGCATTTCGCAGACCCAGAGCCGGCCGTCGGTGCCGAAGTCAATGGCGACGGGCGATTCGATCAGCGGCTCGCTGGCAACCAGTTCGATCTCCATGCCGGGACGGAGCCGAAAGGCGGCCTTGGCTTCGGCCGGTGATTTTGCGGGCGGATTCTCGGATTTCTGGTCATCGACCCGAAACGAGGCGGGAAGCTGGGAACGGACGGCCTCGATGATGAGGTCCTCGGTCTCTGGTGCGAGCTGTTGCGGCCGGTCGTAATACCAGAGCGAAGTCTCCGCTTCGTAGCCGCCTTCGCTGAGGATGCGGCGGGAAGGGATGTAGCAGGGCACATCGTTGGCGTAGGCGTTGACCCAGAGTCGCGACGCGTCGAGTTCGCGTTTCAGGCGCAGCGAGTAGTCCACGACGACTTCACCGCCGAGAAACACCAGCGCGAGCTGGTCGCCGAAGGTCCAAGTCTGGACCGGGTATGGCAGGGTGGGCGAAGGCCCTTCACCGCGGTCCAGTCGGGCGAGCCACTTGCGGGCGTGGTAGCCGACGATTCCGCTGTTGGTGGCGCGACGTTCCCATTCGGTGCGAGTGAAGTGGGCTTTGAATGGAAGCGAAACCGTTTGGAGACGGCAGGTAGGCAGATTGGTCAGTTCGGTCAGCGAGGTTGAAAGCAGCCGGTTCGCTTCCTGGGCGAGAGAGTTTCCGTGTCGTTCTACCAAGGCCAGCGAGCCGCGGGGATCGGGATTGGAATCCGCTCCCGCGCCCACGGCGACCAGCGCAACGATCCCTGGATGTTCGCGCTCCAACGCCTCCGCAGCGACCCCGGCCCAGTCCCCGTGGACGGCATTCAGTTCACCGCCCAGCGTGGTGCAGTGACACGCGTAGCTGGTGAAGAGGGCGCGCAGGGTTCCGTCAGGCGACGTAATCCGAAGCAGGGGCAGGGCGTGATCCACCGGTCCTCCGGCGGTGCGACGGTTTTTGGCGAATCCGACTGAGCCCTGTCCCCACGCCAAACGGGCGGGGCGGCGGTCTTGCAGCGCCAGGGACGCCACGGATTCGAGGCGGTCGATCAGAAAGTCCGTGTAGCGGGAAATCTGGGCGAGGTCCTCCGGGCTCTGGTCAGCCGCAAAGATGTTTGGCGCGGCTCCGCGCAAACACGGGGCGCTGTGAGTGTGGGTGACGCTGAGGGCGATGCCTTCTGGGGCGATTCCAAAGCGCCGGCCGAGGCGTTGGCGCACGTCGTCGGTCACGGCCGCGGGCAGGATGCAGTTGTCGAGGGTCACCAGCAGCGCAGTTTGGCGGCCTTCGCCGATGGCCAAAGCCCGGGCATGGATGCGCTGGGCGATGTTGGTGGGCGCCGGCAATTGGGCCCGGGCGGCATAGCCCATCAGGCGAACTGCATTGGTGGGCGTCACATCGACCCGGGCGACACCGACCCTCAACAGTTGTGGAGTCCGGGGCCGAGCCACACAGCCGAGGACGCAAAGGAGCGCAATGGCCCAACGCGCGGCGCCCTTTGGAATCGGAAGCGGCGTGATCATGACGGAGAGTGGTGGGGGCGTGGTGAAGTGGGAAGCGCCAACCGTGGAAGGCCGGTTGCGCACTCGACGCATCCGCCCCGGGCACTAGAGTCCGCCCGCCATGTCAGTGCCTTTGCCGCCCGATTCGAACGGGAATGCCGCCCCAAAAAAAGTGAATCTCCGTCGCCCCGACGTGATGGAGGCTGTGTCGGCCCAGGTCGTGGCGCATTACCGGAGCGAACTGGTCGAGCGGATCCGGGCGAACGGCGGCGTGATTTCGCAGGGCGAACTGACGGTGAAGTTGGCGAAGGAGTTCGGGTTTTGCTACGGCGTTGAACGGGCGATAGACCTCGCCTACGCGGCGAGGCGGGTCTTTCCCGAGCCCACGCGCATTTTCCTGCTGGGCGAGATCATTCACAATCCCGAGGTGAACGACCAGATTCGCAATCTGGGCATTGTTTCGATCCCGCCCAAACCCACCGATGAGGAGCTTTCGGCCCTGAGGCTGACGGCGGATGACGTGGTGATCATCCCGGCGTTCGGAACGGAAGTCGCGACCCGGCGCCGTCTGGAGGCCATCGGCTGCCAGACGGTGGACACGACCTGCGGCGACGTGATGAGCGTCTGGAAGCGGGTCCGGCAATATAGCAAGGACGGCGTCACGAGCATCATCCACGGCAAGGCGAAGCACGAGGAGACCAAGGCAACCACCTCGCAGGCGACCGCGAACGGAACGGGTCATTACCTGGTCGTGTTCAACCTCGCCGAGACCGATTACGTCTGCGACTACGTGGTGAACGGGGGAAATCGGGAGGAATTCCTGCAGCGGTTCAAAGGGGCCCACTCGCCCGGGTTTGACCCTGACCGCCACTTGGCGGCGGTGGGAGTGGCCAACCAGACGACCATGTTGCGGGGCGAGACCGAGGAGGTGCAGCGGCGTTTCCGGAAGGCAATGGAGCGCCGATTCGGGGCCGATCGCTTGCACGAACATTTCCGCGTCTTCGACACCATCTGCGGCGCGACGCAGGATCGGCAGGATGCCTTGGAGAAGATGCTGCGGGAGCCGATGGATCTGTTGATCGTGGTCGGGGGATACAATTCCTCCAACACCTCGCACCTGGCGGAGATGGGCGAAAAGGTATTGCCCACCTTCTTCATCAAGAACGCGGCCAAAATGGAGTCGGCGGGGCGGATTGAGCACTGGGATCAGCACATCTCCCAGGAGATCCAGACGTCGAACTGGTTTCCCACCAGCGGGCGGGTCACGGTTGGCGTGACGGCAGGCGCCAGTTGTCCGAACAACTTGATCGAGGACACGATCAAGCGGTTGTTTGAGCTGCGCGGAATTCCGCTTTCCGGCGCGGCTGCCGCGTGAGTGTGGAGCGCATCAGCGGTTCGGCTGGAGTTCGGCAATCAATTTGACCTCCAACGGCCGCAATTGATTTCGGGCGATCTTTTCCGCCTGAAGCCGGGCATCGCGAAACTGGCTGTTGCCGGCGAGTATCGCCGCATAGATTGCGCGGTGGTGCGGTTCAGCCTGCGCCCAGTCATATGCCAAGTTTTCGACGAGGCTGAGCGCCTGTTCCGCGTGATTTTGGCGGAGCTTGGAGAACGCCAGCCCGAAAATGAGATTGGGGGAATCCGGATGAACTCCCCGCAGCTTTTCAAACGTCTGCGCAGCCAGGTCGATTTTCTCTCCGGCCAGCAGATCGAGGTAGGCGTTTTGGGCCTGCATCTCGGCATCGCGCGGTTGAAGCCGGGAAAGCGTGCGCACTGCGCGCCGCTCGATCTCGGAAAACGAGTGGTCAGGCAGGTTTCTGAGGATGTTCAGGGCCGCGGGGAATGCGAATCTCGGCTCATCCAGCAGCCGGTTCCACGCCTCAAGGGCGATGGCGGTTTGGCCGAGTTGGCGGGCGTATCCGGCCAAAAAATCCAGCCGCCGCCAGCGCGGCCCGACACTTTCCAATGCTGACTTCAGCTGGGTCGCCACCTCGTCCGGGCGCCCCTGGCGATGGGCCAAATGTGCCTTGGCGCAGGCGACCGCGTCCTGCGAATGCTGACGGCCGACCTCGTCGATCAGGCCTGACGCTTCTTTCCACAGCTTGGCCTCGGCCAGCACCTCGATGCGGGAAAGAAAGATGGCCTCGCTGGTCTTCGCCGCGGCCGCCGGCAACAGCGAATCCGCAAGGTCGTTCCGGCCGTGCCGGCTCAGCCAACCGGCAACCGCCACCAAGTCGCCCTCGTCCTTTTCGGCGCTCAGCAGCGCCTGCGCCTTCGTGGTGAGTTCCGGCCGGGAAGCGGGGTTGGCGTTCCAGAGGACATCGAGTCCGAGCAAACGGTCCGAAACCAGCGCACGCTCCTCATTGAGCAACATTTCGGCCCATGGCGTGCGTTCGGCCAGACCGAGGTGGTCGGTCTCGGCCAAAACCCGCAGTGCTGGGAGCCGTGCGGTCGGCTGGTCGGCCGCAATCCGCTTCAATGAATCCAGTCCGGTGCTGACCTGGTGGGCATTGGTGGACGCCAACTGGGCCCTCGCCTTGATGATGCCCGCAATCGCCGATGCCGGATGCTGCTGGAGGACCTGATCGGCTCCCAACTCCGCGGCGGCCATTCCGCCGCTGACGGCGATGAGTTCGAGCGCGAGTTCCTGAGTAATCTGGTTGGTGGAGCTGTCCCTCAACAAGTCAACCAAGGCCGGCTGAGCGATTTCGAGGCGGTTCAGGTCCAAGGCCAGGCGGACCATCTCCTGCCGGTCGGCGAGTGTGGCAGCCCCGGATCCTAGGAGCTGGTCCCAATAGCCAAACGCCCGATCCTGACCGTTCAGTGTAAGGAAGTGCGCGGCAACGCGAAGCACTGCGGGTTCGGCTGGAGCAAAACGGAGGGCGGCCTTGATTTTGTCGGACGAAACTACGAACAGCCGCTGATCAATCGCGGCTTGCGCCTCCTGCGCCAGTTGGCGTGCCCGGCGGACCATCACCCATCGTTGCGCCGGGCGATAGGCTACCCCGACTGACACTCCCAGAAACAGCAGCGCCCCCAATGTCAGCCAGATCCATCGGGAACTGTCTCTAAATGCCGGAAATCCAGACATGGGAAAGCACTCCGCGGACGTTGGAACTCATTGAGAAGAGACCTTCGGTCATTTGGGCTCCCGATTACAAAATTTTTCTTGCTCGACCGAGGTGACGTGCGTCTACTGGTCCCGCTCCAAGGGGGGGCAGTCAAGTCACATGAACAAAGTAATCATTTTTGGGAGTGCGCTGTTTTGCGCTGCGATGTCCGTTAACGCGTCGTGGGTCAGCGGCGGTGGGGTCAAGGGTTCCGAGAAGTCCGTGTCATCGCTGGCTTCGATGGTTGAGGAGAGAAGCATTGTCTTGGGAAGCCTGAAGGCTGCCTCCGACTCCAAAGCGGCATCACTCGGTGCGTTTTCGGTGGCCGCAGGAGCGGCTTCGGCGAAGGCCATTTCCACCAAGTGGAAGGATGCGCCTGCCGGCGCAGGACTCGCCGAAGTGAATACCGGATTGGTGCTCGCCAAGAACGACTCTGGGCCAATTCCCGAAGCCGGCACTTGGGCTGGTGCCGCAGTTGTGTCGCTGGCTGCTTTTGTTGGTTGGAGGTCTCGGCGGGTTAGGAATTGATTCCGTCCCCCCAAGTTGGGTCGGTGCGAAAGGGCGCTTGGGCGTCCTTTTTTGCTTTTTGTTGAGAATTCTAGCAATGGGTGCGGACTCCATCTTGACCTCAGAATCCCTGAAGTGTCTTCTTTCGGGCAGCGCGGAGAGGTGGCCGAGTGGCTGAAGGCGCTGGTTTGCTAAACCGGTTTACGGTCAAAAGCCGTAACGGGGGTTCGAATCCCCCCCTCTCCGCCATTTCTTCCAAGCTCCCGCCTTTCTCCGCGTAACTGTTCTCCCCGGGCTTCGCTGGTGCTGGGGAGCCTTGGAGTAGCAATGCCGTTGGTGAGTTTGTCGCTCCGGGCTGGTCTGGACTTTCCCAAGGGCAGTTTCCCATCGTCCCCCCCGCTATGCCTGCCACCGCGCATCGTCTTGCCGGGTTCACCGAGTCGGTGATCCGCGGAATGAGCCGCCTCGCCAGTCGCCATTCGGCCATCAATTTGGCCCAGGGCTTTCCTGATTTTGATCCGCCGGAGGAACTTTTGGTGGCGTTGGAGCGCGCCACTCGCGGGCCGTTCCACCAGTATGCGGTCACTTGGGGCGCGCCCCGGTTTCGTGAAGCACTGGCCCGGAAGATTCAGCGGTTTTCGGGAGTCGAACTGGATCCAGACCGCCACCTGGTCGTCACCTGTGGCAGCACGGAGGCGATGATGGTCGCCATGATGACCGCATGTAACCCCGGCGACCGGGTCGTGGTGTTCTCACCCTTCTACGAGAATTATGCGGCGGACGCGATTTTGTCGGGTGCGCAACCGGTCTTCGTGCCCTTGCGGGCGCCGGATTCCGGTTTCGACCGCGACGAGTTGGCGGCGGCGTTTCGCCAGCACCAGCCGCGGGCCATCATTGTGTGCAATCCGTCAAACCCAACCGGGAAAGTGTTCTCGGCCGACGAACTGCGCTTTATTTTGGGACTGGCTGAACAGTTCGACGCCTTTGTCATCACGGACGAGCCCTATGAACACATTGTATTTGAGCCGAACAGCCATGTGCATACAGCCGCATTGCCCGAGGCGGGTGACCGGGTGATTGTCTGCAATTCGCTGTCCAAGACCTATTCCATCACCGGCTGGCGTCTCGGCTACGTTCAGGCTTCACCGGGAGTGATTGAACAGGCGCGAAAGGTTCACGATTTTTTGACCGTGGGGGCCGCTGCCCCATTGCAGGAGGCGGCAGTGGCCGGACTCGAGTTGCCGCTCAGTTACTACTCGGAACTTCGTGCGGGGTATGCGTCCAAGCGGCGTCTGTTTCTGGACTTGCTCCGGGAAACCGGCCTCCCGTTTACCGAGCCGCAGGGCGCCTATTACGTGTTGCTCGACATCTCGCCGCTCGGTTTTGCCACCGACCACGAGGCGGCCGAATGGCTGGTGCGGGAAATCGGCGTCGCGGGGGTTCCGGGATCGAGTTTCTTTCGCGAACCGGAGCACCGGTATGTCCGCTTCCATTTCGCCAAGCGGGAAGAAACCCTGCGGGCGGCCGGAGAACGTTTGGCGCGCCTCCGGCTGGGGCGGTGAGGAGTCCCCGTTCGATTACTTCACTTGAATGCGCAGCGTTGTCCGGAGTCGGTTTCCGCGTTACCAACCTCCGCATGAAACGCCTTGCTCCGACTCTTGCCCTTGGACTTGCTGCGCTGGCTCTCGCGTCAGCCGAAGCGGGTGACTGGCCCAACTGGCGCGGTCCCGATTTCAATGGCGCGACCCGCTCGGGTTCCTTGCCGGCCGAAGTGTCGAAAGACGCGGCGGTGTGGACGGCGGCCCTGCCGGGAAAGGCAGGTTCGACGCCGGTGATCTCCGGCAAGCGGGTGTTTCTCACCTCGCCGGATGAGGCCCGGAATCTGGTGGTGCTGTGCCTTGACGCCGAGACCGGCAAGGTCCTGTGGTCCCGGAAAGTGGCCGAAGGCGACAAGGAAGTTGGCCGGAACAACATGGCCGCGCCGTCGCCGGTGACCGATGGCAAGTCGGTTTTCGTGATGTTCGGAACGGGAGATTTGGCCGCGTTTGATTTTTCCGGAACCCAGCTTTGGCACCGCAGTGTGGCCAAGGAGTTCGGCAGCTTGGGCAACATGTGGATCTATGGAGCCAGTCCGGTGCTGGTGGACGGAACCCTGTTTGTCCAAGTGCTCCAGCGGGATGAACTTCCCGGCGATTATCCGCTGTTTGACGGCAATCCGCGCCGCGAGTCCTTCCTGCTCGCGCTCGACCCGGCGAGCGGGAAAACCCGTTGGAAGCATGTCCGGAAGACCGATTCCACGAAGGAAAGTCATGAGTCCTACGCCACGCCGTTTCCATTTCGGGGCAAGTCCGGCACGGAGTTGATCGTGGTCGGCGGCGACCACGTCAGCGGACATCGCCTGGACGATGGCACGGAGCTGTGGCGGGCGCGTCTCTACGAAAAGCGCGATGACTGGTATCGAATCGTCACCTCGCCGGTGGCGGCCGACGGATTGATCTACTCATCCGGTCCCAAAGGGCAGCCGGTCGTCGCGTTCCGGGAAGGCGGTCGTGGCGATGTGACCAGCAGCCACCGGGCTTGGGAATTCCGGACCGCCCCGACCGATTGGGCGACTCCGGCCGTGGCCGACGGGCATCTGTTTGTGCTCGATGGCGGAAAACGGGTGCTTTCCAAGGTGAACGCCAAAACCGGGGAAACGGTGTGGAGCGGGCGCCTTGAGATTCCGGACACCATTTGGAGTTCGCCGACGGTGGCCGACGGCAAGGTTTACCTGCTGTCGGAAAGTGGAACGCTGGTCGTGTGTGACGCCGGGGCGCAGTTCAAAGTGCTGTCCAAGACGGCCTTCGGCGAAGGACCGGCCAAATCGTCCGTGGCCGTCGCCGATGACGCCCTGTTTGTCCGGACGGCCAGCCGGCTCTACCGGTTCGGGGTTCGCTGAGCGGGCTCCCAGATTCCCGTGGCCTGTTCTTGTTCCTGCTTGGAGTGGCCGGCAGTGTCCGCGCGCATGTCGTGGTTGCGCCTGTTGTGCTGCCTGTTGCTGACCGGGGAAGTCCTGGCCGCGGCGGCGCCATCCGCGCGCCGGAGCGAATTTGTTTCCATCCGTGGCCGCCTCTATGTGGATGCCGAGCGCTGGGCAGATCGGCAGAAGCTGGTGTTGCGGTGGAACGCCGCCAGCGGAGACCTGCGTCTGACCAACCGGTGGACCCGATTGAACCTGAAAGCGGACACCGCCCGGGCAGAATTGGACGGAACGTTGGTTTGGCTGGGAGCGCCCCTGGCCCAAATGGGCGGACGGCCGCTGTTGCCGGTGCAGGACGCAGACCGGGTGCTTGCGCCGCTCCTGAATCCGCCGCGTCTTCCGGGCGAGGAAAAGGTGAAGCTGGTTGCCATCAGCGCCGGCCATGGGGGCAAGGATCCCGGCAACATGGAGGGGTCCCGGAAGGAGAAGGAATACACCCTCAAGCTGGCGTTGGAACTGGAGCGCCAGTTGAAGCGGGCGGGGTTTGAAGTGATGCAAGTGCGCGACAAGGATCGCTACATCCCGCCCGAGGAACGCCCCGTCATCGCCAACCGCCGGAAGGCCGACCTGTATTTGGCCCTGCATTACAATGGCCGTCCCACCGCCCGCGGTTCTGCCCAGGGCCTGGAAACCTACTGCCTCACGTTTGCCAATGGCGAGTCCACCAACGGTGGCCAGAGCCGCGGCTACATGCCGGGGAACCGCCACGACCGCGAAAACCTGACCCTCGCGTATCAGGTTCACCGTTCGCTGCTTGGGGAACTGGACTTTGCCGACCGCGGCGTGCGGCGGGCCAATTTTGCGGAATTGCGCCTCGCAGAGATGCCGGCGGTGCTCATCGAGGGGGGCTTCATGGACAGCCGGGAGGACGCCCTGAAGATCTACAGCGACACGGCCCGCGCCAAATTCGCGACGGCCATCGTGGACGGGGTCCTCGCTTACAAGCGCCTCGTGGAACGCGGTCAGCCGGAGCAGTAGCCGAAAAGGTTCGCCCGGCCGGCCGCCCGTTCGTCATCTTCCGCCCATGCGTTCGATGACCGGTTATGGACGGGGAGAACGGACTGCCGACGGCGTCCGGGTTGCCGTCGAAATGCGCTCGGTGAACCGCAAGCAGGCGGAGATCGGGCTGCGCCTGCCGGCGGAGTTGGAGCCGCTCGAAAACCGGGTCCGGGACGAAGTCTCCAAGGCCGTGGCGCGCGGCCGAGTGGAGGTGGCGGTGGCGCTCGAATTGCCGGCGGGCAATGCCCGAAGCCTCCTCAACCGGGAACTCGCAGCCGCCTTTGCCAAGGAACTGGCCGCGCTCAGCTCGGAGCTTGGCCTGGCTGGGGGCGTGACGCTGGACTCGCTGATGCGTTGTCCGGGCGTGGTTCAGCCGACCGCGGCGGTGGCCGATCCGGAAACGCTGTGGCCGGTGGTTTCCGGGGCGCTGGGCGAGGCGATCAAGGCCTTCAACGCGATGCGCGGCCAGGAGGGGGCCGCCTTGGCGGCGGACCTCGGGCTGCGGATTCAGTCGCTGCGGCAAGCGGTGGGCCGAATCCGAATCCAGGCGCCGGAAGTCACCCGCCGGTTTCGCGAGCAACTCTTGCAACGAATCCGCCTGGCCGGTTTGGAGAATGTGTCCGCGGAGGACGAGCGGGTGCTCAAGGAGGTCGTCTTCTTTGCCGACCGCAGCGACATCAATGAGGAGTTGACCCGCCTCGACAGCCATTTTGAACAGTTCGAAGGCTGTGCCCGGACCTCCGATCCGGTCGGTCGCAAGCTGGACTTCCTCGCGCAGGAAATGAACCGTGAAATCAACACCATCGGTTCCAAGGCCAATGACGCGTTGATCGCGGCCGACGTGGTGTTGCTGAAGACCGAATTGGAACGGTTTCGCGAGCAGGCCCAGAACGTGGAGTGAAGCATGCCCTCGCCGATCATCTTTCTCATCTCGGCCCCGTCGGGGGTCGGCAAAACCACGGTTTGTCAGGGCCTGCTGGCCGCTCAGACCGGCTTGCAGCGGGCGGTCACCTGCACCACGCGGGCTCCGCGGCCCGGTGAAATGGCCGGCGTGGACTATCACTTTCTCGACCCGGACGAATTTGTCCGGCGAGTTGGGCAGGGGGAGTTTCTGGAACACGCCGAGGTCTATGGCCGCCGCTACGGCACTTTGAAATCCGAAGTCAGTTCCAGGTTGGAGGCGGGGTTCGACGTCCTGCTGAACATTGACGTCCAGGGTGCCGCTTCGGTCCGGTCGGCGGCGGCGACTGAGCCGATGCTGGCGGCGGCGTTGGTCACGGTGTTTTACACGACGGGGTCTCAGGCGGAGATGGAATCCCGGTTGCGCGGACGGGCGGCGGATTCTGAGGAGGTAATCCAACGTCGGCTGGCGGAGGCGCGGGTGGAAGCGTCCCGTTGGCGTGAGTTCGACTACTTGGTCCTGAGCGGATCCCGGGAAGAGGATCTGCGGCGGATGCGAGTCATCTTCGAGGCCGAGAAGCTGCGTCGGCATCGCTCCACGTTTGAGTTTGGCGCCTGAACCTTCACGATGCCGCCATGCCTGCCGCCCCCCTGATCGTTCTTGGTGTCACCGGGTCCATTGCCGCCCACAAGGCGATTGACCTGGCCAGCCTGCTGACCAAAGGCGGGACGGATGTCCACGCGGTCCTCACTGCGGAAGCACAGCGGTTTGTGCAGCCGTTGCCGTTCAAGACGCTGACCCGAAATCCCGTGGTGACCAGCCTTTACGACGAGGAGGAAGGCTGGAAGCCGACGCATATCCGACTGGCGGACGAGGCCTCATTGCTCGTGATCGCGCCCGCGACGGCGAACTGTCTCGCCAGGCTGGCGCTGGGTTTGGCCGATGATGCGCTCGGTTGCATCGCGCTGGCGCTCCGGCCTGAAGCCCGGCTGGTGATTGCCCCGGCGATGAACGGCAGGATGTGGCTGCACCCGGCGACCCAAGGTCACGTGGCGACGCTCAAGGCGCGGGGGGCGGAGATTCTGGGGCCCGATGAAGGGCTGCTTTCCTGCGGGTATGAGGGCATCGGGCGCCTTTGGCCTGTCGAGAAAATCGCCGCACACCTGCTGCAAAGTTTGGGCCGGGCGTGACGTCGGCACGGAAACTGCCAAGCTGAAGCCGTGCTGTTGACCGATCTCGGGCGCAAAGCTCGCGAGCTGCTGGCGGCCGTTTCACCCCATCCCGAAGCGGCCGGACCGGATCTCTCGATCTTTTTGGACCGGGTGCGGTTCGTGGAACGCGGACTCGCGATACCGGTCAAGGCGCTGATCATTCCCCTGCTGGCGTATCTCCTGTTCTTCTCGAACTGGATCGCCGACCCGCTGCCCCCGCGCGACGTGGCGCTGCAGGCGCTGCGGAACTTTTTCGTCCTGTATTTCGCGCTCAGCGTCGGCGGCGGCCTGATGGTCTGGGGCATGGACGAAGTGTCGCCCCGGCTGCTTTCCCGGGTGGTTTACACTGTGGCCATCCTGGATGCGGCCATGCTTGGTGGAATCACTCTGGTCAGCGGCGGCTTCGACAGCCTGCTGTTCTGGGTCTTCCTCGGCCTGATCGTGCGCAACGCTGCGGTCATCGCCTATTCGGACGTGCAGATCACGGTCAACTTGCTGGTTGCCGTCCTTTACGTCGTGGCAGGCATCTTGGATATCGCGCTCGACCGGGCGGAAATGACCGGTGTGCGGTCGGTCGGCCTCGGCGAAGTCGCGCGCGAAGGCGACGACTTCCCCCCCAACCTGATTGCGGAAGCGCTCCTGCTCCGGGTGCTGTTGCTGCTGCTGATGACCGCCTGTTCCTACGGCGTGCAGGTGTTGCTCGACCGGCAGCGACAGAAGGAGATCGAAGCCCAGGAGTTTGCCATCAAGCAGGAGCAGTTGGAGGCGGCGGGGCGGTTGGCGGCCGAGATCGCCCACCAGCTCAAGAACCCGCTGGGCATCATCAACAACGCGGCGTTTACCCTTCAGCGAACGGTCAAAGAGGGGAAAACCATCACCCAGCAGATTTCGATCATCCGTGAGGAGGTGGACCGCTCCGACCGAATCATCACGGAGCTGATGGGCTATGCCAAGCTGGCCGAAGGCAGGGTTGAACGGCTGGCCATCCCGCAGCTGCTGGACGAGGCATTGCACGAAGTCTTCCCCGAAGCGGCCAAGTTCGAGACCCGGGTGACCCACAGTTACGACGCGGCGTTGCCCGTCCTGCTCGGCGCCAAGGTTCACTTCATGGAGATTTTCCGGAATCTGCTCACCAACGCCCGCGAGGCGATGGACGGAAAAGGTTCCCTTCACGTCGAGGCCAGATCCGGGCCGGACTTCAGCGTTGAAGTTTCCGTGGCTGACACCGGTCCAGGCATCGCGGCCGAGAACCTGGAGCGCATTTTCGAGCCCTACTTCACGACCAAGGCCAAAGGGTCAGGTCTCGGTCTCGCCATCGTGAAGCATAACGCCGAGATCTACGGCGGCCGGGTGGCCGTCACCTCCGAGCTTGGCAAGGGCACCCGGTTCACGGTCACTTTGCCTGCCCGCTCCCTTTTCCGACTGCGCAAATGAAACTCCCTCCACTGCTTCTCGTTGATGACGAGAAAAACATGCGGCTCTCCCTCGAAACGGTTTTGGCCGGAGAGGGTTATGAGGTGCGCTCCGCCGATTCGGCTGAAGGCGGAATGAAGCTGCTGGAGGCCGAGGATTATTTCATGGTGATCAGCGATGCCCGGCTGGGGGGCATGAGCGGTTACGAGTTTCTGAAGGAGGTGCGCAAACGCAAACCGGAGCTGCCCGTCCTGATCATGACGGCGTATGCGACGGCCAAACTCGCGGTGGAGGCCATCAAGAACGGTGCGATTGATTACCTCGCGAAACCGTTCGATCCGGAAGAGCTGCTGCACGCGGTGAAACGCTGCGGCGAGCGGCATCAATTGCTGGCCGAAAACGCGGCGCTCAAGGCCCGGGCTGGCGAGTCCTACCGGCTGGAGCAGATTATCGGGGAAAGTCCCAAGGTCCGGGAGCTCCGCGACCTCATCCGCACCGTGGCGCCCACCGATGCCACGGTGCTGATTCTCGGCGAAAGCGGCACCGGCAAGGAGCTGATTGCCGGGTCGTTGCATTCGCTCAGCCGTCGGTCGGGCGAAGCGTATGTCCGCCTCAACTGTGCCGCGATTCCGGAAACCCTGCTCGAATCGGAGCTTTTCGGTCATGAGCGGGGCGCCTTCACCGGCGCGCACCGGACCAAGCGCGGCTACGTCGAGGAGGCCGACGGCGGCACCATTTTCCTCGATGAAATCGGCGACATGAGCCGGCCCCTGCAGGCCAAACTGCTACGGTTCCTGGAAGACGGAACCTTCACCCGCGTCGGCGGCACCCAGGAACTGCAGGTCAACGTCCGCCTGATCGCGGCCACCAACCGTAACATCGTGGATGCCATCCGCGCCGGGGAGTTCCGGGAAGACCTGTTCCACCGACTGAATGTCATGCAGTTCCGGCCGCCCCCGCTCCGCGAACGGGCCGCGGACATCGTCCAACTGGCGGAGCACTTTCTGAAACTGTTCGCCTTCCGGTTGGGGAAGACGGTCAACGCCATCAGCGAGCCGGCCAAGCTGGCGCTGCTGGCGCATTCGTGGCCTGGCAATGTTCGTGAACTTCGCAACGTGATGGAGCGGGCCGTGATCCTGGAGGCGACCGAGGTGATCCGGCCAACCAGCCTGCCCGACTTCGAGGTGGAATCGCGACTGCGGGAGGGAAGCGGCAAATCCGCAGGCAAAGCGGGCATCCAGCCCCCAAAACTGGAGGGGCCGGTGTCGCTGGGCGAAGCCTTGGTGCAATTCGAACGGGAGCTGATTTTGGCGGCCATTGAACGCTGCGGAGGCAATCTGACCCGGGCCGCCCAGCAGCTTGATCTTTCGCGCCATGCGCTCCGGTATCGCATGAGCCGTCTCAACGTGACGGTTGACGGAACCGTTGACGAAGAAAGCGATTCCTCCTCAGGCTCTTCCGTCCGATGACTGGATTGACCGCCAACCCGCTGTTCGCCGCGTTGCCTGACTTGCCCGCCTCGTCCGCTGGGCAGGGTTTGGACGGGTTGGGGCATACTCTCAGCAGCACCATGATCACCTTGCTGGTGGTGCTTGCGATCGGGGCGTTGTGTGTGGTGTGGGCGGTGTTCTTCCGGAAATCGGATCGTGATCCGGGCCGGGGAGCACTGGTTGAGAAGTCCTCCAGTTCCTCCAGCGGCCGCCGTCGTCGGCGGCGGAAGGAGCGCCGTCGGAATCCGACCCGGGCGGAAGTCGGCGGCCTGCCCCCGATGGGTGCCGGGGATTCCTCCAAGCCGCCGTTGTGAGCACCGAGGTCAGTTCGGAGATCACCCGGAAAAGCGCCTCCAATCTCGCGCTGGCCTTCATCCTACTGCCGGCGCGGAAACGGGCGGCGATGAGCGCCCTGTATGCGTTCTGCCGGGAAGTGGACGATGTGGCGGATGAAGACAGCCTGCCCCTTGCCGAGCGCCGGAGCCGCCTGTTGTCTTGGAGAAACGACATTCGGGCCGCTTGCCAAGGCGGGGCCCCGCTGTTGCCGGTGAACCGGGAACTCCAGCCGTTCATTCGGGAATTTGGCCTGCCGCTGAACCTGTTCGAGGCGCTGTTGGACGGGGTCGAGATGGACCTCGAAACCCTGCGTTATCCGGATTATGCGACGCTGGAACGGTATTGTTACCACGTCGCCTCCGTCGTCGGACTGCTGAGCATCGAGATTTTCGGATATCGCGATCCCCGTTGCCGCGACTATGCGGTGGCGTTGGGGCAGGCACTGCAGTTCACCAACATCCTGCGGGACGTTGGAAATGATGCCCTCCGCGGGCGTATCTACCTGCCGCAGGAGGAGTTGGATCGGTGTGGTGTCAGTCCGGAAGCGGTCCTGAACCGACAGGCGTCGGCCGGATTCACCCAAGTTTGCGAAGCCGTCCATGCCCGAGCGGTCGGGTTTTATCGCGAAGCCCGCCGCCTGCTCCCGGAATCCGACCGGAAAGCAATGATTGCCGCGGAGTTGATGGGCAGTGTTTACTGGGACCTGCTGGTGAAACTGGAGCAGAACGGTTTCCCGGTGCTCGACCGTCACCCCGTTCGACTGGGCAAGGGGCGCAAACTGGCGCTGATCTTCCTCGCGTGGTGCCGGGTCAGCTTGGGTCTTCCCTTCGCCAACTATGGTGAGTGAGCCAACAGCGAAAAGAATTCGCCTGATCATCAATGCGGACGCGTTTGGGACCACCAAGTCCGCCAATCGCGCCGTCGAAAGGGCTTTTCGCGAGGGGGTTTTGACCAGTGCGAGCCTGACCGTGACCGCTTCGCAGGCAGACGATGCAGTGGAGGTGGCCAAACGGAATCCGGGGTTGGGAGTTGGCCTGCACCTGATGCTGATTGGCGGCAAGTCGGTGCTGAAGGGCACTGAACTCGGTGGCTTGGTGAACCCGTATCAGGAGTTCGGGGAATCTGTGGTGCTGACCGGGGTGAATTACCTGATCAGCCGCGGGCTGAAGGCTCCCATTCGTCAGGAGATTGACGCCCAAATTAAGCGCTTTCGGCTGACCGGCCTGCCGCTGGATCACGTCAATGGCTACCGCAATTTCCACCTGCATCCCACGGCTTTTGACGCGATTCGCCGGGATTATCATAAGTGGGGCATTGCCCGGGTTCGGCTTCCGCGCGATCCGTTGCTGACCAATCTCCGGCTCGCCTGGGGGCGCTACTTCTACCGGCTGAGCCGGGCGATGGTGCTGTCCCAGTTGACAGCCCGTGCGGTGGGTCCCTTGGAACGGCGCGGAATCCGGCACACCGACTTGGTCTTCGGTGCCCTGCAGCGGGGACGCATGGACGAGAAATTCCTGCTCCGTCTGCTCGAAAACCTGTTCCCCGGAACGTTCGAGGTGTTCCTGCATCCGGACGAAGAGGAGCACGACCACGAGCTGGAAGCGCTGCTGAGCACCAAGGTGCGGGAACTGATCCGGCAGCGCCAGATCGAGCTCATCCGTTACTGTGATTTATGAGCTCCATGACGGGCGCTGTTGACAACAAACTGCCGTAACCGGGCAGTTCGTGATTGGAACGACTTTGGGTGGCCGATAGGTTGTCCCGCAGTTGACCCGGGGCAATTTCGGTAAAGATTCGCCGGTCGTCGGTTGCCCGAACTGAGTCGGATTGGAAGATGAATTCGCATCCCTACCTTTTCCTGACGGTGTTCTTCTTCGTGGCGGTGGCGTTTCCATTTGTGCCGCTGGGCTTGGCCCGCCTCTGGGCGATCACCTTTTCCCCGCAGAAGCCGGGACCGCTGAAGAATGCGACCTACGAATGCGGCCTGGCTTCCCAAGGCGACCCGTTGGTGCGGTTCCGCTCGGACTACTACCTCTACGGCATCCTGTTTCTGATCTTCGATGTGGAATCCATCTTCCTGATTCCGTTTGCCGTGAAGTTCCTCGAACTGCCGGTCGGTGCCGTGCTGGCCATGCTCGCGTTTGTCCTGCTCCTGGTGGAGGGCCTTGCGTGGGCGTGGCTGAAGGGTGTGCTCAGTTGGAAGTAGGCAATAGATGTTGAGTCACCGAGTTCCTAAACCAATACCCAATCCGCGCTCCTCATGATTGACGAAGGCCTCAGGAACGAACTCGCCAAACAGGGCGTCGTCGCGACGTCGCTCCAGGAGCTCTACAACTGGGGCCGCAGCAATTCCGTGTGGCCGCTTTCGTTCGGCCTGGCCTGCTGTGCGATCGAGATGATCGCCGCCAGCATGTCCAAATGGGACATTTCGCGCTTTGGCTCCGAAGTCTTCCGCCCGTCGCCCCGTCAGGCCGACCTGATGATCGTGGCGGGCACGGTGACCAAGAAGATGGCCCCGCAGGTGGTGCGTCTCTACAACCAGATGGCGGAGCCCAAATACGTCATTGCCATGGGCGCCTGCGCGATTTCCGGCGGCCCCTTCAAGCAGGGCTACAACGTGCTCAAGGGTATCGACCGCCTGCTGCCGGTGGACATCCACATTCCCGGCTGTCCGCCGCGGCCGGAGGCGTTGCTGCATGCGCTGGTGACCTTGCAGGAGAAGATCGCGAAGCAGGAACTCACCGGCCCGAACCGCCCCCGGCATCTGCGCGCGGACATGCCGAGCGAATTTCCGGTCCCCGAATACGGCGAACACGACCTCGTGCCCGCGAAGAACGAAACGCTGTGGAAACCCGAACCTGTCGTCCGCGCCGGTTAGTCTGCCATGCCGATTCCGACTCCAGAGGAGCTCAAAGCCCGCCTTGAAGCCGCCCTGCCCGGCGTGCGGTTGGAAGTTTTCCCCAATCCAGCCGTGCCGGCGCAGGCCTCCCTGCTGGTCGCCCCGGCCGATGCGCTGACCGTCGCCCGCCATCTGCGGGACGAACCCCAGCTGCGCCTCGACATGTGCTCCAATGTCACCGGTGTGGACTGGCCCGACCGCGAGGAAAAGGTGAAGGTAAAGCAGCTCGTGGATGGCGTGGAGAGGGAGGTCGAGGAGGTTCGCCGGCATCCCGGCTGCCTGGAAGCGGTGTATCATCTCTACTCGGTCGCCTTGAAGCAGGGGCCGGTGATTCTCCGGCAACGCTCTGCCAACCGCACAGACGACACCGCCGTGGCATCCCTCACGCCGGTCTGGCGCGGCTGCGAATTCCAGGAGCGCGAGGCTTACGATCTGTTCGGCATCCGGTTCACCGGGCATCCCGACCTGCGGCGCATCCTGATGTGGGATGAGTTCAAGGATCATCCGATGCGCAAGGATTACGTTGAGCCGGACGACTACGAATACGAGCCGACGCCGCACGACGAGGTGCTGGACCGGGCGAAGGCGCACTACCCCGCGCCGGAGGTGAAGGCATGAGCGACGCCCGCAACCAGCTATACCAGATCCGCCCCAAGGTCGCCCAGGACGGCGCCGAGCTGGAGGGCGAACTGCTGGAGGTCTCAATGGGACCGCAGCATCCGTCCACCCATGGCGTGTTCCGGATGGACGTGGTGCTCGACGGCGAGACGGTGGTGAAGCTCAAGCCGGTCTTCGGCTACCTGCACCGGAACCACGAGAAGATCGGCGAGGGAACGAGTTACCTGTCGTCCATGCCCTACACCGACCGGCTGGATTACTTTTCCTCGCTCACGAACAATTGGGCGTATGCCCTCGCGGTGGAAAAGCTGTCCGGGTTGGTCGTGCCCGAGCGGGCCGAATACATCCGGGTCATCACCGCAGAACTGACCCGCCTCCAAAACCACACCAGCCTCTGCGGCTTCCTGCTTCAGGACATGGGGGCGCTCGGCACGCCGCTGATGTGGGCGTTCCGCGAGCGGGAGAAGGTGCTGGACCTGTTCGAGTCCCTCACCGGCGCCCGCATGATGTGCAACTACATGCGCTTTGGTGGCTGCCGTTGCGACCTGCCGCCCGGCTGGCTGGAGCAGGCCCGGACGCTGGTGGATGAATACCCGCGCTTTCTGGAGGAGTTCGAAGCCCTGCTGTCCGGCAACGAAATCCTGATGGCCCGTTCCCAAGGCGTAGGCCGGCTGTCTCCCGAGTTGGCCGTGTCCGCCAGCATCACCGGTCCGATGCTCCGGGCGAGCGGCGTGGACTACGATCTGCGCAAGGTGGACCGCTACGGGATCTACGACCGGTTCGAGTTCCGCGTGCCGCTGGGCGACCACGGGGATGTCTTCGACCGCTACATGATCCGGGTGCTGGAGATGCACGAGTCGCTGAAGATTCTTCAGCAGGCGCTGAAGCAGATTCCCGAAGGTCCGATTGTTGATCCCAAGGCGAAGCTCCGCGGCTTCCGGCCCAAGGTCGGCGAATCCTACGGGCGGCTCGAAGGGCCCAAGGGCGAGATCGGCTTTTACCTCATCAGCGACGGCTCCGCGAACCCCTACCGCTACCGGGTCCGGCCGCCGAGCTTCATCAACCTGACCATTCTCGAAGACATGTGCCTGGGCCGCTCGGTCGCCGACGCGGTGATCATCCTGGGCAGCGTGGACATCGTCCTCGGGGAAGTGGACCGCTAGACACCATGATCGGCACCGGCATAGCAAAGGGACTGGTTCTCACCGCGAAGAACCTGCTGAGCACCTACACCGACAAGGAGCGGCTGCCCACCATCGAGTATCCCGACGAAAAGCAGCAACTGTCAGAGGCCACGCGGCAGTTCCCGATGCTCGTGTTCGATGGTGAGGACTCGATGAAGGGGTTGCGCTGCACCGCCTGCCAGATCTGCGAAAAGGAGTGCCCGCCCAAGTGCATCTACATCGTCAAGAGCAAGGACAAGCGGGTGGACTACAAGGGGCAGAACCAGTTCTACCCGGCGGTCTTCGACATCGATTACTCAGTCTGCATGAGCTGCCAGATCTGCGTCGAGGTCTGCCCGTTCGAGTCCATCAAGATGAACACCGAGTTCGAGCTCGCCACGCCTGACCGGTTCGGCGGACTCCTCGTCAACAAGCAGCAACTCGCCCGCTCCAACGAGCATTACCGGAAGATTCACCCGTCCGAAGCCGCCGCTTCCGACGCGGCCATGGCCGTAGAAAAGGCGAAGGCGGAGGCCAAGGCCAAGGCGGATGCCGAGGCCAAAGCCAAAGCGGCCGCCGCCGCTGCCGCCGCGAAGGCGGCGGCTACGCCCAGTGCCTCGCCCGAAGCGAGTCCTGAAACGCCAAAACCTGCGGTGGCGGCGCCCAAGATGCCGATGTAACCCCGCTCCGCATGGCTTCCCTCGACCAGATTTTCGTCACGCTCAAGGCCTGGGTGCTCGGCCTGCTGCCCGAGGCGGTGCAGCCGTTCGCCAGCGTGATGATCTCGATCTCGGCGATCATGGCGGTGTTCCCCGGTATCTTCGCGTTGACCACCGTGGTCGAACGCAAATTGCTGGGCCGCTTCCAGAACCGTCCCGGCCCGAACCGCGTGGGCATCCCGCTTACCAAGATCCGCCTCGCGGGTTTCGGGCAGTTCATCGCCGACGGCATCAAGTCGCTCACGAAGGAGGACGTCGTTCCGCGCAATGCCGACAAGGTGGTCCATTTCATCGCGCCGTTCGTGCTGGTGGTGCCGTCGTTCCTCGCGCTGTCGGTCCTGCCGGTCGGGCGTAACATGGCCGCGCTCAATTTCACCGAGACCGGCCTGCTGTTCTTCTTCGCCATCGGTGCGGCCACGGAGATCAGCGTCTTCATGGCCGGCTGGTCGAGTCGCAACAAATACTCCCTGCTCGGCGCCATGCGCGGCATCGCCCAGATGCTCAGCTACGAAATCCCGCTGATCCTGTCCTCGCTCACGGTCGTGATGATGGTCGGTTCGCTGTCGCTGGTGACCATCGTCGAGAAGCAGACGGGTGTGCAGTGGGGCGTCTTCCACAACTGGCACGTCTTCACGCCGTGGGGTTTCGCCGGTTTCCTGCTGTTCCTCACCGCTGCCTGCGCCGAGGCCAACCGGACGCCGTTCGACCTGCCGGAGGCGGAATCGGAACTCATCGCGGGCTATTTCACCGAGTATTCCGGCTTCAAGTTCGCGCTGTTCTTCCTCGGCGAATATCTCGGCATGTTCGCCATCAGCGGCGTGGCCATCACGCTGTTCCTCGGGGGCTGGAGCGCGCCGTTCACCTTCCTCGACTGGGTGCCGTCGTGGCTGTGGTTCTTCGGCAAGCTGGTCGGCTTCATCCTCTTCTTCATCTGGCTGCGCGGCACGCTGCCGCGTCTCAAGGTGGATCAGCTCATGAACCTCGCGTGGAAGTTCATGCTGCCGATGTGCCTGATCAACCTCGTGGTCGCCGGCGTCTGGCACTTCACGGCGGAATGGAACGACCTGCTTCGCTGGCCGCTGGGGCTGGCCTTGCTGGCGTTGCCTTACTGGATCTTCAGCCGGCGCTTCGAAAGCCGCTACCAACCCCGCACTTACCGCTATGCGAGCTGATCCCTCAACGATCGTGGCCGGAATGAACGGGCCGGCGGGCAACTGCGGCTCCCCAATCCGCAATCCGCAATCCTCAGTCCGCAATCATCCATGACCCTCGCGTTCGCCATCCTCGCCGGACTGACCGTGGGTGCCGCCATCGCCGCGATGACGCTGCGGAACTTGGTCCACTGCTCGCTTTGCGTGACGGTGTCGCTCGTCGGCCTCGCGCTGCTTTACCTGAACTTGGGCGCTGAATTCGCGGCGTTCGTGCAGATGCTCGTTTACGTTGGCGCCGTCGCGATCCTGATCGTGTTCGCGGTCCTGCTGACCCGCAGTGGCGAAGCCCCGGCCGGCCGGGTCAGTTACGGGCTTTGGACCGGACTGGGCGTTGCGTTGGCCGTGTTCGGCACGCTGGCCTGGGCCATTGGCGGCAGTTCCGCGCTCAAGGCCCTGCCGAAGGATTCCGCGGTTCCGGCGCTGCCAGTGAAGGACGTCGGAGACAAGCTGGTCGGCGATTTCGTGCTCCCCCTCCAAGTCATTGCCCTGCTCCTCACCGCCGCCATGCTGGGGGCGGTCGTGATCGCGATGCGCGAACGCCGCGAGGAAACGAAAGGATAGCTTCGACACCATGCCAGCCAACCAAGCAACGCAGGTGAGAAAGTGGGACGGTGAGCAGGTGGGAACTCCCACTTTCCCGCTTTCCCACCTGCCCACCTGCCTTACCGCATGAACCTGCTTCACGGCTATCTCCTCGTCAGCGCCCTGCTGTTCGCCGTCGGCTTCGCCGGCGCGCTGACCCGTCGGAACGCCATCCTCGTGCTGGTGGGCGTGGAGCTGATGCTCAACGCGGCGAACCTGAATTTCCTCGCCTTCTGGCGCTACGGCCCGAACCCCGAGGCGCTTACCGGGGTGATGTTCGTCCTCTTTGCCGTCGCGGTCGCCGCCGCCGAGGCCGCCGTCGGCCTCGCGCTGGTCATCGCCATCTACCGGCACTACCGCAGCAGCAATGTGGACGAGGCGGCCACGATGAAGGGATAAAACAGAGATGACGCCGATTGCTCCAGTAAAGCGAGTCCTACCTAAACGTGCGACACCCATCGCGCGGGCCTTAGGCGCGGAGCGCCGTCAGAAGGTAGCCCACGGCGTGAGCCGTGGGTTCGCGACCCCAACCATCCTAGCCCCGTAGGGGCGACAGAGACGCTACCATGCCGCACACCTACACCGATCTCCTGAGCCACATCATCTTCAGCACGAAGAACCGCGTGCCGCTGATCGATGCGGACCTCCGGCCGCGGCTGTTGCCGTATCTCGGTGGCATCGTGAAACGGATGGAAGGCGTCCCGTTGCTCATCAATGGCGTGGCGGACCACATCCACATGCTGGTTGTCCTGCCCGCCAAACTCGCCGTGGCCGACTTCGTGGCGAAGTTGAAGGCCAATTCCTCTGGCTGGGTTCACAACAACTTTCCGGGCAAGGGGGACTTTGCGTGGCAGACCGGTTACGCCGCCTTCAGCGTAAGCCATTCGCAGAAGCAGGCGGTGCTGGACTACATCGCGGGACAGGAGGAGCACCATCGGAAGGTTTCGTTTCAGCAGGAACTCGTGGCGTTCCTGAAGCGGCACGAGTTCCTGTTCGACGAGAAGGAGGTTTTGGAATGAGCGACTTTTGCCTCAGCGCGATTCTGTCGCCCCTGCCGGGGCTTGGTCGGTTTGCTGTCCCAAACCCACGGCTCACGCCGTGGGCTACCTTCTGCCGCCGCAGAGCGGCTGAGGGGAAGCAATCAGATGCGGTGGATTTGCCAATTGGTGCGAGCGGAAGATGAACTCATTGATCCAACACCTCTGGCTCATCCCTGCGCTGCCGTTGCTGGCGGCGGGCCTCATCGCGCTGATGAAGCGTCCGCAGCGCAAGCCGGCCGCCGCCCTGGCCATCGGCTCGATGGCGCTGGCGTTCCTCGTTTCCTGCGTGGCGTTCGTGGTCACGCTGCAACCCGAGGCGGGGAAGGGGGCGGTCCAACTGACTCACAACTTCGTATGGTTCGATCTGGGAGGTTCCGCGCTCCGGTTGGGCTGGCTGCTGGACCCGTTGACGGCCGGCATGCTCGTCATGGTCACCTTCGTCGGTTCGCTGATCTTCATCTTCAGCACCGGCTACATGGCGGACGACGAAAACTTCACCCGCTTCTTCGGGTTCCTCGCCCTGTTCGCCGCGGCGATGCTCGGCCTGCTGATCGCCAACAACCTGCTGTTCCTCTTCATGTGCTGGGAGCTGGTTGGCCTGGCGTCGTATCTCCTCATCGGGTTCTGGTTCCACAAGCCCAGCGCGGCGGCGGCGGCCAAAAAGGCGTTCATCACGACGCGCATCGGCGACCTCGGCTTCTTCCTCGGCATCGTGTGGCTCTACCACGAGACCGGCACGCTGCTCTTCTACGACAACGGCGCGGGCTGCCTCGAACAGGGCGCCATCGCCAAGCTGGTGGCCCAGACCACGGTGGGTGGCATGGCCGTCAGCACGGCGATTTCGCTGCTGCTGTTCTGCGGCGCGGTCGGCAAGTCCGGCCAGGTGCCGCTCCACGTCTGGCTGCCCGACGCGATGGAAGGCCCCACGCCGGTCAGCGCGCTGATCCACGCGGCCACGATGGTGGCGGCGGGTGTGTTCTTGGTCGCTCGAATCTTTCCGCTGATGTCGGCTCCGGAAACGGCCATTAGCAGCATCGCATTGGCACCGTTAACCTCCGCGCTGTCGGTGGTAACGTGGGTGGGCGCCATCACCGCTGTCTTCGCAGCGCTCATCGCGGTCGCGCAGAACGACATCAAACGCATCCTCGCCTACTCCACGGTGTCTCAGCTCGGCTACATGATGCTCGGCCTCGGCGTGGGCGGCCCGGCGGTGGGCATGTTCCACCTGCTCACGCACGCGTTCTTCAAGGCGCTGCTGTTCCTCGGTGCTGGCTCCGTCATCCACGGCTGCCATCACGAGCAGGACATCCGGCGCATGGGCGGCCTGCGGAAGCTGATGCCCGTGACTTTTGCGACCTACGCGGTCGGTATGATGGCGCTGGCGGGCTTTCCGCTGGTGTTCTCCGGCTTCTGGAGCAAGGACGAGGTGCTGCACGCCGCGATGGTTTGGTCCCGGTCTTCGTTCCCCTTCTTGATGGGCCTCTTTGGTGCCGTCCTGACCGCGTTCTACATGACCCGCCAGATGTGGTATGTGTTCTTTGCACCCCGCGCGGAGGCGGCCCACGCGGAACCTGCCTCACACCACGACGACCACCACGCTCACGCCCATGAGCCCCACGAAAGCCCGCGCGTGATGACCGTTCCACTGGCGATCCTGGCCGGGGCGACCGTCCTGCTCAGCCTCTTTGCGACCCCCGTCTGGCCGTGGTTCCACGCCTATCTCGGCGGGCATCTCGACCACCTGCACGTCGGTTGGAGCGCGGATTCGGCTGCCCTGCTGACCATGGCGCTGTCCGTCGTCGCCGTCGCCATCGGTGTGGGCGTTTCTTGGCGCCTCTACAGCCGCAGTTCGACCGCGACCGATGCCTTGGGCAGCCGCTTTCCGAAACTCTTTAAGGCCCTCGAAGGCCGCCTGTATGTGGACGAGTTCTACGCCGCCACCGTATTCCGCCTGAACGCCGCCGTGGCCGTGCTGAGCGACTGGTTTGACCGCTTTGTCTGGGGTTCCGTGGTGGAACTCACCGCGCTGGCCGCCAAGGGACTGGCGTTCGTCAGCCGGGCGTTCGACGAGGAGGGCATCAACTTCGGGTTCGACGCCGGCTGCCAGACCACCCGCGGCGCCGGCTGGCTGGCGTCCAAACTCCAGAACGGTCAGACCCAGTGCTACCTCCGCATCCTCGGCACCGGCGTGGTCGTGTTGATCGTGGCGCTCGTATGGATGGGAGGGAAGGGATGAAAGTCATGGCCAATCTCATCGACAGCAGTGTGAGCTGGTCGGGCGTCGGAATGCCTCCAGGGCTGGCCCATCATTCTCCCTCTCCTGGGGGAGAGGGCCGGGGTGAGGGCGGGACTTCGCCATTCATTGCTTGC
>OFDN01000454.1_pt1 | contig 34025 bp, 33 predicted proteins | sample 1520971 | NCBI WGS metagenome assembly OFDN01 (sample SAMEA94257418, study PRJEB24077) | hot springs metagenome | biome: Aquatic biome; feature: Geographical feature; material: Water | place: India | collected 2012-06-12 | depth 5 m | reverse complement strand
ATAGGTAAGTATATATTTTATGCCGGCGGTGTATTTGCTTTCTCAACATTATGTGATATTGTACAACGCTATTTTTTAAAAGCGGAGGTTTTGACAAGAACCAATGGAGATTTTTACTTGCTAAGAAATGAGGTCTCCATTTTACCTGACACCTATGTTGGATTGATACTATTTATCTTTAGCGCCGTATACACCGAAGCCTACAAATTGAAAACTGAACAAGCCCTTACCATCTGATGCCCATTGTTGTAAACCTAGATATCATGCTTGCCAGACGAAAAATGAGTCTGACCGAACTCAGTGAGCGGGTGGGCATCACCATTGCCAACATGAGCATCCTAAAAAGTGGACGAGCCAAAGCCATCCGCTTCTCCACCCTAGAAGAAATATGCCGTATTCTAGATTGTCAGCCGGGAGATATTTTGGAGTATATGGATGAAGAGGGGTATAAGAAATTGTTTGATAGACCATAGTCCATGGTCCATAGTAAATCCAAAGGTTTTCCTAAACCATGGTCCATGGTCTATGGACTATGAACTACAGCTCCTCCTCCCGCTCCAACATCAAAATGGCACTTTGGGGAACGATGAAGTATTTTTCATTTTCGTACATCACTTCTGTAGCGCCACTGAGTAAGAATATGGCGAGGTCGCCTTCTCTGGCTTGCAAGGGCACATATTTTACCTGTTCATCTTCTGTCTTCCAGGGCTCATCATCTACCGGCATGGGAATGGCATAACCCGGACCTGTTTTGATGATATACCCTTGCTGTACTTTTTCCCTTTCCTGAACACCCGGCGGCAAGTATAAGCCACTGGCTGTTTGTTCATCAGGCTTTGACGGACGTACCAATACCCGATCTCCAATCACAATCAATTTTTTCCACTTATTATCAGATGTTAACAACATACAAGATGATTTTATCCGGTTATGATGCCGCAAAAATAAAACAGAAATGAACAATCTGATTGTGAACTATTTTTACAGTATGAAAAGAACAGCCGGATGTATTGTTTTGTTGATAGGGGGTATCGCTGCTATTAGTGCTTTCATCACTCCGGCTCCCGTTACTACAAAAGCTGCGCTTGGAAAAAAGCTATTTAACGATAAGATACTCTCCAAAGACAATACGATTAGTTGTGCCAGCTGCCATTTACCGGAATATGGCTTTTCAGATACTGTAGCTTTTAGTAAAGGTATTGAAGGACGAGCTACTACCAGAAATACGCCTTCAGTACTTAATATGAAAAACCGCCCCTATTTTTTCTGGGATGGAAGAGCTGCATCATTGGAGCAACAGGCATTGATGCCTATTACTCATCCGGATGAAATGGGGCTACCTATTCAAGAAGCAGTCGCCAGATTGAATGCCAGTAGTGAATACCGAAAACTATTCTTGCGAATCTTTAAAGCTTTACCGAATAGCAAAAATCTCGGTGCTGCATTCGCCGCCTTTGAACGTACACTGGAAACAGATAGCAGTCGATTTGATGCTTATATGGATGACCTGATCGCATTTACGGAATCGGAAGAAAGAGGAAGGAAATTATTCATCAGTGATAAAACCAAATGTTTTGATTGTCATCGTGGGCCCGATTTTACGGATGATCAGTTTAAGAATATCGGACTATTTGATGGTTATGCGCTGAATGATTCAGGGCGTTACCTGATCACTCGTAAAAAAGAAGACCTGGGAAAATTTAAAACCCCGGGCTTGAGAAATATCGCCCTCACCGCTCCTTATATGCACAATGGTATGTTTCAGACTTTAGAAGAAGTGGTAGAATATTACAACAACCCAGGAGCTTTTGTATTGAGTCCTATCAATATCGATAGTACACTTGCTGAGCCTTTGAGTCTGAGCAGACAAGAAAAAGCTGATTTGGTTGCTTTTTTGAAAACCTTAACAGATAAGCGTTTCCAAAAACAGCGTTAAGTTCGTCTAACAGTAAATAAGCTGTACGCAATTCTTCTTTTTAACAAAAGATTGCACACAGTAGGATTCATGCACTTGTTGAATTATCTTTATTTCACATAAATTTTACAATTATGGAAGACAAGAAAAAGTACAAGATTCTTTTGTGCGAAGATGATACGAACCTTGGAATGGTATTAAAGAACTATCTCGAAATCAATGATTATGATGTTACACTGGAAAGAGATGGCCGTTTAGGTTTAGCTGCTTTTCAGCGTGAAAAATATGATATCTGTTTATTGGATGTGATGATGCCGAATATGGATGGCTTTACACTGGCAGAAGAAATCCGCGATGTGGATCCTGATATCCCCTTGTTCTTCCTGAGTGCCAAGACCATGAAAGAAGATTTGATCCAAGGATATAAACTGGGAGCAGATGACTATATTACCAAACCCTTTGATAGCGAAGTTCTATTACTCAAAATCAAAGCCATCCTGAAAAGAAATGAGGAAGAGAATAAGGGTAATGATAATATAGAATTTGATTTGGGCAAATACCACTTCAATCCCAAACTCCGTGAACTCAAAAATGGCGATAGTACACAAACACTATCCCCCAAAGAGAATGAGTTATTAAAAATGCTGGCAGAACACAAGAATGATCTATTACCACGCGAACGTGCACTCAAAAAGATCTGGGGTAGTGATACCTATTTCAACGGCAGAAGTATGGATGTTTATATCGCCAAACTTCGTAAATACCTAAAAGAGGATGGAGATATTGAAATCGTGAATATACACGGCAATGGTTTTAGATTGGTAGCACCTTAATCGGCTTCCATCAATATAAAAAAGCCATCCACCTAAGGCGGGTGGCTTTTTTATGTGCTGCATATCCTCTATTTACTTTGTACCTTTCAGGTATGAAAATCACTTTTTTTTCATCACAGCCCTATGATCGTAGCTTCTTTGAAAAGTTCAATGATTCCACCGGTTTTGAACTACAGTTTTTAGATGTTGCACTCAACGAACATACAGCTGTAATGGCAAAAAATGCAATAGCAGTTTGTGTATTTGTAAATGATCAAGTAACCGCTGCTGTGATTCAACAATTGGCCGGATTAGGGGTGAAAGTCATTGCTCTTCGTTGCGCAGGTTTTAATAATGTAGATCTGGTTAGTGCACGTGAAAATGGCATCCGGGTTTGTCGCGTACCGGCATACTCTCCGGAAGCTGTAGCCGAACATGCCGTTGCCATGATCCTCACGCTCAACCGCAAAACTCATAAAGCATATAATCGGGTCAGAGAACAGAATTTTTCATTGAATGGATTATTGGGTTTTAATCTGCATGGAAAAACCATTGGAGTAGTTGGCACCGGTAATATCGGACAGGCATTTTGCAGAATCATGCTTGGGTTTGGTTGTCGGGTAAAAGCTTTTGATCTTATTGCGAATAAGGAAATGGAATCACTTGGGGTTACTTATCATCCATTAATGGAAGTATTGAACTCGGATATCATCTCTCTTCATTGTCCACTGAATGAACAAACCCGACATTTGATACAAGATGATACCCTTACCTATATAAAACCGGGTGCTATGCTGATCAATACCGGAAGGGGTGGTTTAATCGATACAAAATCAGTCATCAGAGCTTTAAAAAAAGGGCAAATCGGGGCTTTGGGTATTGATGTATATGAGCAGGAAGAAAAGTTGTTTTTCAGAGACTTATCTGCCAATATTATTCAGGATGACGATATCCAGCGACTTATGAGTTTTCCAAATGTATTGATCACCGCTCACCAAGCCTTTTTCACCGATGAAGCCTTATCTCAAATTGCCATTACTACGTTAAATAATGTACTCCAATTAGTAAAAAATAGTAATTTGAAGGATCAGGCTGCGTTATTGGCTTAATTTTAGTCTATAATAGTATACCAAAGAAGAGGAATTATGAAGAAGCTCACAATACAATGGATCTTAACTATTTGCACGGTATTATTGATCGTATCGTGTCAAAAAGAACTCAGTGTAGAAGGTGAAGGATTAAAAGGTGCTGCGCAAGGTTCTCTTACGGATAGTTCAGGCAATTGTAAAGATGCGGATGTACGTGGTGAATATGTGATTGATCAACCGCTTGGTGATAGCAATTATATCGTTATCAAAGTGAACTTCACATTGCAAGGAAAGTACAAGATTTATAGTGATACTGTAAACGGTATGTGGTTTATTGATTCAGGCTTTGCCCTCACTACCGGTCCCACTACTGTTAAATTAAAAGGCAATGGCAAACCCATTCTTCCCAACCGTGCAGATTTTGTATTGACTTTTAATAATAGTTTCTGTGCATTCTCTGTCATCAGCAGTACCACAGGCGGTAGCGGCGGCGGAACCAGTAATGATTATTTCCCTACTACACTGAATTCTAACTGGACTTATGAATACCTTCCTAAATTGGGAACACTAGATACGTTCAGGGTTGTAGCAACGAATCAAACCATTTTTGCTGATAATAAAGTGTTTAGACAATACAGCACTGATCCTTTAGGCGAAGCTTATTATTTCAGCAAGGACAATGCTGGTAATTATTACGCTTACAGTACTGTAGACTTTGATTACCTCTTTATTTTTGATTCTATTCCTTCCACATTCATCTCCTATCCATTCTTGAAAGATAATGTGGCACAGGGAACTTCTTGGGAAAGTCCGGAATATGGTAAAGTAAAAATTGGTAATGATATTGGTATCAGTAAAGCGGTCTTTACCATCGTTGGTAAAGGCATTACCTATTCAATATTCGGAACTACATATAATGATGTCATCAATGTGAAAAGAAGTATTCAATTTAAAAAAGATGGCACCAATACTTTCACTACCGTAATTGAAGGCAATACTTATTATGCAAAAGGTGTTGGTATGATCGATCAGGTGATTCCTACATCTTCTACTACCAGTCAAGCAGTTAGTTTAAAAAGGAAACAAATATTCTAATACTTACTATAAATAAGAATGCCGCTGAAAACAGCGGCATTCTTATTTATAGCTATGACTATATTGTAATTAAAATATTTGTGTTTTATCATTCACTACAGAATCTGTTTCTACGGTTGCATGTTTCTCTTCTTCCACTGTTTTAAAGAATTTCTTTTGAAAAATCAAGATGGCAATCACACCTGAAGAAATGGCTGCATCTGCAAGGTTGAACACCGGTCTGAAGAATTCAAAATCATCTCCCCCTACAAAAGGCATCCATGCCGGGTACTTTGCATTGGTAATGATGGGGAAGTAAAACATATCTACCACTTTACCGTAAAACAAACCTGCATAACCGCCTCCATCCGGAAATAGAGTCGCTACATTTTGTGTAAAGGGGTTGCTTTGTTCAAAAATCAATCCGTAAAATAAACTATCGATCAAATTCCCCAATGCTCCGGCGTAAATCAATCCGGCGCAGATCATAAATCCGCGATGATATTTTTTCTTCAAAAAATCACGCAGTAAAAAAGTACCCCAAATCACTGCTACCAAACGAAACAGGGTAAGCGCTATTTTTCCGATACCCCCACCAAATTTCCATCCCCAGGCCATACCTTCATTTTCTACAAAATGTAAACGGAACCAATTGCCTATCATATTGTGTTCTTCACCGGCATAATAAGTCAGTTTGATATAGAATTTCAATGCCTGATCGGCAACGATAATGGCAAGTATCAAAAAAATCAAATGCTTCGCTTTCACTGCTAGTAGTTTTTATCTGGCAACAAAGATAGGGCTTGGGTTATTCCAAAAAGGTTAAAGGCTTATTCTTCTACATAAACCCTTTTCACCCTTTGACTTACAGAAGTCATAATCTCATAGGGTATCGTTCCTACTGCTTTTGCCAGTTCCTGAATGGGCAATTGCCTGCCAAAGATCTCCACCTCATCCCCTTCAATAACACCGGGAACATCCGTTACATCGATCATTGTCATATCCATACAAACATTGCCAATAACCGGTGCTTTTTGACCACGAACCCATACTTGTCCGATTCCATTTCCAAATCGACGGCTGTATCCATCGGCATAACCGATACGAATAGTGGCTATCCGGCTTTCGCGCTCAACGATTCCCTTTCTGTTATATCCTACTGTTTCTCCAGCAGCAACGCTACGAATCTGGGCAATTGTGGATTTTAAAGTAGCCACCGGTTGCAAAGCAAGTTGATGGGTATCTGCACTATCTACTCCATATAAACCTATACCCAAACGAACCATGTCGAATTGATAAGCAGGATGACGAAATATACCTGCTGAATTGGCGATATGACGAATAAAAGAATAATTCAAGTGACTCCTTAACGTATGACAAGCTTCGATAAATCCATGCACCTGTTGTTCGGTAAAAGCATCCAATGAGGGGTTTTCACTTCCGGCCAGATGACTCAATACCGATTTGACTACCATGGTTCCTTTTTCCTTCAACGCTATGGCTAAATCATGTGCTTCTTTGATTTCAAAACCCAATCGGTTCATTCCTGTATTGAATTTGATATGTACAGGATAATGTTGAATTCCTTGATTTTGTAAAAATGTATGAAAAGACCGGTAGATATTGAAAGAATAAATCTCAGGTTCCAAATCATATTGAACCATTGCATCAAATCCTGCCTCGTCTACATTCATTACCATAATGGGTAAACTGATACCTGCTTTTCGTAACTCTACACCCTCGTCAGCATAAGCTACTGCGAGATAATCGATCTTATGAAACTGTAATACCCGTGCTACTTCTGCAGACCCACTTCCATAACTAAATGCTTTCACCATGGCCATGAGTTTGGTACTAGGTTGCAAAAAATGCTGGTATGCTTTCAGGTTATGGATCATGGCGGTGAGATTCACTTCCATGACCGTTTGATGCACTTTCTGTTCTAACCACTGACTGATTCGCTCAAAGGAAAATATCCGTGCCCCTTTTAAAAGAATGTATTCATCCTTGAACTGATTCAAATTTGCCTGTTCTAAAAAATCAGCTGTTGAAGGGTAACAAATAATGGTGGGAATACTATCTGACGTTGTATGAACAGACTGTGGCAAAGCATGTACATATCTTGCTATCACCGGACCAATACCCACAAATTTTTGAACGCCTCTTCTACTCAGCTTTTCCAATACAATCTGATACAGGCGATCATCAGGAATACCACTTTGCAAAATATCGGAAAGTATAACGGTTGTTTTATTGTTGCCGGCTTGTTGCACTAAAAAATCAAGCGCCAGCTCTAATGAAGCGATATCATTACTGTAACTATCATTCAGTAAATAACAATTATTCACAGCTTTGATCAACTGCATACGCATATCCACCGGCTGTAATAACAACATCCTCTCTTGAATCATTTCCAATGCATAGCCCTGTGCTAACATGGTTGCCCAGCAGGTAATGGCATTATCAATGGATATACGGTCTGTGAATGGTATAGTAATGCTGATGGTATTCTGTTGATACAAAGCCAAGATCATTGTTGTATGATCTGTACGCTCTTCACTAATAATTTTTAAATCGGCAGATTCATTTCTACTCCATGAAAAAAAACGAATCCCGTCTTTAAAGAATGCTTTATCATGTGTATCCGGATAACAATAAGGAGCTATTCCATCGCGATAAAAAATCAACACATCTGCTTCTTTGAATAGTTTCGCTTTCTCCAATGCTTTTTCTCTTTCACCAGAAAACCCTTCATTATGTGCTGTACCTAAGTTGGTCCAAATACCAATAGTAGGCTGAATGATTTGCTGAAGCGTATCCATCTCGCTTGGCTCAGAAATACCTGCTTCAAAAATGGCAAGTGTGTGCATGGATTGTAATTGCCATACACTTAAGGGGACTCCAATTTGTGAGTTATAACTACGCGGACTTCTCACAATCTGTTGGTCTGCATTCAGTAACTGATAGAGCCATTCTTTAACAATGGTTTTTCCATTACTGCCTGTAATGCCTATAATAGGTATATGAAATTGACTACGATGAAAAGCTGCTAATTGTTGTAAGGCTTTGAGTACATCTTTTACGATCAGAAATGAAGCATCCGGATATGCAGCAGCTTCATTGAAAGAAGATTGTACCACAAAAGATCTTAACCCTCGATCATACAATTCAGGAATGAATGTATGTCCATTTCTTCTCGGACCACTGATCGCAAAGAACAGTGTAGCATCCGGAAATATAAGTTTGCGACTATCGGTCAATAAATATTGCACCATTCTATTGTCAGCAGGCTTTGTTTCAGCCTGAATAATGGTGGCGATATGTTGCAAAGAATAAATCAAGAAAAATGATTAATGATCAGATAGAACCATCATGCACATCCTGCGGTGTTCCTTTTTTACTCGCAAACATGGAGTAGAAAATAGAGCCGGAGATACAAAGTATGATCAATCCAAGAGAAATGAATACCTGGGTTGATTTGTCTACCCACATATTGATATAATGTTCTCCCAGCATTTTGATACCGATGATCACGAGTACAATCGCAATACCTTGTTGTAAATAATCAAACTTAGAAACGGCACCTCTTAACAAAAAGAATAAGGAACGGAGTCCAAGTACAGCAAAAATATTCGATGTATAAATCACCAGTTTGTCTCTTGAAATACCCATCACAGCAGGAATAGAATCCAGCGCAAAAACAAGGTCAATAGAGGCAAGCAATACCACTACCACGAACAGTGTGGTATACAAAGGTTTACCATTTTCTCTTACCACATATTTACCATCTCCATCGTGAGGTGCCAGCGGTAAATAAGTTTTCAAAAAGCGATAGATCTTAGTGTCATGCGGCTCAAATTCTTTTTCTTCATTCGCTGTAAACATTTTATAACCGGTATACACCAGAAAAACACCAAATATGTAAAGCACCCAATGAAACTGTTCTACCAATGCCACACCAATGGTGATGAACAATACCCGGAAAACGATGGCCATCAAAATGCCGATCAATAATACCCGGGAATAATACTTCTCTTTTACTTTGAAGGAATTGAAAATAAGGATAAAGACAAAAATATTGTCAATACTTAAACTCCACTCCATGAGATAAGCACTCAAGTATTCCAAAGCAAGTTTCTGCCCTTCCTCTACCCACATAAACACAAAAAATCCCAATGCCAGTGATACCCAAAAGAATGTTTGCTTTAATGCTTGCTTGATGGTTATCTGAGCATTTTTTTTACTCAATAATCCTAAGTCAAATACTAATGCAAGTACTAATACGATTCCGAAAACAAGATAAACGATCTGGTGCGTGGTCATGCGGGTAAATTATGGCGTAAAGATAGCGCCCAACCTCTTCAGAGCCTTTTTAAAGACCGTATTTCTTTTTTCTTCGCCATTGTATAATTCCTCCGGCAATAGCTAAGGCGAGTAAAGGGGTGACAATATTGATAAATTGCCAAGTAGTTTTTTGGGATGCAATCTTTTCTTTGTCCAAAAGCCTTAAAACAATGGTTTTATTCCTACTTTCAAACAAGCCATTATTGCTTACGAGATAATCGATACAATTCAAAAAGAATTCACGATTGGCAAAACGATAGCCTTCAAATGGAAGTTCTCCCATGGGTAAGGGACCGGTGGTATTACTAAGTGCATTGGTCACGATATCAGCATCCGAAACCACAATCTGTTTTCCTTCTTTTAATGCAGCTCGCTGAAAGGGCTTGCCGGTTGTACGTTCTACGGAATCCATCAAATCAGCCCCTGCTCTATTGGCAAAAAGCGATTGAAATTTACCCTCCAATAATACGGCTACAGGAACATAACTTCTGTTGAATGTAAAAAGATCTTCTTCACTTTTAACGCTATTGAGAGATACCAACGCTGGGGAAGAAATACTTCGGCTATTCGTATCTGAAGCCAATAAAATAGTCTTTTGTATACCCGGTGCTTTCACCGTATCAATACTGGATGGGAAAATGGGCAGTACCCGATCCAGATTTTTGGAAATAGGATTGTCTGTTTTTGATGATAGAAAAGGATAATAAGGCCATGGTACTCTTTGCATATTGGGAGAACCATCCGGATTTCTACCGACTACGATCGGGATTTTAGAGCAATTCAAATCTTGCAGCAGATCACCATTGATGCGTACTCCATATTTGAATAGTAGATCATCAATATCCAGTCCACGATCGTAGGCTGTATATTCTGCCTGGCTTCTCATCAGACTATCTAATTCAGCATGGAGTTTATCGATAAACCAAATGATTTTACCGCCGTTCATGACATATTGATCCAGCTTCAGTTTATCTTCTTCTGTAAAAACACTGGTGGGTTTTACAATCACCAAAGCATCTATGATGGTGGGATCTGGATATCCTTGTTTCAGATCGAATACAGCCAAGCGGTAATCATTTCTCAAACTCTCACCAAGATCATTAATTTTCATATCGATGGGCTCTCCATTACCCACGAGATAGGCAATGGTTGGTATGTATTCACGCGTCAGCTTATCAATAGCATTGGCAAATTTGTATTCCAATAAAGCCTCTGCTGCATTACGTGTAGCTTCTTTGTCTTCCAGTGGCTCTACATCATTCACTACATTATATTGTTTGAATACCCGTCTGCTACTTCTCAGGTCAATGGCAATAGGCTTCCGATTACCATACTTCACCAATGCGGATGGAATGATGAGTTGGGAGGTAGATTCATCTGTATTGGTAACTTCTGTTCTTTCAAACACAACACCTAAGCGTGCTAAACTATCATACAACATAGCTTTAGCAGTATCATTGCTGATTTCTTCGCCGGGCTTTTCAAATTTTACCCGAATAAGATTTCCTGAGATTGAGGTAAATTCTTCCAGTAATTCTTTTGTAGCAACAGATAACTTTTTATAGTCAGCAGGAAGATTACCTGTCAAGAATACATCAATTTCAATGACTGAGTCTACATTAGTTAATAGTTGCTTGGTTGCATTTGTAAGGCTGTATCTTTTATCTTCAGTAAGATCCGCACGCATTCCAATATTAGCCGTTAGGTAAATGATTGCTACCAGTAAGATCGTCGAAAAAAACACACCATATTTATATTCAGATAGTTTTTGCATACACTTACATTAGCGTTTTAGCAGATTCCTTTGTGTGATGGTTAAGAAAAAATAAATAAGCCACCCGAAATAAACAATATCACTAACACGAATCACACCTCTACTAATACTTCTATAATGAAAACTGATCCCTAACATTTCAAGATAATAATCCAATCCACCACTGAATACAGAGAGTTTACTAATGGCTTCAAATCCATTGTATAGTAAAAAACAAACAAATGCACCTGCAATAAATGCAACAACAGTATTGGATGTAAAGCTACTGGTACAAATACCTATTGCCGTGAATACAGCACCTAACAATAACAATCCGATATAACTGCCTGCCGTAGCTCCCATGTCAATACCTCCGGTAACACTGAGTTGTTGAACCGATACGGCATACATCAATGTAGGTATGACAGCGCAGAATGTAATAAGTATCGCACCAAAAAATTTACCCCATACAAGCTGTGCAGGTGTGAGAGGCAAAGTTCTGAGTAATTCAAAACTTCCGGATTTGAATTCATCAGCAAAACTACGCATGGTAATTGTGGGTACCATGAGTAATAATAGCCAGGGTGCGAGATTAAAAAAACCGGATAGACTGGCATACCCAAATTCAAGAATACTGGTATCCGGAAAAACAAATAACATGAGACCGTTCAGCAATAGAAATACCGCTAAGGCAATATAGCCGGTTAGACTACTAAAAAATTGCTGCCATTCTTTTTTGCAGATCATCCACATGGTGTCAAAACTAATTGTTCTCTGCCATACAGCTACCGATCATGGATATTTTATGTGTTCTTTATGGAATTGATAGATCACTGCATCCTATGAAAAAGAACTACTATGAAACTACGCATTGCATTATTGCTGCTGGGTTTGTTGGGAATAGGCATACTAGCCCAGAGTCAGCAAGAGCCTCCAAAGCCAAAGAAACCGGAAGCTCCGCCTAAAGTATTAGATGGGAAAGATGCTATTCCCGTAACGGTATGGAGTAATAAAAAATCTAAAGTTCCTACCCCACCACCCCCGCCGGCACCTCCTAAGGTAAACCCACCAAAAGTGGTAAAGCAGCCCGGCAAACCTGCGCCACCACCACCGCCGCCTAAACCGGAAAAGGCAAAAATTGAACAGCATTGAAAGTGATATATATAATAAAAAAGCCCGAAGGGATCACCTTCGGGCTTAACCAATTATGTCATTTGTTATGTGTGTTCTACACCGCAAAACTCTCACCACAACCACAACTTCTGCTGGCATTGGGATTGTTGAAATAAAATCCTTTGCCATTCAATCCATCAGAGAAATCCAATTCTGTATTTACCAGGTATAAAAAGCTTTTCAGATCCGTCACTACTTTTACACCATTGTCTTCAAATACCTGATCCATGGGTTTGATCTCATTATCGAAATCAAGTTTGTAGCTGAGTCCTGAACAACCCCCACCTACTACACCTACACGTAGAAAGTAAGAAGCATCACCAGCCACACCAGCCTCATCCATCAGTTGCTGTACTTTCTTTTTGGCTTTATCACTTACGTAGATACTGTTTTCTGTTGCTACCATTGGCTTATAGTTAATGGTTCATGGCTAATGGCATTTTACACATCAGCCATATACAATTAATGAACTCCTTTTTCTTCAAATACCAGTTCTTCTAAACCGTTCTTTTTACGGTAGTCATTGATCGCTGCTTTGATTGCATCTTCTGCTAATACTGAGCAGTGAATTTTCACTGGAGGAAGATTCAACTCTTCTACCAGATCCATATTATCAATAGCTACTGCTTGGTCTACAGTTTTGCCTTTCAGCCATTCCGTAGCTAGTGAAGAAGAGGCGATAGCTGAACCGCAACCAAAGGTTTTGAATTTGGCATCGGTAATAACTCCGGTCGTGTCATCTACTTCAATCTGTAAACGCATCACGTCACCACATTCCGGTGCACCAACTAATCCTGTACCTACGTTCTTCTTTGCTTTATCAAGAGTACCCACATTTTTGGGGTTGTTGTAATGGTCGATTACTTTTTCTGAATATGCCATGGTTGAAGAAAATTTAAAAATTAAACAATTTGAAAAATCAATTTGAAAATTTGAGAATTTGAGAATTTGAAAATGAAGAGGAATGCTTCAACAGTATTTTCAAATTTTCACATTGTCACATTTTCAAATTATCAATGATGCGCCCACTCAATGGAGTTCAAGTCAATACCTTCTTTGAACATTTCCCAAAGTGGACTCATTTCACGCAATTTAATCACAGTATCACTCACTGCTTTAATGGTATAGTCGATCTGTTCTTCAGTTGTAAATCTACCCAAACCAAAACGAAGTGAACTATGTGCTAAGTCATCACCCAAGCCCAATGCCTTCAATACATAACTAGGTTCCAGTGATGCAGAAGTACAAGCTGAGCCTGATGACAAAGCAATATTTTTATTGAAACCCATCATCAAACCCTCTCCTTCCACATATTTGAAAGAGATGTTGGATACATGTGGCAGGCGATGTTCACGGCTACCATTTACATAAGCTTCTTCGAGTTGCATCAATGCATTTTCCAATTTATCGCGCAGCTTGCTCAATCTGGCAGCATCATCCGCCATCTCCAAACGAGCCAGTTCACAGGCTTTACCAAAACCTACGATACCCGGTACGTTCAAAGTACCGCTACGCATGCCTCTTTCATGTCCGCCACCATCCATTTGCGCAGTTACTTTTACACGCGGATTTTTTCTACGCACATACAAAGCACCAACGCCTTTCGGACCGTACATTTTGTGTCCGGTGAAAGCCATAATATCAATGCCATCTTTATTTACATCCACAGGTATTTTACCCACTGCCTGGGTTCCATCAGTAAAGAACAATACACCATGTTTACGAGCAAGGGCACTGATTTCTTTTACAGGTTGAACAACACCAATTTCATTGTTCGCATACATGATAGCGATCAAAATGGTAGTTGGCTTGATGGCCGCTTCCAATTGCTTCAGATCAATCAACCCTTCTGGATTTACTTCCAGATAAGTTACTTCGCCACCCTGACGCTCAATATGCTTACAAGTATCTAATACAGCTTTATGCTCAGTAGTGCAGGTAATGATATGATTACCCTTACTGGCATACATTTCAAACACCCCTTTGATTCCCAGGTTATCACCTTCGGTAGCACCTGAGGTAAAGATGATCTCTTTAGGGTCAGCGCCAATCAATTTGGCTACTTGTTCACGAGCATAGTCAACTGCTTCTTCTGCCTGCCAACCAAAAGAGTGGTTACGGCTGGCTGCATTACCAAAGTGCTCGGTAAAATAAGGTATCATCGCTTCCAACACACGCGGGTCCATGGGTGTGGTGGCATTGTTGTCAAGGTAAATCGGTAGTTTCAACATAATCCTCAGAAATTTGCTTGCTTATTAACACAAAAATACGTCAATAGGTTTATACTTGCGGAACTGAAAAGCCCGCCCGAAGGCTTTTTTTCACAAATCGAAAGCCCTGTATTAAAACTAATAGTTATGTTAAAAGTTGAGCATATCGGATTGGCTGTGAAGAGTTTTGAGCAATCCATCCCTTTATTCGAGCAATTACTGTCTAGCCCATGCTATAAAACCGAAATGGTAGCTTCTGAAAAGGTGAATACTGCTTTTTTCCAAGTAGGCGAAACCAAAATAGAACTACTGGAAAGTACTGATCCGGAGGGCGTGATTGCGAAGTTCATCGAAAAAAAAGGGGAAGGCATGCATCATATCGCTTTTGAAGTAGCTGATATTGAAGCAGAAATGAAACGTCTATCCGATCTAGGCTTCCAACTGCTGAACCCGATGCCCAAACAAGGTGCCGACAATAAACTGGTCTGCTTCCTCCATCCCAAGGGAACGAATGGGGTGTTGATTGAGTTGTGTCAGGAGGTGGGGAAGTGAAAAGTGAAAGGTGAAAGGTGAAAAGGCGAAAATCAAAAGTTAGTAGTGAATAGTGAGTAAGGATGACCATTACTTGCGGCTTGTAGCTTGAAGCCTGCAGCTCGAAGCTCACAGCTCATAGCTCGCAGCTATTGCAATCCCAACTTCTCCACCGCCACTTGTGCAGCTACTTGTGAGGCGTCTTTTTTGTTGTAGCCTTTTCCGATGGCCAGCAGTTCACCATCGAGCATAATGTGTATGGTAAACAGACGGCGGGAGCCCTCCATTTTTTCATCGGCGAGATCAAAAGAGAGTGTTTTGCCGTTTTTACTGGCCCAGCCGATCAGTTTATTTTTCAGATTGATGTCTACTGACTCCAGATCATCCACAAACATGTGTGGTATTACGATCTGTTTCAATACCCAATGTTGTGTTTTTTCATAGCCTTTATCGAGATAGACGGCACCTACCACTGCTTCGAGTGTATTGCCAAAAATCTGACTGCCTTTGAGTGAGCTATCGAATTTGTTATAGAAAGTTAGTTTGCGTAAACCCATCTTGAGTGCAATATCATTCAATTGCTGACGGTTCACCATTTTACTACGCATTTCGGTGAGAAAACCTTCGCCTTTATACGGATAACGTTTGAACAGATAGTCAGCCACCACTGCGCTCAATACCGCATCACCTAAGTATTCTAAGCGCTCATTGTTTTCTTCCGGTGTATCTTTTACAGAACGATGGCTGAGTGCTGTGCGGTATAACAAAAGATTACCCGGCTTTAATCCCAATACATTCTTTAGCTGAGCCTCGAATGAGGCGTCGGGTGAAGATGAGGAGAAAAGTTTTTTGAAAAACTGCACAACTTATGCTGAATATTTTTTGACAATCACACAGGCATTGTGTCCACCAAAACCAAAGGTATTACTCAATGCTGCACGAACAGTTTTCTTTTGTGCCTGATTAAAAGTAAAATTCAATTTTGGATCCAATTCCGGATCATCGGTAAAGTGATTGATCGTGGGTGGAATGATATCATGGATCACGCTTTGGATACAAGCAATGGCTTCAATTACACCCGCAGCACCCAAACAGTGACCGGTCATCGACTTCGTAGCACTGATATTGAGGTTGTAAGCGTGTTCACCAAATACTTCCGTAATGGCTTTTGCTTCTGCACCATCACCCAAAGGTGTAGAAGTACCATGGGTATTGATATAATCAATTTCATCGGCACGCATCCCTGCATCTTTCAATGCTGCGAGCATTACATTACGTGCCCCGAGTCCTTCCGGATGTGGCGCGGTTAAATGATACGCATCTGCAGTAGCTCCGCCACCGGCAATTTCACAGTATATTTTTGCACCACGTTTGATGGCATGATCATAATCTTCAAGAATCAAAGCACCCGCAGCTTCTCCCATTACAAAACCATCACGATCCTTATCGTAAGGGCGACTGGCTGTTTTAGGATCATCATTGCGTTCGCTCATGGCTTTCATGGCGTTGAAACCACCGAGACCCGCTTCGCTGATCACCGCTTCGGCTCCTCCGGAAATAATGATATCTGCTTTACCCAATCGAATGGTATCCACAGCGCTGATGATGGCATTGGTACTGGATGCACAAGCACTCACCACAGCATAATTCGGACCACGGAATCCGTGGCGCATGGAGATGAGTCCGGCAGCAATATCCAAGATCATTTTGGGGATGAAGAAGGGATTGAAACGAGGTGTTCCATCGCCTTTGGCGAAATTGATCACTTCTTCCTGGAAAGTAGTCAACCCACCGATACCACTGGCGAAGATCACGCCAACTCGATCGATGTCGACATTGTCTTTGGAGATACCTGCATCGGTCACAGCCATTTCACTCGCAGCTATCGCTAATTGAGCAAAGCGGTCTGTTTTACGGGCTTCTTTCTTATCCATGAACTGGGTAGGGTCGAATCCCTTGATCTCACAGGCAAAACGGGTTTTGAATTTGGAAGCATCGAATAGTGTGATGTTATCAGCCCCCGATACACCATTGATGAGACCTGTCCAATAAGAATTGAGGTCATTTCCAAGGGGTGTAAGGGTTCCTATTCCGGTAACAACTACGCGCTTTAATTCCATGTTCAAAACCTGTTTAAGTGAGCATCCGCCTTTTGTGGCCCGAAGCCGCAGAAAGGCGGATGCATGAAATTATTCCTTCAATAAATAGATGCTCTTACTTAGCGTGCTCTTCCAGGTAAGCAACGGCCTGACCAACAGTAGTGATGGTTTCTGCCTGCTCATCAGGAATAGAGATATTGAATTCTTTCTCGAATTCCATAATTAACTCCACGGTATCCAGAGAATCTGCACCGAGGTCGTTAGTGAAAGAAGCCTCATTGGTAACTTCGGCCTCGTCAACCCCTAACTTGTCAACTATGATTTTCTTTACTCTTGTTGCGATGTCTGACATTGTAAAAAGTTTTTGTTACAGCCGCAAAAATATACTTTTTGTCAAATAAGCAATCTTTTCCGGCATATTTGTTTCCACAACCGAAAACCCCGGTTTTTACCCCTTTTTATTGCTTTTCAGGCATTCTTTATATTAAAATGATTCTTATCTTGTATCCCCTTCCCCCTCTACTATGGCACTAAAACTCATTGACCACGGTTCCAAAGAATACCAGCAAATGGTAGAACTACGCTATCATATCCTGCGTAAACCGCTCGGACTCAGCTTTACCATGGAAGAACTGGAAAAGGAAAAGCATGAGATTCTTATTGGCTGTTTTGATGAAGAAAAGCTGGAAGGCTGCTGTATGCTCAAGGACGAAGGCAATAAAACCGTTCGTCTACGTCAGATGGCGGTGCTGTCCGGACTCCAAGGAAAAGGTATTGGCAGGGTATTGATGATGTTCGCTGAAAACATTGCCCGTGATCGCGGCTACAAACGCCTTACCATGCATGCCCGCGGCACTGCTGTTGGCTTCTATGAAAAACTAGGCTACAATATCTGCAGCGACGAATTCTTTGAAGTAACGATTCCGCATTATATTATGGAGAAACAGTTGTGAGAATGATGAATGTAGAATATCGAATAATGAAGTAAAAAACAATTGATCATTGATTATTCATTATTCATTATTCATTATTTCCCCGTTATTTTCCTTCTCAACATCCCTCTCAAATCATGCCGAAACTCCTCTCCCATGTTTTCTTTGGGAACAAGGAAGAAGGATTTACTGTCGAAATAGAGATGAAAGAAATGCGGACTTTCAAAATAGCGGGAGAACTTTTTCCAATCCCAGTCTACATAGCCACGTTCATTTTCTAAACGAATATGATCGTCCGTGAAATCAATGATGAAATCGTCTTTGAATGTTTGTGCTTTTTTGTAGATATTATTTGGAAGAATATACCAGAAAGATGCCATTAACATGATCCAGATAAATGACCCCAATAAAAAAGGCTCAGGTCTGATCTTTTTAAAATAAAACAAAGCTGCCGCTGCAATTGCAAATACATTCACCAATACCATCAATACCCGAATCTCAGGCTTTTGTACAAAATGATAGCGCAGCGCTTGGATGACTTTCTTTTTATCGTAGGAAAAGCTGATTTGCATGGGGCAAAGATAGGGAGGGATGTCCGATCTCAGATCTCAGATCGCAGATGTCGGATTTCTGATGTCGGATATGGGATTTTTCACTTTAACATTCATCATTCAAAATTCTACATTCATTATTGATCCCCTCCCTTTTACCGTCATTTCAAGCGTGGCAATAAATCTCCCACCTGCTAGGCTTTACTCTGGCAACATTATTGAAAAACTGTAACCTAAAATCAGGTATAAATACGGTAAAAAAAGAGCATTACAAAACGCATCTTGCTTGCTTAATTGTTCTGCTCATTTATGATTTTATACAGAGCCATTTCAGATGCTGAAAAAGAGGATTTAGGAATTGATCAAAAATTCAGAACACAAATAAATACACTAGAAGCGAAGCAATTCTTTCGCTCCGAAATAGCTGTTTGGGAATACATTCAATTGGCTTCTATACGTCAGTTTATCCCACCATACACTTATTACAGTATCGGTTTTCATAGATGATCATTGTTTTGAAAACCTCACATACGAACAACAAGTATTAGATGGACACGAAGCCATTAGCATTGAGAGCAACCACTTGTATAACTTTAATAAATGTGTTAACTTTATTGAAGTGTATGTTATCTAAAACGACCTATAATATCAAAGCTAAAATCTCATTGCTGCCCACCGAATTAGGCGGCAGAAAAAACCCAGTGTCAACAGGCTATCGTCCGTCACTGGCCTTCAACTCTATTCAGCACTTTTCAGGGGAAATTGAACTTTTAGATCAGCAACAAATTAAGCCGGGTCAATCAGGAACTGTATTGATTAAACTAATACCTGCGAAACACATACGCAAGAACCTCAAGTCTAATGACGCATTTACACTAAATGAAGGCAATAAAGCCGTAGGTTCCGGTATTATCATTACTGCTGAAAAGATAGGAACTGATACTTGATCTCAGATCGCAGATGTAAAATTTCTGATGTCGGATATGGGATTTTCACTTCATCATTGATTATTCATTATTCATCATTCATTATTTCCTCGCTCCCTTTTTTTCACTAATTTGTTCATCCACATTTTCAACTTCCTAAAACAACTTGCATGAAATCATTTTTTGCAAAGCTGCTTTTCCTAAATAATGGAGGGCGCTTTTATTTCAGTATTGTTTTTCTTTCCGCTTCATTCATGGTTCAAGCCCAGGGCACCAGACTGCTCCGTCAGCCTGATATCAGTGCCTCACAAATTGCTTTTGTGTATGGTGCTGATCTTTGGGTATCGGATCTGAACGGACAAAATGTTTTGCGTTTAACGAGTACACCTGCGGTGGAAAGCGAACCGCATTTTTCTCCTGACGGACAATGGATCGCTTTCACCAGCGACCGCAGTGGTAGCAATGCCGTGTATGTGGTATCTGCCAAAGGTGGCGAAGCTACACGTGTTACCTGGCACCCCGCCAGTTCTGTGGCACGCGGATGGAGTAATGATGGAAAAAACATTCTCTATTCCTGTGAAAGAGAAACAGCTCCAACAGCACATATGCGTTTGTGGTCTGTACCGGCTACCGGCGGACCCAGCAAACTACTCTCACGCCAATGGGGTAATGATGGATGTTATAGTCCGGATGGCACCAAACTCGTTGTCGATAAAATGGATCGCTGGGATGTAGAATGGAGAGCCTATCGTGGTGGACAAAACACGCCACTGATTATTTTAGACCTTGCCACACAAAGTGAAACGCTACTCCCGAATGATCGTACCATTGATATTCAACCATTGTGGTTGGGTGAATATATTTATTTTCTGAGCGACAGAAATGGTGGTGTTGCCAATATCTGGAGTTATCATACTGTTACCAAAGCATTGACCCAACTTACTTCTTTTAAAGGAGCCGATGTAAAATGGTTATCGGGCAATGGTAAAAAATTGATCTATGAGCGTGAAGGATGGTTGCACCAAATGGATCTAAATGGATCTAATAGCAAACAACTCAGTGTTTCTGTTGTAGGTGATTTTCCTTGGGCTGCTCCTCGTTGGGAAAATGTAAGCAATCGTATTGCACGTGCGAACTTGAGTCCAACAGGTAAAAGAGCGGTAATAGAAGCTCGAGGCGAGATATTTACTGTTCCTCTTGAAAACGGCGATGTTCGCAATCTCACCAAAAGCAGCAATACCGCCGACAGAGCTCCGATCTGGTCGCCCAAGGGAAATGAAATTGCCTGGTTTACAGATGCAGGTGCTAAAGGTTACTCACTGGTAATCGCTCCACAAGATGGCATGGGTAAAACACGCAGCATCGCCATCGGAGAATCTAAAATGGCATGGACACCTACTTGGAGTCCGGATGGTAAATACATTGCTTTTGTAGATGATGACTTACGCATACAAGTAGTTGAACTGGCGACTGGTACCATCACTACTGCGGATGTTGGAGGTATCAATATTGAACGCGGCGGTATGGGCATCACCTGGAGTCCGGATGCACAATGGTTGGCTTATGCTAAAACCGGTGCCAATATGTTACGCGGTATCAAAGCCTGGAATGTAAAAACAAAAACCATTCTCAATCTTACCGATCCTTTTGCAGATGCTTTTTCTCCGGCATGGGACAGAGATAATAAACACCTTTATTTCCTCGCCAGTACCGATGTTGCACTGGCCAGCGGTTGGGCAAATACCAGTTCACAAAATGCAAGACCGGAATATGAAGCCTATGTCATCAACTTAAGAAAAGCGGATCTCTCTCCTTTCAAACCCAATAGCGATGAAGAAGAAGTGAAAGCAGAAGAGAAACCCAAGACAGATAAGCCGGAAGAAAAACCAAAAACGGATGCAAAGCCTAAAGAAGATAAAGATGTGGTGATCGACATTGAACATATCGATCGTAGAACCATTCCACTACCTCTGCCTAAAAGAAATTATGGCGCTATTTATGCCGGTCCGAGTGGTAGCATTTTCATCAATGAGTTTGTACCAAACAGACCTTCTGTTTTACACAAGTTCACACTAGAAAGTAAAGAAGCCAAAGAATTTACCACCGGTGCAGGTGGTATCAGTATTTCTGCGGATGGCAAAAAAATGTTGGCATTTCAACAAGGTAGCTGGAAAATTATTTCTACAGGCGGACCAACAGGTGCTGATGCCAAAGCTTTGAAAACAGATCTACGCATGTATTTGAATCGAGGTGAAGAATGGCAACAAATTTTCAATGAAGCTTGGCGTTATGAAAGAGATTTCTTTTACGATCCGAATATGCATGGACGCGATTGGGATGAAGTGTACAAACGTTATGCTCCACTGGTTCCTTTTGTAAAACACAGAGATGATCTGCGTTATATTTTGGACCAAGTAAATGGAGAACTCAGTGTAGGTCACAGTTTTGTGGGTGGTGGTGATTATCCTTCCACCGATATTGCAAGTGTTGGATTATTAGGTGCTGATCTGGTGATCGATAAAGGACGTTGGAAAATTGCTCGTATCTACACAACTGAAAGCTGGAATCCCGGATTGAGCAGTCCATTAGACAGACCCGGCATCAAAGTAGCTACCGGTGATTATATTGTTGGTATTAATGGCAAAGAATTAACCGCGAATGATGATCCTTATCAATTCCTGGATGGCACTGCCGATATTCAAACCGTATTACACATTAACAAAACAGCTGAATTTGAAAATCATTGGACAGAAATCGTAAAACCCATTCGCAATGAAACAGCATTAAGACAAAGAGTATGGGTAGAAGATAATAGAAGAATGGTGGATAGTTTAAGTGGTGGTAAGCTCGCTTATGTGTGGGTACCGAATACAGGTCAGCCCGGTTTTGTAAGTTTTAACCGCTACTATTTTGCACAACAAAATAAATTGGGTGCGGTGATTGATGAGCGTTACAATGGTGGCGGTTTATTGGATGATTATATGGTTGATCTGATGAATCGTTCTTTACGTGCTGCACTCACCAATGAAGTACCCAATGGAAAACCGATGCAATTACCTGCCGGCATTATGGGTCCTAAAGTATTACTCATCAATGAACTGGCAGGCTCCGGTGGTGATTATTTCCCATGGGCTTTCCGTCAACAGAAAGTAGGAGCTTTGATTGGCGCAAGAACTTGGGGTGGACTGGTAAAATCAAGTGTACACTATGCCATGGTAGATGGAGGTACACTAACGGCTCCGGATAATGCTGTGTTTGATCCTATCAACAGAAAATGGGTAGCTGAGAATGAAGGAGTAGCACCGGATATTGAAGTGAGACAAGATGCACAATCCTTACAAGCCGGTAAAGACCCGCAGTTGGAAAGAGCGGTGAAAGAGTTGTTGCAGATATTGGGGAATAAACCAGCGACTGAAATAAAAGTGCCTACATATTCAACGCCGGCGAAGCCGAAGAACTGATAGAACAGAAGAATGTTGAATGTCCAATGTCCAATTTCGAAGTTGGGTATTGGACATTCTTCTGTTTATAAACTGAGTTATCTTACATAGAGAATAAACCATCACCCTTGATATCCCAAGAAAAACAAAGCGAACTGGAAAAATACAAAGCGATCGTAATCGCTTGTTTGCAGTATTTGGAACAGACATCCGGAAAAAGTTTTGTGGTTGATGGCCATAGTATTGCTGCTACTTATTACCGGCAGCAACAAATACAAGCAGAAAAATACTTTCAACAAAGGCGGTTAGATAGATTGAAGCAACAGTATACCCGTTTACAGTCGAGTCTTCTTCACGTAGCCGATAATGATTTCTCTGTGTACATAAAAAATACGACAGGTTATGAACTGGATATTTTTGAGCAGCTTAAAAACAAAGCGAAAGCATTATTGGAACGAAACGAAATTCTTGATAAAAAAGAGTTTGATACGATCGGTGAATTACTACACCATTTTGAAAAAACGGATCCGAATCCACATATAGTTGAAAAGCTGCATGAGTTGATTCATAAGTATTATGAAAACAACCCACAAGTATTTGAAAAGAAAAATCGTGATCATACGGAAGAGATTAGCAGGGTTGTGAAAGATGGAGTAGAAATAGTTACTTTTCAATTTACTACAGGTCCTAAGCCTAAACACTATAGCGAAGAAATGTCATCATCGCCTGATGGCAATAAAAGGTTACGTGTGGTACAATGGAGTGATGGAAAGCAAGCAAACACCACAGTTAACATTGAATTCCCAAATGCCGGTGGAACGATATACGGTGTCAATGAAATTTGTTCAGAGATCAAATCCTATTGGAAAGATGACCATACTGTTTTGATAGAAACCAAAAAAGCAATACAGGCTTATTGTCAACACCAATTGGCTCAAAGCTTTGAAGATCGTATTCAAATTGAATACATTGAAAAGTAAATGTTTACTTAATTCAATGACACTTATAACTTTTATTATTCAATCAAACTAAGCGGTTATGAAAAATAAAATTTTGCTACTCATCTGTACCTGTATGATGTTGTGGAGTTGTCAAACAGGTCATCGTATTTATGCTTCTTCGCAAGGGCGTGAATTATTCAAAGTAACCATCTTCTATCCAAATGGAGAAGGCAAAACCTTTGATATGAAGTATTATGAAGATCAACACATGCCGATGGTTGCATCTTTTATTGGTAAAAACTTAGCGTTTTATGAAATTGATCAAGGGCTTTCCGGAAGAACTGCTAATGATCCTACTCCCTTTCTTGCGATTGGATATTTCTACATAAAAAATATCAAAGACTATAATAATGCCATTGCCCAAAACAGAGATGCTATTGTAAATGATTTTAAGAATTATACCAATATTCAACCTGTTATTCAAATTAGTGAAGTGAAGCAGGTAAGGAAATGATGGATATGGGCGGCGGATCAGGGTGACTGGTCTTTACTCCGTTACAAGTCCGCTACAAGTCCGTTATAAGTCCGTTATCGGTCCGTATTTCATACGGTATCCATTCGAGTTTCATTTGATATTCATCCGCCCTCCATTCTTATGACATCAACCCTCCCCCTAGGCATCAGCTTATCCTCCCCTTGTCTATCTGAGGCATTCGCTTTGACCCTTTGTTGCCGACGCGATCTATAATCATAAGACTACTCAGGGTAATAAGCTCTTTAATTGTTCTGTAAGTAGTACATCCTTCAGAGTGTCTTCGAGCATTCTCGAAGAAGCTCTGAAGGATGAGCGAGGGAAGTTAGAGGATGGTACGGCTGATGTCTTTACACTTCTTGGAAATATTACGAAAAAATGCTTTGTATTTTGGGGTGGGGTGGGTAGATTTACTGAGACTTGTATCTAATATTCGACAATCGCATTGAATTGGGTGGATTTATGATATAAGTGCATGAATTAAAAAGTTAAGTTCAAGCAAATCAAACATGCTGCCACTTAAAAACTTATGAGACAGTACCCAATCATTTTAATATCCTTAGTACTGCTACTATCGTGCGGCACCCATGATACCTCCAAGGTTCTAAGTGACACAACAAACAAACAGCAGAACGAGATAAAGACAATAAAAACCGAAAGACAAATTTTAATTGAAGAACTAAAGCGACTTCAAGCTGTTTTAGCAACAAATGACAAGGAGAAAATTGCAACCATATTTAGTTTGCCGGCTCCGAACGAAGCGATTGGTATTTACATTGACGACAGTTCTTTCAATGCTCAGCTTAATAAAAATAATAATTTGGTGACAAGACCCATGTTCATCAACTTTTATCAAGACATTTCGGAAAATCTGCAGATTAACCAAATAAACCAGTTATTTAAAAAAATTAGTATTGACAATCTCCTTGTTAATAACAATTTAGAACATGAAGCAATTATGAAAACAGAGCCTTGTTATTACTTTTACAGCATAAAAGTTGAAAACAACCTGGTAACATTAACAGTAGGGACAAACTCCAATAAGAACTTTAAAAGTAAAAATATTTCGGAAGACGAGATACCAGAAAACGACAGTTCTATTTGCGAACATGTGCTTTGGTGGATATTTAGATTTGATGGGAACAGATTACAGTTTAAAGAGATTTCAGGTGCAGGGTAATACTTGAGAAACAATTTTTTAAAAGTTTTAAAAGTAACATCAATCAAAAATGTAATAAACCATTTCAAAACGACACAATGAAAAAATATTTAACCCTACTTTTTTTAGTTTTCGTTGTACTAACAGTTTACGGACAAAATGCAAATGAATTAAACCAACAGGCTAAAAAACTGATAGAAACCCAAGAGTTTGAAAAAGCCATCCCACTGCTCAAACAATCAGCCGAATTAGGAAATGCAGAAGCACAATACAACTTAGGTTATTGTTATCAAGCAGGTATAGCTGTAGAAAAAAACCAAAAAAAGGCAATTGAATGGTATATAAAATCCGCTGAACAAGGATTTAATGATGCATTATATCAACTGATGATGGCGTATGGTAACGGAGACGGTGTTGAACAAGACTCCAAAAAGGCATTCTCTTATGCTCTAAAATGTGCTGAAAACAAAGATGGAACTTGTATGTGGAACGTTGTCAACTGTTACTACACAGGAATGGGCGTTGAAAGAAACATAGATAAAATGATTGAATGGGCTACACGACTTGGGAAATTGGAGAATCCTGAAAACTTATCTAAAAGCGGACTCATTACTTCGACTCGACTACAACTTGCCAATATGTATCGCGACGGAAAAGACATTCAACAGGATTATTTCAAAAGCTATTTATGGTATCTAATTTATAATGAATATAAAGTTGACTTTTCCGTTTTACAACAGCAAAAAGTTATTAAAGACATACAAGATTTAGAAATCAAATTAACAAATGAACAAAAGTCAAACGGACAAAAAGAAGCTGAAAAGCTGTTAGGACGACCATTAAAGAATATTGAAAACTTATACAAAACAGACATTTAAAAAAATAAGAAGTATTTAGTTCAAGCTTTTTGATATTAGTAGCAAGAGCGTTGTATCCTATGCATCAAATTTGTTTTGACTGAATGCTTTATACTCCGAAACCCTTTTCAAAAGAAATACGCTATAACTTTTAGAAAGTTTTAGAAATTTTAAAAATTGAACCAGCTAAGCGAATAAAAAATTCATGAACGTCCTATTCCATACTACAACCGCCCTTGGTATAGCCGTTCTATTCACCCATACAAAAAACAAAATTACTACCAGCATTTTTGTATTCATGAGTGGCATTCTTTCGCATGGTATTTTAGATACCATCCCCCACTGTTACCCGATTCCTTCTAAGCTGGATGTTTCGCTTGGATTATTGATGATTCTAACAGCTACTTGGTTCAGCCATAAAAAATATCGAATCATTGTATTGTCTGCTTTCATTGGCTGTATCATTCCTGATCTCATAGACTTATCCCCTTCCATCCTCAATAAACAATTGGGTTGGAACTTACCTGTATTTGACAAACTATTTCCTTGGCACTTCAAACAATTTTCAGGTTCTATTTATACGGATGATTGTACTATTTCTACTATGAATCATAGCATTGTAGTGATAGCATTGGGTGCAGCATGTTGGTATAGACGTTCGGTAGTGAAAGAGATGCTTAGTAAAAGTGAATGATAATAGGCCGCAGATTTTTTATGATAATTATGATTTGCGCTGATTGGATACTACTATCATAAGCAATCATAAAAATCTTCGCGCCATCCTACCCCTCATTATTGATTATTCTTCTGTTCATCATTCCCATCGCAATCGTTTTCGGAAAAAATACTTGTGTATAACACTAGTACAGCTCACTGAAAGCAGTTAATTTACAAGACTAACTAACTGCTTGCCATGCACATCACTAAACCCCGTTTGAGTTTCTGGCAGATCATTAACATGAATGTCGGGTTCTTTGGTATCCAATACAGTTTTGGATTGCAACAAACCGCTGTCAACCCGCTCTATAGTTTTTTACACGCTAAACCTGAGGATTTACCGCTTTTAAATCTCGCCGGACCCATGACAGGCTTACTCATTCAGCCCATCATCGGTGCATTGAGTGATAAAACCTGGCATCCTCGCTGGGGACGTCGTAAACCCTACTTTTTAATTGGTGCCATTTTCTGTAGCCTATGTTTATTTGCATTCCCTTTTAGTCGCGCTTTATGGATGGCTGTGGGTTTGCTTTGGATTCTGGATGCAGCCAACAATACGGCGATGGAACCTTATCGAGCTTTCATCGCCGATAAATTACCTGCCAGTCAACGTGCACTTGGTTTTCTCACACAAAGTTTTTTTACCGGTTTAGGTATCACACTTGCCAACTTGTCTTTGTTCTTTTTTCAAAAAGTTATTACGGGAGAGTCTACCACTTCTGATGGACAAAGCGGTATTCCTTACTGGGTATATGGTTCTTTCTTTGTGGGTGCCATCTGTTCTATCGTATCGGTAGCCTGGTCAGTGATCAAAACTCCAGAAATACCTCCTACAGAAGAAGAGCTTGCGGCACTGAGGGCTGAACACAAAAGTTTTCTCACTCCATTCAAAGAAATATTCTCTTCCATTGCCCATATGCCCAAAACCTTGTGGCAACTGGCATTGGTGTATTTATTTCAATGGTATGCTATGTTTTGTTATTGGCAATTTATTTCGCATAGCATTGCCCGTTCCGTATGGAATACCAGCTCTGAAGAAAACTCTAAACTGTATGAAGAAGCAGTAGGTTGGACTGGTCTCGTCAATGGCTTTTACAACATTGTAACTTTTTTATCTGCATTCGGATTGGTATGGATGGCTAAAAAGTTTGGTGCTAAAAAAGTGCATGTGATCTGTTTGGCCATGGCTTCGTTGGCACTCTTTATTTTACCTTTTATTCAGGATAAATATTTACTCTTTATTCCCATGATCGGTTTTGGTATCGCTTGGGCGAGTATGATGGGTGTGCCTTATATCATGGTAGTGGGCAGTATTCCCAAAGAAAAATATGGCGTGTATATGGGTATCATCAATATGATGATTGTAGTGCCGATGATTATTCAAACCCTTTCCTTCGGATATATCTATCAAAACTTCTTAGGAAGCAATCCTGCAAATGCTATTCTGTTTGCCGGTGCACTTCTCCTCATCGCAGCATTTGCTACCATGCGTATGCGGGTTGAGAAAACAGAAGAAGAGATAGAAGTACCCGTCGGAGCATCACACTAACCCTCTGCGTACCTCTGTGCCCAACTTTGTGTAACTCTGTGGTTAAACTACAGAGTTACACGGAGTGAGGCGCAGAGTAGCACGGAGTTATTTTAATTCGTATGAAAATACTTTGTATTGGAGAAGCATTGATTGACATGATCTGTACGGACAAGGGCAGTTCTTTGTCTAAGGGTCAGCACTTTTTGAAAAAGCCGGGTGGCGCTCCCACCAATGTAGCTGCTGCAATTGCTGCTTTAGGAGGTAATGTTGAACTGGCTGCAAAAGTGGGCAATGACCCTTTTGGCAAACAGCTCATCGATGTGATGCAGGAATTCGGTGTATCTACTCGATGGATGTTACAAGATGCTAACGCCTTTACCACTTTTGCATTTGTATCCTTGATGGAAGACGGTGAACGTGATTTCGTATTCAATCGCGGAGCAGACGGACAACTCAGCAGAGAAGAAACAGATGCCATTCCATTGGATGAAGTCAACATCATTCATTTTGGATCGGCCACCGGTTTTCTACCCGGACCTTTGCAAGCTGCTTATCAAGGTATGTTACAGAAAGCGTTGATGCAGGATACCATCTTTATCAGTTTTGATCCAAACTATCGTCATCTGTTGTTTCCCAACGAAACACAAACTTTTATTGACCAGTCTTGGAATTTCTTACAATCCTGTCACTTTTTCAAACTCAGTGATGAAGAAGCCATGCTGATAACGAATACCCATTCAGTAACAGATGCTGCACAGATATTATTAGATAAAACCAATGCTGTATTCACCATTACATTAGGCAAAGAAGGAACTTTACTAGGATTGAAAGGTAAAACGGAAATCATTCCCAGCATTCCTGTTCAACCCGTAGACACTACAGGTGCGGGTGATGCATTTGTGGGTGCAGTGTTGTATCAGTTACGTGAAAAGGATTTAAGAAGCATCATACAATTATCACATTCAGAATGGAAACAAATCATCCAAAATGCCAACAAAGCCGGTGCCCGAACCTGTGAGTATCTCGGAGCGATGGAAGCGTTTAAGCATTTGAGTAGCAGTATATTTTCGTAAGCTACTAGTTACTAGCTTCTAGCTGCTAGTTAACTGAACAAATAGATTTTAATATTTAATAACATGCTAGCAGCTAGAGGCTAGTAGCTAGAAGCGACTTAATGTACAACTTCTCCCTCCACCAACGCATCTCCCGCATTTGCACTCAGGAAAAACTTTCCTTATCGGGTGATGATTTGCAATTTTATACGCGCTTGTGCTCGAATGCAACTGCAATTGATAGTTTGTATCAGTCGTTGTACAGTAATCATTTGATGGCAGATGCATTATTTGAAAAATTATTATTGACACTCATTCATAATCATCAACAACGTTCTGCTGTTTTGCGGAAAAGAGATTTGGATAAAGCATCAAAGGGTGCGTGGTTTTTAAGTAATGAGATTGCCGGAATGAGTTTGTATGTGGATCGCTTTTGTGGTACGCTGCAACAACTGCCAGAAAAATTATCCTATCTCGAATCACTAGGTGTAAACTTTTTACACCTGATGCCGGTGTTTGAGAGTCCGGAAGGAGAAAGTGATGGTGGTTATGCAGTATCTAATTTTAGAAAAGTAGATGAGCGTTTTGGTACACTGGAAGACCTGCGAATTGTTCAGCAAAAAATGTTGGACAAGAATATGTACCTGATGTTGGATATTGTATTGAACCACACTTCTCATCATCATGAGTGGGCGGTGAAAGCCAAGAAAGGGGATCCTATATATCAAGAATACTTTTACATGTATGATGACCGTACAATACCCGATCAATTCGATGCTACCATGCCTGAAATATTTCCCGAAACTGCACCGGGAAGTTTTACATGGTGTAAGGAAGCTAATAAATGGGTGATGACGGTTTTTCATCAGTATCAATGGGATTTGAATTATACCAATCCCGCGGTACTGATTGATATGTTGGATACTATTTTATTCTATGCCAATCTAGGTGTTGATATTCTCCGCATCGATGCCCCTGCTTTTATTTGGAAACAATTGGGCACTACCTGTCAGAATCTACCACAAGCACATGATATACTCCGATTGATTCGTCAGTGTGTACAAGTGAGTGCCCCGGGAATGGCTTTATTAGGTGAAGCCATAGTTGCACCCAAAGAGATCATGAAATATTTTGGTACCGATTTGTATACTGCACGTGAATGCGATGTGGCTTACAATGCCACACAAATGGCTTTGCAATGGGATGCATTGGCAACAGGTGATACACGTGTGATGTTGGCGGCACAACAAGATCTATTACAAAAACCTTATGGCTGTACGTGGATCAGTTATACACGTTGTCATGATGATATTGGGTTAGGATTTGAAGACAGTTCCATTGCGGCTGCCGGTTTCAATGCCTATGAACATCGGAAGTTTTTAAAAGATTATTATTCAGGTGTTCATCCCGGATCGCCTGCCTCGGGTGCTTTATTTTCTGTGAATCCTAAAACACAGGATGCACGTATCAGTGGGTCACTTGCTTCTTTATGTGGATTAGAAAAAGCCTTGGAATCGAAAAATACATCTTTGATCGATATTGCTGTTAAGAAGATTTTATTGATGCAAGCGCAAAGCTTTTTTGTTGGCGGCATTCCCATGTTATTCTATGGCGATGAAGCCGCTTATACCAATGATTACAGCTATTTGAATGATCCCGGAAAGAGTTATGATAACAGATGGATGCATCGTCCATTGATCGACTGGAACAAGAATAAAAAAACTACTGAGATCGGTACTATTGAGCATCGTATTTTCAATGGCACACAAAAGCTATTGAAGCTAAGAAAACAATTACCGGTAACAGCAGATCAGAAGAATATCCGTTGGATCACACCGCATAATATTCATGTATCCGGTTTCATTCGCTCATTAGGCGATGAACACTTGTATTGCCTTTTCAATTATAGTAATAAAGCAGCTTATCTTACCTGGTATGCTTTCAAAGAACAAGGTTACCAGATCGATAATCTCTATGACTACTGGAATGAAAAAAGGTACTCAGTAGGTGCAGACTATGAGTACCTTGTTATTGAGCCGTATTCGTTTTGTTTGCTGGGTACTGGGTTCTAGGTACAAGTTACTAGGTACTAGGTTATAGGTTGTCAATATTTATATCCCAAAACCTTGTACCTAGTACCTAGAACCTAATCCGCTCCATCCGTCTTCGCTCTACTCACCGCGTAGGCGCCAACTTTGTTACCGGTTTCTAATCCTTTTTCACAATCACTACGGTAGTGAATACCTCCGTACATTCTGGAGATAGATGCTTCTTTCGCCATGGCATCATATTCCTTTGCTCTAGAGGGTACAATATGACTCAGAATGGTAGCTGCTGCCGCACTGAATGTTGAGTGTCCTGAAATATATGCAGGGAAATTCGGTAAACCAGTGAGTGTTTTTATTTCAGGATTGAGCTGACTGGGTCTGGGATTGAAATAAAAATACTTGGTATCCCAACATACAATAGCAGCATCCATCATCGCCATATTCAGCAATGCCATATTTCTTGCCCAACGTACTTCACTAAATCCTTGTTTGATAAAATCTGCATCTGCAATGGCACCCCAATGTCCGGGAGGTGTAGGTGTGGCAATACCATCTGCCCAAAAATGGGTGATGCGAATTCTTTCTGGTGTCGGATTCTTTACAAAGTCAAGTATTTCTGCCAGTTCTTTTTTCATTTGTTCACTGGAAGTAGATGGCGGTGGACCCGGTCTTAAAGTAGGAGTCGTTGTTTCATCAAAAAGAAAAGGTCGAACATTACCAAATCCAGGTAACATAGGTGGACGTTTAGGTGTTTCCATACTGATCCATGGAATTTCACCACGTGCAACAGTATTAGTTTCCAAAGCAGTCCAGCTAGCTTGGTTACCTGCTGCAGCACCGGCTCTATCTGCTCTTGCACGAGTCGTGAATTTTTGTGCTACCAATCTGCCTAACGCTTCTCCGGCCTCAATATCACTTCGGGTAGCAACCCCTGCCATGATCTTAGAAAGTTTTTGTTCATCTGCTTTTTGTTGTATGAAAGCGATCTCACCCGGGAAAAGAAGTTTCATCATCTCAGCAGTAACACCTGCTAACACTGCATCTTCAGATGGATAAGAAGGCAGATCGCTGGTAGGTAATTTTGCTTTGATGGATGCATCTGTTTTATAAGGTGCAGGTCTATTGTACAGTTTCTTATAATGCCAAGCTGCTACCAAAGCATCATACTGTGCCGCACTTACATAGGCATATGCTCTTGCAGCATAAGGTGGATTGGCAAATGGGAACAATGGATATGCAAACGGGTTGTTAGCACTTGGAAAAGGATAAGTACCATCTGCATTTTGATAAGGAGGCAAATTGTATTTTGATACCAATTGTCTCATCAACTCATTCCATCTCAACACACCACCCGCTCCCCAATATCTGATGCTTGCTTCCTGCGATGCGGTAAGATCACGCTGATAGCCTTTGATCTCATTGAGTTCTGCAATATAACCCGGAGTAGTAATCGCAGCAGGTGCAGCCACAGGAAATTCTGTTGGACCGGTTAATAAGACAGGTTTCCAGATGCCGGCATCAATATCAGTTTTATTGGGCGCCAGCAAAGGAGCATTATCAGTTGTATTTGGAGCATCTTTTGAACACGACAGCTGCAGCATCAAAAAGATGACCAAGAGTAAAAAGGATAGATTCTTTTTCATGATTTATTTTTTTGAAGTGTCAGCCTTTTTTTCTGTTTTCTTTTTTGGTGTGAAATCCAGAATATAGAAAACGCCTCCTCCTATATTGGAAGCTTGTCCCATATTCCTACCACTCAATGTTGCATTGGCATTTGCAATAAGTGATAATCCATCTACACCTTTCAGGTTGTACTTAAAATTGACTCCCAGCATGGTTGCATTCATTCTGTTGCTGACAAATGGCATATTGTTTCTCGTGATATCAAAACCTCCGAGTGTGGTCCATTTGTTCCATACAGCTTCTGCAATGAGTCTGCCGGTTCTGTAACCCGCTCGAATATTTATGGAAGAAGCATCGGGCATGGCTACTTCATTGGTTTGGTGTAACTGCGTAGTATAATAGAGTTCTCTGTCTAAGGTTACTTTATCTCTTACCACATATGTTCCGGAAACGGTTGCAAACCATGAGCCGATTTGATAGTCAGCCATGGCTCTGAGCGAAAGCGTTTTACTGCGCAATCCTATTGAAAAAGGTAAGAGATCCGGTGTATAATCTGATACCGGTAAAGAAACTCCACCAATTGCATAAAACGCCAATACACTTTTGCCGAAGTCTTTTTCATAGGGCATCCACTTTACCCAAAGCGAAAGATCTTGTAATCCACTTAGCCCACTGAATGTTCCAGCTGATGCTTTTGTTTTGATATAAGGCAACCCG
>OFDN01000452.1_pt1 | contig 34256 bp, 28 predicted proteins | sample 1520971 | NCBI WGS metagenome assembly OFDN01 (sample SAMEA94257418, study PRJEB24077) | hot springs metagenome | biome: Aquatic biome; feature: Geographical feature; material: Water | place: India | collected 2012-06-12 | depth 5 m | reverse complement strand
ATCACGCGGCCGGCGCTCACCCCGAGCGCGCCCGTTGCCGCGTCGGCGGGCTCCGGCGAGGCGGACTCCTGCGAGGCGGCTGCCGTCTCGGCGGCCCGCGCGGCGAGCGGCGAGGTCGGGCCCGGCGGCGGGGTGGCCACGAGCGGCTCTCCGAACCCGGTGCCGAGCAGCGCGATGAGGGCGTCGACGGCGGAGCGCGCATCCGGCCCCTCGGCCGACACCTGCAGTGCGGTGCCCGGTGCGGCCGCGAGCACGGCGATCGCGAGCGGGCTGCGGGCGGAGGCGGGAGGCTTGCCCTCGACGGCGATCGTCAGCTCGGCCGTGAACCGGGCTGCGAGCGCGGCGATCTCGGCCGCCGGGCGGGCGTGCAGGCCACCCTCGTTGAGCACGATCGCGGGCGCCGAGACGATGCCCGCGGCCGTCCCGTCCCCGGCCGGCACGGGCCGGGTCGTCGAGGCCCGCGGAGCGGCGACCGGCCCGTCACCGGGGCCGGGCACGTCGTCGTAGCGCAGCAGCGCCCGCTTCGGTGCGAGAGCCGCCTCGGCCTCGGCGGCGACCGTGTCGAGATCGTCGCCGGCCGCGGCGCGCACGGTCGCGGCGAGCAGCCCCTCGACGAACGGGGCCGCGACGACGCGCACCGGGATGCGCCCGCCGAGCTGCTCGAGCGCCATGTCGGCGCTCAGCACCGCCGACCCGAGGTCGGTGATGACGACCACCCCGCGACCCTGCGAGGCTTCGCTGATGGCCGCGGCGACGCGCGTCGCGTTCGTGCCGGTGCCGCCGTCGGCGCGGCCCGCAGCCAGAGCGATGCGCGGCGGATGCTCGCCCACGACCTCGTCGGCCAGCAGCCGCGCCGCCTGCGCGAGCGCGGAGCTGTGCGAGACGAGCACGATGCCCACGCGCGCGCCCGCCGCGGATGCGGTCGCCGGGCGCGGAGCCGCTCGGTCGGGAACCAGCCCCGGGGACGCACTGCCCGCCGCGTCCGCCTCGAGCGCCGGAGCATCGAGCTCCTCCGCACCGAGCGCGACCGCGAGCGCGTCGAGCAGCAGGGCGGCCGACGCCGCGCCCGGATCGATCGCCCCGAGGCTGCGGTCGCCGAGCTGGCTCGCCCGGCCGCGCTTCGCGACCATCCGAGCGGTCGCATCCCGCGCGGCCCGAGCAGCGTCCGCCGCCGACCGGGCGGCCTGGTCGAGACGCTGCCCCGAGGCGAGAGCGCCCTCCAGGGCGTCGATCGCGGGTAGCAGAGCGTCGAGCATGGTCTTGTCGCCGCGCTCGGCGCGACCGCGCTCGCGCACGCCGTCGGCGCCGGCGCGCAGCGCCGCGGCGAGGGCGGGGCCGTCGAGGGACCCACGGGCTCCGACCGCGGCCGCTGCGCGCAGCAGCAGAGTGCCGAAGAGCGGACCGCTCGCGCCGCCCACCGTGCCGACGAGGGCCTCGCCGGCGAGCGTCAGTGCCTCGTGCACGGTCGTGGGTGGGTGCGCATCCAGGTGGGCGCCGACCGCGGCGACCCCGCGCCGGAGGTTGGCTCCGTGATCGGCGTCACCGATGGCCGCGTCGAGGGCCGTCAGGTGCTGCTCGTTCTCGCCGATCGCGGCCGCCCAGCCGCGCAGCCACGCGATCGCGGCACCCACCGTCAGCTCGTGCATAGCGCCGCCAGTCTAGGCGGCACACCCGGTCCCGACCTCCCGCGCGGCAGACGCACGGGGCTACTCGCGCCGCTCGTGGCGCACCGGCAGCACGTGGGGCGGAGGAGGTCCGTCGACGGCGGGGAACTCGCAGACGAAGCGCCCCTCGTAGCCGAACAGGAAGCCGAAGAACCGATTGCGCACCTCGAGGCGGATCACGTACTGCCCCGTGGCGTCATCGAACGATTCGCGCAGGTCGGCACGGCCCGAGAAGAGCATCGGGAAGCGGAACGCCACGGGCCCGGCGTAGAAGCGCTGCGCATCGGAGGTGAGCCGCAGCGATCCGTCGGGCAGGGCGTGCAGCTCGAGATCGACCGCGAGGTGCTGATGCGTGCCCAGGTAGTCGACGATGCGTCCGTCGTGCCCGCGGATCATCGTCGCGTCGAAGCGCCCGGGCCGCCCCGGCCGATCGGGATACGCGAACGTGCGCACGAAGGTCACGGTCTCGCGGCCGTAGGGATCGCGGTAGGGGTGATTCTCGACCGTGAACGGCACCCGCTCGCCGGGGAAGGGAGCGAGGATGTTGCGGATGCGACCGATGTGCAGGAACGGCACCGTCCACCACGGTCCGCGTCGGATGCGGAGCATCTCGCCGCGACCGACGCACGCGTAGCCGGCCGCCAGGCTGACCCCGAACCGGCGCTGCAGCATCGGGTGCAGCTGGGCGAACTCGTCTCCCATGGCGAGGGCGAACATGCTGCGGGTGTCTGTGCTCACGGTGCCTCCAGCGTCGCGAGAGCGGCAGGAGCATCACCGAGGGCCCCCGGCCGACCGATGCTCCAGCTGCAATCCCGGGCGCGCGGCCGCCCTTTCCGGCCGGGGAGAGCCATGCGCCACAGGGGCCAGCGCTCCGGGGCGTCGCCACCCTCGGCCCACCGCCGCAGGCGAGCGAAGCTGCAGGCCGTCATCCACGCGACGAGCGGTCGCACGAGAACGCGATCGAGCACCGCTCCCCAGCCCGGCTCGTAGTCGTAGCCGGTGATGAACCGCACGCCGCCGGCGACGGGTTCGTACCGCCAGTAGCCGCGGCCGTCGCGCAGGGGCGACAGTCGATCGTCGGTCGTGAACCGCAGCGCTGAGGTGCGGGCGCCATCGGGCGCGTCGCGCGTGCCGAGGGCGATGCCGGTTCCGCGGATCGTGCGGACGAGCATCCACCGCTCGTAGCGGAACCGCCAGCGGCCGTCCGCGCCCTGCTCGGTGGGCACGATGCGGCTGAAGCGCGCGTCCCAGCGGGCATGCGCGACCGGGTCTTGCGTGAGCCGCCACACCGTGTCGAGATCGGCGGCGATCACCGTCTCGACCCGGATCGCGCGCGTGCCCACGGCGTCAGTCTCGCACGGCGTCCCGGCACGGGCGGCACTCCGACGCCGACGGCCCCGCCTCCCGAGAGGGGCGGGGCCGTCGTTGTGGGATGCGGGCCTACAGCCCGGCGATGATCTCGCGCATCAGCGCAGCGGTCTCGCTCGGCGTCTTGCCGACCTTCACGCCGGCGGCCTCGAGGGCCTCCTTCTTCGCCTGCGCGGTGCCCGCCGAGCCCGAGACGATGGCACCGGCGTGGCCCATCGTCTTGCCCTCGGGCGCCGTGAAGCCGGCGACGTAGCCCACGACGGGCTTCGTGACGTTGGCCTTGATGAAGTCGGCCGCGCGCTCCTCGGCGTCGCCGCCGATCTCGCCGATCATGACGATCGCCTTCGTCTCGGGGTCGGCCTCGAACGCAGCGAGCGCGTCGATGTGCGTCGTGCCGATGATCGGGTCGCCGCCGATGCCGATCGCGGTCGAGAAGCCGAGGTCGCGCAGCTCGAACATCATCTGGTACGTCAGGGTGCCCGACTTCGAGACGAGACCGATCGGGCCCTTGCCGGTGATGTTCGCCGGGGTGATGCCGACGAGCGACTCGCCCGGCGTGATGATGCCGGGGCAGTTCGGGCCGATGATGCGCGTGCGGTTGCCCGTCGCCTGGGCGTGGGCCCAGACCTCGGCCGAGTCCTGCACCGGGATGCCCTCGGTGATGATCACGAGCAGGCCGATGCCCGCGTCGATGGCCTCGATCGCCGCGTCTTTCGAGAAGGCCGGGGGCACGAACGCGATCGAGACGTCGGCGCCGGTCGCGGCCATGGCCTCGGCGACGGTCGCGAAGACCGGCAGCTCGACGGGCGAGCCGTCGGCGGCCACGTGCGAGACGGTCGTGCCGGCCTTGCGGGCGTTCACGCCGCCGACGACCTGGGTGCCCGCCTTGAGCATGAGCGCGGTGTGCTTGGTGCCCTCGCCGCCGGTGATGCCCTGGACGATGACCTTCGAGTCCTTGTTCAGGAAGATCGACATTTTCGTTGTCCTAACTCACGTAGTCCGTTGTCTCGAGCCCTCGGGCCGAGACGGCCCTCGGCGCACCTGGCGCGCGAAAGCCAGAAATGGCTTTCGCCTCAGCTAGCCAGCTGCGCTGCCTTGTCGGCGCCGTCGTCCATGGTCGTGGCGAGAGTGACGAGCGGGTGGGCGGCCGCGGCGAGGATCGCCCGGCCCTCGTCGACCTGGTTGCCGTCGAGGCGCACGACGAGCGGCTTGGTGGCCGCGTCGCCCAGCAGCTCGAGGGCCTTGACGATGCCGTCGGCGACGGCGACGCACGACGTGATGCCGCCGAACACGTTGACGAAGACGCTCTTGACCTGCGGGTCGCCCAGGATGACGTCGAGGCCGGCGGCCATGACCTCGGCCGAGGCGCCGCCTCCGATGTCGAGGAAGTTCGCGGGCTTGACGCCGCCGTGCTTCTCACCGGCGTAGGCGACGACGTCGAGCGTCGACATGACGAGACCGGCACCGTTGCCGATGACACCCACCTCGCCGTCGAGCTTCACGTAGTTGAGGTCGTGCTGCTTGGCCTTCGCCTCGAGCGGGTCGGCCGCATCCTTGTCTTCGAGAGCCGCGTGGTCGGGCTGCCGGAAGGCGGCGTTCTCGTCGAGGCTCACCTTGCCGTCGAGCGCGACGATGTCGCCAGCGCCGGTCAGCACGAGCGGGTTGACCTCGACGAGCGTCGCGTCCTCCGCGGTGTAGACGCCGTAGAGAGTCACGAAGACGGGCGCGACCTTCTCGACCAGCTCGGCCGGGAACTTCGCGGCCACCGCGATCTCGCGGGCCTTGTAGAGGGTGATGCCGACCGCGGGGTCGACGGCGACGCGGGCGAGGGCCTCGGGGCGCTCCTCCGCGAGCTGCTCGATCTCCATGCCGCCCTCGTAGCTGCACAGGGCGAGGTAGGTGCGGTTGGCGCGGTCGAGCAGCACCGAGAAGTAGTACTCCTCTTTGATGTCGGCGCCCGCTGCGACCATCACGCGCTTGACGACGTGGCCCTTGATATCGAGGCCGAGGATGGCCTGCGCGGCCGCCTCGGCGTCATCGGCGGTCTTCGCGACCTTCACGCCGCCGGCCTTGCCGCGACCTCCGGTCTTGACCTGCGCCTTGACGACCGTGACGCCACCGATGCGCTCGGCCGCGGCCCGCGCCTCCTGCGGGGTGTCGGCGATGATGCCCGGCAGCACGGGAACACCGTGCTTCTCGAAGAGGTCCCGGGCCTGGTACTCGTAAAGATCCACGCTGCTCGTCCCATCCGCGTGCGAAAAGAGAGGGTTAAGGGATGCGGTCGGTCTCCACGATGAGCATCCTCGCGGGAGAGATTTCTCGATATCGAGACAAATCGCAGGCTTAACTGTACCGCCGCGCGGGCGCCCGTCTCGACGGCATCCGCCCGAACCTCTCCCTGTCAGTCGGCGTCGCGCCGCACGATCAGCACCGTGACATCGTCGGCGCTCGTGCCGCGCGCCCGGGCCCGGATCGCGTCGATGATCTCCCACGGGTCCTGGGCGAGCAGCGCCAGGGTGACGAGGTTGTCGAGCGAGCCGAGCGTGCCGTCGTAGAGGTCGAGAACGCCGTCGCTCACGACGACCAGGGTGTCGCCGGGGTCGAGCTGCGCGGTCTGAACGGTCCACTCGGTGTCGGGATCGATGCCGAGCGGGGGCGCGGTCGAGCGCAGGCGCTCCGAGCGGCCGTCGGCGTGCGCCACGATCGCCAGACCGTGGCCCGCATCCACGTAGCTGAGTACACCCGAGTCCATGTCGAGCCGGGCATGGAAGGCGGTGACGAAGACGCCCGCGTTGTCGAGGTCGACGGTCAGCGCTGCCGACGCGGCGTCGACGGCGCCCGCGACGTCGCCGAAGCGGGCCGCCGATCGCAGCACCGCCCGCACGGTCGCCGCGATGATCGCGGCCGCGATGCCCTTGCCCATCGCGTCGGCGAGGGTGAGCGCGGCCCCCTCGCCGACCGGGTACCAGTCGTAGAAGTCGCCGCCGACAGCGCGGGCCGGAATGCAGACTCCCGCGGTCTTCCAGCCCGGCAGGCTCAGCAGCTGATGCGGCAGCAGACCCTGCTGCACCTCGGATGCACGGCTCAGCTCCTGGCTCACCGTGAGCTCCTGCTGCACCCAGCTGGCGAGGTCGCGCAGCATCTCGGCCTCGCGCACCGAGAAGTGGCGCGGTTGCGAGTCGTAGACGCAGAAGGCCCCGATGCGCTCACCACCGGGCGCGTAGAGGGGAAAGCCTGCGTAGAAGTTCAGCAGCCCCGGAACGGCCTTGTGCGCGTAGCGGGAGTCGGCGGCGATGTCGGAGACGACGAAGACCTCGTCGTCAGTGATGGTCACGGTGCACATCGACTCATCCCGGGCCATCTCGACGACTGCCCGGCCCGCCACCGACTTCGCCCATTGGCGGTCGCCGTCGATGAGGTTGATCGCGGCCGACTCGACGCCGAACAGCTGCCGCGCGAGCCGCGTCACCCGGTCGAAGCGCTCCTCGGGCGGGGTGTCGAGAATGCCCATGTCGTCGAGCGCTCGCTGCCGGGCCATCTCGTCGATAACGCCCGCGATCGAGATCGACGGCATCGCCTTGCGGGGGCGCGAGCCGCCCGCGCGTCGCGCGCGCACGATCGTCCAGTGGTTGTAGCCGTCGATGCGGCGGTGCTCGACGCTGTCGGTGAGCGACTGCATGATCGGGATGCCCCGCCCGCGCTCGGCATCGCCGTCGGGCATCTCGCGCGGCTGGAGGTCGACGTGGTCGACCCGCCCGTCATCGGTCAGCGTCGCCTCGACGCGGTCGCCGTAGACGACGATCGAGAGCGCGAACTCGACCGGGTCTCCCATGTTGGCGTGCTCGACGACGTTCGCGGCGAGCTCGACGATCGCCAGCTCGGAGGCCATGAGGTCGGCCGCATCGAGGTCGGGCACGTGGCCCCAGACGGTCGCGAGCAGGTCTTGCACCGTGTCGACGGAGTCGGGCGGGCAGTGCAGCCGGAACGACCGCCGGACGATCTCAGGCATGGGGGAATGCGGCGCCGACCGAGTCGAAGCTCTTCAGCACCGCACCCATATTGGTCAGCTCGAGCACGAGCTTGGCCTGCTCGGCCGGTCGCACCAGCCGCAGATCGCCGCCGGTCGCGCGCACCCCCTTGAGCCCCGCGACGAGCGCGCCGAGCCCTGACGAGTCGAGGAAGACCACTTGCGAGAGGTCGACGGCGACGTTGGGGTGGTTCGCGTCGGCGGCCTGCTCGATCGCCTCGCGCATGCGCGCTGCCGTCACCATGTTGAGGCGGCCGGAGACCGTCACCTCGGCGACCCCGAAGGGGTGGTGCACCACCGTGATGTCCATGGATCCTCCTCGTCGTTCCCGCTGGCTTGAATCTACAACCTCTCGATCGGAGCGATTTTGATGAGGAGGCGCTTGCGCCCCGCCGTGTCGAACTGCACCTCGGCGATGCTCTTCGGCCCGGAGCCGGTGATGCCGCTGACGGTGCCGTCGCCGAAATCGACGTGGCGGATGCGGTCGCCGACCGCGAGCGTCAGATCGCCGTTGTCGCGCACCGTGCTCGTGACCCGATTCGCCCACTCGGTCTTGGGCTTGCCGGGCGGCAGCGACGCCGTGTAGCGGAAGCCGTCGCGGCCCGACCCGAGGCTGCGCGCGCCGGATCGGAACCCGCTGCCCGACCCGGGCGCCTCGCGCCAGTCGATGAGTTCGGCGGGGATCTCCTGCAGGTACCGGCTCGGGCTCGCCACCATCGTGTCGCCGAAGGTCGAGCGCGTCATCGCGAGACTGAGGTGCAGCCGCTTGCGGGCACGCGTGATGCCGACGTAGAACAGGCGCCGCTCTTCGGCCGGGCCGCCGGGCTCGGCGGCGCTCATCTGGTGGGGCAGCAGGTTCTCCTCCACCCCCGTGATGAACACCGCGTCGAACTCGAGCCCCTTCGCGGTGTGCAGCGTCATGAGCGAGACCGTGCCACTCGCGTCGTCGAGCTCATCGGCGGCGGCGACGAGCGCCACCTCGGTGAGGAAGTCGACGAGTCGGCCCTCAGGGTTGTTCTTCTGGAAGTCGCGGGTCACCGCCACGAGCTCTTCCACGTTCTCGGCCCGCGCCTCGTCTTGCGGGTCGCGGCTCGTGCGCAGCAGCTCGAGGTACTTCGTGCGCTCGATGATCGTCGTGAGGACATCCGGAACCGCCATCGTCTCGACGCCCTCGCCGAGCTCGTCGAGCAGCGCGGAGAGGTCGAGGATCGCCGCCGTCACCTTGGGCCCGAGCCCGAGCGCCGCCGCATCGCGCAGCGCGTCGTGCATCGTGCCGCCCAGCTCGTCGGCGTGGGCGGCGAGCGCCGTCTCGGTCGCCGGCCCGATGCCGCGCTTCGGGGTGTTGAGGATGCGCCGCATGGCGAGCCCGTCTGCCGGGTTGGCCACGGCGATCAGGTAGGCCATGAGGTCTTTGATCTCGGCGCGCTCGTAGAACTTCGTGCCGCCGAGCACGCGGTAGGGCACGCCCGAGCGGATGAGGATCTCCTCCAGCGCGCGGGTCTGCGCGTTGGTGCGGTAGAACACGGCCATCTCGCTGTACGGCATGCCCTGCTCGTGCAGCCGCGCGATCTCGTCGGCGACGAACTGCGCCTCGTCGTGCTGCGTGTAGCCGGTGAAGCCGACGATCTTGTCGCCCGCGCCCACGGCCGTGAACAGGTTCTTCGCGATGCGGTCGAAGTTGTTGGCGATGACGGCGTTGGCCGCGTCGAGGATCGTCTGGGTCGAGCGGTAGTTCTGCTCGAGCAGCACGACCTCGGCGCCGGAGAAGTCGCGCTCGAACTCGACGATGTTGCGGATGTCCGCGCCGCGGAAGGCGTAGATCGACTGGTCGGAGTCGCCGACGACCGTGAGGCTCGCCGCGGGGATGCCCCCGCTCGCGTCGAGCTCGACGCGCGTATCGGCGGGCACGTGCACCGGCTCGACGGGCCGGGTCAGCTCGCGGATGAACGCGTACTGGGCGTGGTTGGTGTCTTGGTACTCATCGATCAGGATGTGCCGGAACCGCCGCTGGTACAGCGCCGCGACCTTCGGGAAGGCGCGGAACAGGTAGACCGTCTGGGCGATGAGGTCGTCGAAGTCGAAGGCGTTCGCGCGCCGCAGCTCGGCCGTGTAGCGCCGGAACAGCTCGAGGAACATCACCTCGGTCGGGTCGTTCGGGTTCAGCTGCCGGCTGTAGCCCTCGGCGTCGACGAGCTCGTTCTTGAGCCGCGAGATCTTGCCCGCGACGGCGCTCACCGTGAAGCCCATCGTGTCGGCCTGCATCTCTTTCACGAGCCGCTTGATGAGCGCGCGCGAATCGGCCGAGTCGTAGATCGTGAACGCGGCACCGAAGCCGAACTGCTCTGCTTCGCGCCGCAGGATGCGCACGCACGCCGAGTGGAACGTCGAGATCCACATCCCCTGGGCCGCCTCGCGCCCGACCAGCAGCTCGACGCGCTCGCGCATCTCGGCCGCCGCCTTGTTGGTGAACGTGATGGCCAGGATCTGGCTCGGCCACAGCTCGCGGTCGCGGATGAGCCGAGCCACCCGGCGGGTGAGCACGGCCGTCTTGCCCGACCCGGCACCGGCGACGATGAGCAGCGCCTGCGCCCGGCTCAGCACCGCCTGACGCTGCTGCGGGTTCAGCCCGTCGAGCAGGGGGTCGGCGTCGGCCACGGATGCGGAGGCAGGGGTGCTCATGACCGCCCCAGTCTAGGTCGCGCCGCCGACGGGCCCGCGGTGCGCATCCGGCCGCCGGGGGGCACCGCCGCGGTCGTCGCCGCCGGTCAGCGCCGCACGACTCAGAGCGCCGCGCGGGCCTCGATCGCGAGGTCGGGGTGATCGGCGAAGACGCCGTCGAGGCCGGTGCGCATGAGCGCGGTGAACCACGTCAGCCAGTCGCCGTGCGCGGCACCCGTCGAGCCGATGCGGCACGGCGCGGGAAGGAAGCGGTTCTCGGGGCGCAGGGTCCAGGTGTAGACCTCGAGCCCCGTCGCGTGCGCGCGGGCGACGAGGTCCGAGGCGGCGAGGCCCCCGCCGATCGCCGACCAGGCCGAGCCGGGCCGGTCGGCCTCCTTCGGGGCGGCCTTCACGAGCAGGGCCGTGTCGACGCTGATGCCGTCGATGCCCGCCGACCGCAGCCGGTCGAGGCCCGCGCTCGTCAGGTGGCCCGCGTACGAGAGCGCCGCGGCGCCGTAGCGCGCCACGAGGTCGGCGGGGCTGCCCGCCTTCTCGAGCAGGTAGACATACCGGGCCGGCAGTCCGCGCTGCCGCAGCTGCCCGAGCACCGTCTGCTCGAAGGCCTCGACGATGAGGCGGCCGGGATGCTCGGCGACCCACGGCGCGAGCTCCGCGGCCAGCAACTCGTCGAGCGGCAGGCCGATGCTCGCGAAGTAGGTCGCGTGCTTGATCTCGGCGACCAGCCGCACGGGCACGCCCGAGGGGGCGGGGGCGGCCTCGGCGAGCATCCCGAGCAGGTCGCTCAGCCGCAGGATCGGGTACCGGTCATCGAAGCGGGCCGACGCGCCGCGCACCTGCGGCAGCCGCTCGCGCGCGCGCAGCGTGCGCAGCTCGGCCCACGTGAAGTCCTCCGTGAACCAGCCGGTGAGCCGCTGCCCATCGATCTCGCGGGTCGTGCGACGGTCGGCGAACTCGGGTCGGTCGGCGACATCGGTCGTGCCCGAGATCTCGTTCTCGTGCCGCAGTACGAGCACTCCGTCGCGGGTGGCGACGATGTCGGGCTCGATCGCCTCGGCCCCCAGCGCGAGCGCCAGACGATAGGCGGCCTCGGTGTGCTCGGGGCGGTATCCGCTCGCCCCCCGGTGCGCCACGACGAGGGGGCGCGGATGCTCGCGCGCGGTCTCGGGCGTGTGCTCGGTCACCCTGCCCACGCTACGGGATACCGTCGAGGCCATGAGCGACACGAGCGTGCCCCTCGAGCCGAGCGGGCTCGAGCCGAGCGGGCTCGACCCGGTGCCGGAGGCCCGCCCGCGCCTCAACGCGCTCGCCGTCGCGGCCCTCATCCTCGGCGCGCTGCTGAGCCCGCTCGCCGCGCTCTTCGGGCACTTCGCTGTCGGGCAGATCACCCGTTCGGCAGGCCGCGAGCGGGGCATCGTCGTCGCGTGGGTGGCCGTCGGGCTCGGATACCTCTGGCTCGCGGCAGCCGTCATCGTCGCGGTGGGGGTCGTGGTGGTGCTCGGACGATGATGGGCGAGGCGTGGGTCGAGCCGGCCGCCCGCCTGCCCCTGCGGTGGGGGCGCTATCGCGACCGCGTCGTCGCCGGGCTGGTGCTCATCGCCACCGGTCTCGTGCACCTGCAGGCGGCCAGCACCCTGAACCTCGTGCCGCTCATCGTCGGCACGGCGGCGCACACGATCGGCTGGCTGATCCTGCCCGCCGCGGCCTGGCGCCGGATCGTGCCCCTCCTGCCGAGCGGCCTCGTCGTGTGGCTGCTGCTCACCGGGCCGCAGTGGATGTGGACCCTCGCCGTGCCCTTCGTGTGCTGGCTGATCGCGCGGCACCGGCCGTGGCGCAGCCTGCTCGCGCTCGCCCCCGTGCTGCTCTACGGGGTGCTCGCCGCGGCGGTGTTCCGCGAGTACGAGCAGCAGGTGCTCGCGCTCGGGCTCGCGGGCGTCGTGCTCACCGGGTCGGCGTGGTGGGCGTGGGCTCTCGCGCGCCCGGCCCCCGCATCCCGCACAGCCCCGCCCTCGACCCCGGGCACGGGCACAGCCAGCGCATAGCCGCGAACAGGGCCGTTTCGAGGCGAGGTTCTCTACACTTCTGCCATGGCCACTTCCAACCCCGCTTTCTCCAACTCCCCTGCGTTCTCGCAGAGCGCCACCAAGGCGATGCAGTGGACGCAGGAGCCCTCCGCCCAGCAGCTCGATGAGCTCTACGCCCGTTCGGCAGCGACGCCCGACGACATGGGCCGCATGACGTACGAGAACACGATCCAGAAGACGGTGGGCGCGTTCGCCGTGCTGCTCGTCTTCGCAGCCGTCGGCTGGTTCGTGCCCGGCCTCTGGATCATCGGCGGCATCGTCGGCTTCGTGCTCGCGCTCGTCAACATCTTCAAGAAGGAGCCCTCGCCGGCGCTGATCCTCGCCTACGCGGGCGCACAGGGCCTGTTCGTCGGCGGCATCTCGGCGTTCTACCAGTCGCGGTGGGAGGGCATCGTCGTGCAGGCCGTCGTCGCGACACTCGTCGTGGTCGGCGTGACGCTCGCCCTCTTCGCGAGCGGCAAGATCCGCGCCTCGAAGCGCGCCACGCAGATCTTCCTCGTCGCGATGATCGGGTACGCGGTGTTCTCGCTCGTGAACTTCGGCCTCATGGCCTTCGGCGTCACGAGCAGCATGTTCGGCCTGCGCGACGTGACCTTCCTCGGCATGCCGCTCGGCTTCTGGCTGGGCATCCTCGTCGTGCTGATGGCGGCGTACTCGCTCGTGCTCGACTTCGACTCGGTCAAGACGGGCGTCGAGCGCGGCGCCCCCGCCAAGTACGGCTGGACGGCCGCCTTCGGCATCATGGTCACCGTCATCTGGCTGTACCTCGAGATCCTGCGCCTGCTCGCGATTCTGCGCGGCAACAACTAGGCGCAACCGAGCATCCTGCACGGGATGGGGCCGCCCTCCGGGGCGGCCCTTTCTCGTGACGCCGAGCGCCGAGACGACGCACGGAGTGACCGCGCGCGAAGGCCAGAAATGGCCTTCGCCCTCAACAGCGCACCGAGCGCCGAGACGGCGCTCGGAGTGACCGCGCGCGAAGGCCAGAAATGGCCTTCGCCCTGAGCGCGGTCACTCCCATTCGATCGTGCCCGGGGGCTTCGACGTGACGTCGAGCACGACCCGGTTGACGCCGGCGACCTCGTTCGTGATGCGGTTCGAGATGCGGGCGAGCACGTCGTACGGCAGTCGGGTCCAGTCGGCGGTCATGGCATCCTCCGACGACACCGGGCGCAGCACGATCGGGTGCCCGTAGGTGCGTCCGTCGCCCTGCACGCCCACCGACCGCACGTCGGCGAGCAACACCACCGGGCACTGCCAGATCTCGGCATCGAGCCCCGCCGCCGTCAGCTCGGCGCGCACGATCGCGTCGGCCTCGCGCAGCAGGTCGAGTCGCTCCTGCGTGACCTCGCCGATGATGCGGATGCCCAGGCCCGGGCCCGGGAACGGCTGACGGTTCACGATCTCCGCCGGCAGGCCGAGCTCGCGCCCGATCGCCCGCACCTCGTCCTTGAACAGCGCCCGCAGGGGCTCGACGAGAGCGAACTGGAGGTCGTCGGGCAGCCCGCCGACGTTGTGGTGGCTCTTGATCGTCGCCGTGCCCGAACCGTGGCCCGACTCGACGATGTCGGGGTAGAGCGTGCCCTGCACGAGGAACTCGATCGATCCGCCCTCATCGGCGGCCTCCGCGACCAGGTCGGCGGCGGCCTGCTCGAACGTGCGGATGAACTCGCGGCCGATGATCTTGCGCTTGGTCTCGGGCTCGGTCACGCCCGCCAGGGCGGTGAGGAACTGCTCGCGAGCATCCACCGTCACCAGACGGATGCCCGTCGCCGCGACGTAGTCCTCTTCGACCTGGCGGCGCTCGTCGGCGCGCAGCAGGCCGTGGTCGACGAACACGCAGACCAGCTGGTCGCCGACAGCCTCGTGCACGAGCGCCGCCGCGACCGCGGAGTCGACGCCGCCGGAGAGACCGCAGATGACGCGCGCGTCGCCGATCTGGGCGCGGATGCGCTCGACCTGCTCAGCGATGACGTTGCCGCTGTTCCAGTCGGCGGGGATGCCCGCCGCGCGGTGCAGGAAGTTCTCGAGCACGCGCTGACCGAACTCGGAGTGCTTGACCTCGGGGTGCCACTGCACGCCGTACATCTTCGCCTCGTCGTTGGCGAAGGCCGCGACGGGGGTGTCGGCGGTCGAGGCGAGCACCGTGAAGCCCTCGGGCGCCCGCGCCACCGAGTCGCCGTGGCTCATCCACGTCGTCTGCGTCACCGGCTGATCGGCGAGCAGCGCGCCGCCGTCGCCGACGACCGTCATCGCGGTGGCGCCGTACTCGCGGCGGCCGGTGCGAGCGACCTCGCCGCCCAGCTGCTGAGCCATCACCTGGAACCCGTAGCAGATGCCCATGACCGGCAGTCCGAGCTGCAGGATGCCCGGGTCGAGGCTCGGAGACCCCGGCTCGTAGACGCTCGACGGGCCGCCGCTCAGCACGATGCCCGCGGGGTTCTTGGCGGCGACCTCGGCCGCCGTGATGCTGTGCGGCACGATCTCGCTGTAGACGCCGGCCTCGCGCACGCGGCGGGCGATCAGCTGGGCGTACTGCGCGCCGAAGTCGACGACGAGAACCGGCCGGTGCGCGGTGTCGCTCACGCCGCGACCTCCGTGCGGGAGCGGGCCTCGAGGTCGGCGATGATCGCCTCGACCTCGCGCGGCACCTGGCGCTCGAAGAAGAACGACAGCAGCGGCACGATGCCGCCCATCGCGATCCAGACGAACTTCCAGAACGGCCAGCGCAGCAGGCGCCACAGCAGGAAGTCGCACGCGAGGTACAGCACGTAGAGCCAGCCGTGCACGGCGAGCAGCAGGATCGACACGTTGACGCCGGTGATCGCGTCGGGGTCGGTGAGCGCGAGCCCGCCCGCCTCGCCGCCGAACTCGATGTCGACGCCGAACCCGTAGCGCGTCACCATCATCACGACGAGGCCGAGCAGGAAGGTGCCGGTGAGCACCGACGAGACCTTGTAGACCGCGAGCACGCGGCGGATGAGCGGGATGTCTGAGGGCTGGGGGCCGAACGCCATGCCCTCAGTCTAGAGCCGCGGTCTGAGCGGGTTCCGATGGCCGAGCGGCGCCGGAGGGGGCGCTCTCGGGCCCGTCGGGGTCGTCGTCGCCCGCGAGGCGCGCCTGCTCCTTCTCCTGCTCGTCCTTCACGAGGCGCCACCACAGGTAGATCGCGAATCCGCCGAAGATGACCCACTCGATCGCGTAGAAGAGGTTGAGCAGGTTGAGCTCGGTCGGCTGCTCGGGCGGGGGCGCCGCGATCGTCGAGAGCCCCGCCGGCGCCTCGTCGAGCACGAGGTAGCCCGAGTACACCGTGTCGACCTCGGCCCAGAGGTTGATCAGCTCGGCCACGGCGATGGCGGTGCGCTCGCCCGCCTCGAAGTCGCTGACCTGGGGCGACTCGCTGGGCACGTAGCGCCCGGTGAGCTCCGCCTCCCCCGTCGGCAGCGTCGGGATGCCCGCCCCGACCTCCCCGTACCCGACCGCGACGGCGAGGCTCGCGCCGTTCTCGGTCACCAGGTGTCGAATCACCCAGTCGCCCGGCTCGCCCCGGGCACCGGATCCGTCGTCTCCACTGAGACGGCCGGTGACGACGAGGTCGTCACCGGGGGCCCAGGTGCCGCGCACGGTGACGAGCCGTCCGCTCGCCTCCGTGGTCATGACCTGCTGCGGCTCGGCGACCGAGGTGAGGGCAACGGCCGTCTCGGTGTCGCGCGTGTCTTCCGCGGTCGACTCGAGGGAGCGCTCGAGCTGCCACTGGCCGAGCGCGGCGAACCCCGCGGCGATGCCCAGGGCGAGAACGAGCGCGGCGATCCAGCGCGGGCGGCGGGCGATGCGCCAGAAGCCCGGGGTCGTGGTGATGGGTCGGCCCTCCTGCGCTCGGCGAGAGCCTCCAGTGTAGAGAACGATGGCGGGGCCTCTCTGAGAGAGACCCCGCCATCATCGTGCCGTGCGAACGCGGGTTTCGGGCACCCGATCGACCTCATCAGGCGCTGCCGGCCAACTGCACATGACGAGGTTGAGCACGTTGTCTCTCAGCACGGCCGGGCCGCCGAGCATATAGACCGTGGTCGCTGTGCGCGTGTTGATCGATGCGGGCTCAGCCCTGACTGGAAGCCCGCACGACGAGCCGAGGGCGCACGATCTCGTGCCGATCGGTGGTACGACCGCCCAGCCGCTCCTGCACCATCCCCATTGCGATACGACCGATCTCGTCGTTCGGCTGGTCGACGCTCGTGAGGGCAGGTCGCACCAATCGCGCAAGCGTGGTGTCGTCGTAGCCAACAACAGCGAGATCACGAGGGATGCGAAGCCCGCGGTCGAGCGCCGCATCCATGATGCGCACCGCCGTGACATCGTTGTTGGCGATCACCGCATCAGGGCGGCCGGGCTCGTCGAGCAATGACGTGATGGTTCGTCCCGCGTGGTCGCTCACGTCCATGACTCGTACAGGCGCATGGGGGTGAACGGCGGCGCGGTATCCAGCGAGACGCGCGAGCGCCGCGGGTCGGTGCGAGCTCGTTGCGAACACGATCGAGCGGTAGCCGAGCTCGAGCACGTGTTCAACGGCTGCGCGAGCGCCCCCCTCGTCATCGCTCACGATCGAGTCGACCCCGTCCACCAGTTCGGGCAGCCGGCCGACGACGACGATCGGAACGTGACGGGCCGCTGAGACGAGGACGTCACGGGGGGCCCACGAACTGACGATGACGATGGCGTCGAGATTCAGTTCGAGCATTCGCTCGATGCGATGGACGATCCGCACCGGGTCACGCCGCCCGTGCGAGATGAGCACGTCGAAGCCGAGGTCATCGGCTGCTCGCTCGACCCCTCCGATCACTTCGGAGTGGTAGGGGTTCGCGAGTTCCGTCGCCACCGCGCCGACGGTCGCCGTGCGACCTTGAACCAGGGCGCGAGCGACGGCGTTCGACCGGTAGCCGAGTTGATCGGCGATTCCGACGATGCGATTGCGAGTGGCGTCGCTGACACCGGCATCACCGCGCAGGGCGAGGGACACGAGTGACTTCGAGACGCCGGCCGCGGCCGCGATGTCAAGGATCGTCGGCCGCCGCCGCAGGGTGGGAGACACGTGCTCAGTATGGCCCGCATCCGTCGTGACCGCAGTCTGATCAACCCGAGTTCTGGAACGTTCCAGATTCGACGTTCCCTGTTCACCTCCTGGCCGTCCCGCCGTTAACGGGGCGCACCTAGCGTCGCCATCACGACCCCCGGAAAGGCCCGCCCTTCGTGATTGACCAGACCCCCGCCGCTACCCTCGACGATCGTCCAGCAGCCCTGCTGCTCGACTTTGGAGGCGTGCTCTTTCTCACCAGCAAGCACGCCGAAGGCAAGCGTCGCACTGCTGAGCTGCTCGTCGATCGGCTAGAGAGGGCCGGGTGGACCGAGAGCGTCGAACGAGTCGAACGGTCGGTCGTCGCCGGGCTCGCCGCGCTGAAGGACTGGAAGAACGCCGCGGGTCGACGTCGCAAACCCCGCGAGCTCACGCCGCGTGAGATCTGGACCGACTTCCTCGCGGCCGACCTCGACGACGGTCCCCGGGCCGTGCTCGCCGGCGATGGACCCGAGCTGCTGCACGCCATGACCCCTCTCATCTCGGCCCACCACGTGCGGGACGGCGTGCGAGAGCTTCTCGGGGCGGCACGAGAGCTGGGCATCCCGGTCGGAATCGTCAGCAACGCGCACTCGGGGCGTTCGCACCGCGCTCTGCTTCGTGAGCACGGTCTCGAGGGCGACATCGCTGTGCAGGTGTACTCCGACGAGGTCGGGATCCGCAAACCGCATCCCGGCATGATCGCGCTGGCCGCCGCCGCGCTCGGCACGGTGCCCGCTCGAACGTGGTACGTCGGAGACACCTACGATCGTGACCTTGTGGCGGGGCGTCGCGCGGGAGTCGGCGCTGTGGTGCTCACGCGCTCGCAGCACACCGACCGCGCTCCGTATCCGGTTGCCGAGACCCCCGACGCCGTGCTCGATGAGCCGCGACAGCTTGTTGCGCTCCTCCACGCGGCGCGTGCTCTTCCCGCCACAACGGAGACCGCACCGGTGCCGCGAGCCGCCAGGACGATCCGTGCTGGCGTGAGCGATCTTCCTCCTGCACCCCGTGCCCTGTTGCTCGATCACGGCGGCGTCATCTCGTCATCGACGAAAAACCCGCAGGCGCAGCGTGCCTTCGCCGAGCGGCTGACGCACGACCTCCGCCGGGCCGGGCACGACGTTTCGGCCGCTGAACTCATCAGTGCCTTCGAGGCCGCCCGATTCCGGCACAAAGAGTGGAAGCACGCCACCCATCGAGACGACGCCGAAGCGGTGCCCGAGATCGACCCGAGGACGCTGTGGGAGGACCTCACGGGTGCCGACCTGCCCGCTGGCGCCCGAGCGTGGCTCGCGGCCGAGGCTCACCGCCTCAGCCACGAGTTCGCCCTCATCAAGTCGCGAGTCACGTTGCGGCCGGGGATGAGCGACGTGTTCGCCGTCGCGGACGAGCACGGCATCCGTATCGCGATCGTCTCGAACACCGTCTCGGGGCGCGCGGTGCGCGATCGGCTACGCGGCTACGGGATGCTCGACCAGGTCGCCGTGAGCGTCTACTCCGACGAGCTCGGGCGCCGCAAGCCCGACCCGGCGATGCCCGCCGAAGCAGTTCGGGCGCTCGGGGTGCTGCCCGGCGACTGCTGGTTCGTCGGTGACAAGCCCGACCGCGACATGCTCGCCGCTCGCGCCATCGGTGTCGGCACGATCGTGCTCGTGCGGGGAGGGTCGACCGACGACGACGCGATCGACGCTATCGGCGACCACGTCGACGACCGCTTGCGGCCCGACGTCGTCCTCCCTGACCTCGGCGCGCTCGCCGACCTCCTGTCCGCCGCTCTTCGCGGCGATGCCGTCGTCACACCACCCCCGCTCACCAGTGAAAGGACCCAGTCATGACCAGCACATCCGCACCCGCCCGCCGCGGGCTGCCCCATCCCGGCGAGCTCAGCAGCTCGCAGAAGCTCATGGTCTTCGTGCTCTCGATGACCACGTTCGGCCTCGCCAACATCATCACCGAGGTGCTGCCGTCGATCCAGGTCGGTCCCATCGAGCTCTCGATCTCGTACCTGGCCTTTGTGCCCGTCGTCATGGTGTCGCTCTTCCACCCGCTGTACGCCGCGCTCGGCGCACCGCTCGGCGAGATCATCTTCGTCGACCTGCTCATGGGCAACTTCTCGGGCATCGGCGAGCTCGAGGGCTACATCCAGCTCGCGCTCGGTCTGTACATCGGTGGCTCGCTCGTGCGCGATCCGCTGCGTAAGTGGCAGGTCGCCCTGGCCGCTTTCGTCGCCGTGTTCATCGACAAGGTGCTCGGCGGCATCACCGACATCGTCAAGGTGCTGATCGGTGTGGCTGACGCCGAGTTCGTCGAGGGTCTGCCCGAGAGCATCATCGTGCTCGAGGCTGTCGAGCAGAGCGTCGACATCGTCATCAGCGGCATCCTGTTCGGGGCCATCCCGGCGATGCTGCTCGCGCCGCGCCTGCACGGCAAGATCGAGCCCCTGCTCGGCATGGCGCCCCGCACCCCCGATGTGCCGGTCGCCCGGCGCGCCCGCATGTCGGCCCCGTTCGTCATCCTCGGCCTGATCCTCGCCCTGGTGTCGGTCGTCGCGGCGATCCTCGACGAGCTTGACCTCAACGGCATCGTTCTCGAAGGCGAATTCGTCGAGGTCTACGGCCCGCAGATTCTCTGGATCAGCGTCGGGGTCGCCCTCACGATCCTCGTCATCGCGATCCTTGTCGGACGCGCTCGGGCTCGCAAGGCGCTCGAGGCCAAGGGCGCCGCCGCCGACGCCGCGCGAGCGGCCACGCCCGCGGCGACCGACGCGACCCCCGACGCATAGTCGAACGAGGTCCCCCGCTCATGATCGAGGTCACCGGTCTTCGTTTCGGATACCCGGGCGCACCGACTGACAGCATCCGCGATGTCTCGCTCACCATCGAGACCGGCGACTTCGTCGCGGTCGTCGGTGGCAACGGGTCAGGCAAGACGACGCTGTGCAAGGCGATCAATGGGTTGATCCCGCACTACTGGGCGGGGGACTTCGAGGGTCGGGTGCTGCTCGACGGCATCGACACGACCGACGTCTCAGTCGCACAGCTGTCACACCGAGTCGGATACGTGTACCAAGACTTCGGCAATCAGCTTGTGCGTGCGACCGTGCACGACGAGGTGTCGTTCGGACCGGTCAACTTCGGCCTCGACGATCACCGCGAGCGCACGGAGGACGCCCTGACGACACTGGGAATCACCCCCCTGCGCTCGCAGTTCGTCTGGCAGCTCTCGGGCGGGCAGCAGCACCTCGTCGCCATTGCGAGCGTGCTTGCGATGCGCCCCGACATCATCATCGTCGACGAGCCCGTCGCTGAGCTCGATCCGCTCCACGCCGAACAGGTCTACGAACGCCTCGACGCGATCAACCGTGAGCGGGGCACCACGATCATCGTGATCGAGCACCACGCCGAGTTCATCGCCCGCTACTGCCGCAGTGTCGTGCTCATGGCCGACGGTGAGCTGCAGTGGCACCGGCCGGTGCGCGAAGCGTTGAGCCGCGCGGACGAGCTCGCGCAGCACGGCATTCCCGCTCCGCAGATCGCGCAAGCGCTGCGGTCGATCGACCCGACCGCGGCCGTGCCGCTGACGGTCGCCGAGGCACGGGAGAGCATCCGTGCCCTCGGATGGTCACCGGCTCGCCCGAGCACTCCCCGCGCCGCCGCGCCCGAGCCGCGAACCCCCCGACCGGTCATCGCGCGTGCGCGCGGCGTGCGATTCGGCTACAGCACCGTGAGCGGCGGCCGCACAGCCACGCTCGACGGGCTCTCGCTCGACCTGCATGACGGCGACCGAGTCGCCCTCGTCGGTGGCAACGGTGCGGGGAAGTCCACCCTCATGAAGCTCCTCACCGGACTCAAGGTGCCGCTCGAGGGCGAGGTCGAGATCGAGGGGGTCAACACCCGCACCGAAAGCCCTGCCCTCATGGCGAACCGCGTCTCGTACCTGCACCAACGACCCGAGCAGATGTTCCTTGCCGACACCATCCGCGCCGACATCTCGATGTTTCCGGCGCAACGCAAGCGCTCCGAGTGGCAGAGACTCGTCGACGAGATTCTCGAGCGCATGAACCTGATCGAGGTGGCCGACCGCGATGGGCGGATGCTCTCCGGTGGCCAGCAGCGGCGCGCGACGCTCGGCATCGGTCTCGCGATGACACCCTCGCTGCTCCTGCTCGATGAACCCACGTCGAGCCTCGACCTCGCGACGCGCGACGCCGTCACCGCACTTCTCGGCGACCTCTCCGAGCGCATCCGGTGCGTGGTGGTCGCGACGCACGACATGCACCTGGTGGCCGAGTGGGCCGATCGAGTGATTGTGCTCGGCGGCGGGCGGGTGCTGCGTGACACCACCCCCGCTCTGCTCTTCGACGATGAGAGCCTCATGGCGGAGGCGCAACTCGTACCGCCACAGATCACCCAGCTCGGGGCAGCGCTCGGCATGTCTCCTCCCCCGCTGACCGTGCGCGAGCTTCGACAGCGGCTGACTCCCGCCGCGCAACCGGCAACCCGGGCGGTGGCATCGTGACCGCGATCGCCGAGCCCGCACCCGATCAGGCCCCGCGTGAACGCAAGCGCGGCGATCGTCGCGAGCGCGACACGATCTCGGTGGAGTGGGTCAAGCTCGAGTTGCTGCGCACGGCCTACGCAACGCGCGGGGGACTGCTCGCGATGATGGACCCGCGGGCCGTCGTCATCTGGTACCTCATGCTCGGCCTCAGTCCGTGGTTCACCCACAATCTGACCGTTCTCGCGGTGCTCTTCACGGTTGCCGCCATCGCGGTCATCGCGAGCCGGGTCGGGCCGCTGATTCTCGGGCTCTTCGTGATCGGGCTCATCGCCGAGAGCCTGTACATCTTGTTCGCCTCCTGGTTCTTCGGCGGCGACTGGGGCACCGTCGTCGCCCTCATCGAGCTCACCCTCAAGCTCGGCACCGTGAGCATGGCGAGCATGGCCGCGTTCGTGTCGCTCGACCCTGAGAAGCTGTCGGACGCGCTCCTCAGCTTCCGGGCGCCCGCGCAGCTCAGCTTCGGCGTGAGCTACGGCTATCGCATGCTGCCGATTCTGGTTGACGAGTTCCACACGATCGTCGATGGCCACCGGCTTCGATCTGCCCCGCTCGCGTCTGCCGGCTTTCTCGGCTGGCGTGCGCTGTACCGCATCTGCACCATCACCTTCGCGGCGTTCTATCCGCTCATGCTCAACACCGCGAAGCGCACGCGAACGACCGTCGAGGCCCTCGAGACGCGCGGGTTCACCTATGCGCTCGAGCACCCTGACGGGCAGCGCATCCGGCTCGCGTACCTGCGCATCCGCGCCCGCGACGTTCTGCTGCTGACCGTGACGGCCCTCATCATCGTGGGGGCCTACGCACTCGGTGTCGTTCTTCCGCTGGAAGTGCGGTCGTTCCGCTGAGCCGGCGTCTGCGCTGCTGTCGATGCCCCGCGCTCAGCGCGCGGTGTACGGCGCGACGACCACGTCGACGCGCTGGAACTCCTTGACGTCGGAGTACCCGGTCGTCGCCATCGAGCGGCGCAGCGCCCCCATGAGGTTCGCCTCGCCGGTCGCCGTCGAGCTCGGCCCGAACAGCAGCTGCTCGAGCGGTGCGAGCTGCCCGACCTGCACGCGGCGACCGCGCGGCAGTTCGGGATGGTGCGCCTCGGGGCCCCAGTGCCACCCGCCTCCCGGAGCATCCGTCGCCCGCGCGAGAGCCGTGCCGAGCATGACGGCGTCGGCGCCCATCGCGACCGCCTTCACGATGTCGCCGCTCGTGCCGAGGCCGCCGTCGGCGATGACGTGCACGTAGCGGCCGCCCGACTCGTCCATGTAGTCGCGGCGCGCGGCAGCGACATCGCTCACCGCGGTCGCCATCGGCGCCTGGATGCCCAGGCTCAGCCGCGTCGTCGAGGCGGCTCCCCCGCCGAAGCCCACGAGCACGCCCGCCGCACCCGTGCGCATGAGGTGCAGCGCCGCGGTGTAGGTGGCGGCGCCGCCGACGATGACGGGCACGTCGAGCTCGTAGATGAACTTCTTGAGGTTGAGGGGCTCGGCGCTCGTCGAGACGTGCTCGGCGCTCACCGTCGTGCCGCGGATGACGAAGAGGTCGACGCCGGCGTCGAGCACCGCCTGGTGGTGCTCCTGCGTGCGCTGCGGGCTCAGTGCACCGGCGACGGGCACACCCGCCGCGCGGATCTCGGCGAGCCGCGCGCCGATGAGCTCGGGCTTGATGGGCTCGGCGTAGATCTTCTGCATCTCGGCCGTCGCGCCCGCGTCGTCGAGCTCGCGGATGCGGGCGAGCTGCGCCTCCGCATCCTCGTAGCGGGTCCACAGCCCCTCGAGGTCGAGCACGCCGAGGCCGCCGAGCCGCCCGAGGGCGATGGCGGTCGCCGGGCTCACGACCGAGTCCATGGGCGCGGCGATCACCGGGATGCTGAACGTCAGCGCGTCGATGGTCCAGTTGAGCGACACCACCTCGGGGTCGCGCGTGCGCCGGCTCGGCACCACGGCGATGTCGTCGAAGGAGTACGCCCTGCGTGCCCGCTTGCCGCGGCCGATCTCGATCTCCGTCACCCGGTCAGCCTACCGGCAGGCACCAGCGGAGTAGCGTGACGACGAGCGAGAGGAGCCGCCATGGCCGGCAGCGCACTGAGCATCGAGCGACCCGGGAGCCGCGACGCCGCACCGCTGCGCGTCGCCGTCGTCGGCACCGGCGGCTGGGGCGCGCAGCACGCCCGCGCGATCGCCGCGCGCCGCGACTGCGAGCTCGTCGCCGTCGTCGGGCGCGACCCCGAGAAGGCAGCGGCGCGGGCGGCCGACTACGGCACGCGCGCGTACACCTCGATCGACGGGATGCTCGAGGCCGAGCATCCCGACCTCGTCACCGTCAGCCTGCCGAACGAGCAGCACTTCGGGCCGACGATGCAGCTCGTGCGCGCGGGTGTGCCGCTGCTGGTCGAGAAGCCGCTCGTCTTCGAGCTCGGCGAGGCCGATCAGCTGCTCGCGGCGGCGGCAGAGCAGTTCGTCGCCATCAACTTCAACCACCGCTACGCCGAGCCCGTGCTGCGAGCGCGGGCGGCGATCGCCGCGGGCGAGCTCGGCGAGCTCGTGTTCGCCACCTGGCGGTTCGGCGGCGAGGCGAACCGCGGCCCCTCGCCGCACGCCAACCTCATCGAGACCCAGTGCCACGGGTTCGACCTGCTCGAGCACCTGTGCGGCCCGATCGCCTCGGTCACCGCGCAGATGACCCGCATGACCTACGGGGCGTTCAGCACCGTCGCGCTCGCCGTCGAGTTCGCCTCCGGCGCGGTCGGCACCATGCTCGGCTCGTACGACTCGTCGTACGCCTACCCCGACACCCAGCGCGTCGAGCTCAACGGCACCGCGGGGCGGGCGGTCATCCGCGACACCGTGCGCGAGCTCGCGCTGCAGTCGGTCGGCGACGAGACCGAGCGGGTCTGGCGGGCCGGCTACTTCGACGACGAGGCGCGGTCGTTCGAGCGCACGATGGACCGCCATCTGGATGCGGTGCTCACCGCTCTGCGCGAGGGCGCCCCGCCGCCCGTTCCGATGTCGGCGGGTCGTCGTGCCCTCGAGCTCGCGCACGCGGCGATCCGCGCGCACGAGACCGGCGCTCGCGTGCCGACGCTGCCCACGGGCTCCTAGCTCCGAGCCGCGAACCCCGAGCCGCGAACTCCGAGCAGCCTGCGGCTACCGGCGGTAGTTGGGCGCCTCGACCACCATCTGGATGTCGTGGGGGTGCGACTCCTTCAGGCCCGCGGCGGTGATGCGCACGAACTTTCCGCGCTGCTTGAGCTCGTCGATCGTGCGGGCGCCGGTGTAGAACATCGACTGCCGCAGGCCGCCGAGCAGCTGGTACACGACCGAGCCGACCGGGCCGCGGTAGGGCACCTGGCCCTCGATGCCCTCGGCGATGAGCTGCTCGTCGCTCGGCACGTCGGCCTGGAAGTAGCGGTCGCGCGAGTACGAGGTCTTGGTGCCGCGGGTCTGCAGCGCGCCGAGCGAGCCCATGCCGCGGTACGACTTGAACTGCTTGCCGTTGACGAAGATGAGGTCACCGGGGCTCTCGTCGGTGCCGGCGAGCAGCGAGCCGAGCATGACCGTGTCAGCACCGGCGACGAGGGCCTTCGCGATGTCGCCCGAGTACTGCAGGCCCCCGTCGGCGATCACCGGCACACCGGCCGCACGGGCGGCGAGCGAGGCCTCGTACACGGCGGTGACCTGCGGCACGCCGACACCCGCGACGACGCGCGTGGTGCAGATCGAGCCCGGCCCGACGCCGACCTTGACGGCGTCGGCACCCGCATCGACGAGCGCCTGGGCGCCCGAGCGCGTGGCGACGTTGCCGCCGATGACGTCGATGTGCGCGAAGGCCGGGTCAGCCTTGAGCCGCGCGATGATGTCGAGCACGCCGCGGCTGTCGCCGTTGGCGGTGTCGACGACGATGACGTCGACGCCCGCGTCGCGCAGGGCGCCCGCGCGGTCCCAGGCGTCGCCGAAGAACCCGATGGCGGCGCCCACGCGCAGGCGGCCCTCTTCGTCTTTCGTCGCGTTCGGGTACTGCTCGCTCTTGTCGAAGTCCTTGACCGTGATGAGGCCGTGCAGGCGGCCCGCGTCGTCGACGAGCGGCAGCTTCTCGATCTTGTGCTGGGCGAACAGGGCGAGCACCTCGTCCTGCGAGATGCCGACGGGCCCGGTGATGAGCGGCGCGGGGGTCATGACGTCGCGCACGAGCGTGGTCGCGGCCTCGAAGCGCGAGACGAAGCGCATGTCGCGGTTGGTGATGATGCCGACGAGGCGACCATCGCCCTCGACGACGGGCAGGCCCGACACGCGGAACTGCCCGCAGAGGGCATCCACCTCGGCGACCGTCGCATCGGGCGTCGTCGTCACCGGGTTCGTGATCATGCCCGACTCGGAGCGCTTGACCTTGTCGACCTGCAGCGCCTGGTCGTCGATCGACAGGTTGCGGTGCACGATGCCGAGGCCGCCCTGCCGCGCCATCGCGATCGCCATGCGCGACTCGGTGACGGTGTCCATGGCGGCCGAGAGCAGCGGGGCGTGCACCCGGATGCGCCGCGTCAGCCGCGATGCGGTCTCCGCCTCACTGGGGATGACGTCGGTGTGCCCGGGCAGCAGCATGACGTCGTCGTACGTGAGTCCGATGAATCCGAACGGATCGGGCTGGTCCATCTGCTCCCCTGGAGGTCGTGACTGACGAATGAGAGTCGTGGGTGGTGTGTGAACGTTCCCGCCCGCGATGCGGGCCGAGCCCGGGACACGGCGCTGGATTCCGGTAGTCCATGTTAATCCGGTTAGGTCGAAACGTATTCCGTCGCAATAATGGCTGAGCGGATCGGTGCCGTCGGAAACACCCCGGCAACATCGCGTCCGTATCGTCACCGTCGACGACAAGGGCCTGCTGGCCCGCGAGAGCCCTGCTCTCGACCCGAAACGACCTGGAGGTTTCGTGGCACACGCTGCTAGCAGACCGCACCCCCGGCGAGCGCATCGTCGCTTCGCCGCGGTCCTTCTCGCCGGCCTGGTGGGCCTGTTGACGCTTTCCGTCAGCGCTCCCGCCGCCGCCAACGAGGTGGGGCTGGACGACTACGACTTCGAGATCAGCGGCCTCGTCGAGCTCGCTGACGAGCCGCTGGCCGATGTGCTGCTCGTCGTCGAGGGCGGCGGATTCCGCGTCGAGGTCGAGAGCGGCGAGGACGGCCGGTGGGCTGTCGGTGTTCCGGAGAAGGGCGACTACACGGTCACCCTCGACGAGAACACGCTGCCCGAGGGCATCGCCGTGATCGACCCGGAGGACGAGACGCCGAACGTGCGCGAGATCACCGTCGGGCAGTCGGGCAGCGCCGTGGCCAACTTCTTCATCGGCCAGGGCGAGCGCAACACGACGAGCCTCTTCGACCAGATCGTCGAGCGCATCTTCAACGGCCTCAACTTCGGCCTCCTGCTCGCGCTCGCGGCGATCGGCCTCTCGCTCGTGTTCGGTACGACGGGCCTCAGCAACTTCGCCCACGCCGAGCTCGTGACCTTCGGCGGCCTCATGACGCTCCTCTTCGGCGTCGTGCTCGGCCTGCCGATCTGGCTCGCGATCCCGATCGCCCTCATCCTGAGCGCCGGGTTGGGATACGTGAACGATGCCGCGCTCTGGAAGCCGCTGCGCCGCCGCGGGGTGGGGCTCATCCCGATGATGATCGTCTCGATCGGTCTCTCGCTCGCCGTGCGCTACATCTTCCAGATGTTCGTCGGCGGCGACACCCAGCAGCTGCCGGGCGCGACCGACACGACCCTCTCGATCGGCCTCTTCGGGCTCTCGTGGACCGACGTGGCGAGCATGGGCATCAGCGTGCTCGTGCTGCTCGGCGTCGCGTACTTCCTGCTGCGCACCCGCATCGGCAAGGCCACGCGCGCCGTGTCCGACAACCCCGCGCTCGCGGCGGCGAGCGGCATCGACGTCGACCGGGTCATCCGCATCGTGTGGGTGATGGCGGGCGCGCTCGCGGGCCTGTCGGGCATCCTCTGGGCGTACTTCCGCCCCGGCGTGAGCTGGGACATGGGCTTCCAGATCCTGCTGCTGACCTTCGCGGCGGTGACGCTCGGCGGTCTCGGCACCGCGTTCGGCGCCCTCGTCGGCGCGCTCATCGTCGGTCTCTTCGTGGAGATCTCGACGCTGGTCATCCCCTCTGACATGAAGTACGTCGGGGCGCTGGTGATCCTCATCCTGGTGCTGCTCGTGCGGCCCCAGGGAATCCTCGGACGCAAAGAACGAATCGGCTAGGGGCTGACCATGATCGACTGGATCCTCCTCCTCTCCAACGCCGCGCAGGAGATCATCTCCCCGACGACGGCCGCCTACGCCCTCGCCGCGCTCGGCCTGGCCATCCACTTCGGCTTCACGGGCCTGCTGAACTTCGGGCAGGCGGGCTTCATGATGCTCGGGGCCTACGGCTTCGCCATCGCGACCCTGACGTTCGAGTGGCCGGTCTGGGCGGCGATGCTCACGGGCGTCGTGGCCTCGATCGTCTTCGCGCTCATCCTGGGCATCCCGACCCTGCGGCTGCGGGCCGACTATCTCGCCATCGTGACGATCGCGGCGGCCGAGATCGTGCGCCTGCTGTTCACGACCAACACGTTCGAGCCGGTCACCGGCTCGGCGAACGGTCTGCAGGGCTACAAGGGCGGCTTCGAAGCCCTCAACCCCATCCCGCCGGGCACGTACGGCTTCGGCCCGTGGGTCTACAACGAGTACGACTGGTGGGTGCGCATCTTCGGGTGGAGCCTCGTCGCGATCGCGGCCTTCATCACCTGGCGTCTCTTCAAGAGCCCGTGGGGCCGCGTCATCAAGGGCATCCGCGAGGATGAGGATGCGGTGCGCGCGCTCGGCAAGAACGTGTACTTCTACAAGATGCAGTCGCTGATCATCGGCGGCGTGTTCGGCGCCCTCGCCGGCATGATCTTCATCCTCCCCCGCGCGGTCGTGCCCTCGAACTACCAGACCTCGCTGACGTTCTTCATCTACGCGATCCTGCTGCTCGGCGGCGCGGCGACGGTGTTCGGCCCGATCATCGGCTCGGTCATCTTCTGGGTGCTGCTGTCGTTCTTCTCGGGCTTCGTCGCCCGGGCGGTCGAGGTGGGCTGGCTGCCGTTCCTGTCGAACGTACAGGCCGGTCAGCTGCGCTTCATCCTCGTCGGCATCGCGATCATGTTGATCGTGATCTATCGACCTCAGGGAATCTTCGGCAACAAGAAGGAGCTGGCCTTTGTCAAGTAGCGCCGGCGCCCAGGGCGCCCCCATCAAGTCGACCGGCCTGCACATCGGCGAGCCGGCCCCCGGGGTCAAGAAGGTCGACCCGATCATCGTGGCCGACAACATCACCCGCACCTTCGGCGGCCTCACGGCCGTGCAGGTGGAGCACCTCGAGATTCCCCGCGGCGCCATCACGGCGCTCATCGGCCCCAACGGCGCCGGCAAGACGACGCTCTTCAACCTGCTGACGGGCTTCGACAAGCCCGACACGGGCGAGTGGACGTTCGACGGCCAGGGCATCTCGGGCATCCCCGCCTTCAAGGTGGCCCGCAAGGGCCAGGTGCGCACCTTCCAGCTGACGAAGGCGCTCGGCCTGCTCACCGTGCTCGACAACATGAAGCTCGGGGCGAAGGGGCAGAGCGGCGAGAGCCTCGCACGCGCCCTCTTCCCGTGGTTCTGGAGCAAGCAGGAGAAGCAGATCGAGGAGCGCGCGATCGAGCTGCTCACGCGCTTCAAGCTCGACGCGAAGAAGGACGACTACGCCGCGAGCCTCTCCGGCGGTCAGCGCAAGCTGCTCGAGATGGCGCGCGCGCTCATGAGCGAGCCGAGCCTGGTGATGCTCGACGAGCCGATGGCCGGCGTGAACCCCGCGCTCACGCAGTCGCTGCTCGACCACATCCTCGACCTGAAGACCCAGGGCATGACGGTGCTCTTCGTCGAGCACGACATGCACATGGTGCGCCACATCGCCGACTGGGTGGTCGTGATGGCCGAGGGTCGCGTGGTCGCCGAGGGCGACCCGCACGAGGTCATGGCCAACCCGGCCGTGATCGACGCCTACCTGGGCTCGCACCACGATGAAGACCTGGGCAACCTCGACACCGGGGTCATGACCGCGATCAAGGAGCTGGCAGATGACGACGCCGACGACGACAAGCGCTGAGACCGTGACCGAGACCGGCAAGGTCGTCGTCCACGTCGACAACGTCACGGCGGGCTACCTGCCGGGCATCAACATCCTGAACGGATGCTCGCTCACGGCCCACGAGGGCGAGCTGATCGGCATCATCGGCCCGAACGGTGCCGGCAAGTCGACGCTGCTCAAGGCCATCTTCGGTCTCGTGAAGGTGCGCGAGGGCTCGATCTCGCTCTACGGCGATGACATCACGAACCTCAAGGCGAACAAGCTCGTGGCGAAGGGCGTCGGCTTCGTGCCGCAGACGAACAACGTCTTCCCGACGCTGACCATCCAGGAGAACCTGGAGATGGGCCTCTTCCAGAAGCCCAAGGAGCTCGACCACCGCCTGGCGTTCGTCGTGTCGATCTTCCCCGAGCTCGGCAAGCGCCTGAACCAGCGCGCGGGCTCGCTCTCGGGCGGTGAGCGGCAGATGGTCGCCATGAGCCGGGCGCTCATGATGAGCCCCGAGGTCATCCTGCTCGACGAGCCGAGCGCCGGTCTGTCGCCCGTGCGACAGGACGAGGCGTTCCTGCGCGTCAAGGAGATCAACAAGGCCGGCGTGACGACGATCATGGTCGAGCAGAACGCCCGCCGCTGCCTGCAGATCTGCGACCGCGGCTACGTGCTCGACCAGGGAACCGACGCCTACACCGGCACGGGCCGCGAGCTGCTGAACGACCCGAAGGTCATCGGCCTGTACCTGGGCACCCTCGGCCAGGAGTAGCCCGCCAGACAGCCGCACAGGGCCCCGCAGAGCCATCCGGCTCCGCGGGGCCCTCGTCATGTGCGGCGCGGCCCCTCCGCGCTCGGACGAACGACGGAGACGGGCTGTGGAACGGCCGACCATCGGGCCGTCGCAGTGGGGAACCCCGCTGTCTCCGTCGCTGCTCCGAGCGGCGGGCTGCACGGGGCAAACGGAAGGGGCCCCGGCTGATGCCGGGGCCCCTCCGCGTTACCGCTCGTGCGACTTAGTTGATGCGCACGAAGGTGTTGTCGGCCTGGTACTCGAAGATACCGATCGTGGCCTCGGTCGGGTCACCGTTCTCGTCGAACGTGATCGGGCCGGAGGCGCCGTCGTAGTCGATCACACCGCCGTCGGCGATGATCTGCGCGCACGACGCGAAGTCGGTGCACTTCTCACCGTCGCCGGAGCCGCCCGAGACCTCCTGGAGCTTCGAGGCCATGTCGACACCCTCGGTCGAGCCGGCCGCGAGAGCGGCGAGCGCGAGCAGGATGACGGCGTCGTACGACTCGGCCGCGTAGCTGAACTCGGTCAGCTCGGGGTCGACCTCGAGCAGGCGGTCCTGGAAGTTGCCGAGGCTCGAGATGTCGAGACCCGGGAGGGTGCCCTTGGCGCCCTCGATCAGGCCCGGCTCGAAGTCGGCGCTGTAGTCGGCGAGGTTGCCGTCGACGAAGTACAGCTGGCTTCCGGGGTAGCCCGCACCGACGAGCGCCGGCACGACGACCTTGGCCTGGTCGAAGGTGATGACGGCGATCGCGTCGGGAGCAGCAGCGGTCAGCGCGGAGACCTGAGCGTCGAAGCTCGTGTCACCCTCGTTGAACAGCTCCTCGGCGACGACCTCGCCACCGGCCGCCTCGAACGTGGCGCGCAGGGCGCCGGCGAGGCCGGTGCCGTAGGCGTCGTTCAGGACGAGCATGCCGAGCGTGGCAGCGCCCTCCTCGGCGATCAGGTTGCCGAGCACCTCGCCCTGGAGCAGGTCGCTCGGAGCGTTGCGCCAGTAGAGGCCGTTGTCGTCGTAGTTGGTGAAGTCGGGCGAGGTGTTGGCGGGCGAGAACTGCACGACGCCCGCGCCGACGATCTGGTCGATGACCGTGAACGACACACCCGACGACGCGGCGCCGACGATCGCGGTGACGTCCTGCGAGAGCAGGTCGGTCACCGAGACGGTGGCGGTGTCGGTGGTGGTGTCGCCCGAGTCGCGGTAGATCGCCTCGACCGTGATGCCGAGGTCGGCCTCGTTGACCTCCTGCACAGCAAGAGCAACACCCGCCTCCTCGGGCGGGCCGAGGAAGGCCAGGGCACCACTCTGCGGGAGGATGGTGCCGATCTTGAGGGTGAGGTCTTCAGCCGGGGCGGCAGGCTCCTCAGCAGCCGGCGCGCAGCCGCTCAGAACGAGCGCGCTGGCACCCACGACGGCAATGCCGCCGAGGACCGACTGAAGAGAGCGAGAGCGACGGCCCGAGCCGGAAGTGAAAACGCCCATGTTGCTCCTTGGGTTCATTGGTGTTCAGGATGCGGGCACGACAGTGCCCGTCTAGTCACCGTACGGTGTTCAGTACCCGTTCACAACACATTCGGGTTACAGCCCTGTAACACCGCGAAACGTTCTCGCCAGGGGCGCGGAACGACGGATTCGTGACGCGGGAGCGCGCACCGACGAGGGTTTTCGTCGCTTTCGCGATCGGGTCACTGCCGCCCGAGAGTCACCTCGCCGACCCGCTCGGCGCGGTTGTCGGCGGTGTAGCGGTAGAGCCCGAGAGTGCCGTCGACGACATCCCCCGCCTCGTCGAGGGTGAGCGGCCCGGAGAGGCCCTCGTAGTCGATCGCGGGCTCGGTCTCGAGCACGGCGAGGCACTCCCCGTAGCTCGCGCACGGGATGCCCTGCCCGGCGGCGTCGGCCATCGCGCGAGCGATCGAGGGCCCGCCGTCATCGCCGGCGATGGTCGCGGCGAGCGCGGCGAGCACGAGCGCGTCGTAGGCCTCGGGGGCGAAGCGGGCCGTGCGCAGCGCGGGGTCGGAGAGCCGCAGCCGGGCGAGCAGCTCGTCGCTCACCACGGCGCCCTCGAGCACGCCGTTGGCGCCCTCGAGCGCGCCCGCGCCGAGCGCCGCCGAGTAGTCGGCGAGGTTCTGCGCGGTCAGCCAGAGCGCGCTCGGCTCGACGCCCCGTTCGATGAGCGCCGCGAGCACGCGCGCGTTCTGGTCGGCGAGCGCCGCCCCGGTGGCCAGGATGATCGCATCGGGCTCGCCGCCCGCGACGCTGAACGCGAGCCGTGCCGGGTTCGTGGCGGCATCCAGCTGCTCGATCGCGGTGAGCCGCAGCCCGGCCTGGTCGAGGGCCGCGCGCACGGCGAGCTCGACCGAGAAGCCGAGCGCGTCGCCGGTGGTGATGAGCGCGACGGACTGCGCGCCGTCGGCCGCGACCGCCTCGACGATCGCGGCCCCCTGGCGGTCGTACGCCGGGATCGTGCGGAAGAAGACGCCGGGCGGGGTCGCCGCCCGCACGGTCGGGTAGGTCGCGGCGGGCGAGATGACCGTGACGCCGGCCTCGGCGGCGAGCGGCACGAGGCGCTCGGCGAGCGCGGAGGTCGCGGGGCCGATGACGACGTCGACGCCGCGCTCGACGAGGTCGGCGAAGGCCGCCTCGAGCCGCTGCTCGGTCGCGGCGCCCGAGTTGCGGTGCAGCACCTCGACGGGCTGCCCGAGCACGCCGCCCGCGGCGTTCACGTCGCGCACCGCCAGCTCGACGCCCGCGACGAGCCCGGGCCCGATGAAGGCGACATCGCCGTTCATCGGGAAGAGCGTGCCGACCCGCAGCACGCCGTCGCCGGTGGGGCCGACCGTCTCGGTCGGGGTCGGGGTGGGCGTGGGCAGCGGGCGCGGGGCAGCGCATCCGGCCAGCACCGTCGCAGCGGCAAGGGCCAGGGCGAGCCCCGCGAGCGACCGCGGCCGAGCAAGGCGGGCCGGCCCCCGGCCGTGCAGCGCGCGCGATGCGGCGGCGATCAGCACAGCGGGCTCCTTCCGACGATCGGACTCTTCCGGAACTGTATCCGCTCGCCCATAGGCTGGAGGGGTGCCCGCGCCGTCGCCCTCGCACCTGGTCGCCCCCTTCACGGCGGTCGGCCCCGACCGCGCCGCGGCGCTGCTGCGCGCGACGCACGGCCTCGCCGTGGCGTCGATCGAGCGCCTGGCGACCGAGCGCGACGACACGTTCCGGGTGCGCACGACGGGCGGGCCCGGCGTGGTCGTGGCCAAGCTCGCGCACCCGCTCGACGACCCGCGCGTGCTGGCCGATCAGGTGGCCGTGCTCGCGGGGCTCGAGCGCGAGCACGCCGACCTGCCGACGCCGCGCGTGCTGCCCGCCCTCGACGGCGCGCTGCTCGTCATGGTCGAGACGGATGACGGGCCGCGCGGGCTGCGCGTGCTCAGCCACCTCGAGGGCGAGACCCTCGGCTCGGCCCCGCGCACGCTCGACGACCTGCGGGCCGTCGGCGTGCTGCACGCACGGCTCGCCCGGGCCATCGCTGCGATCGGAGACGCCGCCGACCCGCCGCTGCAGGGCGCGCCGACGCCCTGGAACCTGCTCGCCCTCGACGCCTACGCCGCCCTGCTCGACGCGGTGGCCGACACAGAGCTACGCGACGCTGCCGCCGAGGTCGTCGCGATGGCGCGGGATGCGGTGCTGCCGCTCGCGGGCGCCCTGCCCGCGCGGCTCGCCCACAACGACCTGCACGGCGACAACGTGCTCGTGCACCCCGGGCCGGCCGGCGCCCCGCTGACGGTGACCGGCGTGCTCGACTTCGGCGACATGACCCGCACGCCGCGCGCGGCCGACCTGGCCGTGGCGGCCTCGTACGCGCG
>OFDN01000451.1_pt1 | contig 34293 bp, 24 predicted proteins | sample 1520971 | NCBI WGS metagenome assembly OFDN01 (sample SAMEA94257418, study PRJEB24077) | hot springs metagenome | biome: Aquatic biome; feature: Geographical feature; material: Water | place: India | collected 2012-06-12 | depth 5 m | reverse complement strand
GGGTGCGGGTGATCATGCCGACGCTGGTCGGGCTCGGCTTTTCGTCCAAGGTGCCTGTCAGCATGCACACGGCCGCGAACCACAATCGCTGGATCAACGCGGCCTTGCAGCAGCTCGGGCTCGAACAGGTGATCTATGTCGGGCAGGACTGGGGCGGCCCTGTCGGGATCGGCGCGCTGGCGCTGTCGCCTGGCATGGTGAAGGGTATCGTCATCATGAACACCGCGGTCCGGGTGACCGAGGTAAAGACCCGCCTCTCCAAGATCCATGACCTGATGAAGACCCCGATTGTCGGCGAGTTCCTGGGGAACGTCCGCAACGCGATCTTCAGGGGCCTGCATCGCCCGCAGCACGATCCCTCCTCGATGCCGCAGCCGGTCAAGGATCTCTATGCCCGCCCGGTGCGCGAAAGCGGCAACCACAAGGCGCCGCTGGCGATGATGCGGATGGTGCCCGACGGTCCAGATCATCCGAGCACCCCGGTGATGCGCGAGCTTGTTCCGTTCGTGCGCGGGCTCGATGTGCCTGTCGAGATCGTCTGGGGGGTCAACGATCCGATCCTCGGCGGCGCGGTGCCCGCGATGCTCGAGAATTTTCCGAAGGCACGGGTGACCGAGACGCCGGCCGGTCACTTCCTGCAGGAAGAGGTTCCCGAGGTGATCGCGGAGGCGGTGCTGCGCGTGTTCGACCAAGTTCGCCAGGACGGATCGCAAACGGCCGCCGCGACTGTCGGATAGCGCTGCGGTGTGGGGGCTGAAGGGCTGAACGGCGCCCGCCACAAAGCGCTTGCCCCCACGGCGCGCAGCCGCTAATTAATGCAATATATTAGATCGCGACGACGAGGGTCGGTGCGCGTCACTTGTGGGCGCGCTGCCGGGTGCCGGTCGTCGCGATCGAAAAGCGAGAGGCAAACTGCATGACGAGAGTTCTCGACAAGGAAACCATCAGGCAGAGATACGCGGCCGAACGCGCCAAGCGGCTGCGGCCCGAAGGCAACGAGCAATACCAGCGACTCTCCGGCAAGTTCGCGGATTTCGCCGTCGATCCGCACACGCCCTTCGTTCCCCGCGAGCCCGTCACCGATCATGTCACCTTCGCCTTCATCGGCGCCGGCATGTCCGGCCTGGTCACGGCGGCGCGGCTGAAAGAGGCGGGGATCGACAGCATCCGTCTGATTGACAAGGCGGGCGGCGTTGGCGGCACCTGGTACTGGAACCGCTATCCCGGCGTGCGCTGCGACACGGCAGCGATGATCTACCTGCCGCTGCTCGAGGAAACCGGCTATATGCCGAGCCAGAAATACGTGCCCGGTCACGAGATCCTCGGCCATTGTAAGCGGATCGCGAAGCATTACGGCCTCTACGACAAGGCCCTGTTCCATACCGAGATCGACGCGGTCGAATGGCAGGAAGACGCCCGGTTATGGCGCATCACCACCAACCGCGGCGACGATTTTACCGCCAAATATCTCGGTATGGGCACCGGCCCGCTGCACGTCGCCAAGCTGCCGGGGATCCCCGGGATCGAGGCCTTCAAGGGCAAGCAGTTCCACACCAGCCGGTGGGATTACGACTACACCGGCGGCGATGCTTTCGGTGCGCCGATGGAGAGGCTTGCGGACAAGCGGGTGGCCGTGATCGGCACCGGCGCGACCGGGGTCCAGTGCATTCCGCAAGTCGCCAAGACCGCCGGGCACCTGTTCGTTTTCCAACGCACGCCCTCATCGGTCGATGTGCGCGGCAATCACCCCATCGATCCGCAGTGGTTCGCGCAGATAGCCAAGCCGGGCTGGCAGAAGCGCTGGATGGACAATTTTGTCGACAATGTCGGGCGCGGCCTGCCGTCCGAAGACCTGATCAACGATGGCTGGACCGCGATCTCGCGGCGCATCCGGGAGAAGGTTCTCGATGGCCGGCCGATGTGGCTCGCAAGATTGGCGACGCGGATCGCGGGCGCGCTGGGGCGTCCCCCCCGCCAGATGAGCCCGGAGAAGATCCTCGCCGCGATCGAGGACGCGGACATCGAGAAGATGGAAGAAATCCGCGCGCGGGTCGATACGGTCGTCAAGGACGCGGAGACCGCCGAGCATCTCAAGGCGTGGTATTCGCAGCTCTGCAAGCGACCCTGCTTCAGCGACGAATATCTCGATGCTTTCAACTCGCCCAACGTCACGCTGGTGGACACCGACGGAAAGGGTGTCGAAAGCATCACCGAAACCGGGCTGATGGTCGGCGGAAAGCACTACGAGGTCGATTGCATCGTCTATGCATCGGGCTTCGAATTCGGGGCCAACTTCCAGATGAAGACGGGCTTCGACATCAAGGGCCGGGGCGGTCAGCTCCTGTCTGAATACTGGGCCGAGGGCCTGCGCACCCTGCACGGCCTCCACGTCCCCGGCTTTCCCAACGCCTTCATGGTGCAGATGAACCAGGCCGCCAATATGGTGACCAACATCCCGCACAATATCGTCGATCATGCCAAGACGGTGGCGCAGGTGATCGCCTATGCCGAGAGCCATGGCTATGCCGAGGTCGAGCCGACCGAGGACGCGGTCTCGCAATGGGTCGATCTGATCCTGACCGGGCAGGGCTCGCTGATTGCCTCGACCGATTGCACGCCCGGCTTCTGGAACAACGAAGGTCAGGGCTGGAGCAAGGAATTCCGCCAGTCGCAGGGCCATCCCGGCGGGGCCGAGGGATACTTCAAGCACATCGATGCGTGGCGGCGCTCCGGCACCTATCGGGGCCTTGTCTTCAGCAAGTGAGATGACCGCAGGGCTGCTGGCCGATGAGGGCCGGCTGCCTTGTGCACGATGATTGATTGCATGAAACTTTGGCGGCGACTGCGCCGGGGTGGGGGAATTGATGCTGAGAAAGATCCTGATCGCCGTGCTGACCTTGATCGTCATCGGCGGCGCGGCGGGCTGGTTCAACCGCAACGCGATCATGACCGCGCTGCTGATGCGCCGGATCGAGGCGACCAAGGAATATGTCGAGCCCACACGCGAGGTCGTGTGGGATCAGGGCCCGGCCACCGCCGATGCGCCCGCCGCCGAGCGGCCGCCCAATGTGGTGTTCATCCTGTTCGACGATTTCGGCTACAATGACCTCTCTACCTTCGGCGGCGGGGTCGCAGGCGGCAAGGTGCCCACACCGAACATCGACAAGCTCGCGGCTGAGGGCGCGATCTTCAATCAGGCCTATTCCGGCACTTCGACCTGCGCGCCCTCGCGCGCGATGCTGATGACGGGTCGCTATCCCACCCGCACCGGGTTCGAATTCACCCCGATCCCGGATGGCATGGCCAAGGCGCTGCCGATCTTCGCTGCCGGCATGGATCGCGGCGCCTTGCCGCCGACCGTGTTCAATCCCGAGTTCGACGAAGAAAAGATGCCCTTCAAGAATCAGGGGCTTCCCGGCTCGGAAGTCACTATCGCCGAACTGCTCAAGACCAAGGGCTACCACACCGTCCACATCGGCAAGTGGCACCTTGGCGAGGCAGCCGAGTTCAAGGCCAATGCGCAAGGCTTCGACGAGAGCCTGAACATGCACAATGGCATGTATCTGCCGGAAGACGATCCGAACGTCGTCAACGCCAAGCTCGATTTCGACCCGATCGACAAGTTCTTCTGGGCAAAGCTGCAATTCGCCGCGACGTTCAACGGGAGCAAGCCGTTCGAGCCGGGCGGCTACATCACCGATTGGTGGACCGACCAGTCACTGAAGGTCATCGAAGCCAACCGCAACCGGCCGTTCTTCCTCTACATGGCCCATTGGGGCGTCCACACGCCGCTCCAGGCCACCCGGGAGGACTTCGAGGCGGTCGGCGACATCAAGCCGCATCGCCTGCGGGTCTATGCCGCGATGGTGCGCGCGCTGGATCGCAGCGTCGGGCGGATCATGGCGAAACTCGACGAGGAGGGGCTTGCCGACAACACCATCGTGGTGCTCAGCAGCGACAATGGCGGGGCGGGCTATGTCGGCCTGCCCGACATCAACGCGCCCTATCGCGGCTGGAAGATCACGTTGTTCGAAGGCGGCATCCGGGTGCCGATGTTCGTGCGTTGGCCCAAAGCCATCAAGCCCGGGACTCGGATTGACACCCCGGTTGCGCATATCGATGTCCTGCCGACCCTGGCCTCGGCGGCCGGCGTGCCCCTGCCCGCCGATCGTATCATCGATGGGCGTGACATGCTGCCGCTCGCGACCGGGAGGGGCGCGTTCTCGCGACCGAATAATGCGATCTTCTGGCAATCGGGTGCCTATCGGGTGGTGCGCGCCGGCGACTGGAAGCTGCAGATCGACGGCACACGCAAGAAGACATGGCTGTTCGATCTGGCCGCGGACCCTACCGAAAAGACCAATCTCGCCAGAAATCGGCCCGACAAGGTCGCCGAGCTCACGCAACTGCTGGCCGCGCATCGCAAGGGTGCGGTCAAGCCGCTCTACCCCTTCAAGCTCGCCAGCCCGGTCATGGTCGACAAGACCGAGGCGCAGAAGGCTCTTCCGGGTGACGAATACGTGATCTGGCCCAATTAGGGCCAGCATCCCCCGCTCCCTGATCTGCCTCGCCCGAGAAATCTTCGCGCAAGCACGGCTTCAGTGCGCCCCATCCCGAGCCTCCGGGCGCTCCTGCGCATGCCCGATTAAATCGCGCGAAGGCCCTCGCTGTGCGGGTGCAAATCTCTCCTTGCGGATCCATCAATAATCTTTCACATTAATGCATCGCAGTAGACTGGGGGCTGGAGCCTGGCGCTGCCCGAAGGGAGGGGATTAATGGCAAGGACAACCAATCGGCATCTCGCGCAGCGGTTCAAGGTGGCGCTGTCTGCAGGCACGGCGCTGCCGGCTGTGCTGCTCGGAATGAGCGCGCCGGCACACGCGCAGGATCAGCCGGAGGCCGATCAGGAAGAAACTGCCGTCTCGTCCCCGCGCGTCGGGGACATCGTGGTCACCGCGAACAAGCGCGAGGAGACCTTGCAGGACACGCCGATCGCGGTTTCCGTGGTGGAGGCGGAGGCAATCGAGCAGGCCGAAATCCAGGACCTGCTCGACCTCCAGACACTGGTTCCCTCGCTCGCCATCCGGCAGGGCCAGACTTCGGGCAACACCAACTTCTTCATCCGCGGCTTCGGCAACGGGCAGAACGCCATCGGGCTCGAACCCTCGGTCGGGGTGTTCATCGACGGCGTTTATCGCTCGCGCTCGGCCGCCTCGATCTCCGACCTGCCGAACCTCGAGCGGGTCGAGGTGCTGCGCGGCCCCCAATCGACCTTGTTCGGCAAGAACGCGTCCGTTGGCGTGATCTCCGTGACCACGCGCAAGCCGCAGTTCGAATGGGGCGGCCATCTTGAAACGAGCCTCGGCAATTACGGCCTGCATCGCTTCGAAGCCTATATCACGGGTCCCGTCACCAACACCGTGGCCGTGGCGCTGGGCGGCAATTTCAACCGGCGCGACGGATATGTCGAGGATCTCGGAACGGGAGCCGAATACAACGAGCGCGACCGTCGGGGCATCCGCGGCGATATCCTGTGGGAGCCATCGCTCGATGTCAGTTTCCGCCTGATCGCCGACTATGACGAGATCGACGAGAATTGCTGCATCCTCACCAATCTGGTCGAAGGCCCGACCGGCGCCAGCATCCGCGCGCTGGGCGGGCAATTCGTCTCGGAAGACCCGTATTCGTACGACGTGTTCTACGACATCGTGCCGAGCAACAGGATCGAGAACTACGGCGTGTCGCTTCAAGGCGATATCGATTTCGACTTCGCGACGCTGACCAGCATCACCGCCTATCGCCGCAACGACGTCGCTTCCCAGTTCGATCCCGACGCGACCAGCCTCCGATTGTTTTCGACCAATAGCGGCCAATCGGAAATCGAGACCTTCACGCAGGAAATCCGGCTGCAGTCCAATGGCACGGGCAAGCTGTTCGACTGGATGATCGGAGGCTTCTATTTCGATGAGCGGCTCCAGTCCGGCAACGACCTGTTCTATGGCGCGGATTACCGCCGCTATCTGGGCGCGCTGCTCGGCAACCCCACGCAGGTTGCCACATTCGAAGCCGCTGCCGGGGTGCCGGCCGGCACCTTTGCCGCGCCCGGGCAAGGCATTTCCGAAAGGAGCGAGCAGGACAACACCGCCTGGTCGGTCTTCGGCAATATCGACGTGCATCTCACCGACCGCCTTACCGCCACTTTCGGGCTCAGCTACACCGAGGATCGCAAGGACGTATCGGTCACCGCGCTCAGCACCGATGCGCTGGCTGCGGTCAATCTCGACCAGCTCGGCTACAACGCCACGCTAAGGAACCTGCTGGCGGCGCGCGGCGTGAATTTGCAGAACCCGGCGTCGGTTGGGCCCTTCGTCGCCGCCAATCCGGCCATCTATGCGCAGCTCCAGCAGCAGGCCCTGACGACCGCGCTTGGCACCGGGAACCCGTTCAATGGCTTGCGGGCGCTGCAGTTCTTCCCGCCCTTCGTCAATCTCCCCAATGCGGTGGAAGACGGACAATCGCGCGACAACAGCACCGATTTCACCGCCCGCCTCTCCTATGAGCTGACCGACCAGATAAGCGTCTATGCCTCCTATGCGACGGGCTTCAAGGCGAGTTCGTGGAACCTTTCGCGGCAGAGCAGGCCACCGGCCACGATCCTCGTTCCCGGCAATCCGGTGGTCGATCCGGTCACGCGGCAGGTGCTGCGGGCGACGCCGGCTTCGCCGATTGCCGGTGCGGGACTGTACTCGACAAATCTCCTGCCCGGGACACGCGTGGCCTCGCCTGAGGACGCCGAGGTCTATGAGCTGGGGGTCAAGGGCACCTTCGACAACTTTGCCTTCACCCTCACGGTGTTCGATCAGACCCTGAAGAATTTCCAGACCACCGTGTTCACGCAGAACGGCTTCGTGTTCGCCAATGCGGCCGAGCAATCGACCTTCGGCGTCGAGGTCGATTTCCGCTGGAGCCCGCTCGACGGACTGTTCTTCATCGGCGGCGCGACCTTTCTCGATCCGGTCTATGACAGCTTCCCCAATTTCGGCCCCGGCATCGACATCTCGGGACAGCAACCGCAAGGTGTGGCGGAGACCCAGTTCACACTCGGTTCGAACTACAATTTCACCATCGGCAGCCTCGACGCCTTCGTGCGGGCCGACTGGCAGCATATCGGCAATTCGCCGTTCCTCGACGATCCGAACGAGGCAGCCCGGCTCGTGGGCAGCGGCTTCTCGCGAGAACAGAACCTCGTGAACATGTCCCTCGGGATCAGGACTGCCGGCGATTTTGCGGTGTCCTTGTGGGCACGCAACCTGTTCGACGATCAGCATATCGTCTTCGCCTCGCCCGCTCTGGCGCAGGCCGGCACGATCAACGGCGCTCCCAACCAGCCGCGCACTTACGGGGTGACGCTCCGCAAGTCGTTCTAGCCGAGACGCCGAAACGAACTCGGCCTCGATTGCAGGAAAACCTCAGGAACCCAGCTTCCTGAGGTTTTCCTCGTGAGTGGCCCGATCGATCCGGTAAGTCGAGATGACCCCAATCATCGCGATCCAGAGCGCCAGCACGAGCGGCACGTAGTAGGCCCCCATCCGCCAGATGGCGCCGGCGCTGACCTCCTCCGGCTTGGCGCCCGGCGAGACGCCGGCGAGCGTAAGGATCGTCGTTGCCGCCATCACTCCGAGACCGCGCACGGCCTTGTCGATGAAGGTCTCGGCAGCGATGAACACACCCTCGGATCGCCGGCCGGTCTGCAATTCGCTGTCTTCCACCAGATCGGCCAGCATCGATGCGAACAGGATCTGGAAGCAGATGATCAGCCCGATATCGAGGATGTTGGTGATCGTGACGAACCAGAAGATGAAGGGCGTCCCGTTGGGCGGCAGCAGGTCGAGCAGCCGCAGGATGATGGGCACCGGCGCGCCGACGAAGGCCAGCAGTCCGACGATTATCGCGCCGCGCTTCTTGCCCAGTTTGCGCGAGACGAAGGGTGCGAGAACCAGCCCGATGCCCGCCGCGACAAAGGTGCCGATGAAGATCGCGCCGGTCTGGCGCTCGTCGAAGCCCCAGAAATAGGTGAGGAAATAGAGCGAGAGACCGGCAGCCAGCCCGCCTGCGATCGCCGCCAGCATCGCGGCGATGAACAGCGACAGGAAGGAGCGGTTTGACAGCGTCTCGATCAACTCGCCGAAAATGACGCCGATGGTCAGTCTGCGTGGCGCAGGAGCCGACTTCAAATAGGGAATTCGCGTGTGGGTGCCGAGCGCGCTCACGAGGATCGACAGCAGGATCGCCAGCGCCCCGACGAGACCATAGATCGGATAGGCATCGCGGTTGAACCGCCCGTCGGCAATGGCGGCGGTCACGAACTTCGGGAACAACACTGCAAAGGCCCATACCGACACCGCATTGCCGCCCACCCAGGCGAGGGAGTACCTCAGGCTGTAGAGTGCGGTCCGCTCGTGATAGTCCGGCGTGAGTTCGGGCACGAGCGCGCTCGCGGGGGTGCGGTAGAAGGTGATCGCGGTCCGCACGATCACGGCCAGCGTCACAAGGTACCAGAACAGCACGGTCTGGCTGGCATTCGCGGGCGGCGTCCACAGGAAGTAGTAGCTCGCTGCCAGCGGGATGGCCGAGGCATAGAGGAACGGGTGACGCCTGCCCCAGCGCGAGCGCAGATTGTCGGACCAATAGCCTACAATCGGATCGCTGAGCGCATCGCACACAAGCGAGATCAGGATCGCCAACCCGACCAGCCGCGCGTCGAGGCCGACCACCTGACTGTAGAAGATCAGCAGAAAGAAATCGAATGCCGCCGCCGTGATGCCCGGGGCAATGGCGCCGATGCCGAAGGCGAGCTTGGTTGGCCGCGACAGCGGCGGCGGAGCGGCGGTCTCGTTGAAGGGATCGGGTGCACCGGCTTGATTGTACACGCGTCGTATCCCCCCGATCGTTTCGGCTGCAGGCCGGGCGAACCAGTTCAGTTCTTGGCGGCACCCCTGCGGGTGTGATATCCCATGTCCGGCATTAATGTGCAATATTAGACACGAGAGCCATGCCCCAACCCACCCATTCCGACACGCGAACCGCCCTGCTTCAGTCCGCCCAGCGCCTCATCGCCGAGCGCGGATTGGGCACGGTCTCCGTCAAGGACATCACCCGCGCTGCCGGTGCCCGCAATCCGAGCGCGGTGCATTACCACTTCGGCAACCTCGAAACGCTGATCAAGGAAGTCTTCATCCAGCGCTATAGGGCGATCGAAGCAGAGCGCGCCCTGCGTCTCGCCAAGGTCGATGAGCCCGATCCGGCGCGCCGGCTCGTCGCGCTGATGGCGGCGGCGATCGCCCCCTTCATGGATTGCTGCCTTGACGAGGAGGGGCGGCTCTACGTCCGGTTCTGCCTCCAGTTCTCGTCCGATCCGCGCTTCAACCTGTTCGAGCTTGTCACCGAATACGGGATGCCCAGCCTGCTCTTGCTGCGGGCTCAAGTGGTCGAGTGCGTGCCCGACATTCCCGAGAATGTGGTCAACGCGCGCCTGCGCCAGGCCTTCTCGATCGCGCTTGTGCAGGCGGCGGACTATGCGCGCCAGCTGGAGGCCGGCTTGCAGATCGCACCCGATCACGCCGTGAGCGAAGCGGCCACCACACTGGCCGGCTATATCAGGGCGCGGATCGGCTGACGCGCACATGGATGCCTCGCAAGAGAGCGACTTCGCGAAGTTCCAGATCCGGCAGGCAGCCACATTGATGGCGGTTTAGTTGCTCGACTTGGATAACTCCGTGTGAGTTGCGCAAGAGCGAACACAATCGGGGTCGAACAATCAACCAGTTTGGCGACAGGTGAGGTCGTGAGCCTAGTCTCGCTGCACCGGTGCAACCGCTTTTGGAGGTTGCCACTACCTTAGGCGGGAGGCCCTGCATCGCGAGTCTGTCAGGATTGATCACGCACTTCGGAGACAGCCGCTTCGGTCGCTGGGCGGGCTCTTGGTCCCGACAGACAGCCCCTCGGATCGCCGGACGTGCCCTCGGCGCGCTCCTGTTGCTTCCGAGCGCCGCCGCGCTGCATGGCCAGACCATATCCGATGCCGTTCCGGTTGCCGCGGCCGAAGACACAGAGGCCGGAGCGCAGGAGACGATCGACATCGCGGCCCTGACCCGGCAGTCGGACCGCGAGATCGCCGCGGGTCTCGACGGGATCTTTGCCCAGATCGAGGGCCTTAGCGACGTTGATGTTTCGGTCCGATCCGGCGTCGTCACGCTGACAGGCAGCGTGTCCTCCCAGGCCGACCGCGAGCAGGCCGCGCAGATCGCGCAGCGCATCGGCGGGGTGGTGACCGTCGAAAATGCCATCGAGCGCACTTTCGAGGTCGACACCAACCTCGCTGCGGCAAGCGACTCTCTGCGCGACGATGCCCGCTCGCTCGTTCGTTCGCTGCCATTGCTGGGCGTTGCGTTGCTGGTCGCCTTGCTGGTCGCCGGGTCCGGTTATCTGGTTGCGGGCCAAAGGTGGTTCTGGAAACGGGTGTCACCCAATCCCTTCCTCGCAGAGCTGCTGGCCGGGGCGGTCCGCTTCCTTGCCATCATTGCCGCGCTCATCATCGCCTTGCAGATCCTCGATGCCGTCACCTTGCTCGGCCTGGTCCTCGGCAGCGCCGGGATCATCGGCATAGCGCTGGGCTTTGCGGTGCGCGATACCGTGGACAATTACGTCTCGAGCCTGATGCTGAGCCTGCGGCAGCCGTTTCGCGCCAATGACCATGTGTTGATCGGCGAGCTCGAGGGGCGGGTCATCCGCCTGACATCGCGCGCCACGATCCTCATGACGCTCGACGGCAACCACCTCAGGGTTCCCAACGCCACCGTCTTCAAGGCCAACATCCTCAACTATACCCGCAATCCCCAGCGGCGGTTCGAATTCGATCTCGGGGTGGATTCGGCCGACGATCCGCTCGGCGCGATCGCGGTGGGTCTGGGGGCAATCCGGTCGCTGTCCTTCGTGCTCGGTGAACCGCGCAGCTTCGCGGTGATCCACACCGTGGGAGATTCGAGCATCGTCTTGCGCTTCTTCGCCTGGGTCGATCAGCGCGAGACCGATTTCCTGAAGGGGCGGAGCCTAGCGATTCAGGCGGCCAAGCACGCGCTGGAAGATGCAGGATACGAACTGCCAGAGCCGATCTACCGGATCCGCATCGACGGACGCGGCAAGATGAAGGCTCCGGACGACGCGAAGCGTGACGGAGCGCCGAAGCCCTTGCGCGGGCCCGCCGATACCGAGGAACACGCCGCGCCCGAGCGGGCCGTCGAGCATCTGGTTAGCGAAGAGCGCGGTGCGACCCGCGAAAGGGATCTGCTCGATACCGGGAGGCCGATCGAATAGGGGCTGCCGCGGCGGAGACGGGCGCGGGGCGGCGCGCGCCCGTCTTGTGTCAGCGGGCGGCGCGTCATCGCGCTCCGGCCTTGAAGCGTCCCTCAGCGGGTCGGATCGGTGTCCGGGCCGCGGCCCACGCGCGTGCCCTCGACGATCGGCGCAGGCACGCCGTCCACGTCGTTGGCACTGGCCGAGCGGCCGAGGTTGTCCTGCGCGCCATGCCGGGTGATGCCGCGGTTGCCGTGCAGGATGCGATCGACCTCGCGCCGGTCGGTACGGATCTCGTCGAGATCGACGCCGACCCAGTAGCCGCCGCGCTGAAGGCGTTCGTCGAAGAAGCGCGCGTCCTCCTCGTCGACCCCATAGTGCATCAACGCGCCGGTCAGCCCGCCGATGGCGCCGCCGACCACGGCGCTGGTCGCCGCGGTGCTGCCGATGACGCCGAGCGCCTCGGCCACCGCCCCGGCAGCGAAGAACGGCGCGACCCCGGGGATGGCGAGCGCGGCGAGGCCCGCGATGGCCCCTCCCCCGGCGCCGATGGCAAGCCCCTTGGCGGCACCGCTGCCCTTGGTGTCGGCGTGCTCATGGTCATCGCGTTCGGAATGGTGGTCGCGCTCGAAGCTGTCGTCGTGCTTGCTGATCACCGAGATTGCCTTGTCGCCGACCCCGCTGCTGCGCAGATCGGTGATGGCGGCCTCGGCCTCGGCCCGGGTTTCGAACACGGCGGATGTCACGTTGCGTTGCATGGCTGATCTCCCTTTCGTGGCGGGCACCGATGCCCATGCGAAGACCAAGAGAGTGGCTACCGCGATTGTTTCGCGCGGCAGGATTTGGCGTGCTCCAGGCAGGACGAGGCGATGGCCGGTGCGCGGCCGGAACAATGCATCCGTTTCTCGGGTTCGACCTGGATGCTCCGCTTCCATTCACTTTCCGCGCGACTGTGGCTGTCAGTGGTTCTTGTATCGGCGGTCGCTGCGGCTTGCGTCCATCTTCGTCAGGCCCATGCGGCGACGCGCCTCGCGCGCCGCGTGGCGCTTGCCTGCGAGCCCTGTCCCGGCGAGTTCGAGGCGGGCAAGCCCCGCTTGGTGCGCATGCTGCGCGAGGCGGAGTATCTTCTGGAGCCCTTGCGCAAGCCGTTCCGCCAGCTCGACATCCCTCAGACCCGCAATCCGCAGACCGTGATGATCATGCCCGGCTTCGCGGCGCACCCGGTGCGTATGCGCTATCTCGCCACCCGGCTTGAGGCGGCCGGGCATTGCACCCGGCGCTGGGGGTTGGGCTTCAACTGGGGCCCGAACGAGGCGCGTTTCGAGCGGCTCGCAAAGCGGCTCGGCAGGATTCACGAGCAGCGGGGGCAGAAGGTGGTGCTGATCGGCTGGAGCCTCGGCGGCCTGTTCGCCCGCGAGGTCGCCAAGCGGCGGCCGGAAGCGGTGGCCAAGGTCATCACCATGGGCACGCCCTTCTCGGGAAGCCCGCGCGCCAACAACCTGTGGCGCCCGTACCAGTTCCTGACCGGACATGCCGTCGATGCCCCGCCGGTCGAAGTCGAACTCGCGGTCAAGCCCCCGGTCGAGACGGTCGCGCTGTGGAGCGCCAATGATGCCGTGGTAGCACCGCGCTGCGCTGCCGGGTGGATGGGCGAGCGCGACCGCGCGATCGCGCTGCGCTGCACGCACATGGGCTTCACCTACGACACCGAGGTGATCCATACCTTGCTGGAAGAACTCGAATCCACTGGTCAAGCCGGTCTTGGCACCAATCCTAATGCAGGAGAGTGCGGGTCAGGATTGCCCTTGCAACTCTCGGGAGTGACAGAAGCCGGAGCGGGAGCTGATCATTGGCCGACGAGGGACAGCGAGCCAAGCCGCTCATCGTGATCACCGGGGCGAGCGGGAACCTTGGTCAGTCACTTGCCCGCGCAATGGCGGATGATTTCAGGGTTGTCGGGCTGGACCAGATCGCGAAGCCGGATGGAGAGCAGGTCGTCGTCGCAACCGACGTGACCTCCCGGCGATCGGTCGAGGAGGCCCTCGACCTGGTCAGGCGCGAGCATGGGCGTGACATCGCCGCCGTCATCCACCTCGTCGCCTTCTTCGATTTTTCGGGCGAGCCCGATCCGCGTTACGATGCGGTCAATGTTGAAGGTACGCGCAACTTGCTCTCCGCGCTGGAGGGCTTTGCCGTCGAACGCTTCATCTATGCCAGCACCATGCTGGTCCACGCGCCCGCAGAGCCGGGAGAGCGGATCGACGAGGACACGCCCTTCGATCCGCAGTGGGAATATCCACGGTCGAAGAAAAAGGTCGAGGATCTGATTCGCAGCGAGGCGCGGATGCCCTTCGCGATCCTGCGCCTTGCCGGGGTCTATGACGAACACAGCGCCGTGCCGACCCTCGCGCACCAGATCGCCCGGATCTACGAGCGCGACTTCCAGTCGCACTTCTACGCCGGGCCGCGTGATGTCGGGCAGGCAATGCTGCACCGCGAGGACATGATCGATGCCGTGCGCCGCACCGTCGAGCGCCGCGCGAGCCTGCCGCCCGATGCGGAAATCCTGATCGGCGAGCCGGACGCGCCCGGCTATCAAGCCTTGCAGGACCGGATCGGCGAATTGATCCACGGCGCTGCGCGCTGGACCACGATCCGCCTGCCCGCCCCGCTGGCCAAGCTGGGCGCCGCCGCACAGGATGCCGCCGAGCCGCTGATCCCCGACGCCATCGATCAGGGCGAAGCGCCGTTCATCCAGCCCTTCATGATCGGGATGGCGGACGATCACTACGCGCTCGACATCTCCCGCGCCCGGCAATGGCTGGGCTGGCAACCGGCACGCCGGATCGAAACCGAACTCGCCGCGATGATCGCCAATCTGAAGCGCGATCCGGCGGCGTGGTACAAGCGCAACGGGATCACGCCGCCGGTCTGGCTGGACGAGATGACGCAGGCCGCTGCGGCCGATCCCGACGCGCTGCGCCGCGAAATCGAGGCCGAACGGATCAGCCAGCACCGGGCGACGCGCTGGACCCACTTCGTCAATATCGGCCTGGCCTTCTGGCTGATCACCCAGCCGCCGCTGATCGGGATCGACAACCGCTTCCACGGCTGGAGCGAAGTGGTACTGGGTGCGGCGCTGCTGGTCACCGCGACCGTATCGCTCAGCTGGCGGCTGGGCGCGGCGCGCTGGGCTGCGGCGGGGATCGGGCTGCTGGTGATGGCGCTGCCGGTGCTGTTCGTGACCCCCAACGCTGCGGCCTACCTGTCCGACACGCTGGTGGGCGGGCTGATCTTCGGCATGGCGGTATGCGCCCCGCCGGAAGTGGGGCCGAGGCTGACAGCGCGGGGCCGCTCTCCCGAAATCCCGCCGGGGTGGAGCTTCAACCCCTCGGCCTGGACGCAGCGCCTGCCGGTGATCGCGCTGGCGATCGTCGGACTGTTGTTCTCGCGCTATCTCGCCGCCTACCAGATGGAGCAGATCGACGGGGTGTGGGAGCCGTTCTTCCCCGGCAGCGCCGCCGATCCGCGCAACGGGACCGAGGAGATCATCACTTCCAGTGTCTCGGAAGCCTGGCCCGTGCCCGATGCGGCGGTGGGGGCCTTCGTCTATATGATCGAGATCCTCACCGGCATCGTCGGCGGGCGGGCGCGGTGGCGGACGATGCCGTGGCTGGTGCTGGCCTTCGGGTTGCTGATCGTGCCGCTGGGGATCGTCTCGATCGGCTTCATCATCATCCAGCCGATCGAGATCGGCACCTGGAGCACGCTGGCGCTGATCGGCGCGGCGGCGATGCTGGTGCAGATTCCCTATTCGATCGACGAACTGGCGGCGAGCATCAGCTTCCTCAGCCGCCGGAAGAAGGCGGGGCGGAGCCTGCTGCGCGTTCTGCTGTTCGGGGATGCCGACGCGGACGAGGGCGACAGGCTGACCCCGGTCGAACACGAATTCGATCGCAGTCCCGGCGCAGTCCTCAAGGACATGTGGACCGGCGGGGTGAACCTGCCGTGGAACCTGCTGGCGGCAGGCGTCATCGGCCTGTCCTTCCTGTTCACCCGTCTCACCATGGGGGCGAGCGGCGCGATGGCGGATGCCGATCACCTGCTCGGTGCGCTGGTGCTGACCGTGCTGGCGGTAGCGGCGGCGGAGGTCTGCCGCGCGGCCCGCTTCGCGCTGGTGCCGCTGGGGCTGGCGCTGGCCGCCGCGCCGTTCCTGTTCGATGGCGACGGCTTGCACATCGGGATCAGCATCTTCGCCGGCCTCGCGATCGCGATGCTGGCCATCCCGCGCGGACCGATAAGGGAACGCTACGGCACGCTCGAACGGATCATCCGGTAGGGGGCGCCATGACCGACCCTCCATCCCGACCGGACCGCGAAACGATCCATTCGGTCTGCGACATCCTGAACATGCTGCGCCGCACGGCCGACCGGCACGACAGGGTCACCATCGGCGACGTGCTCGACGCGATCGGAGACCGTTCCTATGGCCCTGCGCTGCTGATCCCGGCGCTGATCGAGATCACCCCGGTGGGCGGCATTCCCGGCCTGCCGACCTTTCTGGCGGTGATCCTCGCGGTGGTCGCGGCGCAATTGCTGCTCGACAAGGACCACCTCTGGCTGCCGCAGTTCATCCAGCACCGCGCCGTTTCGGCCGACAAGCTGCACAAGGCCGCGGACAAGCTCAATCCCTTCGCCGCGCGGCTGGACCAGTGGTTCCACGGCCGGTTGACGCGGTTCGTCCGGCAGCCGTGGCCGCGCATCGCGGCGGCGATAGTCATCGCCCTGTGCCTCACCGTGCCGCCGCTCGAACTCGTGCCCTTCGGCAGCACCGCGCCGATGCTGGCGATCGCGGCCTTCGGGTTGGCCTTGCTGGTGCGCGACGGCCTGCTGATGATCGCCGCCCTCGCCATCAGTCTTGCCGCGGTGGTCTTCGCAGGCGCATCGCTGCTCGCCTGACCTGCGACCGATCGTGGCCATGGAGGGGCAGGCCCCGGAGGCGGACGGAACCCCGGCCCGGTTCATCGAATAGTGCACGACGGGGCAATCGCGACGGCGCGCTCGGATGCGCCGACAGGAGCTGCACATGATCGCACGACTTTCCGGCAGGGCCATCGCTGCCAGCCCGCTTATCCTCGCCAGCCTTGCTTGTTCCGCCCATGCCCAGCCGGCCGATCAGGTGGATTCGGTGGCGACCGAAGATGCCGTCGTCTCGGTGCGCAAGGTCGCCGAGGGCCTGAATTCGCCCTGGGCGCTCGCATTCCTGCCCGATGGCCGGATGCTCGTCACCGAAAAGCCGGGCAATCTGGTGATCGTCGGGGCGGATGGCACCATTTCCGCGCCGCTCGCGGGGACCCCCGAAGTGCTCGCCGAGGACCAGGGCGGGCTGATGGACGTCGCGCTCCACCCGCAGTTCGCCAGCAACCGGATGATCTACCTTACCTTTGCCGAACCCGGCGAAGGCGGCACCGCCGGCACCGCGCTGGGCCGCGGGCGGTTGACCGACGGCGGGATCGAGGGCTTCGAGGTGATCTGGCGCCAGCAGCCCAAGGTCTCTGGCGCAATGCATTTCGGCAACCGCATCGTGTTCGGGCGGGACGGGATGCTGTTTCTGGCGCTTGGCGAACGCTTCCAGTTTGCGCCCGCGCAGGATCCCTCGAACACGCTGGGCACGGTGGTGCGGCTGAACGACGACGGTTCGATCCCGCAGGACAACCCCTTCGTCGGGCAGGACGGGCGGGATCCGGCGATCTGGTCCTGGGGCCATCGCAATATCGAGGCTGCTGCGGTCGACACTGCAAGTGGCGCGCTGTGGGTGGCCGAAATGGGGCCGCTCGGCGGTGACGAGCTCAACCGGGTCGAGCGCGGCTGCAACTATGGTTGGCCGGTGGTCAGCAAGGGCATCAACTACGACGGCACCGACATCCCCGATCCCGAGCAGTATCCGCAATTCAAGGGCGCCGAGCATTACTGGAGCCCGGTGCGATCGCCGTCGGGCATGATCGTCTACACCGGCGACCTGTTTCCCGATTGGCGCGGCGACATCCTGTTCGGCGCACTGTCGGCGGGCGGGATCGAGCGCGTGGATCTTGAAGGCGGCGAGGTGGCGGGGGTCGAATTCATCCCGATGAACACCCGCATCCGTGAGATCGAGCAAGGGCCGGACGGGGCCATCTGGGTGCTCACCAACACCAAGGAGCCCGGGCCGGGCGCATTGTGGCGGCTTGAGCCTCTCGCAGTGAAACCGGACAGCGCCGACGGCGACCGTAGCGGCTCCGGCACGGCTCAGCCCGGACAATAGCCCAGTTAAGTCGGCGAAGGCGCGCAATGGGGCACCATCGGCACGATCAACCCTCAACCTGACGGAGCAGCCCAATGAACCTGAAGCCCCTCGACCAGCAGACCATCGTCATCACCGGCGGCTCTTCAGGGATTGGCCTTGCAACTGCACGCATGGCGGCGGAGCGCGGTGCGAACGTCGTGATCATCGCCCGGAGCGAAGAGGGCCTCGAGGCGGCCGCGCAGCAGATCCGCAGCGAGGGCGGCAAGTGCGATACGATCAGCGCCGATGTCGGCAACCGTGACGACGTCAAAGCTGCGGTGCAGACCGTGATCGAACGCCACGGCGGGTTCGACACCTGGGTCAGCAATGCGGGCGTCGGTGTCTATGCCATGCTTGAAGAACTGTCGGACGAAGACCACCGCCAGCTGTTCGACACCAATTACTGGGGGGTGGTTCACTGTGCGACCGAAGCCCTGCCCCATCTGAAACAGCGCGGCGGGGCGCTGATCACCACCGGATCGATCTCCTCGCAGATGCCCGCGCCGGTGCTGTCGTCCTACACGGCAAGCAAGTTTGCGGTGAAGGGCTACATCGATTCCCTGCGGCTCGAACTCATTCACGAAAGGGCCCCGGTTTCGGTCACGCTTATCCAGCCTTCGGGGATCAACACCCCGTTCGGCGAACACGCGCTGAACCAGATGGACGGCCGCTCCAAGGTTCCGCCGCCGGTCTATTCCCCGGACATCGTTGCCAAGGCGATCTGCCGCGCGGCCGAACATCCCACCCGCGACATGATCATCGGCGGAGCAGGCCGGGCGATGACCCTGTTCGCCACGCTGTTTCCCAACCTGTCCGATCAGGTGTTTGCGGCAGCCTTCTTCAAGACCGCGCTCGACAAGGACCGTCCCAAGCGCCCCGAGGATGGCGGGTTCGAGACCGGCGGGGGTCGCGGCGAGGTATACGGCGATCAGTCGATGCGCCGGACGAGCCTTTATACGGCGGTTCGGAGCAATCCTTTCACCGCACTCGCGGGCGTCGCACTGGCGGCCGGCGCGGCCGGGCTCGCGCTCAGGCGGCGCTGATCGGCGCGGCGCGGGGCAATGACGCCGGCCATTCCCTATTGCGGCCCCGCGCCGCAGCCGGAGGACATCTGGGCTGCCTGGAACCTCGATCCGATGGTGCTGGCGGCGCTGGCCCTGTCCGGCTGGGCGCTGCGGCGGCAAGGCACGGGCGTGCAGATCGGGCTTGGCCTGCTGGCACTGGCCTATGTCTCGCCCCTGTGCGGCTTGAGCGCGGGACTGTTCTCGGCGCGCACCGTGCATCATCTGGTGATCGTGTTCGGTGCTGCGCCCCTGCTCGCGGAAGCGTTGAAGATCAAGCGGCTGCCGCTGGTGCCTGCGTTCCTGTGCCATCTCGGCGTGTTCTGGCTGTGGCACCTGCCCGCCGCCTATGAATTCGCCCTGTCGCACGATGCCGCCTATTGGGCCGGACAGATCGCACTGCTCGCTTCGGCTGTTCTGCTGTGGCGAGCGCTGGGGCAGGACGATCAAGCGCCGACCACCGTGTTCTTCGTCATCGCCGCGATGGTGATGCAGATGGGGATGCTGGGCGCGGTGCTGACTTTCGCGCCGGGCGCGCTCTATGTCCCGCATTACCTGACCACCGCGCGTTACGGGATCGGCGTGCTGGCCGACCAGCAGATCGCCGGTTTGTTGATGTGGGTCGGCAGCCTGCCTCTGACGGTTGCCGCGGCATGGACCCCTTTGGCGCGGCTGGCGCAGCAAGCGCGCGGCAGGCTTGCGGGCTAGGCGATGCTGTGGCTGAAATTCGTCCACATCTGCGGGATCGCCATCTGGATCGCTGGGCTGCTCTATCTCGCCGCGCTGCTGGCCGGGCACGCGGCGGTGCGCGACGCACAGGACTTTGCCCGCATCCGCATGGCGAGCCGGTTTGCCTACATGGGCGTGGTCTCGCCTGCCGCATTTGTCGCGGTCGCAGCGGGGACCGCGCTGTTGTTCGTCAGCGATGCGCTGCATCCGTGGATGTTCGCCAAACTGGCTGCGGTGACCGTGCTGGTGATCGTGCACGTCCAATATGCCTATGTCCTGACCCATCTCGCCGACGAGGGCGCGCAGGCGCCGACGCTGCGCATCAGGATGATGGTCGCCGCGATCATCGCTGCGGCGGCGGCGGTGCTTTATCTGGTGCTGGCAAAGCCGGTGCTGGATGCCGACGCGCTGCCCCTCTGGCTGCGCGAGCCGGGCGTCATGTCACGCGCGGAAGCTCCGGTGGCGGCTCTTCCTGCGAACCGTCATCGACAATGATCCCGATGCCATGTTCGAACACCAGCCGCCCGCCTTGCCAGCCCGCGATCCCGACCAGCACGAGGCCACCTGCCGACAGCAGCAGGCCCCACGGCAGGATTGCGGCTTCGCCATGAAGCAGTCGCCAGCCCCAGTTCGCGCCGATCACAGCGAGCAGCGACATGGCGGCGACCGCGTGGCTCCAGCTGGCGGGATGGCGGCGGATGCCGGGCCCGGCGAGCAGCTCGACCGTGCCCGCCAGCGCCGCCAGCATCCCCATGAAAAAGCCCCAGCCGCTGGTCCACAGGCCCACCCGCGCAAAGAAGGGATCGGCCAGCAGCAACCAGAAGATGTCCGCGCCCAGCGTGGCGACGATCAGCGCGATCGGGAAGGTCACCAGCATGGCGTGAACCGGATGCCCGGCGAGCGCGATGCGCGAGGACACGCCAAGGTTGCTGGCTTCATCGAGACGGGTCATGCAAGGCTTACCCGGCACGGATGCACAAGTTGCATCGGCGCGGCGCGCTCGGCCGCGATGTTCCCCCCGCTCATCGTCCTTGCGGCCTGTTCGGGCGAGCTGTCGGCGCTTGATCCCGCCGGGCCGGCAGCGGCGCGGGTCGAAACGCTGTGGCAGATCATGCTGTGGAGCGCGGCCGTGATCCTCGGCGGCGTGGTCGGAACCGCGATCTACGCCGTCGCCACCAGCGGGCGAGAGCGCCACTTCTCCACCCGCCGGGTGCTGGTGGGCTGGGGGCTGGTGTTCCCGGGCGTTGTTCTCACCGCGCTGATGGGCTTTGCCTTCCTGCGCGGCGAGCAATTGCTGGCGCGGGGCGAGGACGACGAGAGCGCACTCATCCGTGTTCATGCCGAGCAATGGCGCTGGCGCTTCGCCTATCCGGGCGGCGCGCAAACCATCGGCGTGCTGCACGTTCCGGCGGGCCGCGCATTCACCGTCGCGATCACCAGCAGGGACGTGATCCATTCCTTCTGGGTGCCGCGGCTGGGCGGGAAGATGGACGCCGTGCCGGGCAAGACCAACCGCCTGCGGCTGCGGGCGGACAGGCCGGGGGTCTATCACGGGCAATGCTCGGAATATTGCGGGCCCGGCCATGCCCATATGCAGTTCCGTGTCCGCGCCCATGCGCCCGCCGATTACCCCGCTGCGCTCGCCGCTGCTGCGGGTGATGCTGCCGCCGACCCGCTGCCGGTGCTCGACCAGCGCCCCGCCCCGGCGAGCGGGGTGATTGCAGACTGGGCAGACACCGTGCGCGAAGCGGTGGGCCTCGAATGACGGACACGCCGCAGCACAACCGCGCGCTCGAACTGCATTATGCGCTGCAACCGCTCTATTCCCCGCCGCCGGGTCGGTGGGGCTTTCTGGCGGCGACCAACCACACCGTGGTCGGCACCCGCTTCATGCTGACCGCGATAGCGTTCTTCCTGGTGGGCGGCGTGCTCGCCATGCTGATCCGCGCGCAATTGGCGGGGCCGGCGACGCAGTTCCTCGATGCGGAGGTCTATGCGCAGGTCTTCACCATGCATGGCACGGTGATGATGTTCCTCTTTGCCATACCCCTGATCGAGGGCTTCGCGCTCTACATGCTGCCCAAGCTGCTGGGCGCGCGCGACCTTGCCTTCCCGCGCCTCAGCGCCTTCGGCTACTGGTGCTACCTGTTCGGCGGGCTGATCCTGCTCGCTGCGCTGCTGGCAGGTGTCGCGCCCGACAGCGGGTGGTTCATGTACACGCCGCTTTCCTCCAAGCCCTATTCCCCCGGCATCAATGCCGACATCTGGCTGGTGGGGATCACCGTGGTCGAGGTGTCGGCGGTATGCGCGGCGGTCGAGATCATGGTGACCGTGCTCAAGGTCCGCGCCCCCGGCATGGGGCTGATGCGCATGCCTCTGCTGGCGTGGTACCTGTGGGTGACAGCTGCGATGATGCTGGCGGGGTTTCCGCCGCTGATCCTCGGCTCGATCCTGCTGGAGCTGGAGCGCGCCTTCGGCCTGCCGTTCTTCGATCCCACGCGCGGCGGCGACCCCTTGCTGTGGCAGCACCTGTTCTGGCTGTTCGGCCACCCCGAGGTCTACATCATCTTCCTGCCTGCCGCCGGGATCGTCTCGACCATCCTGCCGGTGTTCTGCGGGCGGCCGATGGCGGGCCACAACTGGATCGTTGCCGCTCTGATCGCGCAGGCGCTGCTCAGCTTCGGCCTGTGGGCGCATCACATGTTCACCACCGGCATCCCGCACCTCAGCCTCGCGGTCTTCTCGGCGGCGAGCCTGCTGGTGGTGATCCCCACCGCGGTGCAGGTCTTCGCCTGGCTGACGACGCTGCTGAAGGGCCGCCCGGTGATGAGCCTGCCGATGCTGTGGCTGTTCGGGTTCCTGTTCGTGTTCGTTAGCGGCGGGCTGACGGGGGTGATGGTGGCGGTGGTGCCGTTCGACTGGCAGGTGCACGACACCCATTTCGTGGTCGCGCATCTGCATTACGTGCTGGTCGGCGGCTTCGTGTTCCCGGTGATCGCGGGGCTGTATTACTGGACGCCGCAATTCACCGGGCGGCGGTCTGACCAGGGGCTCGGGAAGCTCGCGTTCTGGACGGTCTTCGCCGGGTTCAACCTGACCTTCTTCGTGATGCACTGGACCGGATTGTTCGGGATGCCGCGCCGGGTCTACACCTATGCCGCGGGGCTGGGATGGGAGCTGCCCAACCTCGTCTCCTCGATCGGCAGTTTCATTCTGGCGATCGGCTTTGCGCTGATCCTGATCGATATGCTGGTGCAGTGGCGGTTCGCCCCCCATGTGGAGCGCAACCCCTGGCAGGCCGGAACGCTCGAATGGGCGATGGCGACCCCGGTGACGGCCTACAACTTCGCCAGCCTGCCGCAGGTAACGGCACGCGATCCGCTTGCAGCCGACCCCGATCTGCCCGCGCATCTCGCCGCCGGGCAGGGCTATCTCGCCGAACCGACAGCGCCGGGGCGGCGCGAGACGCTGGCGGTGACGGCGCTGGAGGGGGAGCCGGATTACCTCGTCATCCTGCCCGGCCCGAGCGGCGTGCCGCTGCTGGCCGCGCTGGCGCTGGCGGGGGCGGCGGTGTGCTTCCTGTTCGGCTTCTATGCGGGAGCGGCGACAGGCGGGCTGGCTTTGCTTGCCGCCGCCTTGCGGTGGCTGTGGATGACCGGGAAGCGCGATGATCCGCGCCCGCTCGACATCGGCATGGGGCAAAGCCTGCTGCCACACCATGCCGCTGATCAGTCACCGGGCTGGTGGGGCATGGTCTTCACGCTGGTGTTCGACGCGATGCTGCTCGCCTCGCTGTTGTTCGGCTATGTCTATCTGTTGGCGGTCGCGCCGATCCGGCCGCCTGTGCTGGTCGATCCTGATCTTGCCGTGGCGGGCCTGATCCTCGCAGGTCTGGCAGCGCTGGCGGGGGCAGAGGTGGCGGTGCAGGCCAACCGTGCGGCGTGCGAGGGGCTGCGCCTCGCGGCCCTGATCGTCGTCGCAATCGGAGGCGCTGCGGCGGCCAGCGGTTTCGCACTGATCCCGCTCTGGCTCTCCCCGCCCGCGGGCAGCCATGCCTATGCGGCGTGCGTGTTGGCCCTGTCGCTGTTCGCCGCGCTCCATGCCGGGCTGGCCGCCGTCGGCGCGATGCTTGTCGCCGCGCAATGCCGGGCGGGCTTTGTCTCGGCGTCCAAAGCCGGCGCGCTGAGAATCCTGCGGCTGTGGTGCCGGTTTGTCGGCGCGGCGGGAACGGTTGTCCTTATCGCGACCTACTTGCCGCCCTGGCTGGCACCGGCCTGAGGCGATGATAGCAACACCAACCCGGGAGCACCCGATGCCATCCAGTGCCTTGACGATCATGGCGAAAGCCGCCCTGCCGCTCGTCCTGCTGGCAGGCTGCGATGTCGGCACCAGCCCCTTCGCGACAGCCGATGATGCGCCGGTCGAATACCGCCCGCAAGAGGCAGGAACGGTGGATCACGCGCTGTGCCTGCTCGGTTTTGCGGCTGTGCCGGTGCGCAATGTCAGGCCGGGGCACCAGCTTGTCGAAGCGACGATCAACGGCGTGACCGGCGACTTCGTGCTCGACACCGGCGCGAATGTCACGGTCGTGAATGCGGCGCAGGCCGAACGGTTCGGCCTGTCGGCGGAGGGGGGAGGCGTGCTCGGCTCAGGTCCGGCCCTCTTCTCCGGGGCCTCCGGTACGGCGCGCCAGGCGCGGGTCGACAGCTTCACGCTCGGCCAGTTCGCCATCCGCCAGCGCCGGGTGCTGATAGCCGATCTTGGCCAACTGCTTGGCGTGCTGGGACAGGCCTCAGGGCGCGAGGTTTCGGGCATAATCGGGCAGGACATCCTGGAAGAACACCGCGCCATCATCGATGTGCCGCGCCCGATGCTCTATCTGATGGAGGAAGACCGCGATCCTTCGCCTGTGCCCGCGGAACGGTGCGAAGCCACACCGCAAACCAGGTGAAGGCTTTACCCAGGTTCGTTCCCATAAGCCGGAGCAGCGGCCGGGCGGATCTGTCGGACCTCCGATAATGCCGCGATGCGCTATTTGCTACAGTGTGAGCCGCCCACACGATCGGCACGATACTTCGCTGGCTTCCGAACGGATCAGCAGCGCCCCTGGCGCGCCCCGAACACCGCAGGGCTGACCGAGGGATAGAAGCCAACTTCACATCTGCTTGCGTGGCGGGAGACGCGGGATCAGGCGGCGGCCCACCCGCGGGAGAAACATGGTTGCCGCCCAGCGATAGGCGAACGGGCTGAAGGGGCGGCTGAGCAGCGCCCTGCCGGCTGAGCGGATCGCGCGCGACGGCGCGCCCTGCAGGTACAGCTCGCGATCGGCGCTGATGATGAAGAACATGTGGAGCACCCCGGCGCGCCGCATGTCCTCGCCATAGCGCTCCAGCAGGACAACCCGCGATGCGCGGTTCGCCGCAAGATTGCGCGAGACCCGCACCGGCCCGCCATCGCTGGCCATTGTACCCGTGTCGTAATAGCGCGCCGTCGGCTCCGGCACACAGTCCGCCTCGAAGAAGCGCGCGACCCGCAGCACGAGGTCGTAATCCTCGTTGGCCGGAAGAGCGGTGTCGTATCCGCCGACCAGCGTTAGCGCTTCGCGCCGAAACACGGTCGTGGAGCCGCAGCCGGTGACGACATTGCGCGCGAGCAGGCTCCGGTAGATCCAGCCGCGATGCGCCGCCTCGTGCCGCGTGCGCCTGCCGTCCGGGTCAAGGCTCTCGTAGCCGCCGTAGACGAGGCCGAGGCGCGGCGATCCGGTGCGGAAGAGCGCGACCTGCGCGGCGAGCTTGCCGGGAAGCCACGCGTCGTCGGAATCGAGAAAGGCGACGAGCGCGCCGCGCGCTTCGGCGATGCCGCGGTTGCGGGCCGCGGCAACCCCGGCGTTGGCTTGGCGCACGAGCCGCACGCGCTGGTCTCCGAGCTGTTCCACCATTGCGGCAGTCCCGTCGGTCGAGCCGTCGTCCACGACGATGAGTTCGAAGGGCGAGTAGTCCTGCGCCATTACGCTGGAGATGGCGCGGGTGATCGTGTCCGCGCGGTTATAGGCCGGGATCACGACGCTCACGAGCGGCGCGAAATCGTCTGGCGGTGCAGCCCGCTGGTCCGGGAGGGAGGGCGCGAGACCCGGCGGGCCGGAACCCGTCGGGAGGCTGCCTGCACCGCGGCGCGGGGCGGGGGCTTCGCCGAGCTGCGCAGCAAGCCCAGCCGCGCGCGCGGTCAGGGCATCCACTCCGGCCGGAATATCGGACCGGATCCTCTCGAGGGCCTGCGCCAGCGGCGAGGCATAGCTGCCGAGCCGACCCTGTTCCTCGAGCAGTGCCATCACCCGCGAGGTCACCTCGAGCCGGGCAGCGATCCCCCGCTCGCTCCTAGCCTTCGAGGAGAGCGATCCGCCCTCGGGCAGGCGTCGGTAGAACGCGGCGCCCTGCGCCGTGCGCGCCAGCACCGTGCCCTTGGCCAGCGCCCGCATCATGACGTCGCCGTCCTGGTTGACCGCGAGATCCGGGTCCCAGCCACCGCTCAGGTCATAGGCGGCGCGGCTCCACAGCACGCTGCACGGCGGGTGATACCAGCCGGTGAGCCAAGCCGAGAGGTCGTCCTGCCCGGCCTGGCGCGGCGCGCAAGAGGGCGGCGCCCAGTGCCAGGCGCCGCCGCTGCGCTGGAAACGATACCAGGGCGCGCAGGCGATCCCGCCCTCGCCAGCCTCGAGCGCTGCGACCAGCGCGGCGAGCGTCTCGGGGGCGATGACGTCATCGGCGTCGAAGAACATCAGCGCCTCGCCGGTGGCCTCGGCGAGACCGGCCAGCCGCGCCCGGCTCGCTCCGCGCTCGGGCGCTTCGATAAGGCGCACCTTGTCGCCGAAGCTACGCACGATGTCGCGGCTGGCATCCTGCGAGCCATTGTCCGCGACGATGATCTCGACCGGCGCATGGGTCTGGCGCAGCAGCGTGCCGATCGCCGCGCCGATATAGGCCGCGCTGTCGAGGCAGGGGATGATGACCGAGACCTTCACCCGATGCACTCCAAAACCGCGCCCAGCGCCGCGATATCGATGGTGAGGTCCCGGTCGAGCGGGTGGTCGGCCTTGCCAGCCTGCTCGTGCAGGAGCCAGTAGTGCAGGCCCAGACCGCTGGCGAGATTGTAGAAATTCGGGTTGGGAAAGCCGGGATCGGCCATTTCGACCACGTGGCTGCCGGCCGGGCAGAACAGCATGTTGGTGAGCCCTGCTCCGTGCGGGGCAAGCAGGATGCGGGTTTCCTGCATCATCCGCACCTGTTCCGGAAAGGAGAGGTCCTCCATGAACACCTTCTCGAAGCCGCGCCGCTCGAGCACGGGCCACAAGTCCGCCTCGTTGGTGATCCGCCGCCCGCGCGATTTCTCGCGGCTGATGAAGATGCGCCGGGTGGCGGGCCCGGTCGCGCCCCCGGCCCAGGCAGCGCGCACCGCCTGCATGTGGCGCGGGTCGAAGCGGTCGGTGGTCACCACGGTCAGCCTGTCGACCTGCACCGGCAGGCCCGCGTCGAAGGTGCGAAACGCACCCGGATCGATCCCCAGCATCGCGAGGCTTTCCTCCATCACCCCTGTGCGCCGCTGCGGCATCAGCACCTCGCCAAGCATCCCGCGCTCCTTGAGCAGGAGGATCTTGGGCAGATGCGCGGTCAGCCAGTGGGAGTGGTTGTGGTAGGCGCGCTCGATGATCCAGGTGGCGTGTGGGAAATGCTGGACTTCGCCCCGCGCCAGCTTCGCCGCCTGCTCGGCATGTCCCGGACGATGGGCGATCTCGCGGCTCTCGAGGGAGGCGCCCCCGCCGCCGATCATCGCCGGCACGAAGTCGCCCTTGCTCGCGGTTGCGAAGAACAACAGTGCGACATCGCGAAGGGTGGTGATCGCGGTCTCGCCCACCATGCGATCGGGCACGTCGTGCATCGCATAGCCCCACAGATCGCCGTCACGGCTGAGCGCGGCGCGCTCCGCGATGTTGCAGGGCAAGGGGAAGGTGACGCGCATCGGCGCGCAGATCACCTCGCGCGCGGCGCCTGCACCGCCATTTGCGGCGTAAGCCTCGAGCCGCGCGCGCGCACGCCAGCGCCAGCCGAGAATGCGCGGGGGAACGCCAGCCTCGATCGCCCGTTCCGGCATCCGCTTGAGGTGCCACAGCATCGAATGGCGCAGGTCCGCCAGCGGCATCTGCATGATTGCGAGGGTCTCCTGTTCGGGTCCGGATGCACCGCAAGCCCGACGCTCAAGAACAAACATTCCGACGGCGTCCGGCACGCAGCGCAGGTAACCGGAGCGCGGCGATGTCCTCCACTAAGCAGGTTAGGGAGCGCATGCGCGCGCATCGCCGGAGCCGCTTGCCGGAGCGATCAGGCGCGCGGGGCACCGGCAAGGGCCAGCATCGCCGCCTCGTAAGCGGCGTTGGTTTTGCCGGTCGAGAACTCGAGCGATCGCTCACGGCCGCATTCGCCCAGGTCCTTGAGGAACTCCGGTGTCCGGGCGAGATGCGTGATCGCGTCGGCGAGGTCATCGGGGTCTTCCGCGTTGACCAGCCGGACCGCCTCGTCCGCCATTTCCGGCACGCCGCCGACGCGGGTAGCTATGCAGGGAGTTCCGGTCGCCATCGCCTCAAGCAGTGCGAGCGGCATGCCTTCACTTCGCGAGGGCAGCACGAACAGGTCGGAAGCGTGCAGCCGGTCGCGGATCCTCTCGCGGGCAAGGGCACCTGCAAAGGTCACCCGCTCCGCGATTCCCGCTGCCTCTGCCTGCCGTGCCAGCGCCGCACGCCCGGAACCATCGCCGACGATTTCGAGGCGGACAGGACATCCGTTCGCGACAAGCTTCGCGCAGGCTTCGATCAGCAGGTCATGGCCCTTGACCGGTTCGAGCCGCCCGACGGCAAGTATTTGCAGCTCCGTGTTCTCCTCGCGCGGCGCGCGGCGCGGGTGCCAGAAATCGGTGTCGATCCCGTTCGGCACGAGCATGCCCGTGTCCGTGAGCAGGTTGCTTTCGCCGAGGCGACGGTGGATCGAAGGTGTCACCGCCGTCACCAGGTCGGCGCGCGCCAGCACCTCCTCGAGCTTTGCCGCGTCTTCGGCGAGGGGGCGCAAGATGTCGCTCCCGTGGCATGTGACGATGACGCGAAACGCCAGCCATCTCGCCAGCGCGTTGAAGTAGAGCGTCGAGGACGAGGCGTAGTGGACGTGAACGATGTGCGGGCGCTCGCGCAGCAGACGCCACACCAGCTTTGCTCCGCTCGGAAGGTGAAACCAGCGTCTGCGGCCGTTTCGCACCGGGAACTGCTCGGCCCACCCGTGTGTGCGGACGCTGCCTTCCGGGCTGTTCTGTGACCAGCCGGTCGAGACGGCATGGCCGCGCGCCTCGAGAAACCGGGCAAGGTCGCGCACCACCGTCTGGACGCCGCCGATCGATCCGCCATCGCAATTGGCGTAGATGAGGATCCTGAGCCTGGCCACGAATTGCTGCTCCGCCGTGAGGACGCCCGCCGGCCGCGACTTCTCCCCGAATGCTTGAGGGATGTGAACCTCGCGTGCGCCGGCCCGTGCATGGTTAGCCGCGGACAGACCGCACCGCCGAGGCAGGACCCGTCGGCGATTGCCGCGGAAGGAAACGCGGCATTCCGGCGCCGGCATCCTGCTCCGTGCGCGTCCCTGTTCCAGGTTAGTGTCCGACACGCGCAGCGCCCTAAAGAGCGCTGCCGTGACCGGCGCCGCATCGAAAGACGAGATCCGCGAAGGCGACCCGGGCAGCGAGGTGGCAGGCGGCAGGGACAAGATACTCAAGGGTGCCGCATGGATGGGACTCGGGCGGGTCCTGACCAACATCATCGGCTTCGCCAGCGCGATCATTCTTGCACGTTTCCTGCTGCCGGACGACTTCGGACTGGTCGCGATTACAGAGGCAGTCGCGCTGGTGGTGATGTCCGTCACCGAACTCAGCCTTGCGCAGGCACTGGTCCAGCATCGCGACCCGAGCGAGGAGCACTACGACACCGCCTGGACGCTGAATGTCATGCGCTCGGTTCTGCTCGCCGCGCTGCTCATGGTGATCGCCTTGCCAACCGCCTCGATCTACGGCGACCAGCGGATCGTCCCGCTGATGAGCGTCATCGCACTTGCCACCGCCATCGGCGGGCTGGAAAATCCGCGGCTCGTCACCTTCCAGCGCCAGCTCGTTTTCTGGCAGGAATTCGTGCTGACCTTCGGCACCAAGCTTGCAGGCTTCGCGGTCGCGGTCGGGCTGGCGATCACGCTGCAATCCTACTGGGCGCTGGTGTTTGGCAGCTTCGCCAGTCAGGCGGCACGTGTGGCTCTGTCCTACGTGCTGGTCCGCTACCGTCCGCGCCTGCGTATCATCCATATCCGCGAGCTGCTGTCTTTCTCGGTCTGGCTGACGGTGAGCCGCGGCGTACGGACCATCAACATGCGCTCGGACTCGATGGTGCTCGGGTTCTTTGTCGGGCTGCAGAGCCTCGGGCATTATGCGATGGGCAACCGGCTCGCCTACCTTCCGATCGTCGAATCGCTGAGCCCGCTGCGACAGGTCCTGTTCCCGGCCTTCGCGCGGATGCAGGGCGAGGCGGACCGCCTGCGTGCCGCCTATATGCGCGCGCAGGGGCTGATCTGCATCGTCGGCGTGCCGATCGCGGCAGGCGTCGCCACGGTCGCCGAGCCGATGATCCTGCTGTTGATCGGTGAAAAGTGGCTGCCTGCCGTGCCGGTGCTCCGGGCGGTCGCCGCCTTCAGCATCCTCTCGCTGCTCGAGAGTTCCGAGCCACTGGCGATGGCGCTGGGTCGCACGAAGGCGATCGCGATGCGCGACCTGAGGGTGGCGGCCGTGCGCATCCCGTTGATGGTCGCAGGCCTGATGATCGGCCTGACGACCCCGATCGGCCCGGTCATGGGCATAGTTTATGGGCGCGGCGTGTCGATAGCGCTCAACCTGTGGCTGAACGCGCAGCTGGTCGACGAATTGATCCGCCTCGATCCGGTCAGTCAGTTGCGACCGGCCTTGCGCCCGCTGCTCGCCGCCGGGATCATGATCGGGGTGCTGGTTGTGGCCAGGGAAAGCTGGGCTGTCGGTCCTGCGGCGGGGCTGCGCGAGTATCTTGCTCTCGGGATGGCGATTGCTGGCGGCGGGCTCGTTTACGCGGCGGGGTGCGCGGTAGGGTGGCTTCTGGCTGGGCGCCCGCCGGGCCCGGAACGCGACCTCACTCACTGGCTCGGCGAGCGGCTGCGGCAGCGCCGGGCCAAGCGACAGGCTTGAGCAAGAGGGCTTGACTGCCCTGATCCGGCAGGCCCGGGCGGGACGGTAATCTGCCTTAGTGAACCGGCTTCGGGCACGCGTTAGCGTCCTGGCATGACGTGCTTGTGTGGTCCGCCGCCCGACAGGTCAGATTCCGGGCGGATCGCCCCGGTTCGTTGTGACAATCGACCACAGAGAGACGCGAATGCCTGTCGGAAGGCCTGCCCACGCTGCGAGAAGCGGAGAAAATCTCCGGAAGGTTCGGGCTCGCAGCCGGCCGAGCGCCGATTGGGGCCCGGCCGGTTCTCGGCGTCTTCCGCTGCTGCGTGCAACGCCGCGGACCGCTGCCTTGCACGTCTCTTGCGAGGGCACGCCAGCGTGAGGCTGCTCGGCCAGTTTCGCACAGCCATCAAGCTGGGGAGTGCGGCTGCCCGTGAGGCCCCGCGCCTGATGCGCGGACTGGCATTTCCACATTCAGGCGAGCGGCTGTGGGCCGCGATGCGACAGGCCCACCCCACAAACGCAGCCTACGATGACCTCGTCCGCTACATGGCGCTGTCGTGGCTGACCTATCGCAACGAGGCAGGATCCGCTGCCGAACTTCCGGGGCACCGCAGCTGGAGTGGTGCCGATTGCGACGCGCTCGAGGGCTACTCGCGCATGATGCCTCTGTTCGCCGCCTGGTGCGCGTCAGGCCGGCCAGAGAAAATCGAGGTTGCGGGGCGCACCCTGTCGCTGGTTGACGAATTCCGACGCGGCCTGCTCTCCGGAACAGATCCCGGCAGCCGCTTCTACTGGGGCGAAATGCCCGGTCGCAGCAATCAGCGGATCGTCGAGGCCGCCGATATTGCCCTCGCGCTATGGCTTCTGCGGCGACCTGTCTGGGAGGAGCTCGAACCTGCCCAGAAGCGGCAGGTCGCGGCCTGGCTCGCACAGGCGCGGGGAAAGCCCGGTCTGGACAACAACTGGCAGCTGTTCTTCGTGTTGATCGACAGGGTTCTCGAAAGCCTGGGATGTTCGGAGAGGATCGACGCGGTGCGCGCCCGCTATGAACGGGTGAAAAGCTTTCACGTCGGATCAGGCTGGTTCGCCGATGGTCCGGGGGGGAGGGTAGACTATTACAATGCCTGGGGCTTTCACTATGCGCTGGCCTGGATCGACCGGATAGATCCGGAATGGGACCCGGTGTACCTGAGCCAGCTGCGCCGCGCGTTCCTGCGCGATTTCCGTTTCTTCGTGGGGCCGAGCGGATTTCCCGCTTTCGGGCGGAGCCTGAGCTATCGTCTGGCGGTTCCCGCGCCACTGGTGGCAGCGAGCATGACCGATCCCGACATCGTCAGTCCCGGCGAGGCGCGCGGCGCGCTCGACGCGATCTGGAGCCACTTCGTGAGCCGGGGGGCGCTGCGGCGCGGCACGATTACCCAAGGTTTTCATGACGCCGACCTGCGCTTGCTCGAGCCATACTCCGGCCCTGCCAGCAGCCTGTGGTCACTGCGATCGCTGGTGATGGCCTACGCGGAACCTCCGGGGTCGCCTTTCTGGGAGGATCCGCCGGAACCGGTTCCCGTTGAGCGGGGCGATTTCACCCGCGCGCTTCCGATAACCGGATGGCGTCTTCACGGCTGCCAGGCGATGGGGCTGATCGCGCTCGAGATCGAGGCCAATGGCGGCCGCGATGCGCCTCGACTGCCCCGGCTTGGCGTCACCGATCGCCTGCGCTGCACCCTCGGGTTGATGCAGCGCCCCACCAACTATGGGGCGAAATACGAGGCTCCAGTCTACAGGAGCGACCGGGTGCTTTGGCTCGATTGATACCAGGCCCCGCGCTTTTGCGCCGGTGACCGCTAAGCCGCCCTTCGGCTATCCACCCACCCTCGATCATCAGCGGAGTACGAGTGCGATCGGTTGGCCCTTGCGCTCGATCTTGCGGACAGCAATCAACACGTCGGCGGGCTCGATGGCGGAGATGGGCAGCTTGCCGATCAATCCTTTTTCATCGACCTTCCGGGGCTGTTTGGGAAGGGAGGGCTGGAGCGGGTAGCGGGAATCGAACCCGCATAGCCAGCTTGGAAGGCTGGAGCTTTACCACTAAGCTATACCCGCTCAGGGCTCGGCAGCGCCCATGCCATTGATGGCGCGGCCGCGTCAATCACTTGCGGGCCTCAAACGGCAGGATTGATCGCCATGTTGTCGATCAGCCGCGTCCCGCCGATCCGGGCAGCGACGAGGATCCGCGCAGGGCGGTCCGCCAGCGCCTCTATCGGCGCGAGGGTTTCGGCATCGACCACCTCGATATAGTCGAGGCGAAAGCCTGCAATCTGCAGCTCGTCCTCTACCACCGCCTTCGCCAGCCACACCGGTTGAAGCCCGTCGGTGATCGTTTGCGCAGCATCCGCCAGCGCGCGCGGCAGCACTGCTGCTGCGGCGCGCTCCTCGGGCGACAGATAGCGGTTGCGGCTCGACATCGCGAGTCCGTCCGCCTCGCGCACCGTCGGCACCCCGATGATCGCCTCGACGCGGGGCGCGGTAAGATCGAGGTCGCGCGCCATCGCCCGAATCACCGCAAGCTGCTGACAATCCTTCTCGCCGAAGAACGCCATGTCGGGGGCGACCTGGTTGAAGAGCTTGAGCACCACGGTCGCAACGCCATCGAAATGACCGGGACGCGCGGCGCCGCACAGGCCCTCGCTTACCCCGGCGACGCTCACATTGGTGGCGAAACCGGGCGGATACATTGCCGTCACGTCAGGCGCCCACAGCAGCGCAACCCCTTCCGCCTCCAGCATCGCGGCGTCCGCGGCGAGCTGGCGGGGATAGGCGTCGAGATCCTCGTTGGGGCCGAACTGCTTCGGGTTGACGAAGATCGAGGCGACCACGTGATCCGCCTCGGCCCTGGCGCGGCGCACCAGCGTGAGGTGGCCTTCGTGCAGCGCGCCCATGGTCGGCACCAGCGCGATCCTTGCCCCCGAACTGCCACGCAGCTGTGCCAAAGCGGTTCTCAACATTTGCAGTGTCTTGACCGTTTGCACCGTCAGGCCTCCAAGGATACACGAAATCACGCCCTAGCGGCCCGACCTGTTCCATTTCAAGCCACTCCGCCGAGAGACCCGTGATGCTCCCCGCCGCCCCTTCCCAACCCGCTGCGACCCGGGCCTTGCGCAAGGGGCAAGCGCACAGGATCGTGTTCGCCAACGAGAAGGGCGGAACCGGCAAGTCGACCACCGCCGTCCATGTCGCGGTCGCCTTGTCCTACCTTGGCGCGCGCGTCGCCGCGGTCGATCTCGATCCGCGCCAGCGCACCATGCACCGCTATGTCGAGAACCGGCTTGCCACGCTCGAGAAGCGCGGCCTCACCCTGCCGACCCCGGCTTGCGAGGTGTTCCGCGGCAACAGCACCGGCGATCTGCTGGGAATGATCCGGCGGCTCGAGGCGAGCTGCGATTTCCTCATCATCGACAACCCCGGGCGTGACGATCCCTATGCCCGCGTCGCGGTCGAATATGCCGACACGCTGGTCACGCCGATGAACGACAGTTTCGTCGATTTCGACCTGATCGGCCA
>OFDN01000450.1_pt1 | contig 34345 bp, 24 predicted proteins | sample 1520971 | NCBI WGS metagenome assembly OFDN01 (sample SAMEA94257418, study PRJEB24077) | hot springs metagenome | biome: Aquatic biome; feature: Geographical feature; material: Water | place: India | collected 2012-06-12 | depth 5 m | reverse complement strand
TGGATCAGGGTGACGTTGTCGGAATGGTTGGTGAGGTAGAGCGCCTCTTCCACCGCGGTGTTGCCGCCGCCGATCACCGCAACCTTCTTTCCGCGGTAGAAGAACCCGTCGCAGGTCGCGCAGGCGCTGACGCCCTTGCCGCCCAGCGCCTGCTCGCCCGGCACGCCCAGCCACTTGGCCTGCGCGCCGGTGCAGATCACCACGCAATCGGCGATGTATTCGTCTCCGCTGTCACCCACCGCGCGGAACGGCGAGCCGTTTTCGAGATCGACCGAGACGATCGTGTCCCAGATCATCCGCGTGCCGACATGCTCGGCCTGGGCGCGCATCTCCTCCATCAGCCACGGGCCCTGCACCACGTCGCGAAAGCCGGGGTAGTTCTCGACGTCGGTGGTGATGGTGAGCTGACCGCCGGGCTGGAGGCCTTGAACTACAATCGGTTCCAGCATCGCGCGCGCGGCATAGATCGCGGCGGAGTAGCCGGCCGGGCCGGAGCCGATGATGAGCATCTTGGTGGTGTGGGTGGCCATGTCGATGGTGCCTCGGTGGGGAATCTCAGGAACGCGATATGGGGTTTGGCCCGCAGAATGTCACGCCACGAGCTTGGCGCGCAGACGCTCTTTTCTTGGGCCATCCACACCTAAGATTGTCGCGAGATAGGCATCGAGCGAGCCGTGATCTGCTGTCACCTTCGCGATGTAAGTCTCGAGATATTCGGGCAGAACGCCCATCAGGTTGTGCAGGGCTTCAGGGTCGATCGTGCCGTAATGTGCCTCCATCCGAGGGAGCGACTGGCGCTCGAGGGTGGCGCGGGTGGGCGCATCGTTGGTCAGCAGGAATTCGGCGACCACATCGTCGTGATGGACGCCAAGGGCGTGGAGCAGCAGGCTCGCCGCGATCCCGGTGCGATCCTTCCCTGCGAAGCAATGGACGAGGCTGGCGCCGTCGTTGGCGTCCAACGCATTGAAATACTCGCGGAACACCCAGATCATCGCGGGGTTGACCGGCATGCGGGTATAGACCGCCAGCATCCGCTCGCGCGCCTTCTCGGCGGTCATGACGATTCGCCCTCCCCCGCCTTCGTGCGGCGGGGAGTTGGTGGTTTCGCCATCATAGGCAATCACTTGCGCGGCAAACTTCGCATGGCGTCTACACGGAAAGCCCGCACGCTCGCTGGTGCCGCGCAGGTCGATCACCGTGCGGATGTCCAACGCGGCGATCAACGCAAGGTCCGCGTCGCTCGCCTCCATGTGCTGGCCCGAGCGCAGCAGCACCCCCGTGCGCACGCGGCCCGCGCCGGGCACGGCATAGCCGCCATAATCGCGAAGGTTATGAATGCCTTGCGTGACATAGAACGGGCCGATGCGGGCGCTGTTGGAAACAGCCTCGGGAGAATCGCTGGTCATCGCCGCCCTCCCTTGCAGACCGCCACGACAGCGGCAAGACACCGCCACTCGATCGCCATTACCCCGCTACAACTGCGCAACAGCCGGGGCATTGCCCGCTCTAGGGGTTGCTCCGGAGGGGGCAGGCAGGCCCGCTCCAACACCTGTTTGGTTAACCGGGCATTTGCCAACCCCAACCCGGACGAATTGCCCCATGGCCCGCATCCTGATTGCCGATGACGACGAACTGATCGCGGAGCTCGCCAGCGAGGTGCTGATCGATGCGGGCTACGCCTGCGGCTGGGTGACGACCGCCGCGTCGGCGTGGACCTGCGTGCAGAAGAAGCGCCCAGATCTGCTGCTGCTCGATCAGTCGATGCCCGGCGAATCCGGCATGACCCTGCTACGCCGGTTGCGGCAATCGAGCGCGCTCTACGATCTGCCGGTGATGATGTTCACCGCGATGAACGGCGAGCAGGACCAGTTGCAGGCGATCTATGCCGGGGCGCAGGACTTCCTCTCCAAGCCCTTCGAGCCTGCCGACCTGGTCGCGCGGGTGCGGCGCATCTTCAAGCTGCGCGGCGACCGCCCGCGCCATGTCGATCTGCGAACCGCGGTCAACCCCGATCCCCACCGCGCGGCGCTGCCGGTCGAGGCCTATCGCCGCGTCCTGTAAGGCTAGGCTGCGGCGGCGCGTGCCTGCCCCGCCAACAATCCGCGCCCGATCACCTGCGCCTGGATCTCGGCAGCGCCCTCGAAGATGTTCAGAATCCGCGCGTCGCACAGCACCCGGCTGATCGGATATTCGAGCGCATAGCCATTGCCGCCGTGAATCTGCACCGCGTTGTCCGCCGCCCCCCATGCTGCGCGCGCCGCCAGCAGCTTGGCCATCCCCGCCTCGATATCGCAGCGCGCGCCCGAATCCTTGGCGCGTGCGGCGGCATAGGTGAGCTCGCGCGCCATCACCGTCTCGGTCGCCATCAGCGCGAGCTTGTCGGCCACCCGCGGGAAGCTCGCGAGCGGTTCGCCGAACTGCCTGCGGCCCAGCGCGTAATCGAGCGCGAGGTCGAAGGCGTTCCACGCCACGCCCACCGCGCGTGCAGCGGTCTGGATGCGCGCGCCCTCGAAGGTGCGCATCAGCTGCTTGAAGCCCTGCCCCTCGCGCTGCCCAAGGAGCCCATCGGCGGCCACCGCGAAGCCGTCGAGCCCCAGCGCATATTCCTTCATCCCGCGGTAGCCGAGCACCGCGATCTCGCTGCCCTCGATCCCGGCGTCGGGGAACGGCACGGCGTCGGTGCCGCGCGTCTTTTCGGCCAGCAGCATCGAGAGCCCGGCATAGCCCGGCGTCCCCGCATCGGTGCGGACCAGCATCGTCATCAGGTCGGCGCGCGCGGCGTGGGTGATCCAGGTCTTGGCGCCCGTCACCCGCCAGCTGCCGTCCGGCTGACGCTCGCCGCGCGTGCGCACCGCGGCCAGATCGCTCCCGGTATCGGGCTCGGTGAAGACCGCCGTCGGCAGGCAGGAGCCATCGGCGATCCGCGGGAGCCACTTCGCCTTCTGTTCCGCCGTCCCGTTCTCAGCGATCAGTTCGCCGGCAATCTCCGAGCGCGTCCCGAGCGAGCCGGCGCAGATCCATCCGCGCGACAATTCCTCCGAGACCACCGCCATCGCCAGCTTGCCGAGGCCGAGGCCTCCGTGCGCTTCCGGAATGCACACGCCGAACACGCCGAGCGCCGCCATTTCTGCGATGACGCCGTCGGGGATCAGCGCATCGGCAAGATGCCACTGGTGCGCGCGGGGCGTGATCGCCGCGGCGGCGAAGGCGCGCATCTGGTCGCGGATGAGATCGAGCGCATCATCGCCGAGCGCCTCGTCGGGCCGCGCGCCGTCCGCCAGCAGCGCAGCGAGGCGGCTGCGGCTTTCAGGCGTGCTGCCCTCGGCGAGGAAGCGCGCCACCGCCGGATGCGCGGTCAGCGCGCGCGCCGCAGCCTCGGTGCCGAGCGCCGCGGGGCGGATCACCTCCTGCGCGCTCATCGGCACGCCATGAGCGATCTGCGCGAGATATTCGCCAAGGCCGATGCGCAGCGTGAGTTCTTCCGCCGAGCCGAACCGCCCCGCCCGCTCGGCGCGCACCGCCCAGTCGGCGGTCGCCTCGAGCGCGGCGATGCTCGATGCCACCCAGGCAAAGCCGTGAACGCGGTGCTGCTCGCGGGTGAGCAGCGACGGATCGGGGGTGCCCTGCGGAGCGACCATCGCCGCCACCGCCTGCCGCACGCTGTCGCAATACTCCCGCGCCGCCCCAAGAGCCGCCTGCGCCGTCTCGATCCATTCGCTGCTTGCCATCTCGTTCATGCCACCGGCTGCTAGCAGAGCCGGGCGGGCGAGGCGAACCCTCCTAAATTGCGAAGCTTCCCGAGCAAGAGCATCATTGTTGCTTATTGGTGACACTACGCGACCAAAACGGCCGTCCGGCACTCCATATCATGAGTTAGGACTTACCACCAATGCTCCTCGCAGTAATAATCACGCCAGCGCGACCCAGTTCGGGGAGCGCGTTACGGGGGCGGCAGACACGAGGCAAACAGCCTGGCTGACCGATCTCGCGCAGGAAGAACCGAAGGGCGGCCCGGGACATCCGTGGAAGGAGCGCCCGGTGACGAAGGATCGTCGCGCTTGCGACCGGTCCGACGCCGACCATTGGCTTGAATCTGGCGAGGTAGACAACATGCGTATCAAGAATTCGACACTCCACACGGCCTCGCTACCGGCGCTGGCTGCGGCGATGATCGTCGCCGGCCTTGCTTCGCCGGCCAATGCGCAGGACAGCGTCGCCGACGAGGACGCGGCCTCCGCCACCGAAGATGCACCGATCGTCGTCACCGGCTCGCGCATTGCCCGCGATCCGAATATCGGTTCGGCCGCGCCGATCATTTCGGTCACCGCCGAGGACTTGCAGCGGGCAGGCACGGCCGATGTGGTCGATACCCTGCGCGACATTCCTGCGCTTACCACCTCGACCTCGTCGGAAGCCTCGATTGACGGGGTCTTCTCGGAGGCCGTCGGCCAGTCGATCCTCAACCTGCGCGGTCTTGGTGCGAATCGAACCCTCGTGCTCGTCAACGGCCGCCGCCATGTCTCGGGAGTCGCGGGTGAACAGGCCGTCGACATCAACTCCATCCCGACCGCGCTGATCGAGCGGGTCGAGACGCTGACCGGCGGCGCGTCCTCGGTCTACGGCGCTGACGCGGTAACCGGGGTCGTGAACTTCGTCCTCAGGGAGGACTTCGAAGGGCTGCAGGGCAATATCCAGTCGGGGATTTCCTCGGAGGGCGATGGCTGGCGGATCAACGGTGACCTTACCTGGGGCAAGAACTTCGCCGACGGTCGCGGCAACATCACCATCTCGGGCGAATACGCCCGCAGCGACGAGATCCGCTTCGGCGATCGCAGCTTCTCGCGCGATAACGGCATCGCCGATGACCAGAACAATCCGGCGCTGCGCTTCCAGGCGGGCGACATCACCGCGAGCACGCCCAATTTCCAGAACTACTTCGCGGTCGGCCAGGGCGGCTTTCCGACCGGCTTCCTGATCCCCACCGGAAGCGCGCTCGACGATTTCATCGCCGATTACACCGACCTGTTCGGCAGCGCGCCCAACCTGACTGCGGCGGAGCAGGCGCTGATCGCGCGCGCAACCAACGCGCCGCGGCGCTTCATCGCCCGCGACCCACGCTTTTCGCTCTCCTCGGCCGGGGGGGTGATCGCCCCGGGCGGGATTGGTGTATCGGACGGGCCCGACATCAATGGCAACGGCACGCCGGACTGCCTTGAAAGCTCGGTCGGGTTCAACAGCACCTTCCAGCCCGGTGCCTTCGGCGTGGCCGGCGGTTGTGCCGTGATTGCGCCCGATGGTACGCTTGGCGTGTATCAGGACGGCACGATCACCGGGCTGTTCAACGCCTTCGGCGGACCGGGCATCCCGAACGCCTTCAACGAGAACTCGCTGACGCCCGAAACCGAACGCTGGTCGGTCAATGTCAACCTCTCTTACGAGATCTCGTCGGAGGCCAAGGTCTTCTTCGAAGGCAAGTATGTCTCGAGCAGTGCAGAATTCCAGGCCCAGCCGAATACCTTCTACGATCTGCTGACGATCCGGTCGGACAACCCCTACATCACCCCGGAACTTGCGCCTTTCGTCGAGGAACTGCTGCCACCGCAATATGGCTTCACCAATTTCGGCTTCGATCCGCTGTTCGACACCGGGCTGACCGATGGCTTCTACATCACCCGCGACCCGGCCGATCTCGGCCCCAATCGCGACCGTAACGAATTCGAGACCTGGCGCTTCGTCGGCGGGATCAAGGGCGACATCACCGATCACTTCGCCTACGAAATCAGCGGCAATTACGGCCGTTTCGAGCAGACCAGCTTCAACAACAACCGCGTGATCATGGACCGTTTCTTCGCCGCGATCGACGCGGTGGCCGGTCCCGGCGGCACCCCGATCTGCCGCTCCGACATCAACGATACCCCGTCAGCCACCACGCCTTTCGGCATTCCGGCGGGCGATCCGGGCTTCTTCACCTTCAATCCGGGCGACGGGCAATGCCGTCCGGCCAATATCCTGGGCGGGGTGGGATCGATCAGCCAGGAAGCGATCGATTTCATCACTACGACCACGGTCAACCGCTTCCGGCTCGAACAGCTTGTGTTCGACATGATCTTCACCGGCGACACGGGCGCCTTCCTCGAGCTGCCTGGCGGACCGATCGGCTTTGCCACCGGCTTCGAATTCCGCGAGGAAAAGAGCCGCTCGACCTTCGATCCGCTCGCACTCGGCATCCTGCCGGTGACCACCGCTTTCGGCAACGAGGGTGATCGGTTGCGCGATCTCGGATTTGCGCAGCAGTCGCTGGTGTTCGATCCGGCCACGCAGCTCTCCAACGCCGGCGGCGAATTTTCTGTCTTCGACATCTTCGGCGAGGTGAACCTGCCCTTGCTCAAGGACGTGCCGTTCGCCGAGACGCTCGAGCTGAGCGGGGCCGCGCGGTATTCGGATTACTCCACCGTCGGCAGCACCTTCACCTGGAACGTCGGCGGGGTCTATGCGCCGATCCGCGATGTCAGCTTCCGCGGCACCTATGCCCGGGCGGTGCGCGCGCCCAACATCAACGAATTGTTCGATCCGCCGCAGGGCGCCTTCTTCCGGCCCTTCGATCCGTGCGATGTCGGCAACCTGTCGAGCGCGCCCGATCCGGCCCGGCGGGAGGAGAACTGCACCGCCTTCTTCGAAACGATCGGTTTCGATCCGACTTTCGGCACGGGAACCTATTCCTACGAGGACCCGCTGACCGCTCGCTTCTCGGGCACGATCGCCGGCAATCCCGATCTGCAGGAGGAAACCGCCACCACCTGGACGGTCGGCACCCTGATCACGCCGCGCTTCATCCCTGGCCTGGTGGTGAGCGTCGATTACTACAACATCCAGATCGAGGACGCGATCAACGCGGTCAACGATCAGGACATCGTCGACAACTGCGTTGATGCCGCGAGCATCGACAATCAGTTCTGCCCGCTGATCAGGCGCAATCCGAATACCGGCGGCTTCACCGGCCTCCAGCAGGTACTGCTGAACTTCGCGCGGCAGGAAACCGCGGGCGTCGAGGCGTCGCTTCGCTACAGCTTCGATCTCGGCGAGCACGGCTTCACGCTCAATGCCAGCGGGAACTGGGTCGACAAGCTCAACGACTTCCCCGATCCGGGCGACCTGACCTTCATCGATCCCGAACTGGGCGAGATCCAGCGCCCCGAATTTGCGGCGCGCGGGGCGCTGACTTGGGACTGGAAGGGCGTGAGCCTCACCTGGTCGACGACCTGGTTCGACAGGATGGCGCTGCGCGCCGTGGAGATCGAGGATGTCGGCCCCGACGGCAGCGCAACCTTCTCACCCGAGAACGGCCTCGCCAGCGACACCTTCATCCACGACATCGCATTCGGCTGGAAAGCGAACGACAAGTTCGAGGTCTATGGCGGGGTCAACAACATCTTCGACCACAAGCCGTTCATCACCGAACAGGCCTATCCGGTGAGCCCGGTGGGCACCTTCTTCTATCTCGGGGTGCGCGCGAACTACTGAGCCGCAGGGCGGCCTACAGGGGGCGGGACGGCTTCGCGGCCGTCCCGCCCCTTGGCGTTTCTACTCGTGGGTGCCCAGCAGGGCGCGCGCGACCACCCAGTTGTGGATCTCGCTCGGGCCGTCGTAGATGCGCATGGTGCGCAGCTTGTTGCTCATCAGGTAGAGCGGCAACTCGCGGGTCATGCCCATCCCGCCATAGAGCTGCATCGCGTGGTCGACGATCTCGTAGGCGCTCTCGGTGCAGAAGCTCTTGATCATCGAGATTTCGCTGCGGGTGTCGCGGCCCTCGTCGATCTTCCATGCGCAGTCATAGGTCATCAGCCGCATCGCGTGGATCTTGGTCGCAGCATCGCTGATCCAGTTCTGCACCGTCTGCCGCGCCGAGAGCGGCTTGCCGAAGGTCGAGCGCTGGGGCGCGTAGTCGATCATCATGTCGAGCGCGCGCTGCGCCATACCGATCGACCACGAGGCCATCTCGATCCGCCGCGTGCCCAATCGCACCTGCATCGGCGCGAAGCCCTGCCCGCGCTTGCCGAGCAGCTTCCAGCCGGGGACACGGCAATCCTCGAGCGCGATTTCATAGGTCGCGGTGCCATCGATCATCGGGATCTTGCGCAGGACATTGAAGCCGGGCGTGCCCTTGTCGACGAGGAAGGCCGACATGCCGTTGCGGCCGTTCGGGTTCTTGTCGGTGACCGCCATGAGGATGGTGAAATCGGCCTCGGCGCCCTTGGTGATCCAGATCTTGCGGCCGTTGATGATCCAGTCGTCGCCGTCCTCGACCGCGGTGGTGCGCATCCCTTGCGGGTCGGCGCCCGCGCCGGGCTCGGAGATGCCGATCGCGCTGATCGTCTCGCCGCGCACATAGGGTTCGAGGTAGGCTTCGCGCTGGCGTTCGTCGGCGGCGACCATCAGCATCCGCAAGTTCGGGGAATCGGGCGGGAGGTAGTAAGGAACCACGGTCTTGCCGAGCTCCTCGGAGACGCCGACCATCGCCACCATCGGCAGGTTCATGCCACCCACTTCCTCGGGCGCATCGAGGCCCCACAGGCCCAGCTCGCGGCTCGCGGCATCGACCTTGGCGGTTTCTTCGGGGGTGAGGTAGGTGCCCTGGCCGATATTTTCGCGGGCGATCACCGCCTGTTCGAACGGCATCAGCTGATCGCGCACGAACTTTCCGACCAGTTCCTTGAGCATCTGGTGTTCGTGGGCAAGCTCGAAATTCATGTCTGTCTGATCCCTGTCCTGTTGCGGGTGGGTGGGAAGCGCCCCTGACACCACACATTACGCATCCTGTCACCCATCGGATTGCACATGAAGCAGGGGGAAACCGGGCGAGCGCGCGCCTTCTCATGAGCGCTTGACGACGTGATTGAAACTACATACCTTCTCAAATGCAAACCTGCTAACTCTTGCAGGTATAGGGAGAGTGCCATGCCGAGCCGGCTGATCGTGTCGCGTGAACTCGCCGACCTGTTCCGCCTGCTCGCCCATGCCGACCGGCTGCGTCTGATCGAGGATCTGCGCGGCGGCGAAAAGGACGTGACCGGGATCGCACAGTCGCTCGATCTGCCCGCCACCCGCGTCTCGCAGCATCTCGCGCTCCTGCGCGCCCAGCGGCTGGTCGAGGAACGGCGTGACGGGCGCAACCACTTCTATCGCCTCTCTCACCCGCATCTGGCGGATTGGGTGCTCGACGCCCTGCCGTTCATCGACATCCGCCAACGGCTGGAAGACGCCGACCATATCGATACCGCGCGCGCCCTGTGGGGCGTGGCGGACCGAAACTCCCACTGAAAGGATAACCCCCGATGCCCCATTTCGCTCACGGCGTGGTCAAGTTCCAGCGCGAGGTCTTCCCGGAAAAGGCCGAGCTGTTCGAACGGCTCGCCACCGGACAGAGCCCCGAGGCGCTGTTCATCACCTGCTCGGACAGCCGGATCGAGACCGCGATGCTCACCCAGACCGATCCGGGCGAACTGTTCATCTGCCGCAATGCGGGCAACATCGTGCCCCCGCACACCAACCAGACCGGCGGCATGACCGCCTCGATCGAATTCGCGATCGGCGCGCTCAAGATCCCGCATATCGTGATCTGTGGCCACACCGAATGCGGGGCGATGAAGGGCGCGATGAACCGCGCCGGGCTCACCACCCTGCCGCACGTGCGCGAATGGCTGGGCTATTCGCAAGGGGCGGTGGACATCACCGAGGCGATGGGCGCCGGGCTCGACCCCGAGGCCAAGATGCGGATGCTGCTCGAACAGAACGTCATCCTGCAATTGCAGCACCTGAAGACCCACCCCACGGTTGCGGTCGCGCTGGCGCAGCGGGCGGTGACGCTCCACGGCTGGGTCTACGACATCAAGACCGGCGAAGTCTCGGCCTATGACGAGGCGAGCATGACCTGGATCTCGGTCGAGGAGCGCTATGCCGCTGACATGGCCGAGGCGGTGCTCCACAGCCACGCCTGCTGATCCGGCGCCTCCAGCCCCCTCAACCCGCCTTTTTGCACCGGAGCCTCTCCCCATGCTCGCCGCCTCTTCCGAACGTCCGACATCAGCCGTGCTCGGCCGCGATTTCCTCGCCTCGATCGTGGTGTTCCTGGTCGCCCTGCCGCTGTGCATGGGGATCGCGATCGCGTCGGGCGCGCCGCCTGCGCTCGGCCTGATCACCGGGATCGTCGGCGGGCTGGTGGTGGGCAGCCTCGCGGGATCGCCGCTGCAGGTCAGCGGCCCGGCGGCGGGCATGGCGGTGCTGGTCTATCAGCTGGTGCAGGAACACGGGCTGATCATGCTCGGCGTTGTCGGGCTGATCGCGGGCGCGCTGCAACTGCTCGCCGGTGTACTGAAGCTCGGTCAGTGGTTCCGCGCGATCTCGCCCTCGGTGATCCACGGGATGCTGGCAGGGATCGGCGTGCTGATCTTCGCCTCGCAGCTCCACGTGATGCTCGACGATGCGCCGCGCGCCAACGGGTTGCTCAACATCGCCGCGATCCCGGAGGCGTTCATGAAAGTCTTCCCCGTAGACGGCTCGGTGCACCACCTCGCCGCCATGGCGGGGATCGTTACCATCGCCACCATCGTGCTGTGGAACCAGTTCAAGCCCAAGAGCCTCGCGCTCATCCCGGGCCCGCTGCTCGGCGTGATCGTGGGCACCGCCTTTGCCATCGCCTTCGCGCTGCCGATCACGCTGGTGATGCTGCCGGAAAATCTGGCGAGCGGGTTCAACATCCCGACCGCAGAAGCCTTTGCCGGGGTCACCAACCCCGACATTCTCACCCTGGGCCTGGTGTTCGCTTTCGTCGCCAGCGCCGAGACGTTGCTGTGCGCGACCGCGGTCGACAAGATGCACATCGGCGCGCGCACCGATTACGACAAGGAACTGCGCGCACAGGGGATCGGCAACATGATCTGCGGCGGCCTCGGTGCGCTGCCGATGACGGGGGTGATCGTGCGCTCGGCCGCGAATGTCGAAGCGGGCGCCAAGACCCGCCTCTCGGCGATCATGCACGGCGGCTGGCTGCTGCTGGCGGTGGTCGCCTTCCCCTTCGTGCTCAACGAGATCCCGACCTCGGTGCTCGCCGCGATCCTCGTCTATACCGGCTACAAGCTGGTCAACGTCGCGCAGATCCGCAAGATCGCCGAATTCGGCAAGCAGGAGCTGGCGATCTATTTCGCGACGCTGATCGGCGTCGTCGCGATCGATCTCCTGACCGGCGTGATCCTCGGCTTCGTGCTGGCGACCGCGAAGCTGGTCTACACCTTCTCGCACCTTCAGATCCAGCGCGAGCATGATGAGGCCACCAACCGAGTCGACCTGTGGATGACCGGTTCGGCCACCTTCTTCTCGATCCCGCAGCTCGGGCAGGCGCTGGAGTCATCGCCGTTCGGCTCGGAAGTGCACATCCATGTCGAGAAGCTCGACTATATCGACCACGCCTGCCTCGAGATGCTGTCCTCGTGGGAGAAGCTGCACCAGTCGACCGGGGGCTCGCTGGTGGTCGAATGGAGCGAGCTGGTCGAACGCTACGGGCGCCGCTCGGAGGAGAAGACCGAGATCCCGGCGCTGATGGCCCGTCCCGCCGCTTGACCGAGGTGCGCGCCGAGGCGCCTAGATCACCGGTTCGGCGCCTTCGGCCTGCCACAGCTGCTTGGCGTTGAGGAGATCCGTCGGGGTTGCGCGGCTCAGCCGGTGGCCGATGAAGTCGATCCCCTCGATCAGCCAATGCGCCAGCTCCGGCTGGGCGAGGCTGTAGACGCGCTGCTGGCCGCGGGTCTGGGTCGCGACCAGCGCGACCGCGCGCAGCACGCCCAGATGCTGCGACACGCGCGTGGGCGAGATCTCGAGCAGATCGCCGAGCTCGTTCACCGTCTGCTCGCCCGCCTGCAGCTTCAAAAGCAGGCGGATGCGATCGGGGTGCGAGATCTGCCGCAGCACATGGGCCAGTTCAGTGGCGACAACCTTTCGACTTGGCATGATGGTGACCCTTTAGCCCGGTGTGATGTTCTGGCTCGACGAGACAATGCGCAAATGTGCAGATTGGCTCCCGGTGCCGGCAGATTTTTGCTCCTCGAGCGCGCGCCACGGTCGCTGCGGCCGCTTGCTGACGGCATCGCCGCGGCACAGCATGGCGAGGAAGGCGTCGTCGGCGACTTCACGGGCGTAGGGCGCGCCGCTCTGGCCGTTGCCTGAAGTCGTGACCCCGCTGTCGCGCAGCAACGCCCAGGCTGCGTGCAGCCGGGCGGCGTGGCGCGCGGCTCCGGCGGCCTTGAGCGTCAGTGCGAGGGTGTGGATCAGCGCCGCGGCGTCGAGCGGCAGGCGGCTGGCCCCTTCGCCCGCCGCCTCGCTGGTGACCAGCCGCAGCGCCCGCTCCCCTTCGCCCGCAAACCACAGCATCGGCCAGGCCCGGCAGACGCCGCTCGCATGGCCGAGCAGCGTGAACACCGTGCTGCGCAGATCGGGCATGGCGATCACCGCATCCCACGGCGCGCGCGTGCCCATGAGCAGCGGCAGCGCCTCTTCGAGGGTGAGCAGGTCGAGCGTCAGTCCGGCGCCCGTCAGTTCCCTGCCTGCGGCGAGCAGGCGGGTGGCGACCGCGTTGCGCTGGCGGGCGGTGACGATGATCGCCAGCCGCGCGCGGGCCTCGGCGCGGGCGGCGCGGATCATCGCGGCGAGCACACCGGCACATCGCCTGCCGCCTCTGCGAGGCATTGCGCGGGATGCGGGCTCATCAGCATGAGATCGGGCCCGCCGAGCCCCGGCGGCGCGCTGCGCGGGTGATCGAGGAGATAGCTGACGACGAACTGCGCCTGCGGCAGGTGGCCAAGGCCGCCGTGCTGGAAGGCCGCCGGGCTCCAGCCGAGCCACGGGGCGAACAGGGGCGCGCCGGGCGTGCTCCAATCGGTCAGACGCTTGAAGCGGCCGCGCGGCGCGGCGGGAAGGATGTCCGCGGCAATCCCGAGCCAGCCGAGCAGTGCATCGAGCGCCGTGCGCCATTCGGCCGGGATCCCGCCTGCCGGATGAACCAGCCGCAAGCGCGCGTCGACCAGCGCCAGCTGCGGCCGCGGGCGGGGCGACGGGGCGCAGAGGTGGGCGTCCGAAATCGGGCTGGTCTGGTCCATGCGCCGGATCCTTGGCAGGCGGGAAGAGGAGAGTTGCTGTGTGGTAGCGGCGCTTGCCCGATCGGAAAAATTCAATCTTTGGTTGCAAACGTTCGATATTCTGAATGTACGAAGACCTCGGCGCGCCCTGCCCTCCCACTCCGCTTGAAACCGCGTCCGCGCGCGGGCATCACGGGGACGGGAGAAGAGGGGTAATACACAAATGAACATCGCAAGCTTGCGCGCCGCAGCGGCGCTCGCTCTCGTCATCGCCGCCAGCTCGGGCGCGGCGCAAGGCACACCTGCTCCGGCCAGCCAAGCCACGCGCAGCGAACAGCGCGCCGTCTCCGCAGCCCTGCCGCCCGAGGGCACCCGCGACGCCGCCGACGCCGCCCGCGGGTTCCTCGCCACGAGGAAGGATCCGGTGATCCTCGCCGCCAACGGCAGGCCGGTCTGGAACCTCGACGCCTATGCCTTCGTCACCGGTCCCGCGCCCGAGACCGTCAACCCCTCGCTGTGGCGGCACATGACCCATCTCAAGCGCCACGGGCTGTTCGAGGTGACCAGGAACGTGTGGCAGGTGCGCGGCTTCGACGTTGCGAACATGACCGTGATCCGCGGCGCCACCGGCTGGATCGTCATCGACCCGCTCACCAGCGTCGAGGCGGCCAAGGCGGCGCTGGAGCTGGTCAATGCGACGCTCGGGGCCCGACCGGTCAGTGCGGTGATCTATTCGCACAGCCACGGCGACCATTTCGGCGGCGCGCGCGGCGTGGTGGACGAGGCCGCCGTCAAGGCCGGCCGCGTCCCGGTGATCGCGCCCGAGGGCTTCATGGAAGAGGCGACCTCCGAGAATGTCATCGCCGGGGGCGCGATGTCGCGGCGCGCGGCCTACCAGTTCGGCACCGGGCTCGCCCCCGGCGCGGCCGGGCAGATGGGGAGCGGGATCGGCATGGGGCTGTCGGTCGGCACGCTCTCGCTGATCCCGCCGACCGACACCATCGCCGCCACCGGCGAGACCCGGGTCGTGGACGGCGTCGCGCTCGAATTCCAGATCGTCTCGGGCAGCGAGGCACCGGCCGAGTTCAATGTCTTCATCCAGCCGGAGAAGACCTTCCTCGCCGCCGAGATCGCCACCTGCACGCTGCACAACATCCTCACCCCGCGCGGGGCCAAGGTGCGCGATGCGCGGGCCTGGGCGCATTACCTCGACGAGGCGGTGACGCGCTATGCGCCGCGGAGCGACACGGTGATATCGAGCCATTGCTGGCCGGTGTTCGGGCGTGACAATGCCACCGCCTGGCTCGCCGCCCAGCGCGACAACTACCGCTGGCTCCACGACCAGACCGTGCGCCGCATGAACCGCGGCGAGACCATGGCCGAAATCGCCGAGGCGCTCGAAAGCGCGCCCCCGCCGGGCAACGGCACGGAATGGTCGACCCGCGGCTATTACGGCACGATCAGCCACAACGCCAAGGCGATCTACCAGTTCTATCTCGGCTGGTACGATGCCGTCCCGGCGAACCTCCACGCCTACCCGCCGGTCGAGCGGGCCGTGAAGCTGGTCGATGCGCTTGGCGGGGCCGAGCGCACACTCGCGCTGGCGCGGGGTGCCTTGGCCGCGGGCGACTATCGCTGGTCCTCGGACCTGCTCCAGAACCTCGTCTTTGCCGAGCCCGCCAACGCCGAGGCCAAGGCGCTGCTGGCGGAGAGCTATGAACAGCAGGGCTACCAGGCCGAAAGCGCGATCTGGCGCAACCAGTTCCTCTCGGCGGCAAACGATCTCAGGCGCGGGCGCGCGCCGACGGCGGCGGTGCAGCCCACCGATCTCATCGCGGCCCTTTCGACACAGGAGCTGCTTGATTCGGCTGCGACCCGCTTCGCTCCCGAAAGGCCGGGCCCGCGTGGCATCACCATCGGCATCGCGCTGACCGACCGGGGCGAGAGCGCCGCGCTCGAGATCACCGGCCAGGCGCTGATCGGCCGGGTCGGCGCCCTGCCCGCCAGCCCCGCCGTCACCATCAAGGGCCCGCGCCCCATGCTGCTGGCGCTCCTGTTCCTCAAACAGCCCGTCGCAGCGCTGGAGAAGGCAGGGCTGGAGGTGACCGGCGACAAGGCCGCGCTTCAGGCGCTGATCGACAACCTCGATCCAATGCCGCAGGGCTTCGAGATCGTGATGCCGTGAAAAAATAGTCGCAGCGCGCGAAGGATCGGCCGCGTTCACCCGTTGGTAAGGCAAGTGGTGGTGCAGTGCCGCCACGCCGCAACAGGAACGCTGCCCCATGCTCTTGTCCTCGGTCAGGATCGGCGCCCGATGAGCCCGGCGAGCATCGCCCTCAACCGCTTCGGCTATGGCCTCGCCTCGCGCGACGAGCCGCCCGCCGATCCGCGCCGCTTCCTGCTGCGCCAGCTCGAGAACTTCGACCCGGCCCCGGCCGCGATTGCCGGACGGATGCGCTCGCGCGGGGAGACCGGCGCGATGGTCGAACTGGTGCGCTCGCTGCGGCAGGATCGGCGCGCGATCGCGGCCATGGCCGATGCCGCCCCGGCGATGAGCGCGGATGCCGCGCCCGCCGGAGACCCGCGTGCCGCCGCGCTCGCGGGATTGCCGCCAGACTATCGCGAGAAGCTGCAGGAAGCCCGCCAGGTTTTGATCGGCGATGTCGTCGCCAGAACCAATCTCGCGGTCTCGAGCCGCACGCCGATGGTGGAGCGGCTGGTGCACTTCTGGTCGAACCACTTCAGCGTCTCGGTCGGCAAGGTCGGCACCCAGTTCGAGGTCGGCCCGCATGAATTCACCGCGATCCGCCCCCATGTGCTTGGGCGCTTCGGCGACATGCTCAAGGCGGCAGTGCTGCATCCGGCGATGCTGCTCTACCTCGACCAGTTCCAGTCGATCGGCCCGGGCTCGGTGTTCGCGCAGCGGGCGGGCCGCGGCGGCGGGGACGGGGCAGGACGCCCGCGCGGGCTCAACGAGAACCTCGCGCGCGAGGTGCTCGAGCTGCACACGCTGGGCGTCGACGGCGGCTACTCGCAGGCCGACGTGACCGAGCTCGCCCGGGCGCTGACCGGCTGGACGGTGCCGGGGATCGGCCGCGTGGGCCGTTTTGCCGAGGACCAGCCAGGCGGCGCGGCCTTTGTCACGCTGGTGCACGAGCCCGGCGCGCGGCTGGTGCTCGGGCGCCGCTATGCCGCGGGCGGCGCGCGGCAGGCCGAGGCGATCCTCGACGATCTCGCCCGCCATCCCGCCACCGCGCGGCACATCGCCACCAAGCTGGCGCGGCACTTTGCCGGCGACAGCCCGCCGCCCGCGCTCGTGAGCCGGCTCGAGGCGGACTTCCTCACCACCGGAGGCGATCTCGCCAGCCTGACCCGCACGCTGATCGCGGCGCCCGAGGCGTGGATCGCGGGGCCGGTCAAGTTCCGCCCGCCATTCGAATGGCTGGTCGCCTGCCTGCGGCTCACCGGGGTGCGCGACCTGCCGTCGCAGCGCCTTGTCGGCGCGCTCGGCGAGCTCGGGCAGGTGCCCTGGCGCGCCCCCTCGCCCGCCGGTTATGACGATATCGCGGCGAGCTGGGCCGGCCCCGATGCGCTGTTGCGCCGGGTCGATCTGGCCGAGCGAATCGCCGCCAATGTCCCGGCCGACACGGTGCTCGCCCGCGCCGAGGCGGCTTTCCCCGATGCGCTGGGCGAGGCCACCCGCACCCAGCTGAAGCGCGCCGAGAGCGGCCGCCAGGCGCTTGCGCTGCTGCTGGTCTCGCCCGAAATGATGCGGAGGTAAGGCACCATGACGAACACGTTCGACCGCCGCTCGCTGCTGGCCGGATCGCTGGTGCTGGGGGCCGGCGCCCTGGCACTCCCGCGCATGGCCTTTGCGCAGGGCACGGGCAGCCGCAACCTGCTGTTCGTGCTGCTGCGCGGCGCGGCCGACGGCATGGCGATGCTCGCTCCCTTGGGCGATCCGGGGTTCGAGGCGCTGCGCGGCGCGAGCCTGGCCGATTACGAGGGCGCACCCCGGCTCGGCAGCTTCTTCGCCGTCCACCCCGCGCTCGCCGAGGTCGCGGGTGCGGCAGGGTCGGGCGAGGCGCTGTTCGTCCATGCCGCCGCGACCGCCTATCGCGAGCGCTCGCATTTCGACGGGCAGAACCTGATCGAGACCGGCGGGACGGTGCCCTATGCCACCCGCGACGGCTGGCTCAACCGCCTCGCCGCCATGCTCAACGAGGGCGCACCGGCCCCCTTGCGCGCGCTGGCGATCGCACAGGCGGTGCCGCTGGCGCTGCGCGGGGATGCGCCGGTGTCGAACTATGCCCCCTCGGCGCTGCCCGCCGCGAGCGAGGATCTGCTGGCGCGGGTCAGCCAGCTCTACGCCGCCGACGGGGAACTTGGCGCACTATGGTCGCGCGCGCTCGAAACGAAGGCGATGGCGGGCGAGGACGGGATGAAGAACCTGCGCGATGCGCGTGCAGCCGGGGAACTCGCCGCATCACTGATGCGCGATGCAGGGGGCGCGCGGATCGGGATGATCGAGCTGGGCGGATGGGACACCCACGCCAACCAGCGCTTCGCCTTCGCCCGCTCGGCGCGTCAGCTCGACGCGCTGCTCGCCGCCTACCGGGCCAGCATGGGCAGCGCCTGGGCCGACACGCTGGTGGTGGTGGCGACCGAGTTCGGCCGCACCGCACGCCTCAACGGCACCGGCGGATCCGACCATGGCACGGCCTCGGCCGCGCTGCTGATGGGCGGCGCCGTGCGCGGCGGACGGGTGATCGCCGACTGGCCGGGCCTTGCCGAGCGCCAGCTGTTCGAGAGCCGCGATCTTGCCCCGACCGTCGCCCTCGAGAGCGTGATCGCGGGGGCGGTGGCGGAACACTGGCAGCTCGATCCGGCGCGCGCGATGGCGCGGCTGTTCCCCGGACGCAGCGCCGCGCCGCTATCAGGGCTGCTGCGCACCTAGAGCCTGTCCTCTAGAACGAGCACTCCGCGCCTGCCGCGCTGTCGTCGCGGGTGACTTCGCCGATCTGGATCACGAAGGGCGCCGCGGAGGCGAAGGTGAGCGTGCCGCCGGTCTCGCCGAGGCACTTGGCGCTGAGCACCATCTCGCGCCAGCCCTTGCCCTCCGCGACCGAGAGCCCCTGGGTGATGTCGAGCGGCTTGCCGTTCCCGGCGGTCACGGTGACGGGGCCGGCGGGGCGCTGCGCGACCGCGTAGGTGATCCGGAACGCCGCCCCGCTCGCCGGGCCGGTGAGCGCGAGCCGCGCGCCCGGGCCGAAGGCGATGCGGCGCGCATCCTCCTGCGCGCGGCGGTCGAGGCCGGTGGCGACGATCCCGTTGCCGCTGCCGCGCAGGTCGGGGAGCAGCGCATTGTCGGCCAGCGCCTGCACGCGCGCGCCGAGCTTGCCGCTGGCAAACCACGCCGCGCCCGCATCCTGGCTCAGCGCGTTGCAGGTCTCGTCGAGCGGGATTGGGGCGATGCGCGGGGCGGCGAAGCCGAGGCCGTAGCCGCGCGGGAATAGCGCGCCCTCGGGGCCGTTGAGCGGCGCGCCGTCGCAGGACGCGGGCCAGCTGAACGAGAGGCGCCCGGTCGGCTGGGCCTTGCCGAACAGCACATCGGCAACCCCTGCCCCCTCGCTTCCGGGGAGCCATGCGGCCACGAAGGCATCGGCAGCGTTGAGCTCGCGGTTGACCCACAGCGGGCGGCCCGAGAGGAACACCGCGACGGTCGGCACCCCGCGCGCCTTGTAGGCCTTGAGGAGGGCGAGGCCCTCCTCGTCGCGGAAGGCGAGGTCCTTGCGGTCGCCGACGAACTCGGCATAGGGCGGCTCGCCGAATACGACGATGGCAATGTCGGGCTTGCTGGTGGCGCTGCCCTTGGGTGCCAGCACCGCCTCGCCGCCGCCAGCGCGGGCCGCTTCGGCGATCCCGGCGAAGATCGACGTCGCGCCGGGGAAGTCCTTGGCGGTGAGGTCGCCCCCGCCCTGCCAGGTGACCGACCAGCCGCCCGCCTGCTGGGGGATGTTGTCTGCGGCAGAGCCCGCCACCTCGATCCGCGCGCCGGGCTTCAGGGGGAGGACGCCCCCGTTCTTGAGGATCACCTGCGACTTCGCCACCGCCTCGCGGGCAAGCGCACGGTGTTCGGGCGAGCCGAGCATATCCCACTTGCCGCCGTTGGGCCGCGCTGAGGGCTTCACCTCGCCATCGAGAATGCCGAGCGCCTGCTTCATGCGCAGCACCCGCAGCACCGCCTCATCAAGGCGGGCCATCGGGATCGTGCCGTCCTTCACCTGCGCCACGAGGCTGGCGTGGAGCGCCTTCCAGTCCTCGGGCACCATGTAGATATCGAGCCCGGCGAGCAGCGCCTGCGGGCAATCGGCATTGGTGCAGCCCTTGATCTGGCCGTGGCCGTTCCAGTCGCCAACCACCACGCCGCCAAAGCCGAGCTTCCCGCGCAGCTGATCGGTGAGCAGCGGCTTGTTGCCGTGCATCTTGGTGCCGTTGATCGAGTTGAAGCTCGCCATGACGCTGGCGACCCCGGCGTCGATCGCGGCAGGATAGGGCGCGGCGTGGATCGCCATCAGCTCGGCAAGATCGCCGTTCACATCGCCCTGGTCGACGCCTTGCGACGTGCCGCCGTCACCGAAATAGTGCTTGGCGGTGGCCGCGACCTTGCCGGGGCCGAGATAGCCGGGCTCGCCCGGGCGGCCCTGCAAGCCCTCGATCATCGCCGCGCCGAGCTTCGTCACGAGCGCGGGGTCTTCGGAATAGCTCTCGTAGGTGCGGCCCCAGCGGTCGTCGCGCGCGACCGCCACCGTCGGAGCGAAGGTCCAGTCGAGCCCGGTCACCTCGATCTCGACCGCGGTTGCCGCGCCGATGCGGCGGATGAGGTCGGCATCGCCCGTCGCGCCCAGCGCGATGTTGTGCGGGAACACCGTCGCGCCGGGGACATTGGCGTGGCCGTGGACAGCATCGGTCGCCCAGATCGCGGGGATCACCGGCTCGCCGCCCGGCAGGGGGGCGGTCGAGGCCTCCCAGAAAGCGTCGGCGAGCTTCAGCCAGTCGGCCGCGGGCGCCTTGTCGTTGCCGAAGGGGCCGGAATTGCCGCCGTTGAGGACCGTGCCGAAACGGTATTGGCGCACGTCCTCGGGGGTGATCGAGCCGATGTCGGGCATGATGATCTGTGCAACCTTGCGCTCGAGGCTCATCGCCGCGAGCAGCGCCTCGGGGCTGCCGGACGCAGAGACCGCCTCGACAGCGGCGCTCGCCGAGCGGATCTCCTCGGGCGCGCCGCACCCTGCCACCAGCGCGCCGAGCGCTGCCCCGCATACCAGCCGACCCACTGCCTTGAGCGTCATCTCGCCCGTCCCTCCCAGAACCCTGCATGTTTTCTTGTGAACGTTATCAAATATGCCGCCGCGCGGCCGCTTTGGCAAGCGCCAAGCGCATGCTTCAGGCGCGGCGCAGCGCGCCGGCAAGCAGCGCCGCGCTCCCGAGGGCAAGCCCTGCAAACAGCACGAACAGCGCGCCATAGCCGAACTGGGGCACCAGCATCACCGTCAGCCCGGGCATGACCATCCCCGGCACGGTGTTGGTGAGGTTGAACACGCCCAAGTCGCGCCCGCGGTGGTGCGGGGCGGGCAGGACGCGCAGGGTCTGGCCCGAATGGAGCGCGAGGAAGACGGCCGCGGCAAGCCCGAACAGCACATAGCCCGCGATCGCCCAGGCGAGCGTCTGCGCCGCCGCCATCACCAGCATGCCGCAGGCGCACAGCAGCGCGGCGGCCACGAGCGGCTCCACCGGCCGCGACCGGCGATCCGACCAGCGCCCGAGCATCAGCGACAGGGGCACGGCGCCCGCCAGCACCAGGCTGAAGATGTTCGCCGCGCCGTTCTCGGGATAGCCCGGCGCGATCGAGCGCAGCCAGTAGAGCAGGAAGGCGAACATCCCCCCTTCCGCCACCTGCACCAGCAGCCGCGCCGCCCACATCCGCAGCACCACCCGCTCGCGCCGCGGGGCGGAAGGCGTTGCAGCGGGAACCGGCGCGACCAGCGCCGGGCGGATGCGCCCCTTGCCGAGCAGCACCGCCGGCAGCACCAGCGCGCTCACCAGCATGGCGACCAGCGCCAGCCGCGCCGGGGGCGCGACCAGCCCGCCCCATGTCACCAGCGATCCCGCCAGCGCGCCCAGCGCCGGGGACAGCGCGAGCGCCCCGCCGAGCACGCCCTTCTGCTCGTCGGGAAAACAATCGCCCGCCCAGGCCATCAGGGGGCTGAGCATGAGGTTGAGGGCGACCTGCCAGATCATCACCAGCCCCACGATCTGCGCGATGCTCGTCGCCGTGCCGACTGCCAGCAGCAGTGCGTTCGAGAGGATCAGCCCGGCGATGATGAAGGGCCGCCGCGCCTTCGCGCGGTCGCTCAGCATGCCGACGCCGATATTGGCGAGGCTCGCCATCACCGCGCCGAGGAAGCTCACCTGCGCGAGCGCTGCGACATCCTCGCCGCCCTGCAGCTCGGCGATGCGCTGGGGGAGGAGGACGGTCAGCAGCGGCACATAGGCAACTGCACCGCCCGCCGCGGCGAGCGCGAACAGGGCGAGGAACCAGAACGGCTGGCGCTCGGGCGGGGGCGCGGGCGCCGCGCTCAAGCGCGGCCGGGGGCAGGCGCGGTCGAGGCGCGCTCGACCAGCGCGGCGGCAATCTCGATCACCGCGCCTTCCTCAGCCCCGGGCGAGCGCGCGATCAGCTGTTCGACCGCGCGGGCCACGGTCTCGGCGATCGGCTGGTCGATCGCGGTCAGCGGCGGCTGGGTGAAACGCACGATCGGGGTGTTGTCGAAGGAGATCAGCGACAGGTCGCGCGGCACCTCGAGGCCCCGTTCGCGCGCGACCTCGAGCGCGGCGAGCGCCATCTGGTCGGAGGACGCGATGATCGCGGTGACATCGGGGTGGCGGTCGAGCAGCGCGCGCGCGGCGCGCATGCCGCTCTCGTAGCCGAAATCGCCCCCTTCCAGCAGGCCCTCCTGCGGCAGGCCCCGCTCAGCCAGCGCGCGGCGCCAGCCCGCGATGCGCCAGCCCGACAGGCTGTATTGCGCCGGCCCCGCGATCATCGCGATCCGGCGGTGACCGAGCTCGGCGAGCCGGGTCGTGGCGAGATGCGCCGCGCCCTCATCGCCCATCGTCAGCCGGATCCCCGGCCCCGGTGCATCCGAGCCGATCCGCGCGAAGGGAATGCTGCGGGAGGCGAGGAGATCGGTGATCAGCCGGTTTTCCGAGTGCGGCGGGGTGAGGATCACCCCGTCGGGCTGAAGCGCGGACAGGGCCGCGCCCAGCTCGCGCTCGACATGATCGGAATGGGTGTCGACCAGCTCCACCATCATCCGGTAGCCATGCTTCGAGCAGGTCAGGATCCCGCCCAGCAGCATCTGGTCGACCCAGTCCGTGCCGCGCCGCTCGCGCCAGTCGGCAAGCGTGCGCTCGCGGTCGTTGATGGCGAGGATGATGTAGGAGCGTGACCCGCTCATGCGCTGGGCGGCGAGGCTGGGAACATAGCCCAGCCGGTCGATCGCCGCCTGCACCCTGTCGCGCAACTGCGGGCGCACGTTGGGGCCGCCGTTGATGACGCGGCTCACCGTCTGGAGCGAGACCCCCGCTTCCTCGGCGACGCCCCTGATCGTGACTGACTTGCGCACCCGCGCCATTTCCCGCCCGCCCGTTCCCGTCCCGGCTACCTGATGCAGGCCCTCCCCCGTCATCGGGTCGCGGGCGCAGCGGTAGACCACTACCCAATCGATTGCGAATTGCGCGGGAAAGCTGCGCACCGCAACCCCCCTCGCCGATGTTTTCTTCCGATAGCCACTCACTGCGACGGAGGAAGAGCTGCCATAAAAAATTCCATTTGTGAACGGTCACAATTTGGGGTTATACGGACACACGAAAAGGTCGCGTAAAGCGATCTGCAATGGGGAGAGAGGATAATGCACCTACATCGTCGGATGTTGCTGGCCAGCGTTGCGAGCGTGGTTCTTGCACAGCCAGCCTTCGCGCAAGAGCAGGCCTCGCAGGCCCCCGCAGAACAGGCGCAGGAACCGCTGGACGAGACGGAGGGCGAGTCGATCATCGTCACCGCCGACCGCCGCGAACAGTCCCTCCAGGATTTTGCCGGCACGGCCTTTGCCATCAGCGGCGAAGATCTGAAGGCGCTCGGCGTGCAGAACGTCACCGACCTTCAGAACCAGATCCCGGGCCTTTCGGTTGCCAACAACCAGGGCAACATCGAGGTCTACATCCGCGGGATCGGTTCAAGCAACAACACCGAACTGGGCGACCCGGCGGCGGCCTTCCACTTCGACGGCGTCAACATTCCGCGCCCGTCGGGCATCGGTTCCGCCTTCCACGACATCCAGCGCGTTGAGGTCAATGTCGGCCCCCAGGGTACGCTGCGGGGCCGCAATGCGACGGCCGGCTCGATCAACGCGATCAGCTTCCGGCCCGGCCTCGGCATCTTCGACGCCGCGGTCGAGGCCGAATACGGCAACTACGATCAGCGTTCCGTGCGGGCCGTACTGAACCTGCCCGTGACGGACACGGTCGCCGTCCGCTTTTCGGGGCTCTACCAGGCCAATGATTCCTACTACAGCAATGTCGGCCCCGTTCAGGGGATCGGCGTTGCCGAAGCGCAGGACAACCTTTCCGGCCGTGCGCAGATCCTGTGGAAGCCCACCGATCGCCTGACGATCCTCGTCGCGGGCGATTACATTGCCGAGAACGGCACGGGCTACACCGGCACCAACTACGCGCTGCCGCTCGGCGCGCTCGAAGATGGGGACATCACCCAGGAAGAATTCGACAATATCGACCCTCGCGAAGTCATCGCGCGCGGGATCACGCCGCAGCTGAACACCGATCACTGGGGGATCAGGACCACCATCGAATACGAAGGTGACGGCTTCAACGTCGAATATACCGGCAGCTACCGCGATGCGGTTTACGATTACGAGGCGACCACCCCGCTGTCGCCTGCGTTTCCGGGCGCCCTCGATCGCCTGTCGGAGCGCGACAACATCTTCACCCCCGAGCCGGGTGACGTGATCAGCGATCCGATCATTCTGGCCGAAAATCTCGACAACTTCTCGCGCTTCCGGATCATCTCGGATTCCCGCTCGCAATTCCACGAGCTGCGGATCTTCAACTCCGACGGCCCCTTCATCTGGAGCCTCGGCGGGGTGTACATCAAGGAAGAACAGCGCTCTTTCCTCGGTTCGACCGGGGATCGCGGCCTCTTCTTCCAGGGCATCGAATTCAACACCAGAACCGACACCGAATCCTACGGGATCTACGGCGATGCGACCTACGAGGTAGCAGACAACTTCCGCGTCACCGCCGGCCTGCGTTACACCGACGACAGCAAGGAACGCACCGGCGTGGCTGCGCGCTACGGTCTTGCGCTGGGCGGCGGCAGTTTCGAATGCTGTGGCGGTGTCCGTGTGGGTACCGAGGGCTTCGAGTTCGCCGCCTTTGATCGGACCATCATCAATCCCGACACCAATGGCGATGGCACGATTTCGAACGCTGAAATCTTCGCATTCCATGCCAACGGGATCGCGCAAAATGGCGCGCGGGACAATCTGGGGGCCATTCTGGCGAACGGGCCGCAGGGCATTTTCGCAACGCCCTTCCCCGAAGGCGGCGACGGCACCATCCTGACGACGCCCTGTATCGATACGGTGTCGTTCGACTTTTTCAGTTGCCAGGGCTTCACCAATGGTCCGTTCGCTCCCGATGTCTTTCCGATCAACCCGGGTGCCTTCACCTTTGCCGTTCCGTTTGGCGGGCAGATTTTCCAGCAGGATGGTGAATTTGCGGATGACTTTGTCGACTGGCGCCTGCGTGCCGAATTCGACATCACCCCGGACAACCTGATCTATGCGCTGGTTGCCAATGGCCACAAGTCAGGCGGCTTCAACGACAATCTGGGCGACAATGGCGTGGCGCCCACCTACGGCACCGAAAACGTTGTGCTGTACGAAATCGGCAGCAAGAACACCTTCGACATCGCCGGACGCAAGGCCTACCTCAATGCCTCGCTGTTCTACAATGATTATTCGGATCAGGTGTTTACGGGCCTCTTGAGCGTCGAGACCGCCGTTGAGATCGCAAACGAGCTGCTGGGGCAGGTCGTCGAGGTTCCCGAGGGCACGAACGCCGCTCTGGTCGTTTCGTTCAGCTTCAACGCTGCGGATTCGCGGATCTACGGCGCTCAGGTCGAAGGCGGCTTCGAGCTGCCCGGCAACATCGATTTCGACTTTACCGCGCTCTATCTTGAAGCCGAGATCGAGGATGCGGAGGAAATTCCCGACTTCCGCTTCCAGCCCGATGTCGATTCGGGCAATGCGGTCTTCCGTCCCATTGCCGGCAATCGCTTGCCCCGCACGCCGAAGTGGCAATTGAACGCCAAGCTCAGCCAGGTGATCGAACTGCCCAAGGGCCAGCTCGACTGGGTCGCTTCGCTGGGCTATCGCTCCTCGCAATTCCATACGATCTTCAACAGTCTGGAATTCGACGCGAACGATGTCGGCACACCTGTCACCGGTGGCCGCCTGCTCGACCGGATCGACGGCTATGCCACTCTGGATATCGGCGCCGGCTGGACCATCGATGACGAACGGAAGTATCGCATCGAAGTCTATGGCAACAACGTGACCAACCAGCAGGAAGAAGCCGCGATTATCATCACCCAGTTTGATAATACCCGCTTCTTCATCCGTCCCCGGACATACGGCGCACGCATTGCCGTCAAGTTCTAGGCGCGGGCACGGGCTTGCGGCGTCCCTCCTGCAGGGGCGCCGCACCGTCTGAACGGCGTTGGGCAAAGGGCTGACTGGAAATGATCGCAAAAACCTTGCTTGCTGGAGCTCTCGGTATCGCTGCCCTCGCCGGGACGCTCGAGGAAACGGGCGGCTCCGAACAGGAACAGGCGGCATCCCCGGTCGTCGCCGACACATCACCCTCGCAAGCGGGCGAGACAGTGCCGACCAAGGTTCCGGCCGGCTATGCCCTGGTCTGGTCCGACGAGTTCGACACACCCGGCCTCCCCGATCCGGCAAAGTGGAAATATGACACCTTCCGCAATCAGGAAGGCTGGTTCAACAACGAGAAGCAATATTACGCCGCCGGCCGGGAGAAGAATGCCCGGGTGGTGAATGGCCGCCTTGTCATCGAGGCCCACCTCGAAGACATCTCGTCGGCGCGCTATGCCGATTGGGGCAAGCAGAGATACACCTCGGCCCGGCTCATCACGCAGGGTCTCGGGGACTGGACCTACGGCTTTTTCGAGATCCGGGCGAAGCTCCCCTGTGGTCGGGGGACATGGCCCGCGATCTGGATGCTGCCCTCCGATCCGGACGTGAAGTGGCCCGCGGGCGGCGAGATCGACATCATGGAACACGTCGGGTTCGATCCCGGCGTCATCCATCACAGCATCCACACGTCCGCCTTCAACTTTTCGCGCGGAACCCAGAAGACGTCGAGCCACACGGTTCCCGACGCCTGCGATGCCATGCACAAGTATCAGCTGCTGTGGACGGCCGATTTTCTGCTGTTCGGCGTGGATGATCAGCCCAAGTTGTTGTTCAAGAAGGAAAGCGACAAGCAGGCGCGCTGGCCGTTCGATCAACCGCAACACCTGCTGCTGAACATCGCCGTGGGCGGAAACTGGGGCGGGCAGAAGGGCGTGGATGACGCCGCCTTCCCGGCCCGGATGGAAGTGGACTACGTCCGCGTCTACCAGCCGCGAAAGTAGGAACGCGCCGCGTGTGGTCGCATCGCATGGGCCGGACCGCAGCTGCGGATTTGGTGTGCGGCGCGCGATGCGGATTTCTTGACAAGCCGCAGTGCGGCTAGGAGAGAGCGGCTGTTCCCCGCTTGATCCAAGGTTCGTTCCCTCATGACAGATCCCTCGCCCGGCTGGACCGCGCTGGTGCTGGCCGGCCAGCGCCCGGGGATCGACCCGATGGCGGCGCAGTTCGGCACCGAGATGAAGGCGCTGATCCCGGTCGCGGGCGAGTTGATGCTGAACCGCGTGCTGATGGCGCTGCTCGATGCGCCGCAAGTGGCGCGGATCGTGGTGCTGGCGCAGAACACGCTGGAACTGCGCGCGCACCGCGATCTTGCCTGGGCGGTCGAGGAACCGAAGATCGCCTTCCGCGTCTCGGGCCCGACGATCAGCGGATCGGTGCTGGGCGCTCTCGAAGACCCGGCGATCGGGCTGCCGCTGCTGGTGACCACCGCCGACAACGTGATGCTGACGGCGGCAACCATCGCCGAGTTCGTCGCCGGGGCGGGCACGAGCGACGTTTCGGTCGCCTTCGTTGCGCGCGGCAATCTGGAACGCGCGGTCGGCCCCAACCGGCGCACCTGGTTGACCTTCAGTGACGGCGCCTTCACCGGCGCGAACCTCTTCGCGCTGACCGGCGCATCGGCAAGCAATGCGCTCAAGTTCTGGGAGAAGGTCGAGGCCGACCGCAAGTCCGTCCTGCGCCTCGCCGCCCATTTCGGCCCCGTTCTGATGGTGAAGCTGCTGCTGCGCCGGATGACGCTCACGCAGGCGCTGGCGGCTGCGGGCGCGAAGCTGGGCGCCTCGGCCGCGCCGGTGGTGCTGTCGGACGGGCGCATGGGAGTCGATGTCGACAAGCCCGAGGACCATGCGCTCGCCGAGCGCCTGCTTGGGGCAGCGCGCGCATGAAGCGCATCTGCTTCCTGTTCAACCACGACCAGACCCACCAGCTCGCGCACAGCCTCCCCATCGCGCTGGCGCTGGCAGGGCGCGGCGAGCATCACGTCACCCTCGCCTATGCCCGCGAGGGTGCGCGCGCCGAGATCGCGCGGCAGGCCGACCCGCTGCTGCTCGCGCGCATGGAGCTCGTGCAGCTCGGGCTGAAGCGCGGCGGCTCGCAAATGCTGGCCGGGGTGCTGGAACGGATTGTCCCGGCCACCAAGCTGCTCCTCTACCGCGACAACCTCGATTTCTTCCGCAGCTTCGATGCGGTGGTGGTCGCGGAGAAGACCTCGCTTCTGCTCAAGACCCGTTACGGGCTGCGCAACGTGAAACTGATCCACACCCGCCACGGCGCGGGCGACCGGGCGATCGGGTTCAATCCCGAGAGCGCGAAGTTCGATCTGGTGCTGGTCTCGGGCCCCAAGATCCGCGACCGGCTGATCGCGGACGCCGGCCTCAACCCGGAGCAGATCGCGCTGGTGGGCTACCCCAAGTTCGATCTTTGCGCGCACAACCGTTTCACGGACCGCTTCCCCGCGCCCGAGCGGCCCACCGTGATCTACAACCCCCACCCCTCGCCCAAGCTGTCGAGCTGGTTCAAGCATGGCGCGCAGGTGCTGGAAGCCTTCCGCCAGCAGGACCGCTACAACCTGATCTTCGCGCCGCACGTGATGCTGTTCCAGCGCAGTTTGGTGGTGACCGTCGATCCGCCGAGCCTCGCCCGCGTGCGTGCGCCCGGCCCGGAATACGCGGGCGAGCCCCGCATCCACATCGACACCGGCAGCGGCGCGAGCAGCGACATGAGCTACACCAACCGTGCCGACATCTACCTCGGCGATGTCAGCAGTCAGGTCTACGAATTCCTGCGCAGTCCCCGCCCATGCCTGTTCCTCAACAGCCACGGCGGCGACTGGCGCGGCGATCCCAACTACCTCCACTGGCAGGCCGGGCCGGTGCTCGGGAGCGCGGACGGCCTGCTCGATGCGATAGATGCTGCGGTGGCCGCGCATCCCGACTATGCCCCCACGCAACAGGCGCTGATCGATGCGACCTTCTCGCTGTCCGAGCGCCCCTCGGCCGAGCGGGCAGCCGATGCGATCACGGCTTTTCTGGAGGGACGACCGCTTGTCTGATCTTGCCGCATTCTGGCGTTACGGCGTGGTCAAGACCGCGCGCAAGCTCAAGGCCGCTGCGCTGTCGCCGCTGATTGCGACTTGGGGGGACGGCCCGGTGCGCTCGGCCTATGGCGTGCTGATGGTGCCCAACTGGCAGGACACCACCTTCCGCTATTGCATCTTCGGCACCTATGGCCGCGATCTTGCCGACCTGCTGCTGGGGCAGCGGGAGGACTTCGTGTTTGTCGACATCGGCGCCAATCAGGGGCTCTATTCGCTGATCGCCGCGCAGAACCCCAGGTGCCGCCGGGTGATCGCCTTCGAGCCCGTGCCGACCACCCATGCGCGTCTTGCCGCCAATGTGGCGCTCAATGGCGGCGCGGCGAAGACCGCGTTGCACCTCCTCGCCATCGCCGACCGCGCGGGCGAGGTGACGATCAACGTCGCGCCCGATCACACCGGCACGGCGAGCCTCGCCGGGCGCGATAGTGCCTCGGGCGGCGGCGGCGTCACCATCGAGACGATCGACGCTTCCCTGCTCGACCCGCTGCTGGCGGGCGAGCTCCCGATGTTCGTCAAGATCGACGTCGAGGGGCTCGAAGCGGTGGTGATCGCCGAACTGGCGAAAACGCCGAGCTTCGAGCGCGTCGAGGCGATCTTCTACGAGGTTGACGACCGCTGGGCGAGCGCGGGGGAGATCGAGACGCTGCTGCGGGCCGCTGGCTTCACGCGCTTTGCCAAGTACGGGCGCGGCCACCACTACGACGTGCTGGCGAGCCGCTCCTGAAGCACGCCTTGCGCCAGCGCGCGGCCTGAGAGCCAGACCCCCTCGACGCGCGGGCTGTGGAGCCAGTCGCCCGCGATGCCGATGCGCAATCGGGCATCGTAGAGGGGGGCCTCGCCCCCTTGTAACCGAGCGCGGGCTTCGGGTTGGGCGTAGAGCCAGCGGTGCGCGTCGAGGTGGCGCGGCAAGGCGGGCGCGATGCCGGTGACCTCGAAGAAATCGGCCAGAAGGATGCGCGCGACCTCGTCCTTGGCGAGATCGATGAGTTCACGGCTGCGCGCCGGGCTTGCATGGATCACCCAGGTCTCTGCGCCCGAACGGCCCGGCTTGGCGGAATTGCGCGCGGCCCAGCTGACCGGGCCGGTGTCCGCGCGGACAGTGTCGGCGAGCGGCAACGGCGCGGCAAAGCCCGCCATCACCGCCCAGCACGGTGCCGAGACGACCGCAGCGGCGCGCGCAGCAAACTCCGGCGCGGCTTCGGAGAGCAGCACCGCCGCCTGTTCGGCAGGGACGGCGACCAGCACGGTCGCCGCACGGAAAGCCGCCTCGCCTGCCTCCACCCGCCAAAGTGCGCCCTCCCGGCAAAGCCGCTCGGCACGCAGGTTCCAGCGCACGTCAAGATCCGCCGCCATGTGCTTGACGCAGGCGTTCATCCCCGGCGTGCCGACCCATGCCTCCTCGCCCGCTGCCGGCCAGCGCACGGCGACACCCGCCGCCTCCCAGCCGGTGACCGCCGCGCGAAAGGCGGGATCGCGCGCGGTGAAATATTGCGCGCCGTGATCGAAGCTCACCTGCTCGCCGCCGATCTCGACCCGCCGCGCCGCCATCCGCCCGCCCGGGCCGCGGCCCTTGTCGAGCACGGTGACGCGCGCGCCCGTTCCTGCCAAGGCGGTGGCGGCGGAAAGCCCCGCCATGCCGCCGCCGATGATGAGAATGTCAGCCTGTCCGTCCATCCCGCGCCAACGCACGGGGACGCCAAGGGTTTCAGGGAGCCGAGCGCGCGGGGCGGGATTCGGCCAGCACCAGCGAGAATTGCCGCGCCTCGTCGGTCCAGCGCGCGAGCGGCTCCCACCCGGCGGCTGCAAGCAGCATCAGCCCCGAACGCTTGGTGAACTTGTGGCTGTTCTCGGTGTGGATGCTCTCACCCGCTGCCATGGCGAAGCGCCGCCCGCTGACGGTGAAGGCGACGTCGTGCTTCGCCACCAGATGCATCTCGATCCGCGCGAAGGGATCGTTCCAGCGCGCCTCGTGGGCGAAGGCGTCGAGCGGGATGTCGCCATCGAGCTCGCGGTTGATCCGCGCCAGCAGGTTGAGATTGAACGCCGCCGTCACCCCGGCGGCGTCATCATAGGCGGCGAGCAGGACGTCTTCGTCCTTGACCAGATCCATCCCGATCAACAGCATCGCGCCCTCGCCCAGGGTTGCGCGCATGGTGCGCAAGAGATCGGTCGCGGTGCGGGCGATCATGTTGCCGATGGTCGATCCGGGGAAGAAGCCCAGCTTGGGCAGATCGGCGACCTCGGCGGGGAGCTCCACCCGCCGCATGAAATCGGCCTCCACCGGCAGGACCGGCAGCCCGGGGAACTTCTCTGCGAGCGCCGCCGAGGAGGCGCGCAGGAAGTCGCCCGCGATGTCGAGGGGGACGTAGGCGGAAGGCCGACACGCCGAGAGCAGCAGCGGGGTCTTGACCGAGGAGCCCGAACCGAACTCGACCACCGCGCGGCCCTCGCCGATCAGCCCGGCGATCTCGGCCGCGCGGGTGGAGAGAATCTCGGTTTCGGCGCGGGTCGGGTAGTATTCGGGCAGGCGGGTGATGTCCTCGAACAGCTGCGAGCCCGCATCGTCGTAGAACCAGCGCGCCGGAACCGCCTTCTGGGCTTCCGCAAGACCGGCGAGGACATCGGCCCGGAAGGCGAGGTCCACTCCGTCCGCATCGCGCTCGACCAGCTTGAGGCCTGCCGGCTTGGTCATCTTCAGGCGTCCTTGGCAAGGCGCAGGCCGGTGAACTGCCAGCGCTGGTGGGGGTAGAAGAAATTGCGGTAGGACACGCGCGAGTGGCCACGCACCGTCGCGCAGCTGGCCCCGCGCAGCACCACCTGACCGCTCATGAACTTGCCGTTGTATTCGCCCACCGCGCCCTCTGCGACGCGAAAGGCCGGGTATGGCAGGTAGGCCGAGCGGGTGAACTGCCAGCAATCGCCGAACAGCCCGGGCGAGCCCGCAGGGAGCACCGGGCCGGCTCCATCAAGCTGGTTGCCGCCAGCCGGATCATGCGCGGGAGCCGCCGAGGCGCCGTCCTGCCCGCGTGCGATCGCTTCCCATTCGAACTCGGTCGGCAGCCGCGCGCCCGCCCAGGTAGCGAAGGCATCGGCCTCGAAATGCGAGATGTGGGTGACGGGCGCATGGGGATCGCGCGTCTGCCAGCCCTGATGGGTGAAATGCGTGCCATCCTCGCCCCAGTAGAGCGGCGCGGCGATTTTCTCGCGCTGCACCCAGCCCCAGCCATCGGCGAGCCACAGGCGGGGGTTGCGATAGCCCCCGTCGGCGATGAACTCCGCCCATTCGCCATTGGTCACCAGCCGGTCGGCGAGCGCGAAGGGCTCGAGCAGCACCCGGTGGCGAGGGCCCTCGTTATCGAAGGCGAAACCGCCAGCCTGGTGCCCGACCAGGGCGATCCCGCCGGGGTGCGCGTGCCAGACGGGGGAGGCGGCAGCCGGGGTCGCAGCCGCCGCCTCCCCCTTGCCCGCAGCGGGCCACATGGCCGGGCCCAGCGGGTTCTGGAACAGCGCGTGCTTGATGTCGGTGAGAAGCAGCTCGATGTGCTGCTCCTCGTGCGCGATCCCGAGAGCGATCAGCGGCGCCAGCGCCGGATCGGTGAGCAGCGGCGCCATCGCCTCGGTGACATGGGCACGCCATGCCAGCACTTCGTCAAGGGTCGGCCGCGAGAGCATCCCGCGCGAGGCCCGCGCGATCCGCGCACCCTCGGCTTCGTAATAGGAGTTGAACAGGAACGGCCAGCGCTCGTCGTGGAGCCGATAGTCGGGGGCGTGCTCGCGCAGCAGGAAGGTCTCCCAGAACCAGGTCGTGTGCGCGAGGTGCCACTTGGCGGGGCTGGCATCCTCCATCGACTGGATGCTGGCATCGGCATCGCTGAGCGGCTTCACCAGCGCCTCGGTCAGCGCGCGGGTCTGTAGGAAGCGCGCCGCAAGCGCCTGCGCGGCCAACGCCCCCTCGGGAGCATCCTGCAACTCGCTGCGATGCACGCGCACACCTCCCGTCCAAGTTTGCGCCGACTGCCGGGATCATGCCCGCCTGTCGTGACGCAGGAAAGACGTCTGGTAGCCGCGAGGCTATCGTAAAATCATCACCCGCGTCAGGTTATTGCCGCAAACCGACGGTTTCACGCGGCGTGGCTGACGTCGGCCTCGCGCGCACCGCCCGCAGCCTCGTTGAGCATCTCGGCCACGAGGAAGGCAAGCTCGAGCGACTGCTCGGCATTGAGGCGCGGGTCGCAGTGGGTGTGATAGCGGTCGCCGAGGCGTTCCTCGGTGATCGCCACCGCCCCGCCGACGCACTCGGTCACGTCCTGCCCGGTCATCTCGATATGGATGCCGCCGGGGTGCGAGCCTTCGGCGCGGTGGACGGCGAAGAAGCCCTTCACCTCCCTGAGGATGCGGTCGAAGGGGCGGGTCTTGAAGCCGGAATCCGACTTCACGACGTTACCGTGCATGGGGTCGCACGACCACACCACCGGATGGCCCTCGCGCATCACCGCGCGCACCAGCTTGGGCAGACCCTCCTCAACCTTGTCGTGCCCGTAGCGGCTGATCAGCGTGATCCGCCCGGCCTCGCGCTGCGGGTTAAGGTCATCGAGCAGGCGCAGGAGAACGTCGGGCTCGAGCGAAGGCCCGCACTTCATGCCGAGCGGATTGCCGATCCCGCGCGCGAATTCGATGTGGGCACTGCCGGGGAAGCGGGTGCGGTCACCGATCCACAGCATGTGCGCGCTGGTCGCATACCAATCGCCGGTAAGCGAGTCCCGGCGCGTCATCGCCTGCTCGTAGGGCAGCAGCAGCGCCTCGTGGCTGGTGTAGAAGCTGGTGCCCTTCAGCTGCGGCACCGTGCCGGGATCGATCCCGCAGGCCTCCATGAAATCGAGCGCCTCGCCGATGCGGTCGGCGGTCTGGGCGAACTTCTCGGTCCACGGCGTGCGGCCCATGAAGTCGAGCGTCCACTGGTGGACCTGCCGAAGGTTGGCATAGCCCCCGCCCGCGAAGGCGCGCAGCAGATTCAAGGTGGCGGCGGCCTGCGAATAGGCCTTCACCATGCGCGCCGGATCATTGCGGCGGCTGACCGGGTCGAACTCGATCCCGTTGATGTTGTCGCCGAGATAGCTCGGCAGGGTCACATCGCCGATCGTCTCGGTCGGCGAGGAGCGCGGCTTGGCGAACTGGCCCGCCATGCGCCCGACCTTCACCACCGGGCGCTTGCTGGCGAAGGTCATGACCACCGCCATCTGCAGCAGCACGCGGAAGGTGTCGCGGATGTTGTT
>OFDN01000447.1_pt1 | contig 34490 bp, 27 predicted proteins | sample 1520971 | NCBI WGS metagenome assembly OFDN01 (sample SAMEA94257418, study PRJEB24077) | hot springs metagenome | biome: Aquatic biome; feature: Geographical feature; material: Water | place: India | collected 2012-06-12 | depth 5 m | reverse complement strand
ACGTCGCCCGCGTCCAGCATCTCCTTGGCCTGGGCCAGCGCGTCCTCCAGCAGGTCGCCCTCGCCGCCCGCCGCACCGCCCAGCTTGATCAGCCGGTCGATGAAGGCCTTGATCTGCGATTCCGGCTGAGCGCCGACGAAGCCATCCACCGGGCGGCCCTGGAAGAAGGCGTAGACCGCGGGGATCGACTGCACGCGGAGCTGCTGGGCGATCATCGGGTGCTGATCGGTGTCGATCTTGACCAGCTTCACCGCCCCCTTGGCGGCGCGCACCGCCTTTTCGATGATCGGGCCGAGCTGCTTGCAGGGGCCGCACCAGGGCGCCCAGAAGTCGACGATGACGGGGACCGTCCGCGACGCCTCGATCACGTCGGCCATGAAGTTGCGGTCGGTGCCGTCCTTGACCACGTCGGAGGCGGCACCGGCGGCGGCGGCGGAGGGGCCGTTTTTCGAGTTCGGGAACGAGAACATGGCGGTTGCTTACCCCGTTGCGGACTGGGTGTTTAGATGAGGAGGCGCGGGCGTCCGGACAACCCCGGCTGTGCCTCGGCCGCCGGCGGCGTCATCCGAACGCCACGACGCGCGGCTCGTGCCCGCAGGCACGGATGAAGCGCAGCAGGTCGGCCGGCGCGATGGCGGTCGTGCGGTCGTTGGACAGAGGGTGGTAGTTGAGCGGGTCATGGTCGAGCATGGCCTTCTGCAGCACCACGTTGACCACCCGCTCAAGGTCGTTGACCAGGGCGAAGGGGGTGACCGAGCCCGGCCGCACCCCCAGCACCTGCCACAGCCGCTCCGCCGACGCGAAGGACAGCCGGGCCGAGCCGATCACCCGGTCGAAGCTGTTGAGCGGCACCGCCGCATCCTCCAGCGCCACCACCAGCCAGTAGCGGTCCTTGCGGTCCTTCAGGAAAAGGTTCTTGCAATGGCCGCCCGGCAGGTCGCCGCGCAGCGCCTTGCTCTCCTCCACCGTGAAGAGCGGGGGGTGACGGTGAGTCACCGCCGGGATGCCCAGCGCGTCGAGCCGGGCGAGCAGCTCGTCCGGCGCGGTGGGCAGCGGCGTGTCGTCGTGCGTGGACCCGTGCATGCCCCGGCTTTATCACCGCCGTCGCCGCCCGTCCAGCGCCCGCAAAAATCCGCAACATGCCACTTGCATTGCTTCGGCCGATGAGTATAGTCCCGCCCACGCCGCCGGACGGACCCTCCAAGGGGGTCAGGCGTAAGGGAGCGCGGGCGTAGCTCAGGGGTAGAGCACAACCTTGCCAAGGTTGGGGTCGAGGGTTCGAATCCCTTCGCCCGCTCCAGTTTTTTACTGGTGCGACAATCGGTTATCAGAGCGGCCCCGTCTGGGGCCGTTTTGCTGCGTAGGTTCTGTCGTTACGCATCGTGACGACTAGGTCAGCCGTATGTTAGGTATGGCGATTTGATCCGCCGGAATGGTATCAGGCCGAGGAAAGCGCCAGTGCGGCTATGAGCAACGCCCCCTACGATCCGAGGGCCGTCGCGAACCTCATGCTTGATGAGGCGGATCGCGTCGGGCTCACCATCACGAACCTTGCCCTTCAGAAGCTCCTCTACTTCGCCCACGGCATCTTCCTGAACGAGACGAAGGCACCGCTTGTCAGCGGCTACTTTGAGGCGTGGCAATACGGCCCGGTCCACCCTGCGGCCTACAAGGCTTTTCGGGCTGCCGGGAGTGAGTCAATATCGTTCCGCGCCCAAGGCCAAGATGTGCTGACGGGCGCAGCACGGCCAATTGCTGAACCTGACGATCCGACTGTTCGTCGGTTGCTCCAGCAGGTCTTGAACTCCTACGGCAAGCTATCGGCAGGCCGACTAGTCGATATCTCCCACGCGAAAAACTCGCCATGGGACTTCATCGTGGACAAAGCGCGAACGTCTATTGCCTTCGGGCTTCGGATTCCAGATACTGTGATCATTGACCGATTCAAGTACCATAAGGTGTCGGTCGGCGTCGTTCCCGTAGCTGGAGAGCCGAGTGAAGATACGCCCTTTGCCTGATATCGACCTTGCCCGCATCGCGCCGATGCCTCTCGACCAGCAGCGGAAGCAGCTTGAGCAGATTCGGTATGGGCGACCTCCGTTCTCATATGGGCCGGTGCGCACCTGCCTCCATGACATCTTCAACGTTCAGCCCGAGATGTTCGGGCCGGTCGCTCCGACCGCCTGGGCTGCGGTCGAGGCGCAGCTTCGGCGCAAGTGCCGGTCGGAAGACGAGTTGCAGGCAAATCTGCGTGTCGCTCGCGGCCTGCACCAGTTTGCAACGGACGCCGGCATGCTTGGCCGTGCGCAAGAGTTCTTCCCGCTTGCGATGGGAACAGGCCATAAGGTCACCTATTGGCTTCCCATGGTGCTGTCTCTTGAAGGGCGTGCTCTCGTCCCGTTCATTGACCCTCGGCGGTCCCGTGGCCTAACCCGAGAGGCGCGGCGCTTTGTGTTCTCGATGATGCATGAGCGCATCCGGGCTGCCGACCCTGACTATGAGGCTGTTCGGTTCGCGATCTTCCAATTCGGGGATGTGACCGAGGACCGACGCAACCCGATGCTCCATACTGACAATGGCGTGGCGCTATTCTCGCTCGACGAGATGGAGTCAATGGTCAGCGCCACCTACGAGCTTTGGCGCGAGGTGAGCGAGGAGCGCGAGATGGATGCGCGCCGCAGGGCCACCGGCACGCGGGGGCCGCTGATCTGATGCAAGGAGGCCGGCCCACTGGCTGGCCTTTCGCATCTTCTGTAGAACTTACTCGGCGGGGCGCTCCGCATAGATTTCCTTAGCGGCGATTTCGTGTTTGAAGCGGACCTGAAGGCCCGTCGGCCGCTAATCCGCGTAGAACATGCCGCCCTTTATCTTCAAAATAATGATGAGTGCCAGCTTCAGTGCAAGGCACTTCGTGACCTTGTTCCGGCAAAGGAACGCGATCTAGTGTTCGAGGTCGGCCTTGGCCACGGCGACGCCAGCGCGATGAACCGCCTCGTAATAGAACACCTGGTAGGACGCCATGGCGACGCTCACCGCCACAAGGCCGGACGGTATTTATTTATCTTACCCTATGACAACCCATCGGATGACCATAACCGGTCACTTTTTTCATTGCATGAGGCAAATCGACGCCGGAGCGTGATCTGATCCTTCCGTCATGGGTGTCGTCGTGCTCCCGATGCTCCAGCAACCAGCGTCCCCCTGGAATGTCTTGCAACCGGGACCGAACAATGTGAAATTGTCACCATGACAAATTGGACCCCCGACCTCGAAGCGCGTGACGGCCCGCGGTATCGGGCGATCGCCGACGCTCTTGCCGACGACGTGTCCGGCGGGCGGCTGGCCGCCGGGACGCGGCTTCCCACCCACCGCGACCTCGCCTACCGGCTGGGGGTCACCGTCGGCACCATCACGCGCGCCTATGCGGAGGCGGAGAAGCGCGGCCTGATCGGCGGCGAGGTCGGGCGCGGCACCTTCGTGCTGGGCGGCACGCCCCCGGAGGTGCCCGACCCCCTGCGCTGGACGCCGGCGCCGGAGCCGGGGTCCATCATCAACATGACGGTGGTGAAGCCCGAGCAGAAGGAGGCGGCGCAGGCCCTGGCCTCGACCCTGGCCGCCATCGCCGCGTCGGGGCAGCTGGCCCCGCTGATCAACTACGCGCCGCACGCCGGCCTGCCCGCCCACCGCGCGGCCGGTGCCCAATGGATGGCACGCCAGCATCGGGCGGTGGCGACCGCCGAGCAGGTGCTGCTGACCACCGGCGCGCAGAACGGCATGGCGGTGGCGACCGCCGCGGTGGCGCGGCCGGGCGACGTGATCGTGACGGAGCGGCTGACCAACTACGGCATGAAGACGGTGTGCGCCACGCTGGGCGTGCATCTGGAAGGGCTGGCGATGGACGAGCACGGGCTGCTGCCCGAGGCTTTCGACCAAGCCTGCCGCCGGCTGGCGCCCAAGGCGCTCTACACCGTGCCGACGCTGCACAACCCCACCGCCTCCGTGATGCCGGAGGTGCGCCGGACGGAGATCGCCGCCATCGCCCGCCGCCACGGGGTGGTGATCCTGGAGGACGACGTGTTCGGCTTCCTCACCCCCGGCGTGCGCCCGATCCAGGCCTTCGATCCCGACAACGCCATCTTCATCACCAGCCTGTCCAAGAGCGTCGCGGCCGGGCTGCGGGTCGGCTACATGGTGGCGCCGCCGCGCATCATGGCGGCGCTGGAATCCACCGTGCGGTCCCTGCACTACTCCGCCCCCGCCCTGCCGTCGGAGGTGGCGACCCGCTGGATCCTGGACGGCAGCGCCGACCGCTTCGCCACCCACCAGCGGGAGGAGGACGCGGCCCGGCAGCGCGTCGCCCGCTCCATCCTGCCCCGGTCGGCCGTGTGCGGCGACCCGGCGTCGGAGCATCTGTGGCTGGTGCTGCCGGAACCCTGGCGCCGCGACGATTTCGTGGCGGAGGCGCGGCGGCGCGGCGTGCTGGTGATCAACGCCGACACCTTCGCCGTGGGCCGCGGCTCCGCCCCGCACGCCGTGCGAGTCGGCCTGTGCATGCCCACCACCCGCGACGAGGTGGCGCGCGGCGCGCGCATCCTGGCCGACCTGCTGGGAAACCCGGCGCTGGCGTCGCAGTCCATTGTTTAAAACGGCCGTGTGAATAGGAAGAACCGGTATGCGCTTCTCGGTGGTGGCGTCGGCGGTCGTGGCGACGCTGGTGGGGTTCGGCGGCACGCTGGCGCTGATCGTGTCGGCGGCCCACGCGGTGGGGGCGGACACCGCCCAGACCGCGTCCTGGGTGACCGCCATCTGCCTGGCCACCGCGGCGATCAGCGCCATCCTCAGCGTCCGCCACCGCATCCCCATCATCGCCGCGTGGTCGACGCCGGGGGCGGCGCTGATCGCGTCGTCGGCCGCCGGGATCGGCATGGAGGCGGCGACCGGCGCCTTCCTGCTGGCCGGTGCGCTGATCGTGGCGACGGCGGCCTTTCGCCCGCTGGGCGACGCGGTCGGGCGCATCCCCGGCTCCATCGCCGCGGCCATGCTGGCCGGCGTGCTGCTGCGCTTCGTGGTCGCGGTGTTCGAGCACGCGCAGGCGCAGCCCACGCTGGTGCTGCCGCTGGTCGCCCTGTTCCTGCTGGTGCGGCTGGCGAGCCCCTCGGCGGCGGCGCTGGCGGTGCTGGGGGCCGGGGTGCCGCTGGCGCTCGGGCTGGGGCTGATGGGCCCAATCCCGCTCGACGCCAGCCTGTCCACCGTTGTGCTCATCCACCCCGTCTTCGAGCCGTCGATCCTGCTGGGGCTGGGGGTGCCGCTCTATCTGGTGACCATGGCGTCGCAGAACCTGCCGGGCTTCGCGGTGCTGCGGGCGGCCGGCTACACGCCGCCGACGCGCTCCGTCCTGGCGGTGAGCGGCCTGTGCTCGGTGCTGTCGGCGCCCTTCGGCGCCCACACCACCAACCTCGCCGCCATCACGGCGGCCATCTGCACCGGTGCCGACACCCACCCGGACGCCGCCAAGCGCTGGACGGTCGGCGTCGCCTATGCCGTCTGCTACGTGGTGCTGGCCGCCTTCGGCGCGTCGCTGGTGACGCTGTTCGCCGCCCTGCCGGTGGCGCTGATCGCCACGGTGGCGGGCATGGCGCTGGTGGGCGCCCTGTCCGGCGCCTTGTCCGGCGCGCTGGCGGTGGAGCGCGACCGGCTGGCCGCGGTGCTGACCTTCGCCGTCACCGCGTCGGGCGCCTCCTTCCTCGGCATCGGCTCGGCCTTCTGGGGGCTGGTGGCCGGGCTGGCGGCGCTGGGGCTGGAGGCCGGGGCGCGCAGGCTGCGGGTGGCGTAACGCCGGTGTCACGAGACCGTAACCGCGTGTCGATAGACAGGCATCCGGGCCCGCGTCACAAGCTGGCGACGGCGGTTCCCGTCGTCCCACCACACCCGGCAGAACCATGCGTCCGCACTCGACCGACTCGACGCTGGCGGATCGGATCAACCCGCCGGGCCGCGTCCTGTGCCTGGAGCTGCCGACGGTCGCTCCGGAGCTGACTGGCGCGCAGGTCGCGCATCTCTTCGAGCAGCACGACGGCGCGCCGGCCTTCGCGGTCACCGTGGGCAGACGGCCGGTGGGCCTTGTCGACCGGCTCGGCTTCATGTCGCGGTTCGCGTCGCTCTATGGGCGCGACCTGTATGGCCGGCGCCCCGTCACCCATCTGATGGACCCCGACCCGCTGGCGGTGGAGATCGATCTGCCGCTGGAGCGGATCAGCTACCGGGTCTTCGCCACCAAGCCCAAGGCCCTGCAGACCGGCTTCATCCTGCTGGACGGCGGCGCCTACGCCGGCATCGCGGCCGGCATCGACCTGCTGCGCACGGTCGCCGAGTCGCTGGAGGCGAGCAACGAGACCCTGCGGCGGACCCAGGCGGAGCTGATCCAGTCCGAGAAGATGGCGGCGCTGGGCGGTCTGGTGGCCGGGATCGCGCACGAGATCAACACCCCCATCGGCTCGGCCCTGACCGCGGCGACAGCCTTCGGCGAGCGTGCGCAGGACTTCGCCTGTGCAGCATCCGGCGGCAGCATCCGCCGGTCGGAGATCGACCGCTTCGTCGGCGCGGCCCTCCAGGCGGTGGAGTACACCGAGGTCAACATCCGCCGGGCGAGCGAGCTGATCAGCGGCTTCAAACAGATCGCGGTCGACCAGACCAGCGACGAGCGCCGCGGCTTCCAGCTCCGCCAGGGGCTGGACGACGTGCTGCTGAGCCTCCAGCCCCGGCTGCGCAAGGACGGAATCGCGGTCGCCACCGACTGCCCGCCCGGCATCGAACTGGACAGCTATCCCGGCGCCATCGCCCAGATCGTCACCAACCTCGTGCTGAACGCGGTCCTGCACGCCTTCGACGCGGAGCTGCGGGCGCAGCGCGACCCGCTGGTGACGGTCACCGCCGCCGTCATCGAACCGGGCCGCGTGCGCCTGACGGTCGCGGACAACGGGCGCGGCATTCCCGAACGCCACCTGCCCCGCATCTTCGACCCCTTCTTCACCACGCGCCGCGGCAGCGGCGGCACCGGGCTGGGCCTTCACATCGTCTACAACCTCGTCACCCAGAGGTTGGGCGGGACCATCGCGGTGGAGAGCACGCGCCGGGGTACGGCCTTCACCGTCACGCTTCCGGTCGCGGCTCCGTAGGCGTCGCCGAGCGGGCGATCAGCGCGGCGGCGTCCGCGGCGGGCATCGGCCGGCCGAACAGGTAGCCTTGCGACCACCGGCAGCCGAGCGCGCCGAGGGCCTCCGCCTTTTCCGGCGTGTCCACCCCCTCGCCCACGGTGTCGAGATCCAGGCCGGCGGCCAGCCCGCAGATGGCGCGCACCACCTGCATGGTCTCGCGCCGGTGCAGCATGGCGTTGACGAAGGAGCGGTCGATCTTGAGCGTGTCGAAGGGAAAGCGGTCGAGATAGCTCAGGCTGGAATAGCCCGTGCCGAAATCGTCGAGCGCCAGCCGCACACCCAGCGCCCGCAGGTCGCGCAGCGCCTGCAACGCCTGGTCGGGCTCGGTCATGATCAGGCTCTCGGTGATCTCCAGCTTCAGGCGGGACGGGTCCAGCCCGGTGCGCTCCAGCACGCGCGCCACGTCGCCGACCAGATCCTGGTTCAGGAACTGCCGCGCCGACACATTGACGCTGACCTGGAGCCGCGCTGCGCCGGGCATGGCGCGGTCCCATAGGGCGAGCTGGCCGGCGGCCTGCTCCATCACCCACTGGCCGACCGGCACGATCATCCCGGTGGCCTCCACCACGCCGATGAAGGCGCCGGGCGCCAGCAGCCCGCGCCGGGGATGGCGCCAGCGGATCAGCGCCTCGAAACCGTTCAGGCCGCCGTCCGCGGTCGCCACGATCGGCTGATAGTGCAGCTCGAACTCGCGGCGTTCGATTGCACGCACCAGCTCGGCGACCAGCATCAGCCGCCCCTCGCCATCCGACGGCGGGCGTCCGGCCGCCAGCTCGAACCGGCCGCCGCCGAACCGCTTGGCGTTGCGCATGGCGCGGTCGGCGTCGGCGATCAGATCCTCCGCCCGGCTTCCGGGCCCGCCGGCGATCACCAGACCGGCCGCCGCCGAGGGGATCACCTCGGTCCCGTCCATCAGCATGGGCTGGGCCAGCGCCTTCAGCAGCGCGTCGGTCCAATCGCCGGTGGCGGCCAGCGGCAATCCGGCCTTGAGCACCACGAACTGGTCCGAGCCGAGCCGGGCGGCAACATCGCCGGGATCCAGCCGGTCGCGGATGCGGCCGGCGAGCGCCGCCAGGAAGCGGTCGCCGACCTCGTAGCCCAGCGCGTCGTTGACGTCGCGGAAGCGGTCGCAGTCGATGACGCAGACCAGAACCCCGGCCTCGACCCGCGCGGGATCGGCGAGCACCCGCTCCAGCTCATCGACGAAGGCGGCGCGGTTCAGCAGGCCGGTGACCCGGTCGTGCCGCTTCTCATGCATCACCCGCTCGAACAGGTAGGCGTTGTCGAACCCGATGGCGACCTTGGAGCAGAACACCTCCAGAAGCTGCCGGTCGAGCGGGCTCAAGGGATGGTGCCCGCACAGGTAGATCACGCTGGCCGCGTGGTCCACCGTCCGGAAGAAGATGGTGCAGCTGTCGGCGCCGAACAGGCTCTCCCCGCGGGCCAGCGCGCTGGCGATGTCGCGGCAGATGTGCTCGGGCAGGGTGGCACGGATGGGACGGCCGCGCTCGAAGGCGAAGGGGGCCACGCCCGCCACCAGCCGCACGTCGTCCAGATCGCCGCTGAAATGGCGCCCGCTGACCGCGCACAGCAGCGCGCCCTCGGCGTCCTGGATGATCGAGCGGATCTGCAGGACCACCCCCTCCACGAACTCCGCCACCGAACGGCGTTCGTAGAGGGAGGAGGAGGCGTGCAGGATCTTCTGGAGCCCCAGCCGGCTCATCTCCAGCGCGGCGATCTGGTTGTAGGCGCGCAGGCTGGCCAGCACGGCGGTGAACAGCTTCTGCGCGGTCAGCTCGTTCTTGGCCTTGTAGTCGTTGATGTCGTAGTCGGTGAGGACCTGGCGCTCGGGCGCCTGTCCGGGCTGGCCTGTGCGCAGGATGATGCGGACGAAACGGTTGCGGAGCTGCTCCCGGATGAAGCGGACGACCTCCAGCCCGGCGTCGTCGGTCTCCATCACCACGTCGAGCAGAACCACGGCGATGGTGGGGTTCGCCTCCAGCGTGCGCTTCGCCTCGGCGCCGCTGAAGGCGCTGACGAACTCCAGCCGCCGGTTCTCGAAGCTGAAATCCTCCAGCACGTAGCGGGTGATGCTGTGGACGGCCGGGTCGTCGTCGACGATCAGTAGGGGCCAAACGTTCGCCGCGCCGGGGGCGATCGGCTCGGGCTCGTCCTCCCCGATGATGACGATGTCGTCGTCCGCGACCAGATCCCGCATCGGCGTCGATTCCCGTTCGGTGGGGTGTGGCGTCTCATCCCTCCGCGCGCGCGACGCAGAGCTTGTCCGGGCGGGCCTTCGCCTCGCCCTTGCGCGCGGCGATGGCGGCGTTGAGGAGGTCGGGGTTGAGGCCGTGCGCCCCTTCGGCGACGGCGATGGCGACGCCGCTGACCGTCAGCATCGGGTGGAGCCGCAGGTTGCCGTAGCGGTCCTTCGCCACGATACCGCCCTGGTCGCGCGCCGCCGCGTCGTACAGGCTCTCCGCGTCGGAGCGGAACTGCTCCAGCAGCTCCCGCACCCGCGCCACCGCCTGCGGCTCCCCGCCGCCATGCAGGGCGAGGAAGAAATCGTCGCCGCCGATGTGGCCGGCGAAGCTGTCGCCGGTCGCCGCCAGCGTCTTCAGCCGTTCGGCGAACATCAGGATGGCGCGGTCGCCCTGGCGGAAGCCGTAATGGTCGTTGAAGGGCTTGAAGTTGTCGAAGTCGAGATAGACCAGCAGGTGGAACCGCCCCTGGTCGGCCAGCGCCTGCTCGATGTGGCGGACGATGGCGGCGTTGCCGGGCAGCAGGGTCAGCGGGTTCTGGTCCTTGGCGATGGTGATGTTGCGCTCGTGGACAAGGCGGAGCAGCGCCGCCGGGCTGAGGAAGCCGGCATACTCCCCGCCCTCCACGATGATGATGCCGTCGCTCGCCTCTTCCGAGGAGAAGGCCTCGACCACCTGGTCCAGTGGCGTGGCGATGTCGCAGATGGGGGTGGCGACGATGAGCCGGCCCAGCGTGTTCCCCAGCCCGCGGTTGCGCAGCAGCTCGTTGCCGAAGCGGGAATAGACGAAGCGCTTGAGGTCGCGTTCGCGCACCAGCCCGATCGGCCGGTGCTCGGCGTTCACCACCGGCGCGATGGACTGGCTGTCGTGGACGCGGAAATAGTCGAGCAGCCGCGCCTTGGGCGAGTCGTCCGGCAGCGGCTCCAGCCGTTCGATCACCTCGATCAGCCGGCCCTGGTCGCGCGGCTTGCGGCGGTCCTGCCGGTTCAGCGCCTCCACGAGAGGCGCCGTCTCCCCGATCTCCGCCACGTCGCGGACGGCCGGGCCGACCGCCTCGCCCTGGGCGAAGTCGCAGCCGAGGTCGCGCAGCAGGTAGAACTCCGACGCGGCACTCACCCCCTGCGCCACGACGAGGACCCCCAGCGTGTGCGCGTAGCCGATCAGCGCGTGCACGATCGCCCGCTTGCGCAGGTCGCGGTCGATGCCGGCGATGAAGAAGGAGTCGATCTTCACGTAATCGGGCTGTGCCACATAGAGCAGCCGCGGCCCGGCGAAGCCGGAGCCGAAATCGTCCAGCCCCACCCCGACGCCGCCATCGCGCAGTCGTTGGATCAGGGTTTCGACATCCCCCGTCGGCCGACCACCCGCCGGGCCGCCGACGCGCTGGGCGATCTCCAGCACGACGATGGGCCCCGCCGCGGGGTCGGTCGGCCGCCACGTCGCCGGAAGCCGTTCCAGCGCCCGGACGTCGATGTTCAGGAAGAGCCGGTCGGGCCACCGGCCCCCGTCGCGGCGGCACGCGTCGATGGCCCTCCGATGGAGCGCCGCCTGGACCGCCGCCAGGCAGCCCTCCGCATCGGCCGACTCGATAAGGTCGGCGGCATCGGCGAAGGGGGTGTGCTCGAAGCCGCCGAGTACCGCCTCGACCCCGTGCACGCGGCCGGTGCGCATCTTCACGACGGGCAGGAACGTATGATGAAGGCTGTCCAGGATGCGCGCCCAGGCCGGCGGCGGCTCGCCGGGTGGCGTCGCGACCCGCGGAAGATTCATCGCATCCATCGTTGCCGGCCCTCGCATGGAAGAATCTTCTTCGACCTCAGGTAGGCCCGGCCCGCATCGGCCCGTTCGAAGCGATGTTTCCGCACGGTAGCAAGATTGCTTTTCGGTTTCATGACACGCGGCCACGACTCCGGTGCGCCAGCGCCCCGGAGCGTCGCCCGACGGGTCCGCCGCGGACCGGTCAGGGGAAGGGCTTCACCGTGTGCATGTGGTTGAGCGGCCCGTGGCCGTGGCCGATGCCGGGTGCCGTCAAGATGGCCCGCTCCACATAGGCGCGCCCCCGAGCCACCGCGTCGCGGACGCTCAGGGCTTGCGCCAGCCCGGCGGCGATGGCGGAGGCCAGGGTGCAGCCGGTGCCGTGGGTGTGCGGCGTGTGGACGCGGGGGCCCTCGAAGATCTCCTCCCCGTCCTCCGTCACCAGCAGGTCGCGCACCGTGCCGTCGTCCTCCATATGGCCGCCCTTCATCAGCACGGCGCGGGGGCCGAAGGAGCGGATGAGGCCGGCGGCGTGGCGCATGCCGTCGAGGTCGCGGATCTGCACGTCGGTCAGCGCCTCCGCCTCCGGCACGTTGGGGGTGACGAGGTGGGCGTACGGCAGCAGCCGCTTGCGCAGGGTCACCACGGCGTCGGGGTCGAGCAGGAAGTGGCCGCTCTTGGCGACCATCACCGGATCGACCACCAGCGGGATGTTGACCGCCTGCGCCTCGTACTCGGTGGCGACCGCCTCGATCACCGCGGCGTTGCCGAGCATGCCGATCTTGATGCAGTCGGCGCCGATGTCGTCCAGCACCACCTTCATCTGGAGCGCCACGAAGGCGGGGTCGATGGGGACGATGCCGTGGACACCCAGCGTGTTCTGGGCGGTCAGCGCGGCGATGGCCGTCGCCGCGTAGCCGCCAAGCGCGCTGACCGCCTTGATGTCGGCCTGGATGCCAGCGCCGCCCCCGGAATCGGAGCCGGCGACGATCAGCACGCGTCCCTGCATCGAACCCTCGTCCTCTTTCCTGTCTTTATTCCGCCGCCACCGCGGGGGCGTCGGCGCTGCGCCGGATGGCATCGGCGATGTCGCCGACGACCTGGTTGACCAGCCCCTCGTCGTCGCCTTCCGCCATCACGCGGATGACCGGCTCGGTGCCGGACTTGCGGATGAGGACGCGGCCGGAGCCGTTGAGCCGCGCCTCGCCCTCGGCGATGGCCTGGGTCACCTCGGCCATCTCCAGCGGTTTGGTGCCGGCGGCGAAGCGCACGTTGGTCAGCTTCTGCGGCACCGGATCGAACACGCGGCAGACCTCGCTGGCCGGCTTGCCGGTGGTCTGCACCACCGCCAGCACCTGGAGCGCCGCGATCAGCCCGTCGCCGGTGGTGGAGTAGTCGGACAGCACGATGTGGCCGGACTGTTCCCCGCCGACGTTGTAGCCATCCTCGCGCATGCGCTCGACCACATAGCGGTCGCCGACCGGGGTGCGGTGCAGGTGCAGACCCATGCCGGTCAAGAGCCGCTCCAGCCCCAGATTGGACATGACGGTGGCGACCACCCCGCCACCCTTCAGCGACTGCCCCTTGGCCCAGGAGCCGGCGACGAGGCCCATGAGCTGGTCGCCGTCGATGGGCCGGCCACGCTCGTCCACCAGGATCAGCCGGTCGGCGTCACCGTCCAGCGCGATGCCGAGGTCGGCGTTGTGGAAGATCACCTGCTCCTGCAGCATCGCCGTGTTGGTGGCGCCGCAGCCCTTGTTGATGTTCAGCCCGTCCGGCGACACGCCGACCGGGATCACGTCGGCCCCCAGCTCGTACAGCACCTTGGGCGCCACCTTGTAGGCCGCACCATGGGCGCAATCGACGACGATGCGCATGCCGTCCAGGCGCAGCCCGCGGGGGAAGGTGTTCTTCACATACTCGATGTAGCGGCCGGTGGCGTCCTCCAGCCGGCTGGCGCGGCCGAGGTCGGCCGACGCCGCGAGGTCGGTGTCGAACGGCTCGCGGATGCGCGCCTCGATGGCGGCCTCCACCTCGTCCGACAGCTTGTAGCCGTCCGGGCCGAACAGCTTGATGCCGTTGTCCTGGTACGGGTTGTGGGAGGCGGAGATCATCACGCCCATGTCGGCGCGCAGCGAGCGGGTGAGCATGGCGATGGCCGGGGTCGGCAGCGGACCCAGCAACACCACGTCCATGCCCATGGAGATGAAGCCCGCGGTCAGCGCCGGCTCCAGAAGATAGCCGGACAGGCGGGTGTCCTTGCCGATCACGACCCGGTGGCGGTGGTCGCCGCGGCGGAACTGCAGGGCCGTCGCCATCGCCACGCGCAGAGCCGTCTCGGCCGTCATCGGCTCGACGTTGGCGGTGCCGCGGATGCCGTCGGTGCCGAACAGGTGTCGCGTCATGCTGTCTCCTCGGGGACCAGTGGGGGGCACAATAGCGCAATTCCAGGTTCAGGGAACATGTCTTGACCGCGCACACGGCGCATGGTCAATCCGCCCCTTCGCGCTGGCACGGAAGGATCACAGCGCCTAACCTGGGCATCCCGCCCGACCCACCGGACTCCGGACGTGCTATGCTCATCATCCGCCCCGCCGATGACGGCGACCTCGACTCCATCCTCGCCATCTACAACGATGCAGTGGTGAACACCACCGCCGTCTACGACTACGAGCCGCGCGACGCCGAGGCGCAGGAGCGCTGGTTCGCCGCGAAGCGGGAGCAGGGCCTGCCGGTGATCGTCGCGGAGATCGGCGGCGCGGTCGCCGGCTTCGCCAGCTTCGGCCCCTTCCGCCCCTGGCCCGCCTATCTGCACACGGTGGAGAACAGCGTCTACATCGCCCCCGACCGGCGCGGCCAGGGGGTGGGCAGCGCCCTGATCCCGCCGCTCCTGGATCTCGCCCGCACCAAGGGCCTGCACACCATGGTCGCCGGCATCGACGCCACCAACGAGGCCAGCCTGCGCCTGCACCGCAAATTCGGCTTCGAACCGGTGGGGTTGTTCAAGGAGGTGGGCTGGAAGTTCGGGCGCTGGCTGGATCTGGCGTTTTTGCAGCGGATGCTGTAGGCACGGCACCGCCGAACGAAAAAGGGGAGGTGCCGGCCGGCACCTCCCCCCGTCATCACGAACCGCCGGCGGAGCCACTCACGCCGCCCGGACGCGGGCCACGAAGGTTTCGACCTCCTGCTTCAGGCGACCGGCCTCGCCGGCCATCTGGTCGGCGGCCGACAGCACCTGCGAGGACGCGGACCCCGCCTCCTCCGCCGCCTTGCTGACGCCGACGATGCTGGTCGACACCTCCTGCGTCCCCTGGGCGGCCTGCTGCACGTTGCGGCCGATCTCCTTGGTCGCCGCCGCCTGCTCCTCGACGGCCGAGGCGATGTTGCTGGAGATCTCGTTCAACCGGCCGATGGTCCGCCCGATGCCGCGGATGGCATCGACCGCGCCGTTGGTCTGCTGCTGGATCTCCGCGACCTGGACCGCGATGTCCTCGGTGGCGCGCCCGGTCTGGTTGGCGAGCTGCTTGACCTCGCTGGCGACCACGGCGAAGCCCTTGCCGGCCTCCCCGGCGCGCGCGGCCTCGATCGTGGCGTTGAGGGCCAACAGGTTGGTCTGGCTGGCGATGCTCTGGATCAGCCCGACCACGTCGCCGATCCGCTGGGCGGCGGTGGCCAGCGCCTCGATGCGGGCGTTGGTCTGCTCCGCCTCGCTCATCGCCCCCCTGGAAATGTTGGCGGCGTCGGACACCTGGCGGCTGATCTCGCCGATCGAGGCGGCCAGCTCCTCCGAGGCCGAGGCGACGGTCTGCACGTTGGCCGAGGCCTGCTCGGTGGAGGCGGCGACCGCGGTGGACTGGCGCGACGTCTCCTCGGCGATCGCCGACATGCTCTGGGCGTTGGACTGGAGCTGCGCCGCCGTCGCCGACACCGTCTGCACCACACCCTTCATCCCGGCCTCGAAATTGTCGGCCAGCTCGTTCATCACCCGCCGCTTCTCACGCTCCGCCTCCTCCTTCAGGCGCTCCTGCTCCGCCACCAGACGGCGGTTCTCGATGGCGGCGTCCTTGAACACCGCAACCGCCTCGGCCATCCGGCCGATCTCGTCGCGCTGGCCGAGCGCCGGGATGTCGGCCGACAGGTCGCCACCGGCCAGCCGGCCCATCGCTCCGGTCATGGCGGTGACCGGCCCGACGATGCCGCGGGTGATCGCGACGGCCACCAGCACGCCGAACAGCATGGCGATGGCGGACAGGACGACGGTGGTGTGCGTCACCTGCTCCAGCCCCCCGAACAGCACGTCGCGGTAGTTGTCCGCCGCATCCTCCTGGGATTGCAGCGTGGCGTCGATCAGGGACGTGACCTCCTGCGCCTTCGCCAGCATGACCTTGTTCACCAATTCGTCCGCCGCGGTCACCGCCTTGACCACCTCCTCGAAGGCCTTGCCGTACTCGGCCATCGTCGCCTCGACCTCGTCGAACACCTTGACGTGGCGCTGCGACAGGACGGAACCCCTCAGCTCCTTCATCGCCTCGGCAAAGGCGGCCAGCTCACGGCGCATCGCCTCGGCATCGGCCAGCGCGGCGGTGTCCAGGAAGCGCAGCGCGCTGATCCGGGCCAGCAGCAGCTTCTCCTGCGCCACGCCGGCGCGCGCCGCGGTGGCCAGCTCGCCGCTGTCCATCAGGGTCGTCATCAGGTTGGACATCGCCGCCCGGGCCTTGGCCCCCAGCGGCATCTGCTTTTCGATGTACAATGTCTGGCGGGTGTTGATGGCCGCGACCACGCGGTCGACGCTGACCATGTACTCGGTGAACAGGGCGGTGATCCTTTGGAGGTTGGCGTGGCGCTGGGGATCGCTCACCGCCTCCAGGGCCTTGGCCAGATCGGCCTTGACCATCCCGTCGAGTTCCTTGATGCGGGCCACCGACGCGGTGTCGCCATTGGCCATGAAAATGCGGACGAGGCGGCGGATGTCGATCATGTTTCCGTCGATCGTCGACACGCGCAGCGCGTTGGTCATCAGGTTGTCGAACCGCTCCACGGTCTCCGACGTGCGGCCCTGACCGACGAGAACCACGCCCGCCGTCACCGCCAGCAAAAAGAGAACCGCAAAAAATCCTCCGGCGATCTTCCGCCCGATCTTTATATTTCGCAGAAACGACATTTGCATGACCTCCCCTTCACATCAACAAACCGACAACGCCGACGATACAAACGCCAGAGTTCCGTCAAAATCCGCGCGAGTGCTGGCCAAAGATGATCGCGGATCTCGGTGAAACATCATCCTTCCACCCGCAGCAGCGCCGTGGCCCAGCGTTCCAGCATTTTGAAAGCAAACGGAAGGCCAAGTCGCGACGCTGTCGCGCCCGACGTCCAGAATGTCTCGGATGGCGGACCTAAGCGCGCGGAAATCAGTCGCTCGGCATCATGCAGGGTTGAGGTATCGCACGAATCGCATGCGAAGACGCCGGCCGTCGGAACGGCCAGGGCAACCGCAAGCAGCGGCGATCGGCCGCCCCGTCGCAAAATCGTCTGCAAAACGCAAAACGGGCGGTCGGGGGCAGGCAGAATGATCAGAGCGGACGTCGGCTCAGCCTATTGGTTCGGTCCTTTGATTCGGTCCTTTGGTTCGGTCCTTTGGTTTAGTCCTTTGGTTCGGCCCATTGGTTCGGCCCATTGGTTCGGCCCATTGGTTCGGATGCGCCTCCCACAGCGCGCTCCCATGCGGTCGTCGTCACCTCAGGGACGCGCGGGAGCCGCGCGCCCCGGTTCCAGCCCTCCAGCCCGACGGCGGTCATCCCGGCACGCGTTCCGGGGCGCTCGCCGCGCCGCGACCACGATGCCGGTTACGCCGCCCGCACGCGGGCCACGAAGGTCTCGACCTCGCGCTTCAGGCGGCCGGCCTCGCCGGCCATCTGGTCGGCGGCCGACAGCACCTGGGAGGATGCGGCCCCCGCCTCCTCGGCCGCCTTGCTGACGCCGACGATGCTGGTCGATACCTCCTCCGTTCCCTGGGCGGCTTGCTGCACGTTGCGTCCGATCTCCCGCGTGGCCGCCGCCTGCTCCTCCACGGCGGCCGCCACGCTGCCGGAGATCTCGCCGAGCCGCGTGATGATGCGGCCGATGGAGCGGATGGCGTCCACCGCACCCGCGGTCTGTTGCTGGATTTCCGCGATCTGGGTCGCGATGTCCTCCGTCGCGCGTCCGGTCTGGGTGGCGAGCTGCTTGACCTCGCTGGCGACCACCGCGAAGCCCTTGCCGGCCTCGCCAGCGCGGGCCGCCTCGATGGTGGCGTTCAGCGCCAGCAGGTTGGTTTGGCTGGCGATGCTCTGGATCAGCCCGACCACGTCGCCGATGCGCTGGGCGGCGATGGCCAACCCGTCGATGCGGGCGTCGGTCCGCTCCGCCTCGGCGACCGCGGTCTTCGAGATGGCGGCGGCGTCCGACACCTGCCGGCTGATCTCCACGATGGACGACGCCAGCTCATCCGACGCCGAGGCGACCGTCTGCACATTGGCCGATGCCTGCGCCGTCGATGCGGCGACCGCCGTGGACTGCCGCGAGGTCTCCTCGGCGATGGCCGACATGCTCTGGGCGTTCGACTGGAGCTGCGACGCGGTCGCCGACACCGCCTGCACGACCCCCGTCATGCCGGCCTCGAAATTGTCGGCCAGCTCGTTCATCAGGCGCCGCTTCTCCCGCTCCGCCTCCGCCTTCAGGCGCTCCTGTTCCGCCACCAGCCGGCGGTTCTCGATCGCGGCATCCTTGAACACCGCCACCGCCTCGGCCATCCGCCCGATCTCGTCGCGCTGGCCGAGCGCCGGGATGTCGATGGAAAGGTCGCCGCCGGCAAGCCGCCCCATGGCCCCGGTCATCGCGGTCACCGGCCCGACGATGCTGCGGACGATGACGACACCGATGGCCAGGGCCAGCAGGGCGGCGATCGCCGTCACGGTCGAGATGACCGCCTCCACCGATTCCAGCACACCGGTCATCTCGGCCTTCATCCCCTCGGCCGCCTGCCGTTGCGACGCGAGCAGCGTGTCGACGAGATCGCCGGCTTGTCCGGCCAGCACCATCATCCGCCCGTTGACCAGGCCGTCCATCGCCGTCACCGCCTTGACCACATCCTCGAACGCGGCGGCGTAGCGGGTCATCAGGGATTCGATCTCGTCGAAGGTCGCCTTGCGCCGTTCGGCGCGGAAGACCGTGCGTGCCTCCCGGAGCGCCGCGGCGAAGGCGGCGAGTTCACGCCGCATGACGTCCGCGGTCTTCTCGTTCGGCGATTCCAGGTAGCTCACCGCGTACAATCGGGCCAGCAGCAGCTTTTCCTGGGCGATGCCGGCCCGCGCCGCCAGGGTCGTGTCACCTTCGGCCAGCACCCCGTCGATCAGGCGGGACATGCTCTGGCGGGCCTGGAGGCCGAGCGGCACCATGGTCCCATCGTAGAGCCGGTCCCGTTCGGCCCGGCTGCCGGACACCGACCCGACGGACGTGACGTATTCGCCGACCAGGGTGGCGAGGCGCCGAAGCTCGGCTTGACGCACCGGGTCCTCCGCCACCTCGGCGGCGACGGTGAGATCCGTCCGCAGATCGGCATCGATCCGGCGGATCCGGTCGAGCGCCGCTCCGTCGCCGTTTTCCACAATGATGCGCACGTTGCGGCGGATCTCGTTGATGCGCGCGTTGATGACCGCCACGCGAACCGTGTTGTCCGTCAGGGTGCCGTAGCGGGCGACGGTGGCCGATGTCCGCTCCTGCCCGACGAACACCGCCGCCGCCATGCCGGCCATCAACAGAACGATCACGAACAGACCGGCGGATATCCGGTACCCGATTCTCAGATTCTTGAAAGACATCCCCGCACCCTCCACCCGACCTGCGCACTCCAACGGAATGGTATGGAGTCGAACTCAATCGGAAGGTTGGCGCGGCGCATTTCGAAGTCCACGGGCAGTCGTGGCAGGATTCGAAAAAACAATATAAATACAGATGGAAAAAAGATTATTTCTTTGGAGACGATTGAAGCAAAGACGAGGGGAAGTCTTGGGTGAACACGGTCACACCGGGTGCAGCCCCTCCCACAGCGCGCGGGCCTGCGCGGTTTCCGCCACGTCGTGTGCGCGCAGGATCTGCGCTCCCTGGTTCCAGCCCTCCAGCCCGGCGGCGAGCGACCCGGGGACGCGCTGCTTGGGCGGCTCGCCGCGCGACAGGCGGCCGATGAAGCTCTTGCGCGACACGCCCAGCAGCAGAGCGCAGCCCAGCGCGTGGTACAGGGCGGTGTGGCGCAGGATGGTCAGGTTGTGGACGTCGGTCTTGCCGAAGCCGATGCCGAAATCGACGCAGATCCGCTCCCGCGGGATGCCGGCGGCGGTGCAGGCGGCCACCCGCGCCTCCAGCCAGTCGTACACGTCCAGCGCCGCGTCCGCGTAGCTGGGACTCCGCTGCATGGTGCCGGGCTCGCCCAGCATGTGCATCAGCACCACCGGGGCCCCCGTCTCCGCCACCGCGCGCAGCGAGTCGGGATCGCCGGTCAGGCCGCTGATGTCGTTGACCACGGCGGCCCCGGCGGCGATGGCGGCGCGCATGACGCGGGCGTGGCGGGTGTCCACCGAGACCACGGCCCCCTCCCCCGCCAGCGCCCGGACGACGGGGAGGATGCGCGCCTCCTCCTCCCCCGGCGGGACGGGGGCGGCGCCGGGGCGGGTGGACTCGCCGCCGATGTCCAGGAACTCCGCCCCCGCCTCGCGCAAGGCGCGGGCTCGCGCGATGGCGGCGGCGGGGTCCAGGAAGTCGCCGCCGTCGGAGAAGCTGTCGGGGGTGACGTTGACCACCCCCATGATGCGCGGCCGGTCCAGCGCCACCCCGGCGAAGGGAGCGCGGGCGCGGGTGAGCGCGGCAAGCTGGCGGTCCACCGCCTCGGCCGCGGCGCGGGAGCGCTCCAGCCCCCAGGCCATGGCCTCGGCCAGGGGAGCGAAGGCGCGCTCGATCCGCTCGCCGTGCCGGACGATCAGTTCGACATGGGCGAAGGCGAAGCGCCCACCGGCCAGCGGCACCGCCGCCCCCTTCGCCCAGGCCTCCACCGGCAGCAGCCCGACCGGCCGCAGATAGACCCGCACCCCCTCTCCCGCCGCCGGTTCCTTCGCCCAGGGAGCGAAGCCGGCGAGCGAACCGGCGGCGGAGGAGGGTGGGCGTCGGATGGTCATGGCGTGTCTCCGTCGGGCGTCTGGCCGCGTGGGGCATAGCGGGCGAGGAAGGTGGCCACCGCCTCCCGCACCACGGTGTCGGCCGGCAGGGCGGGGGTGATGCCGAGCAGGCGGGGCCAGAACAGCGCCTCCTTGAGGCAGCCCAGGAACTGGATGGCGGCGATGGTCGGCTGCTCGATGTGCAGGCGGCCGGCCGCGGCCTCCCCCGCCAGCCATTCGGACAGGCGGGCGACCGCCGGTTCCTTGCCGGTGCGGGAATAGATGGCGGTCAGTTCGGGAAAGCGCGGGTTTTCGGCGATCACCAGCCGGATCAGCGCCTGGAGCCGCGGGTTGCCGGTGTGGACCAGCATGCCCATGGCGAAGGCGGTCAGCGCCTCGGCCGGATCGATGCCCCCGGTGGGCGGCGGTGCCGTGCCCAGCAGCTCGCGGTAGAGACCCTCCACCACCGCCCGGAACAGGTCCTCCTTGGACGGAAAATGGTTGTAGACGGTGCGCTTGGATGCGCCGGCGTCGGCGGCGATGCGGTCCATGCTGGCCGCGCCATAGCCGCACTCCAGGAACTGCCGCTCGGCCGCGGCGACGATGTCCGCCCGCTTGCGGTCCCCCCGCTTGGAAGGTGGAGTCCGGCCTTCCGTTCCCGTTGACGCGCCGTCGCCGCCCACTTACACTACACCGTGCAGTTTACATTTCTCCATCGGGGGAGGGTAGCATGGAACAGCGGACCCTGGGAACGTCGGGGCTGACGGTCTCGGCCATCGGGCTCGGCTGCATGGGCATGTCGGAATTCTACGGCACCCGCGACGACGCCGAATCGCTCGCCACGCTGGACGCGGCGGTGGAGGAGCACGGCATCACCCTGCTCGACACCGCCGACATGTACGGCAGCGGCCACAACGAGGAGCTGCTCGGCCGCTTCCTGAAGGGCCGGCGCGAGCGGGTGACGGTCGCCACCAAATTCGCCATCCGCCGGCCGGACGACGCGCCCGTGGACAGCTACGTCCGCGTCATCGAAAGCTCGCCCGCCTACATGCGCACGGCGGTGGAGGCGTCGCTGAAGCGGCTGGGGGTCGAGGTGATCGACCTCTATTACTGCCACCGCATCAACCCCGCCACCCCGGTGGAGGACACGGTCGGCGCCATGGCCGAGCTGGTGGCGGCCGGCAAGATCCGCCACATCGGCCTGTCGGAGGTGCGCGGCGAGACCCTGCGCCGGGCGCACGCCGTCCACCCCATCACCGCCGTGCAGTCCGAGTACTCGCTGTGGACGCGCGATCATGAGACGGACGTGCTGCCGGTGTGCCGGGAGCTGGGGGTGGGCTTCGTCGCCTATTCGCCGCTCGGCCGCGGCTTCCTGACGGGTGCCGTGACCGGCACCGACGACCTGCCGGAACGCGACTTCCGCCGCCTGAACCCGCGCTTCCAGGGCGAGGCGCTGGCCGCCAACCGCCGGCTCGCCGAGGCCGTGCAGGGTGTCGCCGCCGAGGTCGGCTGCACCCCCGCCCAGCTCTGCATCGCCTGGGTGCTGCACCAGGGGAAGGGCATCGTGCCGATCCCCGGCACCAAGCGCCGGAAATACCTCGCCGACAATGTCGGCGCCGTGTCGGTGGTGCTGGCACCCGAGGTGCTGGCCCGTCTCGACGCCCTCTTCGCCCCCGGCTCGGTCACCGGCACCCGCTACCCCGAGGCGGGCATGAAGCTGGTGAACATTTGAAGGCGGCGTTTTCCGCGCGCAAGGACGCTTGACAGCGTGGCGGGGGATGACCTATATCCCCGCCACGCCGGTGACGGTGCGTGGGGCCGTAGCTCAGCTGGGAGAGCGACGCGTTCGCAATGCGTAGGTCGGGAGTTCGATCCTCCTCGGCTCCACCAACTTTCCAAGACCCGGACAATCAAACACATCGAAGCAACGCTGCCGCCGCGGGTCGCCATGCGCGTTCGCAGCGTTACCCGTTTCCCGACAGCGGCAGTTCCACCGTGAAGGCGGACCCCTCCCCCGGTGCGCTCCGCACGAGGATTTTGCCGCCGTGGGCGTCCACGATGGTGCGGCAGATGAACAGGCCGAGGCCGACCGACATTTCGCCGGCGGTGCCGGACTGGGCGTGGCGGGCGAAGGGCTGGAAGATGCGGGCGGTCTCCGTCTTCGACATGCCGCGGCCCTGGTCGGCGACGACGATGCGGGCGTGGGTGTCGGAGCGGTCCACCGTGATGTCGACACGGGTGCCGCGTTCGGAATACTTCACGGCGTTGGACAGCAGGTTGTTCATCAGCTGCTCCAGCTTGGACGGGTCCGCCTGGATGCGGGGAAGCCCGTCGGCCACCGCGACCTCCAGCCGGATGTCCTTGCCGCGCGCGATGACGCCGTTGATGGCGACGTTGCGCCGGACCAGCGCCCCGAGGTCGACGGACCGCCGCGCCACGTGCAGCTTCCCCGCCTGGGCCGCCGCCATGGACAGGGCGTCGTCGATCAGGTGGCTCATGAACAGGCTGGACTCGCGGATGCGGTCCAGGCAGCCCATGTCGCGTGGCTCGATCCGGCCGTCCAACCGCGAACCGAGATGCTCGGCGAAGCCGGTTATGACCTGGAGCGGCGTGCGCAGATCGTGCGCCAGCATGCCCATCAGCCGGTTGCGCTGCTCGTTCAGCAGCTTCAGCTCGGCGTTGGCCTTGGCGAGGTCGCGCTGGGCGTTGGCCAGCTCGCTGTTGACGCGGGTCATCTCCTCGAACAGCGCCGCGTCGCGGGCGGCGGCTGGTGCCAGCCAGCGGTCGAGCGGGTGCAGCCCCTCGGCCAGCTCCGCATCGATGGAGGCGAGGTCCTGCCGGACGGCGGTGGCCGCCCCCGGCTGACGGGCCGCGGCCAGCACCAGCCGGCCGTCGGGCATCGCCGCCCCGGACAGGTACACCGTCGTCTGGGGACCGCCGTCGTCCCGCGGCAGGTCGAAGGGCCGGTCGACCAGCACGCCCTCCCGCCCCAATGCTGCCAGCGCGTCCAGAGCGCGCGCCACGTCGCCGGGCCCGAACAGGGTCGGGAACAGCACGCCGTCCGCCAGTGCCAGGACACCGACCCCGGCGCCGAGCGACCGCCAGCGGCGCACCACGCCGTCCGCGTCGCAGAGAACCACCAGCGCGTTCATGCCGCCGCGATCCCCCCGCCACCCTCGCCGGCGCCCCCGCCGTCCCCGTCGCCCAGCCGGGCGGCCAGCGTCACCGCGTCCTCGGCCCCGGCGGCGGAACCGTCCGCCCCGACGCTGCGCCACAGCTCAGGGTCGATGTTGAAGGGATAGCCGCCGACGATCACATGCACGCGCTGGTCGCCCAGCCCCTCGCGCACCTGCCGGATCAGTTCGGCCACCGCCCCCACATGGGCGGTGATGGTGGCGGAGACGGCGAGCACGGCGGCGTTGCGCTCCCGCACGGCGCGGACCACCGCGGCGGCTGGGGCGTTGGCGCCCAGGTAATAGGTGTCCCAGCCCGACATCTCGAAGAAATCGGCCACCATACGGATGCCGATCTCGTGCATCTCGCCGCTGACGCAGGTGGCGACCAGCGCCAGCCCGTGCCGCTCCGCCGCGAAGATGCGGGGGTAGAGCATGGACATGGTGGCCTGGGTCGCGGCGGTGACGAAATGCTCGTGCGCCACCGAGATCCGCCCGAGCTGCCAGAGCCGCCCGACCTCTCGCAGGGTCGGCTGGAACACGTGGAGATAGGCGTCGCGCACAGGCATGCCCGCCTCCACAGCCTCCAGCACCAGGGTGGCGGCGGTGCGCCGGTCACCGGCCAGGAGCGCGTCGAGGTAGCGTTGCGCCAGCTCCGCATGGGGGGCCGCGGGGTCGAGATGGGCGACCGGCTCGTCCGGGACATGCGGCAGCCCGTCCAGCGCCGCGGCGATGCAGCGCGCCGCCACCGCCGCTACCGGCCCGCCGACGCGCTCCGCCACCACGTCGCGCAGGATCTCCAGGCTGTCGCGCAGGTCGCTCGCCGGGATCTTCAGCCCGGCGAACAGCACCTTGACCCACGCCGCGTATTCGCTGAACAGCCGCGGGCTGTCGGCGGCCACCGCCTCCGCCAGATAGAGGATGTGGTAACGCAGATCCTCCGCGCATTTCGCGGCCCCGGCGTCGCCGTAGCGCTCCCGCAGGGCGGGCCGGCGGGCGAACTGCGCGGACACCACCGCCTGCGCCAGCTCGTCACGGCGTCCGGTGATCTCGGCGGCGGCTGTCCGTGTCAAACCATCCCCTCCTGTGGCGGCCATGCGGCCGGTCCAGCGTGAACAACCGCCGTGGCCTTCCGGTGCCCGGACGCCGCGCGTTTCCGGACGAACCGCTGCATCACCGCGCCCGCGGCGTGACCAGCGCCAGCCGCTTCACGAGGTCCGTCCGGGTCACTGGCTTCACCAGATACCCGGTGATTCCGTAGGAGATCGCCCGCTTCACCATGTCGGCCTCGCGGTGCACGGTCAACATGATGACGGGAATGTTGGCGTGCGCGTAGCCGGACGCCGTGCGCAGCGCGTGCAGCAGATCGAGCCCGGACATGCGCGGCATTTCCAGGTCGCACAGCAACACATCGACCTGATCGCCGCGCCGGCGTAGGAAATCCAGCGCGGCCGCGCCGTCCGGCACGTCCCACATGCGGCGGGTGCCGATGCCGGCCAGCAGCTTCAGCACGGTGGCGCGCGTGAAGGTGTCGTCGTCCACCACCAGGACGCCCAGGTCGCGCGCCGCCCGGGTGCCTTCGTCTGCGTTCATGCCGGTCCCCTTGCCGCCGCGCCGCCGCGCCGCCGCACACGGGCGGATGTGTGCCGGGCGGGTGCTCGCGCGAGACGATAACAAGCAACGCCGCGGTGCGGAAGACCATGCAGGTGCGGTCCCGGGCGCCCGGCCGCAACCCGGGCGGGACGACCGCGGACGGATGATCGTGACAATCGCGCGCCGCAGCCACTATGGTGCGCCAGGATATCCTGGTGCTTCCCGACACGTGACAATGACATCCGCTCCCACACCCGACCAGCCCCAGACCCTTGATCGGCATCGGCCGGGAGCGGACGTCCTGGCCCAGGCGCTGGAGGCCGCCACGGCGGGTCTGGCCGTCGGCGATCCGACCCGGCCGGGCTGCCTGTTCGTGTTCTGCAATACCGCCTTCCTGGACATCTGTGGCTATCGCGGTGCCGGTCTCGTCGGGCAGGGGTTCGCGGCGCTGGAGGGTCCGGACACCGACCCCGGCAGCGCCGCCCTGGTCCGCCGCGCGGTCGAGCTGGGCGAGCCGCTGTCGGTGGAAATCCTGCATTACCGACAGGACGGCAGCGCCTTCTGGAACGCCCTGTCGATCCGGCCGATGCCGGGGCCGGACGGGCGGGCGGCCTGGATCGTCGTCAGCTCCGCCGACGTCACCGGCCGCCGCCGCTCGGAACAGAGGCTGCTGGACGCGCAGGAACAGACCACGAAGCTCGCCGCCGAGACCTTCGCGCTCGCCGAGGATCTGGACCGCGCGCGGGAGGAGGCGGAGGCCGCCCGCATCGCCGCCGAGAACGCCAGCCGCGCCAAATCGCGCTTCCTGGCGATGATGAGCCACGAGCTGCGCACGCCGATGACCGCGGTGATCGGCATGGGCGACCTGCTCAACGGCACGCCGCTCAGCCCGCAGCAGCAGGGGCTGGTGAAGACGCTGCGCTCGTCGGCCGGCACGCTGCTGGCGATCCTCAACGACATCCTCGATTTCTCCAAGATCGAGGCGGGGCAGCTTGAGATCGAGGAGATCGACTTCTCGCTGCACCGGCTGGTGGAGGACGTGGTCCAGCTCTTCCTGGTGCGCGCGGCGGCCAAGGGTGTGTCGCTCAGCGCCTCGCTGGCCGAGGACACGCCGCGCCACATCCGCGGCGACCCCACCCGGCTGCGCCAGGTGCTGTTCAACCTCGTCGGCAACGCCATCAAATTCACCGATCGCGGGCGCATCGAGATCGCTGGTTGGCGCGCGGAGCCCGGCGACGGCGACTGCGTCATCCACCTCGAGGTGTCGGACACCGGGATCGGCATGACGGAGCAGCAGCAGGCCCGCCTGTTCGAGGCCTTCGTCCAGGCCGAGGCATCGACCGCCCGGCGCTACGGCGGCACCGGCCTCGGGCTCGCCATCTGCAAGCGGCTGGTGGAGGCGATGGGGGGCGACATCGGCGTCGTCAGCACGCCCGGCCGTGGCTCCACCTTCCGGTTCTCGATCCGCACCCGGCCGGCGCTGGCCCCGCCGGACGCCGCCACGCTGAACCGCCCCCCGGGGGAGGCGCTGGCGCTGCCCGCCGCCCCCCCCGCCTCGTTGCGCCTCCTCCTGGCGGAGGACAACGACGTGAACCGCATGCTCATCAGCACCATGCTGACCCGCATGGGGCACCGGGTGGACGCGGTGGGCGACGGCCGGGCGGTGGTGGCGACGCTGGCCGCCTCGCCCGACTACGACGCGCTGGTGCTCGACATGGAGATGCCGGTGATGGACGGCCGCCAGGCGGCGCGGGCGATCCGGCGCATGGCCGGGCCGGTGGCCGGCATCCCCATCGTCGGGCTCTCCGCCGACGCCCTGCCCGAACACCGGGACGGGCACATGGCGGCGGGGCTGGACGCCTATCTGACCAAGCCCGTCGATTGGGAGCATCTGGGCTCCGTGCTGCTCGGTCTCGCCGCCCGCCGCCTGTCGCAGGAGACGGCGCCACCGGTGCCGGCCGAGCCGGCGGTGCCGCCGGATCACGGCCGTTTCACCACCCAGCCGCTGGTCGACCGGGTGAAGCTGTCCGAGCTGCGGCTGGCTTTGGGGTCCGAAAGCCTCGACGGCATGCTGCGCCTGTTCCCGGAAACCGCGCTGCGCGAGCGCGCGGCCATCGCCGCCGCCGTCCACGGCGGTCGCGCGCACGACGTGCGGCATGCGGCGCACACGCTGGCCGGGCTGTCGGCGAACTTCGGCTGCCTGCGCCTGGCCGAGGTGGCGCGCGCCGTCAACGACGCGCACGGCGACAGCGCGACGCTCGGCAGCCTGCTTCCCGTTCTGGACGCGGTGCTTGCCGAGACCAACCTCCTGATCACCACCACCGAAACGGTGCGCAGCGGCTTCTGAGCGCGGCTGCGGCTCGCCCCGCAGCACGACGTCCGTCGATGTAGTTGACAAAAGCAACTGATTGGTTGATTTTGTCTTCCATCGACACCGCGAGCCGCAGGACCGGTCCCATGCGCGACACCGAGCGAGACGAGAGCATCGCCGCCGTCCGAAACTTCAACCGCTTCTACACGCGCCGCATCGGGGTGCTGCGCGACGGGCTGCTGAACAGCGACTTCTCGCTGACCGAGGCGCGGGTGCTGTACGAGCTGGCGCACGGCGATGGGATGACGGCCGCCGGTATCGCGCGCGGATTGGGCCTCGACCCCGGCTATCTCAGCCGCATCCTGCGCGCCTTCGAGCGGGGCGGGCTGGTGTCGCGGGTGCCGTCGCCGGCCGATGCCCGACAGTCCATCCTGACGCTGACGACGGAGGGCCGGAAGGCCTTCGCGGCGCTTGACGCGCGGTCGGAGGCCGAGGTCGCGACGATGGTCGATGCCCTGCCCCCGGACGGTCGCCGCCGGCTGACCGCAGCCATGCGGACGGTCGAAACGGTGCTGGAGGGGCATGGCGACGCCCGGCCGATCCTGCTGCGCCCGCACCGGCCGGGCGACATCGGCTGGATCATCCACCGGCACGCCGTGCTCTACACCGGCGAATATGGCTGGAACGCCGGCTTCGAAGCGCTGGTGGCGGAGATCGGCGCGCGCTTCCTCACCCACTACGATGCCACCCGCGAGATCTGCCTGATCGCCGAGCTGGGTGACGCCATGGCGGGCTCGGTGATGGTTGTGCGCGACAGCGACGAGGTGGCGCGGCTGCGGCTGCTGCTGGTGGAACCCGGGGCGCGGGGCCACGGCATCGGGCGGCGTCTGGTGGAGGAGTGCATCCGCTTCGCCCGTGGGGCCGGATACCGGACGCTAACCCTGTGGACCAACGACGTGCTGACCTCCGCCCGCCGCATCTACGAGACCGCCGGTTTCCGGCTGGTGTCCAGCGAACCGCACAGCCGGTTCGGCCCGCCCATGGCCGGCCAGACCTGGGAGCTCGAACTGCGACCGTAGGTTATATGCCTATTGACGTGGATCATGGCGGGAACAATGCTGCACCGCAAAATGTCATCACAGGGGGAGGCGCCGGACGATCGCGGGGGCATTGCGGGAGAGCGGGTATGTGGGTCCATATGGTCTGTGCGTCCGGCACCGCCGGAACCATCGCGGGCGCCGACCGGCGTCTGCTGCGTCACGGTCTGGGCGTCGATCCGGCGACCGACCACCCGATCACCGTGCGCCACGCGCTGGAGGCCGCCGGTCTCGATCCTTTCAAGTCGGCGCGACGCCTGATGACGCTACCGCCGCCGGTGGCCCGCGACGATCTTGCCGCGGTGCTGCGCGGCTTCTCCATCGGCGACCATGTCTGCCCCGACCCGGACGGCCATGCCCACGCCGCGCTGTCCGACGCCGGCGCCGACATCGTCCCCCATCCCTTCGCCGATCCCCGCTTCGGGGTCGCCGGGGCGGCGCTGCTGATGGTGTCGGCGCTGGTGCTGATGGCGCTGTAGGGCGACCCGATCACGCCGCGCGCAGGTCGGTCACCAAGCGGCCGACCGTCTCGCGCAGATGGGCGGCGCGGCGTTCCATCTCGTCGGACGCGGCCATGACGTCGCCCGCCGCCTGCCGCGCCTCCTCCGCGATGGAGCGGATGCCGGTGACGGTCTGTGCCACCGCCTCGGTGTCGGTCGCGGCCTCCCCGGCGCTGCGTCCGATGTCGCGGGTGCTGTCGGCCTGACGCTCGACCGCGGCGGCCACCGACGCGGCGATCACGCTGACCTGCTGGATCACGTCGGCGACCTCCAGGATGGAGCCGGCGGTCTCCGCCGCCGCACCGCGGATGGCCTCCACCTGCCCGACGATCTCTTCCGTCGCGCGGGCGGTCTGGCCGGCAAGGTTCTTGACCTCGGTCGCCACCACCGCGAAGCCCTTGCCCGCCTCCCCCGCGCGCGCCGCCTCGATGGTGGCGTTGAGCGCCAGCAGGTTGGTCTGGCCCGCGATGTCGGTGATGAGTTGCACCACGTCGCCGATCCGCGTGCTGGCCGCCTGCAGCCCTTCCACCAGCCCGCGCGAGCGGATGGCGCGCTCGCGCGCGTCCTCAGCAACACCGCGGGAGCGGGCGGTCTGGCGGGCGATCTCCTCGACCGCCGTCGCCATACCGGCGCTGGCCCCGGCCACGGCTGCAACGTTGGCGGAGACACCGCTGGCGCTGCCCGCCGCCCGTCCGCTCTGGTCCACCGTGCGCTGGGCCATCGCCTCCAGCGAGCGCGCGGTCGAGCGGAACCGCTCCGACGCCGTGCCGAATCCCTCCAACACCTGGCGGATGGAGCCATCGAACTCCACAAGGGACCGCTCCAGCCGCTCGGCACGGGCCTGACGGCGCCCGTTCTCCTCCGCCTGGGCGGCGTGCAGGCGCTGGCGTTCCAGCGCGTTGTCCTTGAACACCGCGACCGCGTCGGCCATGGCGCCGACCTCGTTGCGGACGCCGGCGAAGGGGACGGCGACCGCCAGATCGTCGGCCGCCAGCCGGCGCATCGCTGCCGACAACGCGTCCAGCGGCCGCGCGATGCTGCGCGCGACCGCCGCGGCGATGGCCAGCACGCCGAGGGCGATCAGCGCACCCAGCGCGGCGAGCTTGAGCACGGTGTCCCGCACGTCGCCGCTGACATCGTCCACATACACGCCGGCACCGACCACCCAGCCCCAGGGCGCAAACCGCACGATGTAGGAGGATTTGGCGCGTGGCGACGCGTCGCCGGGGTTCTTCCAGAAATAGCGGTAGAAACCCTGCCCGTCGCGCCGGGCGATGGCGATCATGTCGGTGAAGATCGCGGCGCCCGCCGCGTCCCGCACCCCGTCCAGGTTGCGGCCGACCAGGGCCGGCTGCATGGGGTGCATCAGCATGGTGGCGTCGAGCCCATTGATCCAGAAGTAATTGTCGCCGTCGAAGCGCAGCCGGCCGACCTCTTCCATCGCGGCGCGCTTGGCCTGCTCCATCCCGATGCGTCCGGATTCCGCCAGCGCGTGCTGCGTGCGCACCAGGCTCATGGCCGTTTCCACCAGCGTCCGCACCCGGTCCCGCCGCTCGCGCTCGATGGTGGCGGCGGTGTCGGCGGCGGCGAACAGGATCACCCCGATCGTCCCCAGAACCGCAAGCCCGACGAGGATGGCGAGCTTGCGCCCGATGCTCAGCGTGTTCAGGATCGTCACGGCGGCGGTCTCCCCATGGTGGGTCGGCCGCATTCTGTCGCGCGGCGGACCAAATCGGTTTGCCGCACCCTAATATCTGTTCGCCGGACTTTCACCCATTCATACGCAAACAATTGGCCATGGCGACCAAAGGTCGCGTCGGCGGCCGATCGCCGTCACTCCGCGGCGTCGTTGCGACTGACCCCGGCGCGCCGCGTGAAGGGTGCCCGGCGGCCGCGGCATGGCCGGCTTGCGCGCGTTGTCGGGCGGACCGGGGTTTGGTACACGGATGACATGACCCGACGCCGCGCCGCCTCCAAACGCATCGCCCATCCCGACCAGTTCGACCTGCTGGACTATCCGGAGGCGACGGCGGTGCTGCTGACCTATTCCGGCCGCACGGTGGACCTGGAAGCGCCGGACTTCACCCATTTCGACATCGAGGACATCGCGCGGCCGCTGGCTTACCAGTGCCGTTTCGTCGGCAACACCCAGGCCTATTACAGCGTGGCGCAGCACTGCGTCCTGGCCAGCCTGCTGGCCCCGGAGGGGTACGAATACGACGCGCTCATGCATGACAGCGAGGAGGCCTTCACCGGCGACTGGCCGACGCCGTGGAAGGTGCGGATCGGCCGCGACGCGATCCGTCAGGCGATCGAGCCCCTGAAATCGGCGCTCGCCAAGCGGTTCGGCTTCCGTCATCCGGAGCCGAAGGCGGTGAAGCTGTCCGACCAGCGCGCGTTGGCGACGGAGCTCCGGGACCTCTGCGCCCCGCACCGCGTCAACTGGCGTGACCTGCCGGCACCCGCCGCAGAACCGATCGTGCCGCTGGGGCCGGAGGAGGCGATGACCGCCTTCCTCCGCCGCTACCACGACTTGAAGCCAGGCTGACGCTCAGGCCCGACCGTCCCGCTGTTCATCGACACGGCCACCGGCCACCGGGGGCTGCACCGCGAGGTCGACCTCGCCACCATCCACCGCGTCGGCGCAGCGCTCGGCCAACTCACGGATGGCGCCGCGTACCTGCGGGTCGCGGATGTTCTGGAAGTAGCGCGCGAGCATCAGCGCCTCGCGCGACCGCAGGGTGGTTTCGTTCTCCTCGGCCTGCGGAGTGCCGCCAGCCGCGTCGCGGGCACGCTCGTCCAGCCCGTCGAAGAACACAGAGACCGGGACACGGAAGAATTGTGCCAACTTGAACAGTCGACTGGCCGAAACACGATTGAAACCGCGCTCGTACTTCTGAAGCTGCTGAAAGGTCAGCCCCAGTGCCGCCGCCACATCGCTCTGACTCAACCCGGCAAGCATTCGCAGTTCGCGCAGGCGCTGCCCGACGAACACGTCGACCTCGTTGAGGCCTTCCTTTTTTTCACGGCCGCGCTTTTTCACAGCGTTCTCCCGTTCCGCCCGGAATGCATGGTCTTCCGCACCGAATGCCGTGACTTTTTCGCGTCAAGGCGGCAGAGGGCTGGAGACCCGCAATGGCTGTCATTCGAAAGATTTCATCGAACATGCCCAACGCGAGCATGCAACGAACCGTACGTATGCGTTGACTTGCGATATGTCAACCAGCACTCTCGCCAGTACGCCGAATGGTACAGAAGACGCCGATGCCTCTACCCCCTGCGTACATCCGTGCGAAGCGCGGGGGCCCGTCGACAACTCCCGCACGCCACTGCCGTTCCGCGCGCATTGCGTGAGTACGCAACAGAAAATTCGTGGCGGACAGGCAACAGACGACAAGCGATGACACGCAGGTAGGCAGAATTTGCCGGGTACTGGGCAAAATCTGCCCATGAATTAAGAGTCTGTTCATCAAACCATCCCTAGCATCCGAGCGTGAGACTCCAAAGGGTTGACCGTCGGTTCGCCGCTGCGCGGCGGTCGCGGGTCGCACCCTTCCAACAGGCAGCCGGACGCCCGGGGACACGCGCGTGAACAATCTGATCCAGACCCTGCGCAATCTCGGGCCGGTGCGACTCGCCGCCATCGGCGGCGTGGCGCTGCTCCTCATCGGCTTCTTCATCTATCTGACGGCCCGCCTCTCCACCCCCGACATGGAGCTTCTCTACGCCGAACTCCAGACCTCGGACGCGGCCGCCATCACCAAGCAGCTCGAAGCCGCGAAGATTCCCTTCACGGTCGACAAGACCGGAACCCGCATCATGGTTCCAGCGGAGCAGGTCGGGCCGGTGCGCATGCGCATGGCGGCGGCCGGGCTGCCGAGCGGGGGTTCGGTCGGCTACGAGCTGTTCGACAAGCCGGAAGGCTTCGGCACCACCAGCTTCATCCAGAACATCAACCACCTGCGCGCCATGGAAGGGGAGATGGCGCGCACCGTGGCGACGCTGGCCGGAGTGCAGACGGCGCGCGTCCACCTCGTCCTGCCCAAGCGCGAGCTGTTCGCCCGCCAGCAGAACCCGGCCACCGCCAGCGTCTTCCTGAAGCTGAAGCCCGGCGCCCAGCTCAGCCGCGAAAACATCATGGCGATCCAGCACCTGATCGCCGCCTCCGTCCCCAACCTCGAACCGTCGCAGATCTCGATCATCGACGACCGCGGCAAGCTGCTCGCCCGCGGCATGGGCGGCAACAGCGAAGAGCTGCTGATGGCGACGGCGGAGGAGAAGAAGCTGGCCTATGAAAGCCGGCTGGCGCGGGTGGTGGAGGATCTGCTGGGCCGCACCATCGGCTACGGCAAGGTGCGCGCCGAGGTGTCCGCCGATCTCGACTTCGACCGCATCACCACCCAGTCCGAGATCTTCGACCCCGAAAGCCAGGTCGTCCGCTCCACCCAGACCGTCAACGAGGCGAACGAGAGCCAGGACCGCGACCCCGCCCAGCCGGTCACGGTGGACCAGAACCTGCCCACCGCCCAGGCCGGAAGCAACAGCAGCGCCGCGCTCGCCTCCAACAAGCAGAGCCGCAACGAGGAGACGATCAACTACGAGATCAGCCGCACCACCAAGAACCACGTGCGCGAGACGGGGCAGGTGCGCCGCCTGTCGGTCGCCGTGCTGGTGGACGGCGTCTACACCCCGCAGGCCGGCGGCGCCCGCCCCACCTACCAGCCGCGCAGCGACCAGGAGATGGAAAGCCTGAAATCGCTGGTGCGCAGCGCCGTCGGGCTGGACGCCGTGCGCGGCGATTCGCTGGAGGTGGTGAACATGCGCTTCTGGTCGCCCGAGGACGACCAGCCGCCGCCCGAGGAGATGTTCCTCGGCATGACCAAGGACGACATCTTCCGCATAGCCGAGATGGTGGTTCTGGGCATCGTCGCCGTCCTCATCATCCTGCTCGTCATCCGCCCGCTGATCAGCCGCGCCTTCGAGCGGGCGGAGGCGCAGGACGACGACGAGATGGACAAGCTGCTGACCGACCAGTCCGGCATGCCGGCCGCCCTCGCCGCCCCCACCGGCGCGCTCGCCCAGGATCTGGCGCTGGAAGCCGCCCAGGCCGACGAGGAGCTGGAGCAGATGATCGACATCAACCGGGTCGAGGGGCGCGTGCGCGCCTCCTCGCTGCGCAAGGTGGGCGAGATCGTCGAGAAGCACCCGGAGGAAGCCGTGTCGATCCTGCGCAACTGGCTCTATCAGGAGAGCTGACGCCTCATGAGTTCGGTCCGCAAGTTCCTCTTCGACGACAGCTTCGATGTCGATCCCGTGCCGCGCGGGCGCCGCCTGCCGGAGCCCGAGCCGGAACCGGTGGCGGAGGAGCCCCCGCCCCCGCCCCCGCCGCCGACCTTCAGCGAGG
>OFDN01000445.1_pt1 | contig 34537 bp, 27 predicted proteins | sample 1520971 | NCBI WGS metagenome assembly OFDN01 (sample SAMEA94257418, study PRJEB24077) | hot springs metagenome | biome: Aquatic biome; feature: Geographical feature; material: Water | place: India | collected 2012-06-12 | depth 5 m | reverse complement strand
CCCCCGCCACTCCCTCCCGTCTGCCGGCCTTCCTCGCGGGCACCCTCGCAGGCGCCGCGGCCGTCGGTGCCGCGATGTTTATGCTGAAATCTCCGGCGACCTCATCTAACGGCGCCCCGGGGGAGACTTCGGTCGCGGCGGCACCCGCGGAGCCGGTTCATTCGGCGGAATTGGCCGAGGCGCGTCAACGGATCGCCAGGCTGGAAGCGGACAATCTCCGGCTGGCGGAGCGGATTCAGTCGTTCGCCAAGGGAACACCCGCACCGGCAACCGTCGCGGCGGCGGAAAAGAAGTCCTCCGTCAATCCGTTCGCCGCGATGTTCGGCAGCGAAGGCGGCACCAACGAGGCGGCCCAGGCGATGCGCGGCATGATGGATGCCGCCATCAAGCAGCAACTCGAAGGCAAAATGCGCTCCTTCAAGGCGCGCCTCAACCTGACCGCGGAGCAGGAAGCCTCAATCCGGGAGATTCTCGGCCAGCAGTTCGGTGCCGGTCGGGCGATTGCGGAAAAGATGCTGAACGGCAAGGCCACCAGCGAGGACGTGGACCAGGCGACCCAGACCGCCGGCAATCCGGTGGAGCAGATCAAGGCCCTGCTCACTCCGGAACAGGCCCGCGGTTACGATGAGCTTCAGCAGGAAGAAATCCGGAACAACGCCCGGCTGGTCGCCAACGCGGAAATGCTTCAGATGCAGGGCGCCCTCGGGCTGTCGCAGGAGCAGCAGGACGCCGTTTACAAGGCCCTCTACACGGCCACGGAAGCCCAGTTTGGCGGCCTGGGGGCGGATCCAAAACAGGCGATGGATTTTCGTGGGAATCTGGACCGCAAGCTCGCGGCGCTGAAGGGCGTGCTGTCGGAGGAGCAGTTCAAGGCCTACGAGGACATGCAGCAGCAGCAGCTCAAGCTCATCGAGTCCATGCTGCCCAAGCACGGTCAGCCCGGGAACGTGGCGGTGCCCAACATCCAGGTGTTGCCCCAGCCGTGATCCGGGAACCGGCCGACGCGGGCCGAGTTCACGCCATTGTCACCAGAACCACCCATTCCGGGGCTTGGCGACCGGGGTTCCGTGCGGTTCGCTTTGCCCCGCCGCCGGCCTGATCAACGCCGGCTTTGTTGTTCAACCGATTCGCCGCCACACATGCAACTGCCGACGCCCAAAGACCAGCTCCTCTACACGCCCGGTCCGCTCACCACCTCGCTGTCCGTCAAACAGGCCATGCTGCACGACGCCGGTTCGTGGCACTGGGAGTTCAACGCCAAGGTCGCCAGCATCCGCGAGCGTCTGCTGAAGCTCGCCGGCGTCTCCCGCGAGAGCGGCTGGGAAGCCGTCCTCCTCCAGGGCAGCGGCACCTTCGGCGTGGAATCCGTCTTCCAGACCTGCACGCCGCCCAACGGCAAGATCGCCGTGCTGTCCAACGGCGCCTATGGCGAACGCATGGTGCTGATGCTTCAGCACGCTAAGATCGATCACGTCGTCCTGCGCACGCCGGAAAACGTCCCGAACGAGCCGGCCGCGCTGGACGCGCTGCTGGCCGGCGACCCCGCCATCACCCAGGTCGCGGTCGTCCATTGCGAGACGACCACGGGCATCCTCAACGACATCGCCGCGCTGGGCGCCGTCACCCGTAAGCACGGCCGCACCTACATCGTGGACGCCATGAGCAGCTTCGGCTCGATCCCGATCGACTTCGAGGCCTGCGGCATCGACTTCCTCATCTCCTCGGCCAACAAGTGCGTGGAGGGCGTGCCCGGCTTCAGCTTCATCCTGTGCCGCCGCGCCAAGCTGCTCGCCAGCGCTGGCTGGGCCCGCAACCTGAGCATGAACCTGCTGGAGCAGCTCAAGGGCTTCGAGAAGAACGGCCAGTTCCGCTACACGCCGCCGACGCATTCGCTGCTGGCCTTCGAGCAGGCGCTCAACGAGCTCGACCTCGAAGGCGGCGTCGCGGCCCGCGGCGCCCGCTACCGCCGCAACCACGAGGTGCTGCTCGCCGGCATGACCAAGCTCGGCTTCCGGAGCTATCTGCCCAGCGCGGTGCAGAGCCACATCATCACCAGCTTCATCTTCCCGGCCGACCCGAAGTTCACGTTCGAGGCCTTTTACCGGCTCGTGGCGAACAAGGGCTACATCCTCTATCCCGGCAAGATCAGCCAGGCCGACACCTTCCGCATCGGCAGCATCGGCCGCCTGTTCGAGGCCGACATGCGCGCCGTCGTCTACGCGATCGGCGAGGCGATCGAGGAGATGGGAGTGAAGTTGGAATGACCAATGACGAATGACCAACGGCGGATTAGCGTCCCGCCGAAGTCACCGCCATGAACAGCCCCGTCTTCTACACTTCGGAGTTCTTGACGAAATACGTCGCTGGCTGGGTGGTGTTCTGCGGCATCGCGGCCGCGCTGGCGTGGTTCCGACGACGAGAACTGGCTGAGGAAGCCCCGCGGTATTTCGGCTTCCTTCGGGTTAAGTGGAAGCTGCTCAGCTTTATCCCGTCGCTGTTGTTTGTGACATTGGCCGGGCGCCTGACCAACGACCCGACCTGGGACGTTTTGTGCGGCGGAGGCATGGCCTTGCTGACCTTCACCACGGCTCCGTGGGCCGTGGGCGTCTGCTTCCGCTGTCTGTGCGGCCGCCGGCACTGGGCCGATGGGGTCATCGCGGCAGCGCTTTGGCTGTTTGCGAGCAGTTGGTTCTACGACGGCTACCTGTTCCTGCGCGACGGACGCTACACCGATTACTGGCTCGGCAACCTGCTCATCTCGCCATTCATCTATCTTGCCGCCGGATTGCTCTGGAATCTGGAGGCTAGGCCGGCGGGTCGAATTCGGTTCGGATTCGTGCGCCCCGATTGGCCCACCGCGCCGGAAGACCGGCGTTTCCTGCCCGTGTTGGTTGCTTCGATTCCGTTGGTGGCGATCGGTTTCTATCTGTTGGTCGCCTATGTCGAATGGCCGGGCCTGAAACCCATCGCGCACGCATTCGGTTTCAAATAGCTTCCCATGCTTTCACCATCCGTCCGATTTGCGTTCGCCGCCTTGGTCCTTGGTCATTGCTCATTGGCCCTTGCCGCCCCGCTGTCCCGCGCCCATTCGCACAACGACTATGAGCACAAGCGCCCGTTGCATGACGCGCTGGATCAGGGGTTCAGTTCCGTCGAAGCCGACATCTACCTGGTCGAGGGCAAGCTGCTTGTCGCGCATGATCGCAAGGACCTGAAGCCGGAACGCACGTTGCAGGCGCTCTACCTCGACCCGCTGAAGGCGCGGGTCGCCGCAAACGGCGGACAGGTTCACGCGGGCGGCAACGGCTTCACGCTGCTGATCGATGTGAAGGACAACGCCGCCGCGACCTACGCCGTGCTGCGCGAAGTCCTCGCAGGCCATTCGCCAATGCTGACGCGCTTCACGCCGACGAACACCACGCCCGGCGCCATCACCGTCATCCTGTCCGGCAATCGCCCGACGGAACAGGTCGCTGCTGAACCCGTGCGCTGGTGTGGCATTGACGGCCGGTTCGCCGAACTCACGATCAACCCGTCGCCGCACCTGGTGCCGCTGGTAAGCGACAGTTGGAAGACGCACTTCGACTGGGCGAAAGACGGCAAATTGGCCGACGCCGACCGCACCAAGCTCCGCGCACTGGTTGCCCAGGCGCACCGCGAAGGCCGGAAGATCCGTTTCTGGGGCGCCCAGGACCAACCGTTCATGTGGCGCGAACAATTCGACGCCGGCGTGGATTTCATCAACACCGACAAGCTCTCGGAACTGCGCGCCTTCCTCCTTTCCGTCCCTTCCTCCCAACCATGACCGCCCACGCCCTTTCCTGGAACCAACGCGCCCGCGCCCGCTTTCCCGCCGGTTCCAACGGAGAATACGGCATTCCCGACGAAAACGTGCCGGTGATCGAACGCGGCGCCGGCTGCCGGGTATGGGACACCGAGGGCCGTGAGTTCCTGGACCTGACGATGGCGTGGGGTTCGACCCTCGTCGGCCACGCGCATCCCAAGGTGGTCGAGGCCGCCACGAAGGCTGCGGTCGAGGGCACCAACTACGCCGCGGTCAATCGCCGCAGCGTTGAGCTGGCGGAACGCATCTGCGCGCTCAGCCCGTGTGCGGAACGCATCCGTTTCGTCGCGTCGGGCACCGAGGCCACCATGCTCTGCCTGCGCGTGGCCCACGCCGCGACCGGCCGGCGCAAGGTGCTGCGCTTCGAAGGCGCCTACCACGGCCAGCATCCCGTCGGCATCGCCGGCATGATCCACAGCCGCCCGACGAATCTGCCCACCTGCGATCCCGCCGGGGCCGGCGCGCCGTGGGTCGAAAACGACGTCCTAGTGGCGCCGTTCAACGACTTGGCCCGCACCTCGGAGATCATCGCCGCCCACGCCGCCGAACTCGCCGCGGTGATTGTCGAACCGTTCCACCGCTGCCTCTCGCCGGTGCCCGGATTCCTGGAAGGACTCCGCGCCGTCACCCGCCAGCATGGCGTGGTGCTCGTGTTCGACGAAGTGGTGACCGGCTTCCGCTTCGCGCTCGGCGGCGCGCAGGAATACTACGGCGTCCAACCCGACCTCGTCGCCTACGGCAAGGCGCTGGGCGGCGGTTTCCCCATCGGCGCTTACGCCGGCCGCGCGGACCTGATGGAGGCGGTGAATGAACATCGTCTGCCCGGGCCGAACTACGCCTGGTCCGCCTCCACGACCGGTGGCAATCCGGTTTCGTGCGCCGCGGCGTTGGCGGCCATCGACATCTTTTCTGAGCCCGGCGTTTATCCCGGCCTGCATGCGGCCGGCCGGAAACTCCGCGAACGCATGGCCGCCGTTGCCCGCGAACAGGGCGAAGCCGTGCAGATCCTCGGCAACGGTCCGTTGGCGCAGGTGGCGTTCTCCGCCCACGCCATCCGTGACCAGCAAGGCTGGCTCGCCAGCAATCGCGTCCGCGGCCGAGCCGTGATGCTCGAACTGCTGGCCCGCGGTGTATTCCTGAATCCGATGGGCACGAAGCTCTATCTGTCACTTGCCCACACGGACGCGGACATCGAAGACTTCGTGACGCGCTTCGCCGAGGCGGTGCGCGCCACGTCGCCTGCCGGATGAACTCCGCCCGCAACATCATCGTCGGTTCGCTGGCCGCCTTTGCCGTCCTCGTCGGGCTGCTGACGTGGAATCCACGCTCCTCGTCGGTCGGCAAATCCGCGGCCGGCACGTCCGCCAAACCGCTGCTCGTTTACTGCGCCGCCGGCCTGAAGGCACCGATGGAGGCCATCGCCCACGCCTACGAAGCCCGTTACGGCGTGCCGGTGCAGCTCCAGTTCGGCGGCTCGGGCACGCTGCTCAGCAACCTCCGCGTCTCGAAGCAGGGCGACCTCTTCCTCGCCGCCGACGACTCCTTCCTCGACCTCGCCCGCTCCAACCACCTGATTGCCGAAACGCTGCCACTCGCGCGCATGACGCCGGTCATCGCCGTGAAGAAGGGTTCGGCAAGCCGCTTCAAGACACTTGCCGATCTCGAACGGGACGGCGTGAGCCTCGCGCTCGCCAATCCCGAGGCCGCCGCAATTGGCAAGGTCTGCCGCGACCTGCTCCAGCGCGCCGGCCGATGGGACGCGTTGCAACCGCGGATCAAGGTGCTGAAACCGACCGTCAACGACCTCGCCAACGACGTGAAGCTCGGCACCGTGGATGCCGCGATGGTCTGGGATTCGACCGTCGCGCAGTATCCGGAACTGGCGGCGATCCACGTGCCTGAACTGGATGCCGGCGCGGCGACCGTTTCGCTCGCAGTCCTCAGTTCCACCGTTCAGCCGACGGCGGCACTCCGCTTCGCCCGCTTTGCCGCCGCCCGTGATGCCGGCCTGACTGAGTTTGAACGTCACCATTTCACCGTCGTGCGCGGCGACGTGTGGAGCGAAGCGCCCGAAGTCCTCCTGTTCTCCGGCGGCGTTAACCGACTCGCCATCGAGGACACGCTCCGACGCTTCGAGGAACGCGAAGGTGTGAAGGTCACGCGCGTTTACAATGGCTGCGGCATCCTCACCGCGCAGATCCGCTCCGGCCAGCGGCCCGACGCCTATTTCGCCTGCGACGTGTCGTTCATGAACACGGTGACCGACCACTTCCGGCCGGCCGTGAACCTCGCCCAGACCCGCATGGTCATTCTGACGCAAAAGGGCAACCCGAAGAATCTCCGGAGCCTGGCCGACCTGACGAAACCCGGACTCGCCCTCGGCGTCGCCAACGAACAGCAGAGCGCGCTCGGTTCGCTCACCGCCCGGTTGCTCCGCTCGCAGGGATTGCTCGAAAAGGTCATGGCCAACGTGAAGGTGCAGACGCCGACCGCCGACCTGCTCGTGAACCAGATCCGCACCGGCTCGCTTGACGCGGTGGTCGTTTACACCGCCAACACTAGCCAGGTCCGCGACCTGCTCGACGTGGTCGAACTGCCCGAACCCGAGGCCCTCGCCATCCAGCCCTACGCCATCGGTCGCAATTCCGACCACGCCCAACTCATGGACCGCCTGCTGGCCACGCTACGCTCCGCGGAGTCCCGGCAGCGCTTTGAGGAAGTGGGATTCCGGTGGCGCGCCCCGGCTGAGACGCCATGAAGGGGCCGGCTCACAGCGCGAAACGCTCCGACCGGCTCTTCTACGCGAGCTTCGCGGTGCTCGGTGGCTGTTACCTGCTGCTGCTGCTGGCCACGCTCGTCGCGGACCTGTTCTACACCTCGCCCGGACACCTCTGGCGCGCGCTGCAAAGCCAGGAGATCCGCTACGCCATCCGGCTGAGCCTGCTGAGCTGCACGCTCACCACGCTGTTGTCGCTCTGGGTTGCCGTGCCGATCGGCTACCTGATGGCCCGCGTGCAGTTCCCGGGAAAGCGGCTCATCGACGCCATCTTTGACATCCCCATCGTGCTGCCGCCGCTCGTCATTGGCCTGAGTCTGCTGATCCTTTTCCAAACACCGCCGGGTCGCGCGCTGGAACGCATTCTCCCGATCACCTATGCCGTGCCGAGCGTCATCCTCGCGCAGTTCATGGTCGCCGCCGCCTTCGCCGTGCGGACGATGAAGGCCACGTTCGACCAGATCAGTCCGCGCCACGAACAGGTCGCGCTCACACTGGGTTGCACGCGCAGCCAGGCTTTCTGGATGGTCGTGCTGCCCGAAGCCCGCCGTGGACTGCTGACGGCCGCGACGTTGGCCTGGGCGCGTTCGCTCGGGGAGTTCGGACCGATCCTCGTCTTTTCCGGCGCCACGCGGATGAAGACCGAGGTGCTCTCCACGACCGTCTTCCTGGAACTCAGCGTCGGAAATCTCGAAGCCGCCGTTGCCGTCTCGCTGCTGATGGTCGCCGCCGCCGTGCTCGTGCTGCTGCTGATCCGCACGAAGGGCTCGGAAAGCTCCTTCAACCGCCCCGTCTGAATGATCCGCCTCGATCAGGTCAGCGTGCGCGTCGGAAGCTTCCAGCTTCGCGACTTGTCGCTGTCCGTGCCGGCGGGCGCCTACGCGGTGCTCATGGGCCGCACCGGCTCGGGCAAGACCACGTTGCTTGAAGCCATTTGCGGCCTGCGGGCCGTCTCGGCCGGCCGCATTCTCCTCGGCGTCACCGACGTCACCGCCCTGCCGCCGGCCGAGCGCGGCGTCGGCTTCGTGCCGCAGGACGGCGCGCTGTTCCAGCACCTCACGGTGCGCGAACATCTGGAGTTCGCCCTCGTCATCCGCCGCTGGCCGCGCGAGCGCATCGCATCGCGCGTCACCGAGCTCGCCGGTTGGCTGGGCCTGAACGCGCTGCTCGATCGCCGACCGCACGGTCTGAGCGGCGGCGAAACCCAGCGCGTCGCGCTCGGCCGCGCGCTGTCGTTCCAGCCGCGTATTCTCTGCCTCGACGAACCGCTCAGCGCACTCGACGACGAGAGTCGCGCGGAGATCTGTTCCGTGCTCGAAACCGTCTGCGCCCACACCGGCGTCACCGCCCTGCACATCACCCACAATCTGGCTGAAGCCGAACGCCTCGCCGACTGTCTGCTGCTGCTCAAAGATGGCCGCCTCGAAACCAGCAACCGCTGACACGCCGCCGGAACTGACCGCCGAGGAACTCGCCACCTACGACTGGCAGTTCCCCGTCGCCGGCTTCGGTGAAGCTGGCCAACGCCGGCTCAAGGGCGCCTCGGTGCTCATCTCCCGCATCGGCGGACTCGGCGGCACGGTCGCGCTCCAGCTCGCCGCCGCCGGAGTCGGCCGCCTGATCCTCGCCCACGGCGGCAACCTGAAACCGAGCGACCTCAACCGGCAGTTGCTTATGTCCCACGGCAGCCTCGGCACGCCGCGGATGGACCAGGCCGTTGCCCGGCTGAAGGCGTTGAATCCACGCCTCGAAATCGTCGCCGAGCCCGCCAACATCTCCGAAGCCAACGCCGCCCGGCTCGTTGCGCAGGCCGATGTGGTCGTGGATTGCGCGCCGTTGTTCGCCGAGCGCTACCTGCTCAATCGCGAGTCCGTGGCCCAGCGCAAGCCGATGGTCGAGGCCGCCGTTCACGAACTGGAGTTTCACCTCACCGTCTTCGTGCCCGGCGAAACCCCCTGCCTGCGCTGCCTGTATCCCGAGCCTTCGACGACCTGGACCCGCCGGTTCCCGGTCTTCGGCGCCGTCTCCTGCGTGGCCGGTTCGCTCGCGGCGATGGAAACGATCAAGCTCCTCGCCGGCTTCGGCGACACTCTGCGCGGCCGGCTGCTGACGATGGACCTCCGGAATCACTCGGTAACGAAGCTGCGAATTCGCCGGCTTCCCGGTTGTCCCGATTGCGGCAAACTCTAGCCTTCGAAGGTCACCGTAATGATCAAACCCACCGACGTCAGATCGCGGAAGGCGACGCTCCCTAGTGGCACAGGCGCCCTCGCCTGTGCTGGTCGTCCGGGCGCCCTCGCCCGGACAACTGGCGCGTGGCTCGCCGCCCTCTTGCTGCTGGCCACATTGTTCCGCCCGTTCTCCGCATCCGCCTGCCGCTATTCCATCCGCGACACGGGCTTCGTGGATCTCAACACGGAATCCTACTCGCTCGAACTTGCGCATCCGCCCGCATTTGCCGCGACGGCCAAGCTCTACACGCAGGCCGCCGCCGGCCTTTTCCTCGAAGCGAACGTGGGCTTCGCCACGAAGGAATCCGCCACGCCTTGGCTGCGGTTGTCCGACAACGCTGGCCGCTCGCTCGATCTCGCCGCCGGGCAGCCGCTGCCAACGGATACCACCGGCATCGGGCGCCTGCTGGAATCCGCCGTGGCCTCGCCGCGTCGCGAGGATATCCACCGCGAAGCCCTCCGGGCCTACGCTGTCATCGTGCTCGTCGAAGGCACGGATGCCGCCGACAACGAACGCGTCCGCGCGGCCATTGCCACGGCGTCCGCGGCCATCGCGCGGCAAATGCCGTCCATGCCCAAGCCGGTCGAAGTGCCGCCGCAATTGGTGAGCATCCCGGTAACGGAGCAGGGGACCGAAGCCGTGTTGCTGTGGGGACTGGGGTTTGAGCCGCGGCTTTCGCCGGAGGCCCGCGTGGCCATCGTGTTCGGGCGCGGCCGGCGCCTCGGCGAACCGTTGGAAGGCGCGCTGATCACCCGCACCGTGTTGCAGGAGCGCCTCGCGATGATCGGCCAGGACTGCGAATGCGACCTCGACCGGGCGTGGCTCAAGGGGCCGGTGCTGCCTGGGCGCTGGGACCGCGAACTCCAGCAGCTCGCGGCGAAGACGCTCGGGTTCGACCCGGAAAACCCGATGGTCCGCACCGAAGTCAGCCGGATCGTTTTGCGCGGCGAAGGTGACAAGGCCCGGTCCAAGAAGCCTTCCACGGCGCTTGCGCTCGGTTACGTGGAGGAACCCGTGGATGCGACGGGTGACAACTCGGAGATGAAGCCGCTTCCGACCTCTGCTCCTGCTACGACAAGGGCGACCAACCATCCTGCTCCCACCGTGCCGCCGCCCCCGCCACTGGCCTCTCCGGCGGCCCGTCCGTTCTGGTTCGCCCTGTTCGGGCTGCTCGCCGCCGCCTTCTGCGCCGGTCTGATTCTCCTGAAACGCTCGCGCCGGCAATGACGCTGTTCGCCCTCATCTGGAAGGAACTCTGGCACCACCGGGTCAACGCGTTCCTGGTCGCCGCTGGCCTCGCGCTCGCCGTGGCGCTGCTCACGGTTGTGCGCTTGACGACGGCTGCCGCGGAACGCGAGACCCGCCGCGTGATGCGCGACCTCGGCTTCAACCTCCGCATCATTCCCCGCGACACCGACATGGAGGCCTTCTGGGCCAGCGGCCATTCGGACAAGACGCTGCCGGCCGACACCGTCCAGAAGCTCGCCGCGCAGCATGGGCTGTTCGTCACCTTCAACCACCTTACGCCCGCGCTGGAACGCCGCTTTCCCGTCGCCGGTCGCGACGCGATCCTGTCCGGCATCGGCCCATCGGTGATCGGTCCCGGTGAGAAGAAGCAGCCGATGGGCTTCCTGATCGCCAAGGGCACCGTCTATCTCGGCTCGGAAATCGCCGCCCGCCTGGGCGCGAAGCCGAAGTCCAGGATCGAGCTCGCCGGCCGCAGCTTCACGGTCGAACGCGTGCTCGCCGAAAGCGGCTCCGACGACGACATCCGCCTCTACACCGCGCTGGAGGACGCGCAGTCGCTGCTCGGCCTGCCGGGCCGGATCAACGAGATCAAGGCCATCGATTGCCTCTGCCTCACCGCCGACCAGGACCCGCTGAGCCAACTCCGTGCGGTGCTGGAGAAGGCGTTGCCCGAAGCGAAAGTGCTCCAACTCCGTTCGCTCGCCGACGCGCGCGCCAAGCAGCGGCAGATGGCCGAGCGTTACGCGGCCTTCGCCGTGCCAGTCGGCTTGCTCGGCGGCGCACTGTGGGTCGGCCTGCTGACGGTGCTCAACGTCCGAGAACGCCGCGCCGAGATCGGCCTGTGGCGCGCGCTCGGCCGCGGCTCGGGCCGGATCGCGACGATGTTCCTCGGCAAGGCAGCACTGCTCGGCCTAGTCGGCGCGGGACTCGGCTACGCGTTGGGCACGGCCCTCGCGCTGCGCTTCGGCCCCGACATCTTCAAGGTCACCGCCAAGGCGCTGGAACCGGACTTCGCGCTGCTCGGCTGGGCCGCCCTGCTGACGCCGGTCTTCGCGGCGGTGTCCGCCTTCCTGCCCGCGATGCTGGCCGTGGCGCAGGACCCGGCGGATTCGTTGCGGGCCGATTGAGGAGGGAGAATGAACAGCGAAGACGCGAAGAGCGAATGGGCGATCCTCAGGCGCTACCTCCTTGGTCTGGCTTGCTTTGTGATCGGCCTGGCTGCCGCTGCAGCGCTGTTGGCTCCAGTCGCGCTCCGGGTTTTGTTTCCACCACCCAGCATTCAGGAGGCGAAGGCTTTGGCAAACGACGTGGCAAGCTTCCTATCGGAGTCAGCAGTTTCCGAGTTTCTGACATCCTGCGAGCGAGACATTCGGACCGGGACCGGTAATGAAACCAATTGCGTTCCTCGTTGGCTGCGGGAAACGAACAGCCCGTTCGGAAAGTTCAGATGCATCTCGAAAATGGACGGAACCAACCTCTTGGTGACTGCCGCCTATTTCGACGGAGCGAACTTCAGCTTCATAGAGTTTTGCAACGATCCGACAGTTCACCGCGCTGGCCGCGTTGGCGAATTCTCATATGCAGTAAGGATTTGGACCAATTGTTCAGTCACTGTGGATTTCATGCCCAAATAGCTTCCCATGATCACCTGCGAACAGGTCAACCGCACCTTCCACGGCCCCGGCGGCGAAGTCCGCGGCCTGTGTGACGTTTCGTTTACGGTCGAGCGCGGCGAATTCGTCGCCGTGCAGGGCGCTAGCGGCTCGGGCAAGAGCACGTTGCTGCTCACGCTCGGCGGCATGTTGCGGCCGTCGTCCGGGCGGGTGGCGGTCAACGGGCACGAGCTTTACGGGCTTTCCGCAGCGGAACGCGGCCGGGTGCGTGCGGTCGGCATTGGCTTCGTGTTCCAGCTCTTCCACCTCGTGCCCTACCTGACCGTGCTGGAGAACGTGCTGGCCGGGCTGCCCGGTTCGGTGGATTCCGCGGCCCGCACGCGTGCGGCAGCCTTGCTGGATGAATTCGGGCTGTCTCCTCGGGCCTGGCACAGGCCGGCCACGCTCAGTGCCGGCGAACGCCAGCGCACCGCCCTCGCCCGCGCCATCCTCAAGCAACCGGCCGTGATCCTCGCCGACGAACCCACGGGCAACTTGGACCCCGAAAACGCCGCCGCCGTGTTCCGACATCTCGCCGCCTACCAGCAACGTGGCGGCACCGTGATGGTGGTCACCCACGGCCAGGACGCCGCGCCCCATGCCAGCCGCACCTTCCGGCTCGAACAGGGCCGGCTCACGGAACTCTCAACCCAACCAATTTCTCGATGAACCCCCACCGAATGCGGAACGCGGAACGCGGAATGCGGAATTCCCATCTTTGCCATGTCCTGCTTTGTCCGCTGCTCGCCTTAACGCTAGGTGCCCCGGCGGTGCATGCCGCCGACTGGCCAACCTACGCCGGTAATTACGCCCGCAGCGGCGTCAGTCCCGACCCGCTGCCGGCGAGTCCCGCCGTGGCCTGGGTATGGACTTCGCCGCAGCCGCCGCAACCCGCGTGGCAGGGCGAGGCCAAGTGGGATGGCTACAACAAGGTCTTCGACATGAAGCCGCGGCAGATCTTTGACCGTGCCTTCCACGCCGTCGTCGCGCAGGGACGCGTGTATTTCGGCTCGTCGGCCGACGACAAGGCTTACTGCCTCGACGCCAAGACGGGGCGCGAACTGTGGTCTTTCTACACCGAAGGTCCCGTGCGCCTCGCACCCACCATCGCCGACGGACGCGCCTATTTCGGCTCCGACGACGGCTCCGTTTACTGCCTCGACGCCGCCACCGGTCAGCCGGTCTGGCAGACGTTGGCCGCGCCCAAGGACCGGCGCATTCCCGGCAACGGGCGCGTCATCTCGAACTGGCCCGTGCGCACCTCGGTCGTGGTGGTGAACGGCAAGGTTTACACGACGGCCGGCATGTTCCCGTCGGAAGGCGTTCACCTGGTCGCGCTCGACGCACAGACCGGGAAGGAACTTTGGCGACAGGTGCAGACCGATCTGCCGGCGCAGGGATATCTGTTGGCGTCGAAGAGCCGGCTCTACGTGCCGGCTGGGCGCAACAACCCGGTCGTCTGCGAGCTCGCCACCGGCAAACGCCAACGAGTCGTCGAGGGGGCCGGCGGCACCTACGCGTTGCTGACCGACGACATGCTAGTGTTCGGACCCGGCAAGAACGGCCAGCTGGGCGCGGTTGAAGAAGGCCAGAGCGACCAGCTCGCGTCGTTTCAGGGCAACCACATGATCGTCACGCCCACAAGGTCCTATCTGCATTCCGACACGGAACTCAGCGCCCTGGACCGCGCCCGTTACCTCGATCTGGCCCGGCAGCGCAAAGGGCTCGCCAAACGCCAGTCCGACGTGGTGAAGGAGATCCGGAAGCTGGGCGAGAAGCCGGAGAACGCCGCCAAGCGGGAGGAGTTGAAGGCGGAATTGACCGGCATCGGCACCAAGGTGGACGAACTCACGGCAGGCATGGAGAACTGTCTGGCGTGGAAGATTCCATGTCGCTGGCCGCTGAGCCTGGTGCTGGCCGGGGAAACCGTGGTGGCCGGCGGTGAAGACGAGGTCACCGGCTTCCAGGCCGCGGACGGCAAGACGGCCTGGACGTTGCCGGTGAAGGGCAAGGCCTACGGTTTGGCGGCCGCTGACGGCGCGCTGCTGGTGAGCACGGATTCGGGAATGATTCATTGCTTCCGCGGCCCCAGTCAGCGGGCTGCCCTGAACACTCCGGAGGTTCGCCAATGAAGACGCTTCGCCTAGCCCTTGCCTTGCTGGTGATCCAACTCACCGGAACGATTCTCGCCCAGGAATCCGGGCTGATTGCCCACTGGCGGTTCGCGCCGGACCGGTCGTTGGGCGACAACGTGAAGCCCGTCTTCGGCGGACCCGATGTCACGTTCCGGGGGCCGGTGAAGTTCATCGCCGACCCGGGACCGCCGCGGGCGGAACTGGACGGCCAGTCCACCGACCTGACCGTTGCACCGGACCTTTCCAAGGCGCTGCTGCCGACGCAGGACGTCACCGTGGAATCCTGGGTGCGGATAGACCGGGCCGAGGCTTGGGGCGCGATTTTCGGCGTCGTGCAGGACAACGGCGAGTTCGAGCGCGGCTTCCTGCTCGGCAACCGGGATTCCGCGTTCTGTTTCGCCTTGGCATCGGACAAGACCAAGAAGCTGAACTACCTCGCCGCAGCCAAGGCCTTTGAGCTGGGCCGCTGGTATCATGTCGTCGGCACCTACGACGGCGCGGCCCTGAAGCTTTACGTCAACGGCACCCTCGCCGCCGAGGCCGCGACCGAAGCCGGCCCGATCGCCTATCCGCCCAAGGCACCTGTCACCATCGGCGCCTACCAGGACGACGACGAAAACTACCGGCTCACCGGCGCGATCCACGAGGTCCGCCTGTTCCGCCGGGCGCTGACCGTGGGCGAGATCGGCAGCCGTTACATGGCCAGGAAGGCGGAATTCCCCGAACCCGCGCCCCCGCCGAAGCTGCTGCGGCTGGCCTACGGTCCTTTCGTGGATTGGCGCGACCGGAACACCGCCGTGGTGACCTACGAAACCGATGCGGCGATCCCAACCCGGCTGGAACTGGAACTGCCCGGCGGCAAGAAGGTCAGCCTGGGCCAGGATGGAACCCGCACGCGCCATGAGGTCGTGCTCAGCAACCTGAAGCCGGACTTGGAGCACCATTACCGGATCCTCGCTCCCGCGGACGGCGCGAATCCGGTGCAGAGCAAGCGCTACCAGTTCGACACCACGTTCTATTGGGAACCGCCGATGGTGCCCGCCGCCGCGGCCAAGGTCGCCGCCGAGGACACCAAACTCGCCAAGATCGCCGCCGACCTGCTAAAGCAATCCGGTGCCCGCGACGGCTACTGCTTTGTGCTGGGCGCCGTTGACGGAAGGCTGGCACTGGAATTGGTCCGCCAGAGTCGGATGGATGTGATCGTGGTGGAGGCCGACCCCGGCCGCGTGGCTGCTGTTAGAAAGACCCTGGATCGTGCCGGCGTTTATGGCGCCCGGGCCAGTGTGCACCACGCGAAGGGGGCGGAACTGCCCTTCGGCGACATGATGGCGAATCTCATCGTCTCCGAATCCGCGCTGTTCAACGGCGAACCGCCGTTCGTCTCGGCCGCCGAAGTGGCCCGACTTCAGCGGCCGGTCGGCGGTGCCGTGCTGCTGGGCACCCCGAATCGGAATTTCGCGAAGCAACCGTCAAAGACCGCTTGGGAAAAGTGGGCCGCAGGCGTGGAACTTCCCCTCGCGAAACTAGAGGCCGGCGAGGACGGACTCTGGCTGCGTTCGGTCCGTCCCGCCCTCGTGGGTGCCGGCGAATGGAGCCATCAATACGGCAGCGCCGACAACTCCGCGTGCAGTCAGGACGAACTGGTTGGTGGCGAACTCCAGCCCGCGTGGTGGGGCGATCCTGGCCCGCGTCCGATGCCCGACCGCGGCAACCGCAATCCCGCGCCGCTGAGCGTGAACGGCCGCCTGTTCGTCCAGGGCAACCGCGTTCTGTTCGGCCTCGACGCCTACAACGGCGCCATCCTCTGGTCACTGTCCGCGCCCGAGGTTCGGCGCGCGAACGTCACCCGCGACTGCAGCAACTGGGCCGCGGCCGGAGACCGGGTTTACCTCGTCCACGGCCGCTACTGTCTGGCGCTCGACGGCCAGACGGGTGCGCGGGCGCAGCGTTTCGAAGTCGTGGAGAACACGCCCGGCGCCTACGACTGGGGCTACGTGTCGGTGACCAAAGATTGGCTGATCGGCAGCCGCCAGAAATCCGGCGGCGCCTACCTGGGCGACGACGGCGAATGGTATGAGGATTACGCGCCGGACCAGGTCAGCCGCGTGACCAGCGACCGGCTGTTCGCCTACGAACCGGCGACCGGCAAGCTCAAGTGGACCTACCAGCGCGGCGCGATCCTGAACTCCACCATCACCATCGCGGACGGCATGGTGCTGTTCCTGGAAAGCCGGAATCCCGAGGCGCTGGCGACCAACACCTGCCGCCTGCCCAACGAGGTGCTCACCGACCAAGTGCTCGTCGCGCTCGACGCGAACACCGGCAGGGAGCTGTGGCAGAAGGCCCACGACTTCAGCGCGTGCCAGTTCATGACCTACCTCGTCTACGCGAACAGCACCGCGGTCGTAACCGGCACGGACAGGAACAAGAACTACCACACGTTCGCCTTCAACGCCCCGCCGCCCGGCCGCAAGGACGCGGGCGATTCGGTCGAGGACGCCATTCCGGGACGCCTGCTGTGGTCGGATACCCACAAGGAGGACAAGGGCCACCACAGCGGCCACCTCCAGCATCCGCTCATCGTGGGCAGCACCTTCTTCTCCGACCAACGTTCGTTCGACCTGCGGGCCGGCAAGCTGCTCCGCACCGATCTGCCGGAGCGGCGCGGCTGCGGCGTGATGTCGGCCGCGAAAAACGCGGTGTTCTTCCGCCATCACTTCCACGGCATGTGGGATCTCAAGTCCGACAAACGCGTCCAGTTTGAGGGCATTCGCACCGGCTGCTGGCTGGGACTCATCACTTCCGGCGGCATGCTGCTCGCACCCGAAAGCAGCGCCGGCTGCTCCTGCACCCACGCGATCCAGACGTCGGTGGGTTATTTCCCGAAGTCACTGGTCAAACGCTGATCATCCCTTACCGCATCGCCTCCTTTTCCGAAAACCATGCCTACTCCGATTGCCTGTTCCTTCACCGTCAACGGCCGCACCTACCACCCGCCCGCCAAACCCATCGCCGTCATCTGCCTCGACGGTTCCGCTGACGAATACCTCGACGCCGCGCTGGTCCGCGGACGGATGCCAAATTTGGCCCGGATGAGCGTGGCCGGTTGGCGCGGCTTCGCCCGGGGCCAGATGCCCAGCTTCACCAACGTCAACAACAGCTCCATCGTCACCGGGGTTCCGCCCAGCGTCCACGGCATCGGCGGCAACTTCTTCTACGACACCTCCATCGGGCAGGAGGTGATGATGAACTCCGCGAAGTTCCTCCGGGCGCCCACGATCTTCCCCGCGGCCCAGACTGCCGGCCGGAAAGTCGGGGTGGTCACTGCGAAGGAGAAGCTCCGCGACATCTTTGCCAGCGGCCTAGTAGGGCAGGCTGCCAGCCTGCCAAGTAGTGCGGGCTGCCAGCCCGCAGCAGAAGGCTCAAGCAACAGGCTGGCAGCCTGTGCTACCTCGCAGGCTGGGCAGCCTGCGCTACTAACCGGCGGCATCGCCTTCTCCTCCGAGAAAGCCCGCGAAGCCAAACTGGAAACCCACGGCATTGCTGACGTCGAATCGCTTGTCGGCCCCACGCCGCACATCTACTCCGGCGACGCCTCAATCTATGTGCTTAAGGCCGGTGTGAAGCTCCTCGCCGCGGGCTTGGCGGACTTCCTCTACCTGAGCACGACTGACTTCATGCAGCACAAGTTCGTGCCCGAAGCCCCGGAGGCGCTCGACTTCTACGCTGGCCTCGACGCCGAGATCGGCCAACTGCTCGAACTGGGTGCCCTGGTCGGCGTCACGGCGGACCACGGCATGAACGCGAAGCAGAAGCCCGACGGTTCGCCGAACGTCATCTATCTGGAATCGGAACTGGTGAAGCGGTTCGGCGACGGCTTCCGCGTCATCCTGCCGATCACCGATCCCTACGTGGTGCACCACGGTGCGCTGGGTTCGTTCGCGCAGGTGCATCTGCCCACCGAATACAGGGGCACGCTCACGGAGGTCATCGCCTTTGTGGCCGCCTTGCCCGGAATTTCCGAGGTGCATCCCCGCGATCTCGCGGCACGGCTCATGGAACTGCCACCCGACCGCATGGGTGACTTCGTGGTCTGCTCCGGGCGCGACGTCGTCATCGGCCGCACGCCGGTTTACCACGATCTCAAGGCAATCGAGGGCGGCCTGCGTTCGCACGGCGGCCGCTACGAGGAGATGGTGCCGTTCGTCTTCAGCCACCCGCTGAAGCCGGCCTACGCAGCCAAGGCGCTGGGCGATCCGCGCAACTTCGACATCTTCGATTTCACCTGCAACGGGCTGGCGAATTGACCCGCGGCGGAAGGCTCAGCGGTCTTCCGCGACGAATTCGCACACGACCGGACGGTGGTCGGACGCGAGACCCCAGTTGGGGGCCGTGAAGACATAGCTGCCCTCCTTGCGCCACTCCTTGGCCATGGGCCGGCTGAGGAGGATGTAGTCGAGGCGGCTGTAGCTGTCTTCCTTCCCGTAGAAGTGGGTCCACGTGACGTTGCGCGGATCCCAAGTCGGCTTTTCGGCGGGAAGATTGTCGCCGTTGCGTTCAGCTGGCCGGGTGTCCACGAGGGCCTGGGCTCCGCGGCCGATGAGGGCACGGGTGGAACGGGCATCCTTGGTGTCGTTGAAATCGCCGCAGACGAGGACGTTGGCCTGCGGATTTTTTGCGAGCAGCGCCTCCACATGCCCGCGCAGCAGGATCGCTTCCTGTTCCCGCAGTTCGGCCTCATCCGCTTCGGCCACCTGGCGCTTCGACTTCAGGTGCGTGGTGAGCAGGGTAAAGCGGTAGGTGTCCGTCACCTTGAACTCGACTTCCGCCACGCCGCGGCTCGCGTAGAAGCGGCGACCGTTGAGGAGGTAGGAATCGTTGGTGTGATGATTCCGCGAGCTGACCGGAAACCGGCTCAACACGCCGACGAAGATGTTGGTGTCCCAGCCGGTGACGTGTTCGAGGTGCGGCAGATCCACGCCCGACCGCTTCAGGGCGCCCTGGAGTTCCTGAAGCGCTGCCAGATCGCCCATCTCCTGGAAGGCCACGACATCGGGTTTGATGGCGGCGAGGTGCGCGACGACTTTCGCACGGGCTTCCGCGGACTTGGGTTGGCGGTTGCCGAAGGCGCGCAGGTGGTAGTTTTCGACGTTGTAGGTGGCGACCGTGAAGCGGGTTTCCGCGCTGACGGCAACGCACACCAGGAAGAGCAGACTTCGCAGGGCAGCTCGCATGGGCCGAGCCTAGGCGAAGGGCAGGGGGCGCAAAGCGGAAATCTGGCGACGGCGCACACCACCCGTCGGGACCTGCGAATTCCCGCTCGAACCGCGACGGCCGGCGACGGCATGCTGGCGCGCATGGAAAAGCTGGTGGCGCAACTGGACACGTATCTCCGCCGCGAGCCGGTGCTGGGGCAGGGAGTTTACCTTGCTTCGACGGCCATCGTGCTGGGCGATGTCACGCTCGGGGATTTCAGCAGCGTGTGGTATGGCGCCGTGCTGCGCGGCGACATCAACCGCATCGTCGTGGGACATCACAGCAACGTGCAGGACAACGCGGTGCTCCACCTCGCGGATGACTTCCCCTGCCTCATCGGCAACTGGGTGACCATCGGTCATTCCGCCGTCGTGCACGCCTGCACCATCGGCGACGAATGCCTGATCGGGATCGGAGCGACCGTGCTCGACGGGGCGGTCATCGGCGAGCAGAGCCTGGTCGGGGCAGGCGCGGTGGTGACTCCCGGCACGGTCATCCCGCCCGGCTCCATGGTGCTCGGTGCCCCCGCGAAGGTGAAACGGGCACTGACCGCGGAGGAGCGGGCAGGCCTGAAGCACTGGGCGGAAAAATACGTCGTCAACGGCGCCTACTGCCTGCAGCACGGCCTGCATGTGGGCCGTCCGCTGCGGCCGTGAGCGGGCGAACCGCCGTCACTTCGCCGGCTGAAGCTCCAGCCGGTGACGGGTCTCGCCGGGCAGGAAGGGCAGGGGTTCGACTTTGACCCAGGCCTCATGTCCCGCCCGGTAGAACGGCGAGAGGAAATGGCCGCTTTGGCCGGCGGGCTGATTGCAGAGCCCCAGTTCCTCGTTCCCCGGCGAGACGACCATGCGCTGGGAAGGCCCGAAGTCGGCGCCCTGGATCTTCGGCATGTCGCTGGGGGCGCCGCTCATCGGCACGCGCGGCAGGTCCAGGAGCCAGCCCAACGCCGGCACGGCGCGGCTGAGCGGATGCTGCAGTCGGAGCAGGTTCCTCCGTCCCCAAGTCGCTTCCGCGAGCGGGATCTTCTGCTCGCGGAGGCTGGCGAACACCTGTTCCGCGGCGGCGGCGAACAGGTCATCGTAGCTCTGGAAGCGCGGGTTCAGCAGGTGAGCCGGACGCTCGTGGACGAGGATTTCGAGAGCCGTGTTGTGCCGGTAGCGAAAGTCCGGATCCAACCTGCGGCCGGCGCTCACGAGGGGTTCGAAGACCAAGGCGCTTGTGCTGCGATGGAATGCGGACACGAGCCGGTAACCCACGGAGTCGGCGGCCGCCCGGCCGCCCCAATTCTGAACCAAAGGCAAGGCCGACTGCCATTCGGCGTTGGTGGCCGCGCCACGTTCGAGCGTGGTCGCCAACCGGCGCTGCCAAGCGTCCAGATATAGCGCCCGATCATCGCGATAAAGGTCCCACAGGTCGGCCTCGGTCGGGGGAGTTCCAGCGAGCAGGCGGTCGCGTATCTGACGAGTCCTCGCACCAAAATCCTGCAGGCCGGGACCTGTCTGAGCGAGATACCGCTGACTGCCAAGGATTCTGCCATTGGCGGTCCACAGAGCGGCTGGTGGTTTGGGGGCCGAACCCGGATCACCGGTGGTGTTGTTGGCGGGAAACGTCGGGCATTGGGAAGGGGACAGCAGCCCCGTCCAGCCGACATCCTGATTGGTCCAAGGCACCGGCAGGTCGCCCGCAAACCCCTTCCGATCCGGAAGGCGTCCGGTCAGCGTCCACGCGGGGCGGTCCTTCAATACTCCCCGACCGACGACCAGAATGTTGTTGTTGGCGATGCCGCACTGGGGAGCGAGGGCGAGGGCATCAAGCACGCGGGTCGCGGTTTCCAGGTCCATCAGGCGCAGGTTGCTGGCCTCCGGCCGGGCACTGGCCCAGGACAACGCATACCGTTTGCCCAAGCCGGGCGGCTCGATGACCGGTCCCCAGCGGGTCAGGTCGAGGGCGAGCGTGACGTTGGTGCCGCCGCGGACGACGATCTCCTCGGTGGCCTTGGTCAATTCGCTCCAGCCATACGGGTCGCGATAGCGGCGGGGATTGGCGGGATCAAACACCAGTTCCACCAGATCGCAGACGTCCATGCCGGCGGCAGTGAAACCCCAGGCGATATGCCGGTTGCTGCCCACCACGACCGCCGGAGTGCCGGGCAACGTGAATCCGGTCACATCGCGGCCGCGAGAGCCGGGAATCCGGATGCGGGCGCGAAACCAGATGCCCGGGACTCCCAGCGCGAGATGCATGTCATTGGCCAGGATGGACCTGTTGGTCCCCTGCTGGTTCACCGCCCAACTGTTGCTGCCGGGCACGCCGGCTTCAGCTTCCTCAACGCGGGGCGGCGGTCCGGCGGCGGCGACCCGGTTGCTCCAGGCGTTCCACGAGAAATCCTCCGCCCGGGGCAGTTCCGGCAGCGGCAGTTCGGTGCCGTCAATCGGTGCATCCAGGCCGGAATCGCGCGCCCCGAAAAACGCGAACGCAGGATCGGGCAGCAGCTTCCTGAGCAGTGCCCGCTGGGCCTCCGCCTCGCCGTAGGCATCCTCCAGGACAATCTTCATCGCCAGGTTCACGGCCAGGGTGTCTTCCGGTTTCCACGCTTCGGGCTGTGCCCGCAGCAGCAGGTATTCCGGCGGCCGTTCCTTCAACGCCGCGAGGCCGGCATTTACACCCGCGGCATAGGTGGTCAGCGTTTCGCGCTGGTCCGCCGGCAGCTCTTCCCAAATTGCGCGAAAAAGTGTCCGGGGACGATGGATGCGCACCCTTCGGTCCAGCTCCAGCACGGCCGGACCGAAGAGGGCCGCCAACTCACCGGCACCGGCCCGCCGGAGCTGGTCCATCTGGAAAAAGCGTTCCTGGGCGTGGACAAAGCCTAGGGCCCGGGTGGCGTCGAGCCGGTTGGAGGCGGTGAGGGTGACGACACCCAGGTGGTCCCGCTCCACCGATACCGGAGCGGCAAGTCCCGCCACCGGACTGGCCCCGTCGAGTTGGGCGAGGCTGTCGTGCAGCGCTTTCCAGCCGAACCCCAAAAGCGTTCCCAAGCCCAGCAACGTCAACGACACCAGCCAGCGAATGAGCCGTCGGCGGCGGGACGATTTGGAAGCAGTGGTCGGTGCCATGGCGGAAGGAAACGCGGCTTCCGTTGCCCATGCCTGATTAGACCGACCGGACGGACCCGATCAGGCGGCCTTGCGGCCGGCGGCCATGAAGTCGAGGAAGTAGATGAGTTTCTCCTTCATCTCCTTGCGCGAGACGATGGCATCAATCAGGCCGTGCTTCTGGAGGAATTCCGACGTCTGGAATCCGTCCGGCAACTCGGCCTGGGTGGTGTCCTTGATCACGCGCGGACCGGCGAAGCCGATCATGGCCTCCGGTTCGGCGATGATGAGGTCGCCGACCGTGGCAAAGCTGGCGATGACGCCGGCATAGGTCGGATTGGTCAGCACCGAGATGTAGGGAAGCTTCTGCTTCGCGTGGTAGGCCAGGGCGCCGCAAGTCTTGGCCATCTGCATGAGGCTGAACATGCCCTCATACATGCGGGCGCCGCCGCTGGTGGAAATGATGATGACCGGGATGCCGCGGTCGGTGCCGGCCTCGATCAGGCGGGTCAGCTTCTCGCCGACGACGGAACCCATGGAGCCGCCGAGGAACGCGAAGTCCATCACCCCGAGGGCCACCCGATGATCCCCGATTTTGCCGATGCCGGTGACCACCGCGTCCTTGAGCAGGGACGATTTCTTGCGGTAGGCGGCCAGCTTCGCCTCGTAGCTCGCGGCGCCGGTGAACTTGAGGACGTCCACCGACTCCATCTGCGCGTCGATTTCCTCGAACGAACACGTCTCAACGAGCGAATGGATGCGTTCACGGGCACCGATCGGGAAATGGTGCTGGCACTTGGGACAGACCTTGAGGTTGTCGTCGAGTTCCTTGTCGTAGATCAGTGCCTCGCACTTGGGGCACTTCGTCCACAGGCCTTCGGGCATGTCGCGCTTCCGGGATTTGGAGGACAGCTTGGGCTTGGTGAGGAACGTCGTTTCCGAAGGGGTCGGCGGCGGCGTGACGGCCGGGTCCACGGGATCGGTAACGATGCTTTTGCGTTTCAGCACTTTGGTGGCCATGCGAATGCGCCCGGAGGGGCGGTTGAATGGCGGGAGGGATAGCAGCGGCGGCGGGAGTTGGCCAGAAGTTACCCGGAGGGGCCACGCCCGGCCGGGCAGGACTGACGCCCACGAGTTCCGCGGCTCCCCAGAAATGACGAGGCCACCGCTGGCGGCTTTGCGGCTCCGTGAATGCCGCGGCCTTTGCGGGTGAATCCAGCTTTCGGAGGCCGCGGCCCGCCTCCCCATTTTCCTCTAGCTGACGTTGTCGGTTGGCATGGGTGCCGATCCGCGGCATCGAGGGCACAACGAACGAAAGCGCATGAATGCCGCCACATCGAACTCCACCGCGCCCAACCGTCTCGCGGTTATCCCGATCGCTTCGCCGCACAGCCTCAGCCGCATGAGGATCGGCCAGGGCAGTCCGGTGGGTCCGGAGCCCGTTCCCGCCCGGGCGCTCGGCGCAAGCGCTGCTGCCCGAACCGCCGGCAGCGACACTGCCGGCGGCTTGGCAGGCTTTCTCGATCTGGACTCGCGCCTGTGCGTGCTGCCGGTCGGGACCGGGAATGGCTGGTGGCACGAGGGCGAACTGGATGAGCTGGTGGGAAGGCCCGTCAGCGAACTGTCCGGAGCGGACGCCGGCTGGTGGTCAGAGGCGGTGGCCTGGTCGAAAGGGCTGGGTGAGCGGGTGTTGACCATCCGAACCCGGGCAATCGGCGGGTCTGTCCGGCGCGGCTGGCTCGAACTCGTCTTCTGTGGCTTGCGCCCGGACGGGGCGCCGACCGGGCATCGGGTGCTCGTGCGGGAGCTGTCCGGTGCCGCGGCGGAGGCGGAGGAACTCCGAACCGAACTGGCCCGGGAACGGCAGCGTGGACGCGCGAGGCTCCGCCTCATGACCATGGTGTCGCATGAACTGCGGAACCCTCTCACGGCCACGGTGTGCGCGGCGGAAGTCCTGCGGCTCAAGCTGGCCGCCACCGGCGCTGCGGACGAGGAGGTGCTGGAGTATCTCGACACCATCTTCGGCGCGTCGGGACGCATGTCGCGGCTCATGGACGAACTCCTGCTGCTGGCGCGGCTTGAGTCCGGGCAGCTGGCGTTCCGGCCGGCACCGGTTTCACCCTTGGGGCTTTGCCGGAAACTCCGGGACGAGGTGGGAATCGCCGAGGCCGCCGACCGGATCGTGATCACCTCGGCAGTGCCGGACGGCGTTTGCTACGACCTTGATGCGGCCTTGCTGCGCCACATCCTGGTCAATCTGCTTTCCAACGCCCTCAAGTATTCTCCGGCCGGCCGGCCAGTCTCCATTCGCATTGCGGCCGATGCGGGAAGGCTGCGAATCGCGGTGGAAGACCGCGGCATCGGCATCCCGGCGGGAGACCAGTCCCGGCTGGGCGAGGAATTTTTCCGGGCCTCGAACGTTGGCAATGTCCGCGGCACAGGCGTGGGGCTGGGCATCGCCCGGGAATGCGCTCGGCTCCACGGCGGACGCCTTGGTTTCGAGTCGGTGCCGGGACGGGGCACCACCTTCACGGTCGAAGTGCCGTTGGCATAGGCGGTCGGAATGGGGCGGCAGTCAGCCGCCGCGGTGTTCCCGCCAAATTGCCGCGGCCACGTGGCGGTTGGTGACGCGCAGCTTCCGGATGATGTTCTTGTTGTGGATGTAAACGGTGTGGACGCTGATGCCGAGGTGTCGCGCGATGGATTTGCAGTCCAGTCCTTTGGCGGTGAGTTCCAAGACCGCATCCTCAGTGGGCGTCAAATCCTTCAGCGGCCCGATGGGCTCGGTCCGGTGGAAACTCCGGATGACCTTGGGCACGACGGATTCGGAGATCGCCGTGCCGCCGGCACACACGGTGGCAAGGGCATCCGCAACTTCTTGGAGGCTCATTCCCTTGAGCAAATACCCTTCGGCCCCCGCCGTGAGCGCTCCAATGATGGATTCCTCATCATCCGCCGAGGTGAAGGCGAGCACGTGGGTCGGGGCACATTCGGCGCGGATTCTCCGGATGCACTCGAAGCCCGACGACCCGTTCAGGCGCAGGTCAACCAGCACGGCATGGGGCTGGAACTCCTTCACTCCGGCGACGCCGCTGCGGGCGTGCTCAAACGTGCGGGGACGCACGAATCGGCGGTCGGCGCCGAGGAATTCCGCCAAGAGCGACGCCAGTGTTTCGTCATCCTCGACGATGACAATCCGTAGCCGGCCGGCCCGACTGTTATCTGTGCCCAAGAAAAGCATGCCATCGGCCAAGCGCTGCGGACGGGCGGTTACCCTGTGGACGGCGGCAACACCGGGGTTGCGGACAGGATCCACCCATCCCAAAGCGCGGGGACGAACGCGCGTCACCATAGCCGAAGCGTCAAGTAACCACGATTGGCTAGAACCCAACCGAAAGGTCGGTCAGCACAGGGTTTCCTTCAGTGATGCTGCTTCCGCCAAAGGGCGGCCGCGGCGTGACGGTTGGTGACGCCGAGCTTCCGGATGATATTCTTGTTATGGATGTAAACGGTGTGAACGCTGTTGCCCAGTTGACGGGCGATGGCTTTGCAGTCGAGGCCATCCACCGTGAGGTCGAGGACGGCACGTTCGGCCGGAGAGAGCGTGGTGACGGTCTGTGCTGGTTCCGGCCGTCGGAAGCTGCCGATGATTTTTGCGAGGGCCGCATCGGAGATGACCGGCTGCCCCGCCCAGGCATTGAGGAGCGATTCGGAGACCGCCACCAGCGAGGGCTGCTTGAGCAGGTAGCCATCCGCCCCCGCCTTCAGCGCGCCAACGATCGTCTCCTCGTCGCTCGAAGATGTGAACGCCAGCACTTTGGCGGGAAGTTTCGCGTTGCGGATTCGCCGGATGCAGTCAACCCCGGACGAACCGGCCAGATGCAGATCCACCAGAACCAGGTGCGGACGAAACTCCCGGATGCCGGCCAGAGCCGCAGCGGCATGCGAAAAAACACGCGGCCGCGTGAACTTGGGGTGATCGGCGAGGTAATCGCTCACCAATTCCGCGAGCGCATCATCGTCCTCGACGATGACCACCCTCAGAACAGATTCCAGATCAATGGAGCGGGGACCAGACATCGTTTGAAGGCGGACCCTTTCCATCATACCAGGTGAGGTCAAGGGCAACTCGGCGGCGTCCGCAACACGTTGGATATCGGCTTAAGAGTGCGCACGCCAACTAGCCATCCTTGGCTATTGCGTGCACCTGTCCGGGCTGATTTTATAACCAATATTGGATACTGAGTGAACGCTTCATTTGTCTCAACATGGTGTGGCCACATCCGCTCCATACGAGAAACGGTTCGGAGCCGGGGGACCATTGGCTGGAGTTCGCACAGGGGCCGGGTAGGGGCGGTAACCGCTACCCACATTGCAGTTGCCACAATGGTCGGACTTCCCTTTAGCGGGTGGAGTCGGCCTCCCTCGATCATGACGGGCGAAGCGCTTTCGATTCCCGGCCTTGCTCTTTGCACCTATGAGTAATTCGACGATTGCGGGGCCCGAGCTATCCGGCGTCCACATCATGTTGGTGGAAGATGATGATACGATCCGAGAGCTTTTGACGGACATCCTTACGCTGGATGGGGCTGAGGTGACGGTGGCATCCTCTGGAAACGAGGCCCGGGCGCTGCTGGCCGCCCTGCGCCCCCAGCTGATCATCTCCGACGTGATGATGCCGGATGGCGACGGTCACGAATTACTTCGCAGCTTGCAGGCGGATCCGATTCTCAGTGTCGTGCCATTCATCTTTCTCACTGCCCGGAGCGAGCCGACTGACCGGCGCGCCGGCATGAACCTGGGAGCCGATGACTATTTGGTAAAGCCGGTCTCACGTCAGGATCTCATTGATGCCGTCCGGGCGCGCCTCGTCAGGTCTAAAATTGCGGGATTCTGCCAAAGTCGGACGGATCAACAACTGCACGATGTATATGCCCGTCGCGTGCCAGCCCAGCTGATGACCCCGCTTCACACAATCCGGGGCGCAGGCGAGATCCTGCTTCTGGAATCAGTGCTTGGCAGTGAAAACCGAGAGTTGGCCGAGATGATCATCGCCGCCAGCGATCGTATGGCCCGAACCGTGAAGCGCTTTTGGCGGCTCTTCGAATTGCAAGCCACGACTAAATCAGTCCCCTGCGAATCGCATGGCGATTTGTCAGACTGGACTGCAAAAGCCGGCGAACTGCTTACTGAGACCGCGAATGCCGCTGCTGAGGAGGCTGGGCGAGCCAAAGATCTTTCGATTGAATCGCTCCCTTCGACGGTCCCGCTTGGCGAGGATGACTTCGTGCTGCTGGTCCGAGAACTTGTCGAAAATGCGGTCCGCTTTTCGTCGCCGGGCTCGCCGGTTTCCGTCTTTATGGGTGCCTGCGACCGAGAGTGGAACCTGACTATCCAGGACCAAGGGTGCGAAATCACGGCTGCTGACGTCGAATCGTTGAAAAGAATGTCGCAAGGTTACGTGGATGGCTCTTGCCGTGAACCGAGGGGCATGGGACTGGCGCTGGTGGACTCGATTGCCCGTGTGAACGGTCTTGCGCTCAGTTTTGAAGCGGCTCACCCGAAAGGGCTCCGCGTTTGCGTTTCTAAAGCGGGGGACAAGAGTCCCCTTTGATTCACATTGTCATGTATGGCCTGGTAAACCGCTCCATTGAAGAGCTTGTTGTTTCTCGTTTCGGCGCTCCCACATGGGAGCAAATCCGTGCCGCTGCCGGTGTGAACGAAGAGGTGTTCCTCAGCAACGAAACATATCCCGACTCGGTGACCTACCAACTGGTTGGCGCGGCAAGCCGCATACTGGGTTTGCCGGCCGAGCAGATACTTGAAGCTTTTGGCGAGCATTGGGTGCTCCATACGGCGCAGGAAAGCTATGGTGCCATGCTCGACCTTGGCGGCCGTAGCCTGATCGATTTCCTGCGATACCTTCCCCATTTGCATGCGCGCGTCCAACTGCATTTCCCCGATCTTAAGCCTCCGGTGTTCTTGGTGACCGATGTCAGCGACGGTGCGGCGACGGTGCATCACCGAACTGCGCGGGAAGGACTGGCGCCGTTTGTGGTGGGGCTGCTCAAGGGACTTGGAAAGCGGTTCTCGACTCCGGTCTCCGTGACCCAGGTGGGTTGGCGGGCCCATACTGGCGACACCGACTCATTTCGTGTCGAGTGGGCCAACAATGTGGTGGTGTCCTGACCAAATGGACATGACACAGCCCGACGAAGGCATGGCGGCGATAGCGCCGGATCCGACGCAGTTTTGCGACTTGTTTCCGTTTCATTTCGTGGTCGATTTCGACGACCGGGTCGTTCAAGTCGGTCGCCTACTCAAAGCATTGGTGCCCGAACTGGAATCCGGCGTGGTCTTAACAGACCATTTGCGCCCGCTCCGGCCTGGTGACTGCCCCGCAGTCGGCCGGGCCTCGGAAGAACAGCGCCGCTCCCTGTTTATCTTCCTAATCCGGGTCCGGGAGATCCAGCTGCGGGGACAGCTGATTGGCGTGCATGGAGGACGGACCATGTTTCTTGGAGCGCCTTGGCTTACTGATCCGGAGGAAATCGGACGGCTAGGGCTCCCGCTCAGTGAATTTCCGATCCATGATGCGACCCTTGATCTAATTCATGCGGTGCAGGCGCAGCGTATGGCTGCCCAGGATCATCGCCGTTTGGTCACGCGACTAAAGGAACAGCGATCCCACCTCCAGCAGGCGATCGCCATGCTGCGTCAGCGCGAGGCCGAGACCTCCAAATTGGCGCTTGTGGCTGCACGAACGCACAGCGCGGTGGTCATCACTGACAGACTGGGCAGAATTGAGTGGGTGAACCAAGGCTTCGAGCGCATGACTGGCTACGCGGCTGCGGGGGTTGTTGGCCGCTGTCCCGGGCACTTTCTTCAGGGGCCGGAGACAAACCCGGACACGGTGGCCTTCATCCGGAACAGGCTCCAGGCGAAACAGGGGTTTAACGCAGAGATTCTGAACTACCACCGTGATGGCCGTGCATATTGGGTGGATATCGAAGTTCAGCCGGTGGTTGACGCAGGTGGGGAGGTCACAAATTTCATCGCGATCGAGCAGGATGTTTCCGCCCGGGTAATGGCCGAGCGTAGGCGGCAGCTGCAGGAGACCGTATCGGTCATCATTGCGCAGTCTGACTCAACCGATTCAGGGCTTGTCGAAGTCCTCAAGGTGATCGCGGAGGCAATTGGGGCGACCGGTGGTGTTTGCTGGCCGGTCGAGGTGGAACTCAGCGGGCCTCCATTTGTAACTTGGGGGACGGTGGAATCTAGGGGCGAACCTGACCACGTAACCCGTCTTGATTTAACACGGACCCAAGCGGGAAAGGTCTTGCTGGAGGGAGTGTCGGGATTTGTCCCGGCAGCTGAGTCGAACTGGCCTGCAATGGTGATTCTATGCCGCGCGGAAAACCGTCAGGTAGGCGCGATGGTTTTGACCAGTGCTGAGCTGACCGCGCCGGATCAGGAAATGGTGCGACTTATGGACAGTTTTGGCAGCCTGATTGGCCAGTTCATCGTGCGAACTCTGGCCCGACGCGACTTGCAGCGGTCCCGTGACTTTGCCCACAAGGTGATGGAAATGATGGGGCAAGGACTGAGTGTCACCAACGCCGATGGAGTATTCACTTTCGTCAATCCGGCCTACAGCCAACTTGTGGGAATGCCGGAGGAACGGTTGCTTGGCCGGGCTCCGGACGAGATTTCACCCGCTGCCGACCACACGATGTTGGAGCAGGTCCGACGCGACCGACACGAGGGCAAGAGCTCGTCCTACGAGCTGCGGCTGCAGCGGCCTGACGGCATCGCCGTGCCGGTTTTGGTAACCGGTGTTCCTGTGATGGAAGGTGGAAAGTTCGGCGGCACCATTGCGGTCATCACTGACATCAGCGCGCAGAAGCGCGTAGAGCATCAGTTCGAGCTCGCGCTCGCCCGGGAGCGGGAGCTCAACACGCTGAAGAGCTCCTTTGTGACAATGGCGTCGCACGAATTCCGCACGCCGCTGACCGGGATCGTCTATGCCGCCGAGATGATGGCGAGCCATGTGAAGGGACTTCCCGAGGCCACCGGGGCACGGCAGCAGCGTTACCTCGACATCATTCTCGACGGGGCCAAGCGCATGAGCGACCTGATGAACGACCTGCTGCTGCTGGGCCGGATCGAGTCTGGCAAACTCGCGTGCGCCCCGGCCGAGGTGGAACTGGTCACGTTCCTCGAGGAGCTCCGGCGCCAGGCCAGCGGCGGGAACGAGCGGATCGAGATTCGTATCACTCCGGGCGCCCCGGTCCAGGTGCTGTTGGACTCCAATCTCCTGTGCCACGCACTGCTGAACCTGCTCAGCAACGCGCTCAAGTATTCGCCCGCGCCCCTGCCGGTGATCCTGGCCGCCGAGGTCGAACAGTCCGCCGACGGTCCGCCCCGGCTCTGCGTTTCCGTGACGGATTCCGGCTGCGGCATTCCGTTGGCCGACCAGGAAAAGCTGTTCCAGCCGTTTTTCCGCGCGACCAACGTGGGGAAGATCCGGGGCACCGGCATCGGCCTGACCATCGCCCGCGACTGCGCGCGGCTGCACGGCGGCGAACTGTCCTTCGAGAGCGAAGTGGGCAGGGGAACGACCTTCCGGATGGCCGTGCCGTTGCATGTGCCCGGTGCCGCCGGCATTTCGCCGGCCGAGCCGGGGAACTCAGCAACCTGAACCAAGTGTTCCGAGGATGGCCGTCGCGGCCCGGCGCGCCGCGCCGGGGCTGCCCAGCGACGCGACCAACTCCCGGAGCCGCGCCTGCTGGGCAGTGCGCTTGGCCGGGCTTTGCAGCAACTCGCTGACGGCGCCGGCCAGCGCCTCGGGACTGGCCGCTTCCTGCACGAACTCAGGCATCACCGCCTCGCCGGCCAGCAGATTGGGCATGGCGAGGAAAGGGACCGTCAAGATGCGCTTTCCGATCGCATAGGTGAGCGCCGAGGTCCGGTAGAGCGCCACGGTCGGCACGCCGAACCACGCGCATTCGAGGGTCACCGTCCCGGTGGACGCCAGCGCCACCGTGGCGTCGCACAACGCGCCCGGCAGGTCGCCGGTCTGCAGTTCCAAGTCGGGAACCGCTGCCAGCCAGGGGGCGGCAACCTCGCGGAGCTGCTCCCGCGGCAGCACCATCCGCACGCGGCAGCCGGTTTCCTGCACCACCCGCTGGGCCGCCGGGATCATGACGGGCAAATGCCGCTGGAGTTCGCCCAACCGGCTGCCTGGCAGTAGCAAGAGCGTTGGGCGACCGGTGCACGTTGCCCGCGATTCCGGGCGAGTTCCCTGGTGCCGGTCTACAATGGGATGCCCGACGAACTCCACCCGCAGACCGGGAGCGTGGCGGGCATACCAGGCCGCCTCAAACGGCAGGATGCTCAGCAGCAGGTCGTGATTTCGGGCCAGCGTCCGCGCACGCCCCGGCCGCGACGCCCAGACTTGGGGCGAGACGTATTGCACGATCTTCGGCCGCCAGTTGAGGAAGCGGCCCCGTTCTTTCGCGAGGCGCCGCCGCAGTTCCTTCGCCAACCGCAGGTTGAACCCGCCGTAGTCCACGCCGATGATAACCTCGGGGCGTTCCGCCAGCGCGAGGGCCACGAGGTCGTCGAACACGGCCTTAAGTTCCCAATACTTCCTGAGAATCTCCAAACCGATCACCGAGTGCCGCGTCAGGTCATGCCGCAGTGCCACGCCGGCCGCGGCCATCGCCGGCCCGCCGGCGCCGATGAACCGGGGTCCGAACGGCCCGGATTGGCGGGCGAATTCGCGGGCCAGTTCGGCCGCCAGCAGATCTCCGCTGGGATCGCCGGCCACCAGCATGACGGTGAGCGCTTGCAATGGCGGAAGAATCCCGGTGGCCGGGGCGCGGTGCAAGCCGCTGGAAACGTCCCGCGGATGCGTCATCATGGCCCCATGGATTCCGAGCCCCTCGCCGAACCGGTCGAGCTTCCGGTGACCAGCGAACTGGATCTGCACCCGTTTCGTCCGCAGGAACTCGGGCGGCTGGTGCCGGCGTATCTGGAAGAATGCCGTGCCCGGGGCATTTCCGAGGTCCGCGTGATTCACGGCAAGGGCCGCGGCGAAGTGGCCCGCTCCGTGCATACCCTGCTCGGCCGGATTGGGTGGGTGGAATCCTTCGCCCTCGCGACGCCGGCGTTCGGCGGTCACGGAGCAACCATCGTGCGCCTACGTCTCGACCGGTCGCCGCCGGGCATTTGAGTTGGCGGCGGCGATTCATTCCCAGTGGGGGGATCTCCGGTAGGGTCGTGGGCGGGTTACCCCGCAACCCGTTCGGCTTGCGGGGCAAGCCGCCCACAGGTCGGAAGCGCGACGTGCCAGATTTTCGGAGCAGTTGGGGTCAGGCGCTTTCTTTGCCGCGAGTCCGGTAGAGGATGTCCACGACGTTGCGGACGAACTGTTCGTCGGCGATGCCCTCGGTGATTTCCGGCGGGAAGCGGACCTTTTCGTGGAAGTGGTCGGCGAGCTCGCGGAACAGCTTGACGCGGCTGTCGGCGTCCAGTTCATCGCGACGCTGCAGGGCGGCCAGGGCCAGCGCGGCCTCTTCCGGCGAAACTTCCTGGCGCAGTTGGCCGCACAGGTGGACGTGGTCGCGCAGGGAATTGAACTTCCCCGCCATGAGCTGGGCGATGTCCGGTTGGGCGAGCTTCGGCACGCGGACCACCACGGTATTGGCGGCGAGATCGCCGAGGCGCTGTCCATGACGTGACAGCAGCACCGCGAGGCCGCCGACGAGGTAGAGGCCCGGCAGGAAATCCACCGCGCGGAGCAGGTTGCGGATCGCGACCTGGCTGAACTGGAGCCGGTGGCCGGCGATGTCCACGACCCGGAGGGAAAACACGCGTTTGCCGACGGTCTGTCCCCGCTGGGACCATTCGGTGAACATCGCATAGCCGAACTGCACGACGAAGAACGACACGGTCGAGGCGGCCACCGCGATGTCGGGTGCCAGCCAGCCGAGCAGTCCCGCGGCGATGCCCAGGACGGTGGTCAACGCGAACACAATGGCGATGTCGATCAGCCAGGCGAGCAGGCGCGCCACCGGCCCGGCGAGGGGCAGGGAAAAGGTGATGCCCTCGGGCGTGCGCAATCGCAGGTGATTGGCTTCGGCAGCCGCGTTCATGCGGGGTCGGATTCGGAGGTGGCGGACCCTCGGCCCGAGCGCGCGAGGAACGCCGTGAGCAGCGCCAGTTCCACGAGCCCGAACAGGATCTTCACCGCGTAGGGCAGCACCGGTTCGTGGTATTGGGAGAGGAAACCCTCGACGAGCCCGGCCCAAATCAGGAGCACCGCGACGCCGAAGATCAGCGTCAGCAGGTCGCCGCTGATCGCCCGCAGCCGGGAACGCAGCGGCTGCCGTGAACCGCGTCCGAGCAGCGCGACGCCGAGCAGCAGTCCCGCCTGACCTGCGATCAGGATGGCCGGGAGTTCGACCGAGCCGTGGGGCAGAATCCATCCGGCCAGGAACTTTGCCTGCCCGTCGGCCACGTAATCGGCCGTGATCGCGCCGAGGATGACCCCGTTGTAGAAGAGCGAGATGACGGTGCCGACGCCCCACGTCATGCCCAGGCCCAAGGTCAGCACGCTGACCCGGGTGTTGTGGGTCATCAGGTAGGACGAGAACTGGGCGTGGGCACCGGCCACCGAGTTGCGCCGGCCAGACTCCTCGGCCTGCACCCGCTCGGAAGGGGTTTGCTGGTCGTGGCCAAAGGCCATCGTCGCGTGCCGGGAATCAGGATCCAGCCGCAGCGCGAGGCCGCCAAACAGGCTGCCGGCCACCGTAATCACGCAGGCGGCCCAGAAGAAGGCGAGCTGGCGGCGGAACGTCTGGGGGAACACCACGAAGAACCAGTGCAGCAACCGGAGCCGGTGCGGCGCGCCGCGCTGCTCGTGGATCTCGCCGTGGGCACGGGCCACGAGCGATTCGAGATAGCGCAGCGTGGCCGGTTCCGAGGCGAACGTGGCCAGGCGGCCGAGATCGGCGGAAGCGCGCTCGTAAAGGTAGTGCAGGCGGGTCGCCTCCTCGACACTGGGACGCTCGGTCACGTTCTGCTCGAAGCGGTCCAGGAGCCGTTCCAACTCGGTCCAAAGCGGCCGTTCCTGCCGGAGAAATCTGTCGAGGTCGAGAATCACGGTGACGGGCGATTGGAGCCCGTTCGCCCGGCGCGAGACCAGCGCGAAAGCGGACGTCCCGCTGCGGCGGGCGCATTGGGACACTGCCCCCGAAGTGGCACCGGCGCCTCGCCGGTGTGGGTTCACCGGGCGC